>Ga0302251_1001394_pt1 | contig 14922 bp, 9 predicted proteins | sample AAG_RA_Gln_MG_FD_193534 | JGI IMG/M metagenome (GOLD analysis project Ga0302251, IMG submission 193534) | Enriched activated sludge microbial communities from anaerobic digester in WTTP, New Holstein, Wisconsin, United States - AAG_RA_Gln | ecosystem: Engineered > Bioreactor > Anaerobic >...
GTCCGGAGGGGTGAAACCCCGCCGGTCAGGTGGATGCCGGGAGTCGATGAGCAGGAGGGGGAGGGGGCCCCCTCCTGCGGGGGAACCCGGGGGCGGTCCGGAGGGGTGAAACCCCGCCGGTCAGAGGATAACCTGGTTCATCGGGTGTTCTCGTAATTTCCTTGGGAGAGTGAGCAGGAGCAGGAGGGGGAGGGGGCCCCCTCCTGCGGGGGAACCCGGGGGCGGTCCGGAGGGGTGAAACCCCGCCGGTCAGAGGATCCCCTGGAAGGGAATACATGTTACTGTATCTTGTATCGCAGCAGAGCCGCAACACCCCCGAGACCCTCAAGTTGTTTTCCGGGATCAAACACGCCTGAGAGAACGACGATGCGTGCCTTCTGGTGATCAGCCCTATCAAGGAGGGGGACGATTCTCTGGTGACGGAGGAGTGAGTCCAGAACAAGGATCTCCTCGACCGCACCATACGAAAGAGCCCTTCCAACCTCTTCAATTCCATATGCTGCGGGCAGGTCTTTCGCGATTCTGGTGAGGAGTTCGTCTATTGCCCTGACCTCGCTCCCGAGCTGGACATCCTCGTGGATCTTCTCGAGCGTCCCAAGGCCAATGACTTCCTGGACTGCCCCGGTCCCGATCCTTCTTGTCTCAACAACCAGGATCTTCCCTGCAACATCAGGGAGATGGGATCGCAGGAACCGGACAAAGTCATCCTTGATAAACCCGGGGCCGGCGATCACAAGCGGCCCTTTCAGTTCAGTGAGTTGATCTGCAACCCTGGCAAAGAATGCAGGCCGGGTGTCCATATCATTCCCCTTCCCGCTTCCCATTGCAACCGAAGTCACATATTCCGGCCCGTACTGGCGCATCCTGAAGAGTTCGGCTTCCCCCTCCTCGATGGTGAGGATGTGCACCACCTCGTGGATCGATGCCTTCACGGCACGGTCAATACGTTCGAGATCGCGGGAATTCCAGTGTTTTATGACCGAAATTTCATAGCCGGGTTCGATATTGAGCGTGTGGTATGCCCCGCTGTCTATGCCATGCTCGATGATCCCTGATACACGCAACCGGTTGGAGAATGTGTGGAGTTCCACCCGCTCTATGCGAATCCCGAGCCTCACCGGTTTCTTCTCGAGCTTTTCGGGTCGGATCTTATCCTGGCTCGAATCAATAGTGCGAAGTGTTGTTGCAAAGACGAGGTCTCCAGGGCCGACAAGGTGGGAGAGGTGCCACAGGTCGTCCACGCTGTCGGGAAAGAGTCGGATCTCTCCAAAAGAACGCTGCATCTCGCAGAACTCTGCCTTCATTCTTCCTCCATTATATCTGAGCCACCGGGTGGGACGAACGCGGCGACTGCCTCGGTATTCAGTATCCCCCTGTACCCTTTCTGTTCATCAGGGGGGAGCCTGTCCTTTAATATCCGGAGAACCTTCTTTGCGATATCGTTTGGTTCGAAGCGGCCAGGCCGCAACTCCACGTGAAGAGGAGCCCGCGTCTTCACGGTTGCAGGGGGCCCTCCTATAACACCTGCTTCAGGTGCCTTCTGGAACCCTATCGCTACACCGAGTGGAACATCCCTCTGGTATTGCCGCTCCCCGCGTATAATGAAAGAGCCCCGGCTCACAAATTCCCCTGATTCCGGTGTCTTGCTCACCTGACCGGGAGAGACGCTGTACACATCTGCCGAGAAATGCCCGCTCCTCCACGCACCAGAGTACGATGCGGCAAACTGCGCAACTTCGTCCATATGTGCGGTGGTACCCTTGACGATCACGACCGATGCGCCATGAACGTCGGCGTGCACGAAGAGGTCCCCCCCGTCCATGTATTTCTTCACCAGCTCCTCGTTCTGGGAAGCGTCCCTCCCCCCCACCATCAGCACGCCGTCGCTCGTGGTACACCACCTGAAGCGATGATACCAGCGTTTCTTCATGAGGGGAAGCGCCACGCTTTTTTTCGGTTTCTTCTCGATTACACGCTCCATTGCCTGGAAGGCACCGGCAATTTTTTTCCGGTATTTTTTCATCTCATCGTAATACCTGGCCGCATTGGCCTCAACGCTCTCCCCGATCACAAGGGTGAGCCTTTCCCCGAGGTCAACGTCAACCGCGCCCCTGTCGGGATACACCGCAATAACCTTTGTCGCCGGCCCGGAGGTCTGAGATTTCAGTATGGACTCGATCTCCTGCCAGGAGCGGGTTTTGCGCGCATCGTCAAGAGTGGTGAGGAGATCCTGGACGAAACGGTATTCCGAGTACAGTGCTGCCACTGCGCGTTCACACCGGGCAATGTTTTTATTGAACTTTGCGATCGCAGCCTCCTGCCTGGCGCGTATCCGCTCTTCCCTGGAGATTTTCTCCTTCTTCTCGGCAACACCTGGCTTTTCGAACTGCATTGGCGGGAAAAAAGCATCGAGGGCTTTGTTGAAACGTGTCTCATCACTCGTTGAGGGGGAAACGGTATCAAGCGGGAAGGGGAGGCATTCTGCCCCGGTGCTCACCGGCGCAATATTTTCTTCTGCTCTGTCAAGGAGATCCCGGACTGTAGTATAGAGTGCAGGTCCATTGACTTCGTGTGCAGGAGTGTTCTTCTCGATCCCCGCGTTCCGGCACAGATACTCTGCGTATGGCCCGCCGAGCATGGCCCCGACCGCAAGAGCCCTGACAATATCCCGTTCTTCATGTGCAAGGAACCCGGTGAATTCATCCAGGCCTGATGTGGCAGGTCCCTCGGCGGGCAGGTGATAGTGTGCACCCGCAATAACCTCCCTCTCCTTGAATCGGTGTGACGAGAAAGGCTGGATGATCCGGTAGTTTTCATCGCAGAGGATGATGTTTCCCTGGTCAAAGAGTTCGGTGACAAGATGGTACGTGCGGTCGTGCCTGCCGATGTCCATGATTATGATCCGCTGGATACCGTGCTGCCGGATCCCGAGCACCCTCCCTCCCTGGAGGTGCTTCCGGAGGAGCATGGCAAATCCGGGCGGGTTCTTCGGGGGTGAAAAGGGCTGTTCCGTGAGGTACGCCCTCCTCCCCGGTTCTATCAGCATCTGGTGCCGTGCGTGCTCCTTTCCGTGAAGCCGGATTATCATGATGCCCTGGGAGGCCACATACACCTTGTAAATCCAGAGGGGGAGCAGGCGGTTCCACTCAGTGACAAGTGAACGTACGTCAATCCCACTCAAACCCCGGGGTGTGGCCATGCTATACCAAATTAGATATGGCTCGAGCACTAAAAAATAGGACTACTGGTGTACCGATGAGTCCCGGACCCTCTGGAAAAAAGGGCAAGAAGCCGCAGAAAAAGTCGTTCATGGATCAATACAGGGAGTTCAAAAAGCAGCAGGAGAATGCAAAGAACGCTGCGATGAAGAGCGATGCAGCAAGGAAAAATGAGAGGGAAGACAAGGTAAAGGACGTAACGGTGCAGGAGCCTGAAGACGAGAGTGCCCCGGAGATTGAGGAAGCACCCAGGAAGAAGACCCGGGAACAGAAGCAGAGGGAGCACCTGATAAGGATAGAACAGACCCTCGTTGCGTGCGCCCTCGGCATCATTACAGGGATCATTTCATTCCTTGTATTAACTCCGTCCCAGATCCTTGGACTCCAGAATTATACCCTCCTCGCACTCCTCATCATGATCGCAGGAATCGTGGTCCAGCGCCACATCTTCATGCTGCTCAGGCTTGATTCGGACAAGATGGGATTCAAGAACTGGTTCTACCAGGGCTTCATGACATTCGCATTCTGGTTTATCACCTGGACACTCCTGCTGACGAAAGGGGCCTGAAGGGACCATAGTTTCCATGCGAATCGCAGTCGTTCATAAAGATCGGTGCCATCCGCGGAAATGCGGTACCGAATGCATCATTTACTGCCCGAGGGTCCGAACCGGGGATGAGACGGTCATTATCGGTGAGGATGGGAAAGCGCAGATCTCCGAGGAGCTGTGCGTCGGTTGCGGTATTTGTGTCAAAAAATGCCCCTTCGAAGCGCTCGACATCGTGAGTCTCCCTGAAGAACTTGAGAATCCTGCTCACCGCTACAATCAGAACGGATTTGCCCTGTATGGACTTCCCATACCGGTGGAGGGAAAAGTCACCGGAATTCTCGGGCCGAACGGGATCGGAAAGAGCACAGCGGTAAAAATTCTCTCCGGGCAGCTCAAGCCGAACCTCGGCCTCTTCGAGAGGGAGATTGACTGGGCCGAGATCCTGAAAAAGTATGCAGGTACGGAACTCTTTGATTACCTGCAAACCATCTCCCAGAAGAAGTTGAAAGTTGCGGTGAAACCACAGTACATCGATTATATCCCGAGGGTGTTCTCGGGATCTCCGCGCGATCTTCTGAAAAGCACCGACGAACGCGGCGTGCTCTCATCCTATATCGGGGCTCTGAATATCACGCCGATCCTGGATCATGACATCTCCAGCTTATCCGGCGGGGAGCTGCAGCGGGTTGCGATTGCTGCATGTCTCGCAAGAGAGGCCGACTTCTACTTCCTCGACGAGATCACCCCGTTCCTGGACATTTACCAGCGGATGGCGGCTGCAAACCTCATCCGGGAACTCGCGCTGCAGCGGCCGATCGTGATCGTTGAGCACGATCTTGCCATCCTTGACATGCTGGCAGATACAGTGCATGTTGCATACGGGAAGCCTGCAGTCTTCGGCGTGATAACCCAGCCAAAAGGGGTGCGGATCGGGATCAACCAGTACCTTGAGGGATACCTGCCTGAGGAGAACGTCAGGTTCCGCGATCACCCGGTGCTCTTCGACAAGCGGGCGCACGCGTCGGGAACCGAGCGGCTCACGCTCTTTGAGTTTCCCCCTATGACAAAACATTTCGAGCACTTTTCGCTCGAAGTGTCAGGGGGATCGATCAAGGCTGGCGAGGTGCTCGGGGTGCTCGGGGCGAACGGGATCGGGAAGAGTACATTCGCAGGGCTTCTTGCGGGCGTGGTGGAACCTGATGGCGGCCCCGTCGAAACGCCCGTCAGGGTCTCCTACAAACCCCAGTACGTCAAGGCGCCAGGTTCCGACACGGTCGAATTCTACCTGCGATCCTGCACGACCACATTTGACACTTCCCTCTACCAGCATGATATCATCGAGCCGCTTTCTCTCCGTCCCCTTCTCCAGGCACCTCTCGACACCCTCTCCGGCGGGGAACTGCAGCGGGTTGCGATCGCCGCCTGCCTCTCCCGTCCAGCGGACCTCTATATCCTGGACGAACCCAGCGCCCACCTCGATGTCGAGCAGCGGGTCAAGATCACGAGGATGTTCCGACATCATGTTGACGGGAGGGACGCGGCGATCCTCGTGATTGATCACGATATCTACCTCGTCGACATGATCAGCGAACGCATCCTGGTTTTTGACGGTGAACCGGGAGTCCATGGCCAGGCGACAGGCCCCTTCGACATGCGCGAGGGTATGAACCGGTTCCTCTCGCGTCTCGGGATCACGTTCCGGAGGGACAAGACAGGGCGCCCCCGCATCAACAAGCCCCAGTCATACCTTGACCGGGAGCAGAGGGCAAGCGGGGAGTACTATTACTATACCGACAGGGAGAGTTCGGAATAAACGCACATTCCTGAAGGGATTTTCGGAATCCTGATCTCCCGAAGTGAGGGATCACGCGGAAGCCGGGGTGATTGCGATTTCCCTCTAAAAAATGATCGTGGTATGTGGGGGAGTATTTACAATCCCATGAACTCAAGTCCCACAAGGACGATCACCATGAACACCGCGAGGAGCACGACTACGGTTGCCTGGTTCATGTGAAGGAGTTCGGGGAGGGTTTTTGACCGGAAGCTCCCCTTCTTCAGTATACCACGTGAGAGCGAGGGATACAGGCGGCTGAACACTGCTGCTCCCAGGACAAGGCCGACAACCCCTCCGAACAGTGCGTCGAGGTTTCCCTGTCCCACCGCTCCAACCACTGTTCCTGGGCAGTATCCGAGGAGCGCAAATCCTATCCCGAATATGAGCCCGCCGATTACATTCGAGCCGAGAGAACCAGCCCGGACATGCCGCCTTGCCAGGCCTTTTCTCTCAAGGATGTACAACCCGATCATCCCGGTCAGCACCGCTGAAAGCATGACCTTGACCACGGTGAAGTCGGTCAGCAGGAGCTGGCCCATGATGACCTCGTAGGTGGTGACTGCACCCTTCTGAAGGAGGAACCCGAACGCGATACCGATCAGGAGCCCGAGGACCGCCTGGGCACCGGTATTTTTGTGGAGTGCTGCAAGGGTCATCACCTCACCCTCCGAGCGACATGAGCCCCATTGCGGTCAGGATCCCGCCGATAAAGAAACAGGCGGAAGAGACCATGCTTGCGACCGAGAGCTGGAGGTTCCCGCTGATCCCGTGCCCGCTTGTGCACCCGCCTGCCCACCGGGCGCCCAGCCCGAGGAGGATCCCGCCAGGGAGAGCGACTGCGATCCGCAGTACGACATTATCTCCAAATGTCGCTTCCCAGAGCGGCGGGATCCATTCAGGGCTGAACACGCCGGAGAGAATTGAAGAGATGAATGCCCCTATCACGATTCCGGGAAGAATCGTAAACTGCCAGTCGACTCTTGGCGGGATTTCCCGGTAATATTCAGTATTTTCCACATCTTTCCCCCGCACAACTCTTTCAATCAGGCCACAGGTCTTTACAAAACCCGTGGAACAGCCGAGTGGCCGGTCCGAGATAACCAGTGAGAGGCAGACGAGGAGGCCGATGGCCACACCCACGATGTAGGGCGACCATGTTGGAAGGCCCAGAAATCCTAGCATGCGGGAGTGTTCGGTCTTCCTACGAATGAAGGTTGCGAACGCGGCTATCCAATCCCAGGACAGAATACTTCATTGAGAGGGGAGCGTGGGGAATCGGTTTCTCCAATCCACCGGGATTATTGGACAGGGCACTTGCCAGAGATAACGCGGGGCATTCACGCATAAAAAAACATTGGGAAAGGTTCAGGAAAAAGAAAAAGAAAGGTTTATTGCAGTCCCTTGATGTCCCACTCATCCGAGGGGGCTTCCGCGGGGGCTGGTGTTTCAGGCCCCTTCTTCCTGCGCAGGAAGTAGAGCAGGACAAGGATTACCGCGATGACGATGATGATCAGGATGATAATCTTGATGATCATGTCAAGGGGCAATCCGCCGGTTACGGGGGCTGCCGTTCCAATTGTGGTAATGGTTTCCGTAGCAACCGTGGTGGTGATGCTTGGACTCGCCACAAACAGGGCGAAAATACTTGTGTGGGTGATCTTGGTACTGACCGTCCTCGTCTCGCTGCTCACCGTTGTCGGGAGGTCTTCCCATGCAGACGTGGAAGGGTTGTACCATTTGATGGAGAGGTCTTTACCCTGCAGCCCTGTCCATTCGTTCTCCGGGATGGTGATGGAGAACGTCACGTAGGGATCGAATTTTGCTCCGGTGGGTTCGATGTCATACGCAAACCCGGCAAACGTGAATCCCGGGGTGGGGGCCTGGGGCAGCTCGGAATTGGGTATCCTCCGTATGGTCAGGTTGAGGAGCGGGGCTCCGGTGGAGTCCTGAGGCCTCATGCCGCTCGGCATGGAGACCGATCCCATCCCGTCTTCCGAGACCATCACGACCGACTGCGAGAGCGCGAGTGCTGAGTTGAGGGGCAGCACGCCACCGGAACCAAGCGCAGTCCCTCCCTGGGTCGGGGTCGGTGTTGGCGTCGGAGTGCCTGTCGTGGTGGTAGCCGCAGCGGACGCGAAGTACCCTCCACCGCCACCGCCGCCGCCACCACCACCACCGCCACCGCCGCTTGCGCTGCTGCGGACGTCGAGGTAGTTGAGCTTGGTGATGTTGCTGGTGCCAGCAATGTTCCAGGCGGTCAGGCTCACATTGTACCGGCCAAACAGGTACCGGTGGACCGGGTTCTGCAGATCTGACGATGTCCCGTCACCGAAATCCCAGAGCCAGTGGTCAGGGTATCCCGTGGATGTGTCAAAGAATGTGACCATCATCGGCTCTGTGCCAAACGTCGGGCTTCCCACAAAGTTGACGACAGGGACGGTGATGTTGGTCCGCAGGTTGAGCTGGGTGACATTTCCTGAAAGGAATGGATATGAAGTAACCCAGTCTCCGCCTGCCTGGACATCCTGGATTTCGGCAAGAATACCATCAACGTAGAACTGGATGGGTGCACCGTTCACGATGCATCCCTGGACTCCAAGTCTCACATCAGTCGCACCAAGTCCGCCATACTGCCCTGGAACGCTCACGGGCAGGGGGTTCCGGTCCCCTGTGATAGCGCCTGCGACCCTTCCTTCAATCATTGCACCTTCAGGTGCAGGAACCCCATCCTTGATTGTCACGACACCCCAGAATTCGTGGGGGTGTGATGGGACACCAGTACATGTTGGTGTTGGAGTTGGGGAGGTAGTCGGCACTGTAGTTGTCGGGGAAGTGGTCGGAGAGGTAGTGGGTACCGTAGTTGTTGGAGATGTCGTTGGGGAAGTGGTCGGAGAGGTAGTGGGTACCGTAGTTGTCGGAGATGTCGTCGGGGAAGTGGTTGGAGATGTTGTTTGGGTAGGTGTGACTGTCGGAATCCCCGTGATCGCCAGGTTGACTGTTTTCATCGCGCCAGCGCTGAATGTCGAGCCCTGTGGGGCTTCATACCCGTTGATATAGAATTTGACAGGTATAGTACACCCGCACTCGCTTTCCGCCTCGGTAACCTGAGCAGACAGGTATTCGTAATACCCTGCCTGGGTGACCGTTACTTCTCCATTTGGACGGAGTGTGTCGTATACTTTGACCTGTATTGTGGTTCCCACTGGGGCCGGAGCACCATTGATAGTGACCGTGCCGCTATACGTGCACGGTATGGGCGGAATCGCCGAGGCTACTCCGACCATGAACACTACCAGGAGTAAAAAAATGATTGTTTTTCGTGTCATTGCTCTCCTCGTGGGGTCCCTGGCCCCGGGATCAGGCACTGATCGCGGCCAGGGTTCCGGGTGCGTTCATGAACAGCCAGTAGCCCTTGAATGGGTTCATGGGGTTCGTGTCGCTGTGGCTGCCTGATCCTCCCTTGATGATGGACGTGTCGTAGTACTGTGACGCGCCGTTGTATCCGATCAACTGGGCCCACTGGCTCTGCACAGACTGGAGCGTGTCCTTGGCTGCTGCCGGGTTCACGTCAGAGAACCCGATTGAGTTCCAGCCAGTATATACTGCCTTCGTGGGAGGTGTGGCCAGTGGGTCGTTCTTATAGGTCAGGCTCACCGAGACCGGGGCGGTCGAGTAGATCCAGATCCCGTCGAGAGGCTTGACTGTCGAGTTCGCAGTCAGTGCCTGCCAGGAGGTCGAACCTGCATCGTAGGTGAAGATCGAGTGTCCTCCGGTGTTCACACCAGAGAACACCGAGCTGGCAGTGTTGTGCTCGTCAGCGAGTGCCCGTGGGGTGGAGATGAAGTTCCACCCGGAGTACAGGTTCATCGTGCTGGGGGTCGGGGTGGTCGGGGTCGGAGTTACGGTCCCTGTCTGGGTCGGCCCGGTGGTCACCGTGACATACGCGTTCTTGGTGACCGAGGAGCTTCCGGTGGCTCCCGTGACCGAGAGGGTGACCGAGTAGGTTCCTACATTCTCGTAGATGTGGGTCGGATTCTGCTGGTCAGAGGTGTATCCGTCGCCGAAGTCCCAGTGCCAGGTTGTGGGGTAACCGAGGGATATGTCGGTGAAGAATACCGACAGCGGTGCTCCACCGCTGGTCGGGGTTCCAGAGAATCCTGCCTGGAGGGCGTTGTTGCTCTCGACCTTGAACGTCAGGATGGCGATGTTGTCATCGATGTTCGGGTCATTGAATCCTGCAATGAGAGCATTCAGTGCCGCAGTCCCTGCCAGGCGGTCAGGTCCGTCGATCACGAAGAGCTTGCTCCAGCGGACAGGGGACGCGGTCGCCACGAACTTGCGGTTGGTATCGGGGTACCAGACTTCGTCGATAAGGACGATCGGGTCGATCCTCATCCACGGGCACCACTCTGACTGGTCACAGATCCGCTCCTCAGGGATGATATCAAGTCTGTGGTTGTACATCGGGTGCTGGACTACGACAGTGTAGGTTCCAGGGACAAGGTCAAGCGTGTCGAAATAACTCTTGAGGTTTACTGAGAATTCCCCTGTTGAGCATTCTACTTGAACCGGCTCAAAGATGTACTTGTGACCTGCGACCTTGTTTTCGCCGAATACCCAGATGCCGATTGGCACCGTGTCGTATTCCTGGCCGACTGCTTCTCCGCGGAGACCAAGTGCCTCACCATCTACCATGATGTCCGGACCCGAACAGCAGATGATCTGGATAATCTTCGGGTGAACATCTGCAATGAGGGTGGGTTCGAGGAACGTGAACGAGGCTTTGTCCCATGCCGCACATGAAACGCCTACACCTTCACATTCATTGCAGGGTACCCCTTCCAGGGACGGAGCGTCGTTAGGCATGCTTGAAGCATAGATGGTGTACTGTCCCAGGTCGATCTGCAGGTTCCTGGTGTACCAATAATACTCCCAAGTGCCATCTGATTTGACCTTAACCTTCGTGAACGTCGTGGAATTTCCGGTGACAACTGCATTGGTCGCATCCATATTCTCACCGCTGCAGCTCTGACAGGGCCCCTTGAAGAACAGGTAGGTGTACGGTGAATCGGTGTTGGTTCCGTAGATGTGGACGGTCTCACCGAGATAGCTGGTATCGGTCGGTTCATCGCACACATCGGTCTGGATGGTGACCTCTCCCTGCTGGACATTGACGCAGGCTTCTGCATATGGTCTTTGGAAATAGTCCTCCTCCTCAGGTGGATTACAAACATCTTTCTCTGTCCAGCGCTGTGTGTGTATCTTGTAGGATGAAGGAGCGGTACAGGTCGTGGTCTGCCACTCAACAGTCCTTTCCCCATTCTCATCCAGGAAAACAAGTGCAAACGAATACTTTGCAACGGCCGGATCCTCAGGCATTATTCCGCCGAGAGTCTTGGTACACATGCATCCGCACCATTGAATAAGCGTATCATTTACAGTTTTGTTACCGCTGCCATTCTTACCATTTTCTTGTCCACCACATGGGCACTGGCAGTCGATTCCCACGCATGGCGGGTCGGAGTACTGGCTGCAGTTACACGTCTCGGTGTAATTGCAGTTTGGATTGAAAGTCCCATAATCATTCGAGAAGGTCACATTTTCCTGACCCTGCACGATCATCGGCGGCTGGTCACAGCAGGCACCGGTCATGCGGTCTCCGCAGCAACCATTCGGGCAGGCAGCGCAGTCCTTGATCCAGAGGATATAGTAGGTGTTGGGAATACCTGTGATCGTCGTGTAGAACCTCTCTCCACGAATGAGGGAAGCGGGATCAACCGTAATGGTCGGCTGCTCCTCTTCAAGAGTCACGGTCTTGATCGTCCCCACATATCCAAGGTTATTCTGGTTACATTCGACAGTGACTTGGTATTCTCCTGGGGTGTAGACCGGGAAATCGGTGACGGGGTCAATGGCATTAGTCTTCCATCCCCAGTCCTTGACTGATGCATCACTATTACCAGATGACCAGTACCATGGGGTCCAGTTTACATCTAGAAGTGTGAGGGCTTTGGGATTTTCAGAAGCAAGGGAATGGGTATCAGGTATCCATAACTTAGAGTATGTAACGCCATGGGGATTTCTCACTACAATCCTGCAATTGAAATTCTCCCCCGGGCTCTCATTACGCAGGTAGATATAATGCAGGGTCGATTGTGATAGCTCGAAGTCCAAGACATCCCCAATCATTACAATACTGTCGGTCACATCTGTGTTGATACTGATACTATCTGGCCCGAGGTCCTTTATCTTTAGAACCGTTTGAGGGTTGACAACCTGAAAAGCTGCTTCTGTTGGATTGGTCTCTCCAGGTGAGCTAAGTCTCCACCAGAATCCCTTGCCTTCAGTCCCAACGAATTGAGAGGTCTCGTCATCGTCGATATTGAAGTTGGCAAGATTATAACCTTCCAAATCAATGACCCGATCGGGCGGGTTGTCAAAGCTGGAGGAAGAATCCCACCAGGCTATATAAGGAGTTCCTATTTCCACAGCATTTGTGACATTGAGTCCTTCCTCACCGAGGAGAACAACGCCATTTTGGGGAACAACATTCAGTTGTGCCGAAACAGGCATCGCTACTGTGAGCAGGGCGATTCCTATTGCTAACAGTAAGAGCACATTATGTCGAAGCTTCATTTTGCACCACCTTGATTGCATATATCAGAATGAATCCCCAAGGTGTGAACCGTGGGATTCCACTCTTTTATATAACTTGCATTGGGAGGGAGACGTTTATATAACTTTCTCTTTTTCCGATGGCGAAATCGCCCCCCCAGCATACCGGGACCGCAATTTCGGGGGGTGTCCGGCGAGATCGGTTTTTTAAACATGTATAAATACTTAGCGTTTTCACAGTGTGTAAAAAGCGGCAAAATGAGGCTTTTCAAGAAAAAAAATTAGGGCATAAAAAAGCCCTGAATTTTTAAAATAAATTATATATGGAATATTTTTGAGAAAGGCGGACTCCAGTTTTGCGCAATATGGATTAACGCTGAACAGGGCGTCTTTTGGATGTGCGAATGCACTGGATTGTGGGTTCATCATATTGAGACCGCTCCGCGCTTTTTTTACAGCGGGGGTACTGATCAGAATAGTATTCCCGTAAAATTCTAAGGCGGCTGTGATCGAAACCCTGATGAAAAGAGGTGCATTATGTCATTTTTCCTGCTAATCTTGTTTATTAACTCTGATGAAAAAAATATGTCTACACTAAAAGTAAAAAAGTCGTTGTCAAGGATTCCCCATCATATTTGCGATTGACCCCGCCGCCCCCGGAGGACGCCCCGGCGGCGGTTTGAATTCTTTTTTCAGCAGCCTGATTGAACTAAATATTCATTGGATATTGTGAGAAAAAGCAAGGAAATCAGCCTCAAACGCCGGATTTATTAATACTATTCGAAAAATGATTTTTTTGTGCCCAAATTGCGACTAATCCAAAGGATATTTGGATCTCTCTTCACCATGAAGAATGATTCAACCTTTTTTTTTTCAAAAAATTTCAATAACACCAGTAACTTAAGAGCTGACACGGATTTTACGTATCATTAAAAGCCGGATATAAAAAGAAAAATTATTGTGTTCCATTTCAGGAGAGTTCATCCCCGCCGGGGGGCTCCCCCTCATCAGAGCGCTTCTTAAGGAAATAATATGCCCCTCCACCAATTGCCGCAACTGCGACGCCACCTACAAGGATCCAGGTCCACGGGAGTTCGGGTCCGGGAGGTGATGGGGTGGTTTCCGGCACTTCGGTCTGGACTGGGGTTGTCACAGGCGACTTTGCAAAGAGGCCATAAACCCCTCCCTCCGAAATCCCGGTGATCACTGCACGGCCAGCCTGGTCGACCGATGTCGGGAGCGACACCCATCCTCCTTTTGCCGGGTCATACCACATCATCACGAGGTCCCGTCCTGCAAGCGCACTCCATTGCTCGGGTGTGAAGGAGAATGTCATAACCACAGCAGGATCAAACGACGTACACTCGGGAGTGATTGTGTATGCATATCCCATGTAGACCGGTTCACCCGGGAGATTCAGGAGATCTTTCTCAAAAACCGGAGCAATGCTCAGGTCCCTGATGGGCGTTCCGTCATCGCAGAGGACTAAAACCCCGGATCCTATGGAGATGGTTGCCACTCCGTCATAGGACCCGATTGTCACCGGCTGGGTGGTCCTGTTGTCTGGGCCAAGGGGCAGGGTTCCTGTGCTGGTCGGCACGGGTGTCGGGGTTGCAGTCGCATTGGGTGTGGGAGTCGGGGTGACAAGGAAGGTTCCGCCACCGCCGCCTCCCCCACCGCCACCGCCGCCACCGGTTCCACCCCGGCGTGAGACGCTGATATAGGTGAATTTTGTCGTCGTATCATCCGCTGTCCCGTTCGACACAGAGAGCGAAACCGTGTATCCTCCGACGGTGTTATAGATATGCGAGGGGTTCTGTGATTGCGAGGTTGTACCATCACCGAACGACCAGTTCCACGATATGGGTGAACCTGTAGATAGATCGGCAAAGAGGACCGTGAGAGGGGCATATCCATACGTGGGCGCACCAACAAAGTCTGCGTTCAACACCGGGGTTGGAGGAGCAAGCCCGGATACGTTGATGTAAGCATCTTTTACGAGGCTTCCGGCACCTTCCTCGTTCGCTGCAGTGAGTGAGACGATGTAGTTGCCTGCATACTGGTAGACATGCACGGGGTTCTGCACAGACGACGAGGTGCTGTCACCGAAGGACCATGACCACATCGTCGGATTATTGGTCGAGAGATCGGTGAACTGCACCGCGAGAGGTGCTTCACCGGACGTGACATTCGCGGTAAAGTTCACTCCCGGGGGAGTTGGGATAACATGTATATACTCGAATTTCGTCTCGGTATCAAAGCCGCCGAGTCCCCTTACCCAGAGGGAGACCGTGAAGTTCCCCGGGCTCTGGTAGACATGGACCGGGTTCCGCTCAGATGAGAGTGAACCGTCACCAAATGACCAGTTCCAGTCGTAGGGAGATCCGGATGAGAGGTCAGTGAACTGGACGTGAAACGGTGTTCTTCCGGATGTGACATTCGCGGTGAAATGAGCTGATGGTGGCGCCGGAACGGCATATACGGTGATGGTTCCGGATTCCGAATCGGAACCTGCCGGACCAGAGACAGTCAGGGTGACCGTATAAGTGCCCGTTGCAGTGAAGGTATGTGATGGGTTTGTTGCTGATGAGGTGCCGCCATCGCCGAAATTCCACGAGCGGGATGTGATGGTCCCTGTCGAGGTGTCGGTAAACTGGACGAACAGGGGGACGAATCCAGCCGTCGGATTTGCTGTGAATCCGGCG
>Ga0302251_1001396_pt1 | contig 14911 bp, 10 predicted proteins | sample AAG_RA_Gln_MG_FD_193534 | JGI IMG/M metagenome (GOLD analysis project Ga0302251, IMG submission 193534) | Enriched activated sludge microbial communities from anaerobic digester in WTTP, New Holstein, Wisconsin, United States - AAG_RA_Gln | ecosystem: Engineered > Bioreactor > Anaerobic >...
TTTTAAGTAAGGATACAGTTATTATGCGTATTTACCGGTGGCTGAATCGCAGCGATTATTTCATTAAAGATAAGAACTTACGCATTACAGTTAATCCCGATTTATTAAATCATATCAATCAGCATAACGAGGATTTCACTGCCTATAAAGAACAGATAGAATTCACTTCCGATCCTTCCATCCGGATAGATCAATTTAAGGTATATCTGCTTCCGGGACTGGAAGATATAACATCCAAGTTTTAATAATTTAAGCAGAGCTCAAAAAAAAACCATAATTAGCAACCCGGATTTAGAGGATTAAACAGATTTAAAAGGATTTTTTTTAACATTCCAATTCCTAAACAAATAAATCCCGTTATCTGTATTCTATCATTTTCCCTTCACGAGTCCTCAATCGCCCCCTTGACCTCTTGACCTCTCGACCTCTCGCCCCCTTGACTTCTCAAACAACCTTCACTTTTATCGTTCCGGCAATTCTTCTATCTATAACATATCTTGCATCGCCCACGGCAACAACTACATTGTTTTCAAAATTGTTACGGAACATAGTAATTAAAGCTCCTATATATAAGCCCCTTTCTATTATTTTCAAATTATTATTATGAATGACGATTGCGCTATTGCCCTCAGGCAGTTGATCCAGAGTAATACATTGACCTGCTTTATATACTCCGTGTCTTTTTCTGCCGGAAAATTTTCTGCCCCAACTCCGAATTCTTACTCTATTCTGCCTGGAAACCATATTTTCTCCCTATTTTATGTAAAGTAATGTAAATGAAGGTAAAAATAGCACCTATAACCACAAACCAGAAGATAGACAGAACATCAAAAGCCAGAATTTGATAGACCAGAGTAGCCACCATCCAGGCAATCAAGGTTAAATAGACAAAAGCAAAAATCATCCATTTAAAACCGTGTTCCTTAAAAAGGATTGTAAGAGCTGCCACACAGGGAAAATATAACAAAATAAAAACCAAATAAGCCAAAATAGAGGCATTGCTGCCAAAGCTGGTTTTTATATTTTCTTTCAGGTTCTTGCCTGCTGCTTCTTCTCCTTCTGAATTTTGATAGAAACCCTGCAAAGTTCCGACAATTGCTTCTTTGGCAAAAGCTCCGCTGATTAAAGCTACAGATGCCTGCCAGTTATCATTTCTAATTCCCATTGGCTGTAAAACAGGTGTAATAACCTTACCTCCCAATTCCAGAATTGATACTTTTTCATGTTCTCTACTTATCGGTATCTGGATGCTTTGCAGGATATCTATTAACACAATCACCAGTAAAATGGTTTTTCCGGCTCTCAACAGAAAACTTTTCAACCGCTGCCAGGTGGGCATAAAAATGCCATTCAGCGTAGGAATATGATAGGCAGGAAGTTCCATTACAAAATCCCCCGGCGAACTTAGGAAAATTGTCTTTTTTAAGAGCAAACCAGTTAAAACACCCGTAATTATGCCAAAAAGATACAGCCCGAAAATTACCAAATTCGCCTGCTGCGGGAAAAATATCATTACTAAAAAGGTATACACCGGAAGTTTAGCTCCGCAAGATATAAAAGGAGTTAAAATGGAGGCAAAAACCCTGTCCCGAGGTTTATCCAAAGTCCGCGTAGCCATTATTGCCGGAATAGTGCAGCCAAAACCAACTAATAAAGGTATAAATGCCTTTCCCGGCAACCCTATTTTCCGCATAAATTTATCCGCTATAAAAGCAGCTCTTGCCATATAACCGGAATCCTCCAAAATGGATAAACTTATGTATATGAAAAAGATAGGAGGAATAAAACTGCCAATGGTTACAATTCCTCCCCCAATTACCTCACTGAAGAAATAATTTAACCAATGCGGAAAGGACAGTGAACTAAATAAATTTCCCGCCTGCTCTATAAACAGCCAGCTGAGAACAAAATCTATAAAGTCAATACAGGGCTGGCTGAGTTTAACTGCAACCAGGAAAACCAAATACATCACAATAAAAAAGACAGGCAAGCCCACAACACTGTTCAGCACAACTTTATCTACCATATCGGAAAAAGTTAATTGGTTTTTTCGCTTGCGTTTTACTACATCTTTAATTAAACCACGAATATAACCATAACGATCATCAGCAATTACAAAAGCAGGTTCCTGACCTCTATGTTTCGCTATAGCTGCTATCTCCTTTTCTACAATTGCTCTATCTTCATCCGCTAAACGGGAAGTTAATTCTGCATCCCCTTCAATCAGTTTCAATGCCTGCCAGCGACTTTTAATTAAAATAGCATAAGCCGTTGAAACCCTTTCGGAAAATTGACGCGGAGGAACTTTACTTTCCGGCTCTCCTAAACCCGATTTCAAAACAATCTGCCAGATATTTTGCAAGTGCTTTTCCACTACTTCATCATAATGAATCGTTGCCGGAACCGGTGGCTGAATTAGATACTCTTCCACCTTTTTAAGAATAGGAGAAACATCTATCCGCTTATTCAAAACCAGAGGATAAACGGCAAAACCAAGATGCGAACTTAAATGCTCAGTATCAATATAAATTCCATTATGCTCCGCTATATCTGTCATAGAAAGACACATAATAAGAGGAGCACCCAATTCCATCAATTGCACAGTTAAATACAGATTGCGTTCCAAATTGGAAGCATCTACCAGGTTTATTATTATATCGGGCTTTTCGGTTAAAATGTACTTACGGGCTACCAATTCATCAGGACTGCCTCCTGCCAGAGAATAAATACCCGGAAGATCAACAACTTCATAAATTTTACCGTTATATTTGCATATCCCGGATTTGTGTTCTACCGTAACTCCAGGCCAATTACCAACTGTTTGATGGGCACCGGTTAATGCATTAAAAAGGCAGGTCTTACCTACATTGGGATTTCCCGTCAGAGCAATTACAGACCTATTTCTCATCGGATTGCGTCTCATTCTCAATTGGAGTGCATTTCCAGCATAAACCCTGCACATTTAATTCTATGCTCTCCGGCTTGAATTTCAAGTCCTGTGCCTGTTTTTCCAATATAGGATATAGTGTGTTTAAATCCGTCTCCATTAAGTCACCGCAATTTCTGCACAACCAATGAATGTGCTTCGGATGACCAAAAATATGTTCATAACGCTCTCTGCCTTCACTGCGTATAGCTCGTTGCACAAGACCCGCATCCAATAAGAGAGGAATAGTCCGATAAACAGTTGCCAGAGATATTGAACTGGTCTTTCCCCTGATTTTATCATACAGTTCTTCCGCATTAAAATGGGTGTGCATACTGAATACGGTATCCAGTATACAACGCCTGGGTTTAGTTAATTTGAGCCCCTTATGATTAAGGTATTGATTAAAGATAACTGCATATTCTTCCATCGTTTTTTCCTCTTTGTATTGAAAATCATTCACAACTTTGCTCAACCTGGTTTTCTGTCAAGCACCATTTTGGAAAAAACTTTGGAATAAATTTCAGATACCCCCAATTTGTTACCAGAGTAGCATAAGTTGCTGATTTGCCCTTCGCTCTTTTTCCTCTCCGGAAGGTTGACGTCCTCGTCAACCACCTCTTACGCTTTGTTTCCTTTCCGAAAGGCAATCGGAAACGAAACACCAGTGTTACCACTAAACGAAGAGGACATTGTTTTTCCGGAACAAAAAAGCCCTTTAGGGCGACACTTTGATAGCGATGGAGGCGTAAGCCCCTCGTAAAATGCGGAAAAAAATATCTCTTCGCCCTCTGTACCCTGCCCTCCGCTCTTCGCTCTCTGCCCCCTGCCAAAAGCCCCTCGGAAAATGTCAGCACCATTTCTTTTTCTCTTTCCTCTCACCTAAGCTCGTGTATTACTCCTTAATCAAACCTTAATCAAGCGTTAATAATTAAGGAGTGATTAAGGTATGATAAAGAATTGATTGACAGTTTGAGGCAAGGAAATAATATGACCCTAAAAGCTATGGAATTTATAATGAAAGTAACTGAAAAATAAGGAATTAAGGGATTTTCCGGCAAACTGGACGGTGCTATATATTATTATCATCCCCGCTTGAACACAACTATTATGTGACACGCACCCCAAATGCCAATCCAGGAAAAAAACCTGGGTTCCCATTGAACAACGAGGACATCGTTCTTCCTATTTGTGTAACCGACGGACAATTATGAACGACAAGATGTCGTTCCACCGGAAAAAAAGCGGTAAAATATAACACAGGTTATACTTTGCAGAGGAAAGAAATGCTTCTTTTTAGTCAATTAACCGATGGGATTAAAGAAGTTGCTGAATTCTTTCTTAAAGCAATGCTTCGATCATGTTTTCTCCTTGTTCCAGATGTGATCATTGTTCCGGAGCCAGGAAAGCACTACCTGTCAGCTGACAAATCAGGATGAGCAAGGATGAGACAAAAAAATAGTTTGCATTATTATTATTAAGGATTATATTACTCTATGTAGTGTGAGTAAACTGATTAAATTAACCCGTTCAATAGTCAGCATCAACACTTCAAAAGGGAAGCACGGCAATGTTAAATGATTGGGAAAGTCATGGTTGTTGAATTGAGTAAATGCGAATCAATGTACTCAAACATGATTATCTGGGGAAAAAGTAGAAAAAAAGATACTGGAGGCAATATGTCTTCATTGAGAGCGAATTGGATCACAGAGTATATGAGAAGCAAGGTTGTTTTTTTTGTTTTCACCTTGTTTGCAGTAATCATGTATGGAGAATCACTTCAATTCTCTGAGGTAATGGGTGACTCCAAAAATGAAATTGTAGACTCTCTACTTGCAGTTGATGAGTTAAGCGGGTCTATCTATTATCAACATAACTACATTACGGTTGATGCAAACTGGCAGGAAGTAGATTCAGCTATTGGAGATTACTATAGTTGGGCCTGGATGGTTCATTTTGCAAGCATTGGGTATTTATCTTTTCATGTACCCTTTATTCCCAGCGGGTATAAACTTCAATCTGCGACGCTGTGGATTTATTGTTATGGGATGCTAGGCAATAGTACTGTGGGGGTTTATCCCATTTTCAATTATGGAGAATCATTCGTTTTTCCACAGGGAATTCTGGAGCATATTAATTATGGGGGTATCTTTAACTCTAACGACGTGATTCCACCAACTGTATATGATAACTATATTTTGTTTACTCATGATACTATCTTGCCTCCTTGTTGGATGAGTTATGATGTAACAGATTGTATACTAATGGACATTGCCGAGAACAGTGGACTTACACAATACCGTGTTTACTTGGATTGTTTCTCTGATTGGGACAATCTGGATGACTATATTTCAATTGCTTCAGGAAGCAGTCCCATGAGTTGGGTTGTTCCAAAGATTAAATTTACACTTGTCAATGCCACGTCCAACAACGATCCGACAAATCCTCAACCCAAACTGATCATTTTATGCTATCCCAATCCATTTTCAGATAAAAGCACTATTTCGATCAAAGCATCTGAGCCTGGCATCTGCAAGCTCAGTATCTATAATCTCAAGGGCCAATTGATCAGTTCCCAGTCCAGCAATATCTATGCAGCAGAGGATCACACATTCCAATGGGATGGTAGAGATGCTACCGGCAGACAAGTTAGCGGAGGTATCTACATTGCTGTGGTTGAATCGGGCAGAAATAAAGTAAGCGGTAGAGTTTTATATTTACGATAACCGCATTAACCACAACCTTAGGAGGAGTAAATGAAGTAGATTGACATGTGGTAGCCGATTGCAGCCAATATTCATAAGTTGTACTTTCTATAGGAAAACGTTACCTGTAGGATATCCTTATTATTAACCGAATCAAAAAGGAGAATTTTATGAACAAGTTTTACTGGTGTATCGTGCTCATTCTTTTGAGCACAGTAACTTTCGCGGACATTTATGTTCCAGGATATGTAGTGTTTAAAACCACAAATCCGATCACCGTTATTCAAAGCGAACCACAGCTTATAACAGATAAAGCTTGGTTTAATCAAAAAATCCTGGACTATAACATCTCAGAGTTACATCAAATAGGGGCAGATAAAATACCTTCGGCTTATCTGAATGACCGACTTTATTACTACGCTGTTTTCGATCCGGTTTATGCGGTAAAAGAAGTAATCGACGGTATGAAAGGCGACTCTGAAGTCGTCTTTGCCGAACCCAATTTCATCTTTCAACCACTGTTAGGCGTAAACACAAACGATGAGACAGCAGACTTCATGTGGGGATTGAACAAAATTGAAATGAATCGGGTTTGGGAAGAACTCGGAATTTATGGAGCGCCCAGTATCGATGTGGCGGTAATTGACTCAGGAATTGACTTGGGGAATACCCCATATCCTTACAATACTGTTAATTTGCATCCTGATTTATCAGGCAATGTCTGGCAAGCTCCAGGCGGAAACTTTGGATGGAACTACTATGTCATATATCCCCCAACATCAAACCCTATAGTTGATGAGCTCGTCAACTATCCTCACGATAAAATGGGGCATGGGACTGCAGTTACCGGAGTTATCAGCGCCATAAATAACAATGGGTATGCTGTTTCCAGCGTAGCTGGGGGATGGATAGATCCGGCTGAAGGGGCAAGGATCATGCCCTTCAGGGTACTGCAATCAAGAGCAACATATCTAGCTGTAACGGCTGCATTTCTTGATGCTTATTATTATGGCGCTCGTGTTATCAATTACAGCTTAGGTGTAGCCGAATCAAATATGACTGCAGAGGGTTATGCAGGCATGAACCTGCTACATGAAATGATAGTTACCATGTGTAATGATACCTTCAACTGGGGGGTTCGACCTCTGGTAGTGGTCGCTGCTGGTAACAACGGGAGTGAAGAAGCGTTCTATCCTGCGTGCTTCGAAGAAGTAATAGCCGTTGGAGCTACTGATAAATATGATAAACGGGGACTATGGAATGGTGGTGGTTCTTCGCTGCATGCTACTATTGATATAGTTGCTCCGGGTTGTAAGAATCGTGGTAGTGAAGCGGATGACCAGATCGGTATTTACTCAACATTCCCTGTGGATGATGATTTTAGTATGCATCAGACTTATAACTCTATTTATGATGACGCCAGTGGTACATCTCTTGCAGCTCCTCATGTTTCAGCCGTGGCTTCATTGATTTTAGCGCAGCCACAGTATCAGAATATTTCTCTTCAACAACTCAGAGGGAGATTATTAGGCACTTCTGACTATATTTACGATAAAAATCAAGCTCATCTAGGGTTAATGGGTTCCGGAAGACTAAATGCCTACAAGGCATTGACTGAACCGGAGAAGCCAAATTTAGTATTAAACGGTATCAACGTCAATGGTTTACTTTCGGACGTTATAGATATAGGGTCACCCCAGAGAGTAACATTCAACCTAAAGAACTGGTGGATTAATGCGACAAATGTGTGGGGATTGCTAACAACCGATGATCCCGGCGTTACAATCAGTTATGGAACCTTAAGCAGGATTAACTGGGGGAATATACAAAGCGAAGCAACGAGTATAAATGATCCTTATATAACCATTACTGCATCTGGATATAACAGAATTGCAACTTTTTATTTAACTGTCAATTCTGATTATGATGATCCTAAAGTCATGACTTTTCAAATGAAACTACAATCTTCAATTTCTGAGGATTACTACTGTGTGATTCCTCCGTATGGGGGAGGCTTAGAAGGAAGCTATCTCAATAAGAACTTCACCGTCAAAGACATCAACAATGATGGTTTCGATGAGATATTCGTTACAAGCAGAAATGGATATCTATTTATTATTCATCAGAATGGATTGTATATCAGACAACAGCTTAGTATGGGTACGACCTGCACGCCTGCAGTAGGAGATATCAATTCAGACGGTGTGTTTGATATTGTTGTGGGGAACAACAATGGTCAGGTCTTAGTTTACAATGGAATCAATCCGTATAACTTACTGCATACTATCGACGTCGTCTCCACTGGAAACAAGCCATTGATAACTTTCATTACTCTAGAAGATATGAATAACGATGGTCAATTAGATATTGTTGCAGTATATGAAAAAAGAAGTGATGGAGTGGGCGTAAATGGCTTCGCAGTGATAAACATGCTTGATTTGCACGTATACAATCATGACACAATACATACAATACAACACGGTGTATCTGTAGATGATGCTAATGCTAACAGCCTAAAAGATGTTATTTTTATGTGTCAGAATTATAATGGCTTAACTCACCATCAAACTGATTTGTATCTTGAGATAGTGGAGGTTTCCGACGACTTCAGGTTTAATTGGATATATCATAACTCAATAGGCAATTCATTGTATGACGCAGGATCATCGCCAATAATTACTGATCTTACAAATGACGGAATTCGTGAGATTGTTGTGCGATACGAATGGAATTACCAAGGACCAGATCTTCTCAGGAGTAAAAGAGTTGGACTAAGAGTCTATAACTATCATCCCACCAGTCATACACCGATCTGGTAATATCCTATTTCTAACGTGCTTGTAGCAAATATATCTCAAAATGATAATGTCTTAATCGGTGACTTTGCTCCGAATCCGGGACTTGAGATTCTGTTCAGTCACGATAAACTCACGCTCCTTGATGCTTTCGGAAATATAGTCGAAGAGAGTGACTGTCTGCCTGGCGAAATCAACACCTACCAAGAGTATATTCTGGCGTTTGACAGCTCTTTGACTGGTGCGAAATATTATCGTTTGGCAGGAGTACCACAATATTATAGATTGAGCGCATATGATTCTGAGTTTACAGAAGATTGGGGTTGGAAATATGATTTATTCAGTAATCCAGTTAACGATCCCATAGGTATGGCATTGATAAAGACATCAGCAAATACCAGTGGTATTATTATCCCCAGGCAAAAGGGCAAGTTGGCGCTTATCCCAGTAAGTTATAATGACGATCAAACAAAGGACTATGGTAAGTACAGATACAACTCACGACACACTGGAAGCTATAACCAACCGCTGCCAGCAATTGTTCGACAACAAGCCATAGTACAATATAATCTTTATGTAGAAAATGACATGTATTTCGAAGCAGATATGACGATAAACCCGGATGTGAGAATTGTCGTTGATCCGGGTATGGCGATTAGAGCATATGGTGAATTGACTTCCTTAGGAAATGCGGAACGAGGTTTAAATGTGTATGGAACATGCCTAAGGAATCATCGAGGCTACTGGGATGGTTTGATATTGAGAAACGGTAGTGAATCAGATCTAGAATTCTGTAGCATCAGTAACGCTTCCAGAGGGATCACATATGACGATCAAGGGTTTCATAACCTTGAGAATTGCATTATTACTAATAATGAATGGGGTATAAGCATTTATCAAGCCAATCCAATTATCAAGAATAACACTATAGTCCTGAATTCTGAGCTTGGTATGGCTCTTAATAATGGGGCTAGCCCATTCATGGGAGAGGATTCATATCTGGCTGGTTACAATTCGATCTGCGATAATCCTGTGGGAGTCTTCGCGTCTCAATCAAACCCTCTTTTAAAGGATGGACATAATGATATTGTCAATGTGGATTATAACATCCAACTTGAATTTACTGAAGATCTAATATCCTCCCAAAAAAACTGGTGGGGATCAGCTCATTATGATGATATTGTGCAGAAGTTTAATGAACCGGAATTGATATTATTTGATCCTTGGGACGAGACAAATAATACACCATATGAGCCCACTGTAAACATATTTGCAACAGCCATGAGGTATATGCTTGATGAGCATTATCTACAAGCGATTCCGCTGTTCCATCAGATACTGGCTGATTCACTAACAAACAGTGACGATCATGCTTCAATAAACTCTCTATTGATCTGCTATGATAAAACTGATAATCTCGCATCTTATCGAAGTTTTATCTTAGGTCAACTTGAGAATGAGCTAACCGAAAAGATGGAATATTGGTATAAGGATTGTTTAGCACTTATCAACAGAGCAATGGGACTCTTTGGAGAAGCAATCACATATTATGAAAGCAAACTAGACAATAGCACAACTTTTGCCGATTCTTGTTATGCAATGATTGATCTTGGAAATACATATCTTGAATCTGATTTTAAAGTAGGCGGAAGGTACTCTAATCTGATACCGAAATCAATTCAAGAGCATTCGCAGTTAACGAAGAACCTTTTAGATCAGATATATCACTACTCATCAAACCAAGGTAGCATTCCTCCTGTAGAGCAAGTGATATTAAGGAAAAACTACCCTAATCCATTTAATCCAAGTACAACGATGTCTTTTTACTTACCTGAAAGATCAAAAGTTAAACTAACAATCTACAATATTAAGGGGCAAGTTGTCAATGTCCTTAAGAACGAAGTAATGAACAAAGGATCTCATTCCGTGGTCTGGGGTGGAAATGATCACTCAGGAAGAGCAGTCTCCAGTGGCATGTATTTTTATAAACTACAAGCAGGGAAAACTAATCAAATAAGAAAGTGTATACTTATAAAATAGTATCAAATGGCAGATGTAAAGCCCGGAGTATGTCTCCGGGCTTTTCCTTTAGCATTTCTTTTCATTATTTAATCTATCTGATTCCTTGTACCTCCAAATTTCAGAAGATCTCTATTTTAAACAGTCTGCCTGTAGGGCCAATGTCTCTGAGACTAACGATTATCTCCCTATCAATCAATGGATATTTGTTGTTAGGTCGCTCCATAGGCCAATCGGAGTCGATGACCGAAAGAATGTACTGCAAATTGTAATTTTGGGTGTATTGCAAGAAATGTAGTTGCTAAAAAGAGGGGTATCCATAAGAATGGCATAAAGTTAAATGCACATTTTTATTTTGTAGGATTAAAGTGAATAAAAGCGGAGGCAACGAAACCTCCGCTTGCAATGCACAATTGGTTATGTTTACATAATATTAAAAGTTACTATCAAAGCGAAAGCCTACCAGGAGTTTAATGTTTTTATAAAAAACATCGTCTATATATTTGTTATCAAACACAGGAGTAATGCTTCTTTCATATCTGAGTTCGCAAAAATACTTATCATATTCCATACCCAGATTTAGTTGATAGCCAAGAACGAAGGAGGAAAGTTCTGCAAAATTTTCATCGTCATAATCGAAATCTTCATCTTGTCCACCAAGTTCTACCGAAAAACCTGAGCTGATAGGAATACTTGCCGAAAGTCCTGCTCCCAAATATGGTTTGAATGCTAATTCAGGAAGATTCACAGTATAGATTGCGGAGACAGGAACCTGCAGCATATTTATACTATGTTTCCAAGTTGTATCATATTCATAGACATATTCATCATAATAAGTTCCTTCCCATTTTGATCCATTCATACTAAAGGCAATTTCGCCTTGCAAAGCAAGATTTTGTGCTATAGCTGCATTTCCGATAATTCCAATGTGACCGAGGGTTCTTCCTTCAATATCATATCCTCCGTCATCCAGAACCTCAATGTCATCTCCAAGGAAATTAGCAAAATTTAACCCTCCAATTACACCTAAGTTTACTTGGGTTAAGGTTTGGGATTGCAGTCCTGCCACTAATAGCAGTAATAGCAATACTAACAGGTAGACCTTTGTTTTCATCATCTTTCTCCTTTTTTTTCAGTTCACTTTGTTTCGTCACAAATGCTGATGTCCATTCCAAATCGTTGTTTTTCACAAACTATGTAAGGTTAATCTATCAATTGCCTTATTTCCAGTTAGTCAATCCAAGTCAAGTATTTTTTTATAAACGGTTCACCTTGTTTCAATCTGGCGCGTGTAGAATTAGAAAGTAAGATACAGGGCTGAGAGAGAGGATGAAGCTTCGGGATATAATTATGAATTTCTGCTGAAGCTACTCTTTCTTAATTGCATTGCTTACTCATTGCTCACCCATTACGGATGGCATTGACAATGAGTCCGTAATGGGTAAGCAATGCTAATAGGAAGATAAAAAATGGAGAATGACAGAAAAAATAGATTGCAGATAAAATAGTTGATTGGATTTATTAAAGTCGTCATAAGACAAAAGCGCTAAAAAAAGCTAGCGTATAGAATGAATTTATGACAGCGCTAATGAGTTCTGACTTGATGATTCGGATGCTGAAAAATCTGCGTAATCTGCTAAATCTGCGTGCTTTAGCCCTTTATCAGTGTTATCATCAATAAAAATATTTTCTTCCATCGCTAATTCTCTAATAACCAAAATAATAGAATTTTACAATAGAATATGCATAAAATCCGGAATAGAATTCTAACCTTTTCCTAAATAAGGGGATTATAAATTTCAATTTCTCTCTAATCTATTTTATTCTTAGCATTTAGTTGCTTGACAAATCAGAGTGAGGATTTTTTTTGGTGAAGTTGGTTTTTTAATAACAATGAAAAAAGTATAAGAGTAAGCAACAAAAGGATGTTAAAAGATGCTGTGGATAAGTTGTGGATAAATTGAGTTCAGGTAGTTGACCGGATGTCTATTATTTAGTTGTAACTTTTTAAAATTGAATGAGATAGTAATTTCACTTCCGTATCTGATATAGCGGAATACGGTTTGTGGATAAATAAATTTTACAGGAAAGTGACTTATGGATCAAGATATTTGGCAGAACATTCTGGATAAACTGGAGGAGAATATTAATCCTCAAAGTTTCAAAACCTGGTTTTCAGATACAAGATTGGTAGATATGAATGACCGGGAATTGATGATTAGAGTGGCAACCCAATTTTCGGCTAACTATTTGAATCTGAATTACAAAGAGGTCTTAAGTGAAATTTCTTACGGTCTTTATGGTCGGAAGTATGATGTTCAGTTTATAACTCAGCCGCACCGTAATCACAATGAAGAAAAAGATGTTCAGGATTACAGCAATAAAAGGGTTAATACCAATGTAAGATTAAATGAGCGTTATACTTTTGATGAATTTGTAGTAGGTAAAAACAACAATTTTGCTTATAGTGCGGCAAAAGCAGTGGCAGAATCACCCGGCTATACATATAATCCTCTTTTTATTTATGGTGAAAGCGGAATGGGAAAAACCCATCTGATGCAGGCAATTGGCAATTATATATTGAAAGAAGGAAGAAACTGTTCCATTTACTATATAACTTCCGAGGCCTTCACTAATGCAATGATTGATGGCATTCGCAGTAATAAAATGCCGGAATTCAGAGAAAAATTCAGAAAAGTTGACCTGCTGTTAATGGATGACATTCATTTTCTTTCCCGCAAAGAAGGAACTCAGGAAGAATTTTTCCATACCTTTAATGCCTTGTTTGAAAACAAAAAACAAATTGTGCTTACTTCCGACCGACCCCCCAAAGATATTCCCGATTTGGAAAAACGCTTAGTTACACGCTTTGAAAGCGGTCTGTTGTGTGATCTGAAAAGTCCTGATTTTGAAACCAGAGTTGCCATTTTACGAAAAAAAGCCGAACCGGAAAATGTGGTTTTAAGCGATGAGATATTTAATTTTATTGCCGATAACATAACCAGTAGTGTGCGTGCCTTGGAAGGTTCCTTAATTCGTATTTTGGCTTTTTCTTCCTATAGTAAACTTAATCCCGAAGATATAGATATTAATCTGGCTGCAGAAATTTTATCCGATATGATTTCGGAAAAAGTCCATGCTATAACTTTAGATGCTATAACCGAGAGGGTTTGTGAATGTTATGGAATTACACCTGTCCAGTTACTGGAAAAAACTCGTAAACCACAAGTTGCTTTTCCCCGCCAGGTAGCAATGTATCTGGCAAATTATTTAATTCCCCAGCTCTCCTTAAAAGATATTGCCGAATATTATAACAGGAAAGATCATACTACGGTTATCCATGCTAAAAAGATGGTGGAAAATCAGTTTCGGGAAAAAGAAGATTTCCGTATTCAATTAGAAGAAATAATTAAAAACCTGAAAAAATAAAACGACAAGGATGTCGTTTTTCCGGATGGTTGACCTCCTGGTCAACCAATGTAAACGACAAGGATGTCGTTTTTCCGGAAAAAAGTTATCCACAAGTGTGGATGAAAATAAGTGGATGGAGGTGAATAAGTTGAATATAAATGATTTGGGTAAATTTTTCTGTGGATAAGCAAGGGTTATAGACCGGAGTTATCCACAAGTTATCCACAGAAAAATACTTTCGGGAAAAGCATACAAGTCAAAGAGAAAAGAAAAAGCTTGACCAAATATCCCCCTATCCACAACGCCTACTTATAATACTATATAAAAGATTTAATTAAAATAGGATTATTATTATGGAATCGTTCCAAGCCATATTAAAGCTGCTTACCTGTCTTATACTTATTTTAATGACGCTTAGCGGTTGCACGGATAAGAATAATTTGACAGGTGATAATTTTAGTGACATAAGAGCTATAACAGTTAACGATGGAACAGGAATAATATCGGGTTTTAGTTTTCCTGCTTCTGAAGAAATAAGCATTTCCGGCATTGAAAAGAATCTTTTAGCAGGAGAATATAACAATGCCTCCGCATTAAGTTTTTTCCGATTTAAGGAATTGCCTACTAATATAGTAAGTTCTGAAACAGATAGCTGTTTTCTCTCTTTAAACATTGGCGGGTGTTATGCATTGGATAATTCGCTGATATTAAAATTATACAAATTGAACAAGGTCTGGACCGATTCCTTAGACCTTGCAAATATTACAGAAAGTGATTTATCAATAGATCCTATAGTTACATATCCATTAGCTGATCCAAACGGAACTGTCGGGGAAGAAATTACTTTTATCATTCCGGAATCAGAAATAATAAATTGGCAAAATCCTGATTCTACCGGTTGGAATTTAGCCCTGAAAGTGGAAAATGAAGGTTGGGTAGAAATAAGCTCTCGGGAAAGCAGTAACAGTCCGAAATTAAATATCAAATATAAAACTGAAACTGAAGGAGAATGGATAACCTATAATCAATCCCCGGCGAAAGATACTTATACCTTA
>Ga0302251_1001398_pt1 | contig 14891 bp, 6 predicted proteins | sample AAG_RA_Gln_MG_FD_193534 | JGI IMG/M metagenome (GOLD analysis project Ga0302251, IMG submission 193534) | Enriched activated sludge microbial communities from anaerobic digester in WTTP, New Holstein, Wisconsin, United States - AAG_RA_Gln | ecosystem: Engineered > Bioreactor > Anaerobic >...
TTACTCAAGATGAAGCTGATTATGCGATTGATAATTTGGATTAATCAGTCAGTACTAAGCGCCTCTGGACTCACTCCAGGGGCGCTTCTTCGTTCCTGAATCTTTTCTCCTATGGTATAATCTAACTAATCAGACCCACCCCCACCCAACCAATTTCACCTATTGGAGGTCCTCAACCATGAGAAAATCATCCCGGGCGTTGCCCCGACTCCGAACTTTGTCCCTGATCTTAATCTTTACGCTCCTCTTCACCGCCCTCCCACTCCAGGCCCCGTCCTACTCTGCCACCCGCTTCACGGATGTTCCGAGTGGACACTGGTCTGAAGCCTTCGTCAACAAGGCCCAGGACTACAGCTTGATGAAAGGCATAGGAGATGGCCTCTTCGGTTTTAACCGCAGTGTTACCAAAGCGGAATTTGCCACCATCCTCTGCCAGATGTTCGGCTGGGCGTTATTGAACCCCGCTGCGCCTACCTTCACAGACGTCGCTGGTTCCCAGTGGTATTACACTTATGTTGAAACCGCCCTGGCCAACAACGTCGTGGACAAGACTGCGACCTTCAGCCCGGATCAGCCCATCCTCAGAGAGGATATGGCGGCCATGCTTGTCAGAGCTCTGGGCTATAATACTCTCGCGGGAAAAGCTGCCCAGTATGGCCATCCCTTTAAGGATGTGACAGAGAAAGCCGGTTATATCACTATTGCTTACGACATTGGCATGATCAAAGGTACCAGCGCCACAACTTTCGCGCCTAAGGCCACGGCAACCCGAGAGGAAGCCGCCACCATGCTGGTGCAGGTCTATGAGAAATATATCAGCAAAACCGACTGGGTCCATGCTTTCTACGCCCTTAAATCCTACAGTCAACTGGGCCTCACCACACAAATGGATGCCGTCTCCGCAGGCTGGAGCCGCATGAGCTTTAATACGACCACCGGTGCCTACCTGAACACTACCGGCCAAAACAGCAATGAATGGCAGGTCCCAAGCGGTTATGAGCTGGTCACCAGCTTCCTGGATACCAACCGAAAGCCATTGAACCTTAGCGTTTATCTGGATACCTCCGTCACTTTCACTCAGTCGGATGGAACGACCACCAATACTGCCAGTGCCATTCTGCTGGATCCCGCTCAGAGAACTCAAGCGGTTCAGGCTATTCTTAACGAGCTGACCCGCACTTATGACGTCCTGGGAAAGAATCCTTACAGTGGTGTTACCATTGATTTTGAGGGCTTCCGGGGCGCTGAGATGAAGGCGGGGCTAAATGCCTTTTTGGAGGAGCTGGATGTAGGACTGATGACCATCGGCAAAAGCCTTGTTGTCATGGTGCAGCCGGCGGTGTGGAATTCTGCCTACTTTGACGGCTACGACTACCGGACTATTGGGCGGCTGGCGGACAAGGTGATCCTGATGGCCCACGACTATCAGCCGACGAACCTCCGGGGCTTTGAGGGGACGACGTTTCACAGGAACGCGGCACTGACGCCGCTGGAGCAGGTGTATTATTCCCTGAGGGCGGTCACGGATCCTGCGATGGGCGTGGCAGCTCAGGATCGTGATAAACTGGCGCTGGCCATCAGCTTCACAAATGTGGCCTGGACGACGACCGGCGGACTGCTGTCCAGCCCGACACCGCTGAAACCCGAGACATCCACGGTGTACGCGCGGATGACGTCGCCAAGCGCGGTTATGGGCTACTCCGAGATCTACCGGAACCCTTATCTGACCTATACAACCGAAACCGGCGAGGAGATTTTCCTCTGGTATGAAGACGCTCGCAGCGTGGCAGACAAGCTGGCGCTGGCGAAGCTGTTCGGCATCCGCGGTGTGTCCCTGTGGCGGCTGGGCCAGATCCCGGCGTATGGGAATGCGGGGCTGCAGTTTGATGTGATGAAGGTACTCAGATAGCTTCAATTTTGGAAAGGGTGTTGCGGATGGATGACCATCGGCAGCACCCTTTTCTCATTTTATAAAATGTTTTGATTTGGTTTAATTTACGATCGAATTTTTCGATGCCCAACATATTATAAAATGTGGTATTCTGTTACCGTTGCATTCCAATACCACAAGATCAGGAGGAAATTTTACATGTTAAGAAAGCTTTTTTCAGCACTTTTAGTCCTCACTCTTGCCGCAGCGGCGACTGCCTGCTCGTCAGGCAGTGCTGAGGCGCCCGCTCCAGCTCCGGCTCAAGTTCCGGCAGCGACTGAAACTCCGGCACCTGCCGCAGCCGAGGAGAAAACCTACCAGTATTATACAGCGGAGCAGACTAAGACTGCCATTGAGAACAACGCGGAGATCATCCTCCTCGATATTCAGGTTGAGGACGAGTGGAACGCCCACCACATTGAGGGCGCGGTTCCGACCTACGCTTATCCGGTAAAAACGCCTGAAGATGAAGCGAAGCTCGCTGCAATTCTTCCGGATCTTGAGGGAGAACAGCCAATTATTGTCATCTGTCCGGGCGGTGCCGGCGGTGCGACGAGATCCATTGATTACCTCACGGCGCAGGGCGTTGCCCCGGAGCGCCTCTTCATCCTTGAAAATGGTCAGAGCAAGTGGCCGTATGAGGAATTGCTGGCGAAGTAGTCCCTAAAGAGAACAAGAAGAAAAGAAATATGCCGATGGTCGACCATCGGCCTATCCTCTTTTTTGGGGGAAGGAAGGCGGTGTCAGACACCCGCCTCCACCCCCTCGTGATTGAGAACAGTTATCGCATGCTCTGGCACCGAATTGAATTCTGTCCGCGTCACCAAGTTGAAAGTTGTCCGCGTCCCTCCGCGAAAGCTAACAGACGTGCATAAATAAAACTGACATCATACGGTAGAGAGCTTGCTCTCGAACGCATGATGTCAGTTTTATTTATATAGGGCGCAGCCCGCGACCGATGCGCAGCCTTTAACCGAGCAACGCGAGGCCAAAGGCGGAGCGAGGTGCACGTCCGATAGCTCAAGGAGCCAATCAACAATATGACCAAAACGCGAACAATATGAGCGTTATGTTAACCATTTGTAACCTTGGGTATAATGCGAACATGATTTACCGCCAATTTTTACATAGCCCACTGTGACACCCGTCTGACCGCGGTTTGCGTCCCAGCGTGCTATGCAAACTTGGTGGTGGCAATGATCCCTGGATTATATTATGGACGCCTGTGATCCGGGAAGAGCCAGTGGCGTAACCGACCCCAATTTGGGGTCTTTTTGATTTTTTGAAAGGCGGAATGCGTATGGGAAAGTACATTAATTGAGCGACTTTTCATGGAAACATCCGGAGCATCAGAAAAATGCCTGATTCCATGGGCAAAGTGAAATTGCATAAAATTAAAGGACAATTCAAGAAAGGTCGTGTTGAATTGCAGTCGAGACAGAACGATAGTCTACTTTTGACGCTGTTTGAGAGCGTTTTATCGGTTGGTTCGAATTGTTATTCAGAGCGACATTTTAACGCGGTTATTCGCAGTAAACAGATCTATCTGCGCTACACGAAAAAAGCAATTTAAAATGTCACTCCAAGAAGTCCGCAGCCAATGAACCCTGAAGGAACGCTTTCTTTTTCAGGTTTATAATCATTGTTTTGCATGTGAACTTCACTCAAATCCTATTTGAAACGGAGTGAGACTTATGTCAGAGTATCACATTGTTAAATCAGGCTTGAAGCGGCTGATGCCGCTGCTCCTGCTGGTGATCATGGTTTTATCCATGATGCCGATGGGCAGCTTCGCTGCCGATGAAACATTGTACGGTTACAGAGTTTCCTATAATAACACACAAACTCAACTTGCTGACACGCGCTGGATGAACTCCAACTTGGGCAACGGCTGGGCTGAAGGCGACTGGGTACCTTATCAGCTGGTGCTGACAGGGATCGATAATTTGACCGCTCTGCCTGAAGTCGCAGTGGCGTATGACTTTTATGGCAGCCAGAAGGATGCGGTGCTCGTCGACTTAGTCAGAGGATTCCAAGTCCGATGGTCAACTGATCCGAATGAAGAAATTGTACTCACAGATGCTCAAATGGGTTACCCATCCTCACAAACTTCACCAATCACAACTGTTGATCAAATGGAGGCCGCTCAAGCTAATGCAGTCATCGGCAAATGGGATGACTTCGCATTAGTAAACGTTCCAAAAGAACAAATTAACCTGGGTCATGACGGTACAAACTTCATTCCACTTACACCGACTAGCCCTGTTGCACATTTTCGAATCACAGATGAGCAATTAAAAACTGCTGGCGTACCTGAAAACGTAAAAACACTGGTTATTTACTTCCAACTTCACTTGGCCAGAACTTCACTGTGGCAAAGTGGACTATTCCAGCACTACGGTGATGTGGGCGTACCTGCAGAACAGTGGGGCGGACACATCTATAAAGAGGGCACAGCATTTGACGGCGTCAGCAATTTTGGTTCATTCTACTATCCAGGATCCTCTGGTCATGCCAAATTGCTCGGTGCGTTAAGAACAGTGCCTATTCCTATACCTTCACAAAACCTTGGCAGTGTCACTGGATATAAATGGCACGACATGAACGGCGACGGCATTAAAGATGTCAGCGAACCATTCCTTGCCAACTGGCCAATTTATATCACCGCTGATATTGAAGGCATGTCCTTCGTTCTCAGTACTATGACAGACGCCAACGGTGTCTATAACTTCCCTACCCTGACCTATGGCACCAGATATATCACTGAAGGTGTCACCCGCGGAGCGGAAACAGGCTGGTCACAGACTTTCCCAACAGGAGCGTTTGATGTTACAGCGCCGTTTGGCGGCTTTGACAACTATAACGATTATCTGAATGCTATTGACGAAGGCGAAGGCGTCGAATTGGCGGATCAAGGCTATATGGTCGTCATCGACAGAAACAACTTTGCTTTCACTAACAAAAACTTTGGCAACAGGATGACCGGCGATCTGGAAATCACCAAACTCTTCGATTATGAAGGTGTCGTGGGATTTATGGATTCTATGCTTCCTGAGTCCATCGACATCCACATTACCGGACCTTCCTTCTTACCTGACGGTGAAGATTTCAGTCTTCTGAAGTCAGAAAATTATATGCTCCTTCTTGAAGACTTGCTCCCTGGCGATTACAGCATCACGGAAATCAATGTTCCTGAAGGCTGGGATGCGCCGGATGTACCAATTGACGTTTCGGTTATCGCAGGCGACGTCGTTGAAATCGACTTCACGAACGTCTTCCTGACCGGCTCCCTCAAAATCACAAAAGAATTTGACTTCGAGGGCATTGTAGGTTTTGACGAAGAAACTATGCTGCCGGATGAAATTACCGTCGAAGTCACTGGTCCTTCTTACCCTGATGGGTTCGAGGTCGATATTACCATTAGCGACGAAGGCATAGGCGAAGTCACACTCGACAATTTGATCCCTGGCAATTACACGGTGGATGAACTGGCGTTTACCGGTTCAACGATGTGGGATTCCGACATTGACCCTGAGTCTGTCGAAGTCGTCGGCGGCGCTTCAGAGGCTGTGGTCGTTTCCATCACCAACACCTTTATGCCAGGTGAGCTTCGCATCACTAAAGATTTTGACTTTGCAGGCATCTTCGGATTTGACGGCGCCACCATGCTGCCGGATTCCATCACAGTCAAGGTCACTGGACCTTCTTATCCAAGCGGAACAGAAGTCACAATCAATATTGACGATCTTGGCGATGGCACTACGCTTCTCCAAAATCTCATACCAGGTGACTACACTATTGAAGAGCTTGACTTTACAGGTTCAGACGCTTGGGACTCAGACATTGATCCAGAAATGGTCGAAGTCATTGCTGGCGCTGATCCAGTGGTTGAAGTTATGATTACCAATACCTTCATCCCTGGTGAGCTCCTCATTACCAAAGTATTCGACTTTGAGGGCATTGAAGGTTTTGATGCAGACACCATGCTGCCAGCATCCATTTCAGTCAAAGTCACCGGCGCTTCCTATCCTTTGGGAACTGTCGTCAACATTGACATTGATGAATTTGGCGAAGGCGAGACACTCCTTGATAATCTGATTCCTGGTGACTACACTGTTGAAGAGCTTACTTTTGAAGGCTCTGAGGCTTGGGATTCGGAAATTTCAGACTCACCTGCAACAGTAGTCGGAGGCGCATTGACGGCTGTTCAGGTTGACATCACGAATACCTTTGAATCTGGCGAGTTAAAAATCACAAAAGCATTTGATTTCACTGGTATTGTAGGCTTCGATCCAGAAACAATGCTGCCGGCTGAAATCACTGTCATGGTCACAGGCAATTCGTATCCACTCGGTATGGAAGTCGATATTCCAATCAGTAATCTGGGTGTTGGCGAAGTGACCATCGACAACCTGATCCCTGGTGACTATACCGTCGATGAGCTTGAATTTACAGGCTCTGCTTCTTGGGATTCTGACATTGTCGGATCACCTGCCGCTGTAGTGGCTGGCGCAGAAACGACAGTCACGGTCTCCATCACAAATACCTTTATTCCTGGCGACCTTGAGATCACCAAACTCTTCGATTTCGAAGGCGTTGTGGGATTCACACTGGCTATGCTGCCAGAATCCATTGACATCCACGTCACTGGACCTTCTTATGATCCGAACGGTCTGGATGTAACACTCTATAAAGCTGACGACTACTACGTGAAGCTTGAAAACCTGATCCCTGGCGACTACAGCATTGACGAAATCATAGTCGGGGACGAATGGGAGGCGCCTGATCTTCCAATTAATAAAGAAGTTTTAGCCGATGGTCTCGTCTCCATCAGCTTCACAAACGTCTACGTCCCTGGCGATCTGGAAATCACCAAACTCTTCGACTACGAAGGCGTTGTGGGATTTGAAGCATCCATGCTTCCGGAGACAATTGACATTCACATCGAAGGACCTTCCTATGATCCGGATGGTTTGGATGTAACTCTTGAAAAAGCTGATGGCTACTATGTAAAACTTGAAAATCTCCTTCCTGGCACCTATGAAATCACTGAAATTGATGTTCCATCTGGTTGGATGGCACCAACTCTTCCAATCGAAGTCGAGGTGGAAAACGGCGAAGTGGCATCCGTCGAATTCACGAACGTCTTCATGACGGGTTCTCTGAAGATCACCAAGAGCTTTGTAGGCGGCATGAGTGGTATGTATCCTGAGTTCATTCAGGTTAAAGTCACTGGTCCATCCTACCCTGCACCTGATGGCGACATCTTCGACATTGAAATTGATCCACTGACCGGTCTTGGTGACATCACACTGGATGACCTCATTCCAGGCGCTTATACGGTTTCTGAGCTCGCGTTTGTTGGCTCGGACGGCTGGACTTCCAGCATCAGCGGATCTCCTGCAAGTGTAATCGCCAATGCAGAAACCATTGCAACCGTCACAATTACCAACACTATGCAGTACCATGATGAAACCGCTTGGGCATTTGGCGGTAATGAGAACTGGGATTTCGTGAAATCTTCTAACTGGGGCTGGAATATTGGTCCTATCACCGATGGATATAGCGAAACCCACGACTTAATCGCTGGTGCTGGCGGCAACATTGTAGAAAATGGCACTTTAGTTGGACATGTTGAAGTTGTTTACTCCGGTGGTTACGTTACCGTAACTTACCACATGCTGGACGGCTTTGAATTGATGGACACTCACGTTTGGATTGGCTCAACCAATCTTCCTAAGATGAAAAACGGCAAGATGACAGATTCACCTGGCCAATTCCCATATGAGGATGGCGTCAGTATCGCTGTTTCAGGTCCAGTTTACGTCGCAGCTCACGCAGTTGTGAGAATGCCTGGGAACTAACAGAATAAGGTAACTTTCATTAAGGCGCTCCCGGGTTTCCGGGGGCGCCTTTTACACTTGAGGAGACCATCGGCAAAATCATTTTTCTTACCGATGTGGAATTGGTAGTCAGTCACCCGTTCCCCCCTCTTTTGTTCATATTGTAAATGAAAATCATTATCGAAAAGCGCTTAAACCCCTTCCGCCAGGGTAACTATGCACTATCAAGAAACAGATAAATAATTCGCAACACCCCGCCATACCACATAGTGTTAGTTCCACAACAAACCTCCTTATGACCCCTGTAACTGCCAGGCACCACAAAACCTCATTACATACAAGGGCAAACCCGTCGAAAGTCGGGGGCGCAAAGCCAGGACCTAAAGCGCGAGCTATGGTAGACCAGCTGCTATGTACAACCGTTTTGTGTTGTCATGGCAGCTTTTTATTTGCCCTTGAGAGCAATTGACGCATTTGAGGCGATTACGAATAATAAGAAAGCGAGAGGTGAGAACTATGTTAGGAATGAAAAGATCAGTTAAGCGGCTTCTTAGTTTGAGCATAATGTTGACCATGGTGCTGATGAGCTTTCCGTCACTGGCAGTGACGGCATACGACTTTGAAGGTACTTTTGATATTACGGCAGGTCAGAATATGGTGATCGGTGAAGCCACCGTGATGATCGATGGCGACCAATTAACCATCGACGTGAACCTGGACGAAGGCCAAAAAGCCAGCGAGTTCCATTTGGACATTTTCGATAACTTGCCAGACTCACGTCCAACACCTGGACAAGCTGAACACAAAGGAAGCTTTAATCCAGCGAAAGAAGATTTTGACATCGGTCCAATAACTCTTGACCTCGATGATCTCGACCCAGGTCAGTGTCAGGATCTCTATATCATCCTCCACCTGGCTGTCGGCGGAGAAACCGCTTATGCCGGGACCATCGTCGATTCGAGCGAAAGCCAAGGCGCTTGGTTTGGCTACATTCACGTTCAAATCTGCGAGCCGGACGAGCCAGATCCAGAATTCGGCAGCTTGACTATCTTCAAATTCCACGACATGAACGAGAACGGCGAATTTGACGAGGACGACGAGCATGCCCTCTCCGGCATCGAGTTCGAAATTTATAATTCTGACGACGAGGAGCTAGAAGGCTCCCCATTCACCACGGATGACGACGGCTTGATCGAGCTCACCGACCTTCCTGTCGGCGACTACACCATTAAAGAACTGTCCAACTACGAGATTACAGGACAGGTTTTTGCCGATGGTCTCCTTTCCATCTCCATCACCAAAGATCAAATCACCCGCGTTGAAATTGGCAACATTATCCCGGATGACACCTTCGACGTTAGAATCGTTAAATTCGAAGACCTCAACCGAGACGGCAAAATGAACGGCAACGACGATTTCCTCGAAGACATCCACTTCATGCTCTTCGAAGATCCTGAAGACGAATCCCCACTCCTCCATGGCTACACGGACGAGGACGGCGAACTTCACTTCAGCGGACTCGCTGCAGGCACCTACTACTTGCAGGAGCATAGCAGCGCTATCATCACAACCCCTGGCTTCGATGACGATGGCTTCATGATGATCGAAGTCGGCCGTGAAGACAGTGATAATCCTCTTGAAATCAAAATTGGGAACTACTTTAGTGAAGAGGAAGAAGAGTTTGGCGCCATCACCATTTGGAAATTTGTCGATAAAGATAAAGACGGCATTTGGGATGATGGCGAACCTGCCCTTGAAGATATTGAATTCAAACTCTTCATGGAACACGACATGCCATCCACCAGTGAATCAGCCATTTCAATGATGGAGATCGCAAGTGGTGTCACAGATGATAATGGCAAACTAGTCTTCAATAATCTTGAATTTGGCCACTATGTCCTCGAAGAACACAGCACCCTTGAAATCACCGCACCTGAGGATCTCAAAGACGGCCAGATGGACATTCACCTCCACGAAGAGCACACCACTCAAGTGGTTTATGTTGGCAACTTCATTGAGGATGAACCGGAGCCAGAACCTGGCACCATTATAGTCCACAAGTTCAACGACACTGACCGCGATGGCGTGAAAGACGACAACGAATCTTGGCTCTCCGACATCGATTTCGAACTCTTCGACTCCATGAACGACGATGACCCAATCGCCACCGGAACCACCAATGGCAGCGGCATGATCACCTTCAGCGGCCTCGAGCCAGGCGATTATTTCCTCGATGAGCTCGGCAGCAGAATCATCACCACTTCTGTCAACAGCCAAGGCTTCATTGAAGTCATGGATCTGGATGAGGAAGAAACGATTCATGTCTATGTCGGCAACTACAGGCAGTCCCCACCGCCGCCACCTCGCGACAATGACGATGATGACGACGAAGACGAAGACCCAGTCGAGTTCGGCACCCTCCGCATCCAGAAATTCCTGGATTCCGATGAGGATGGCATCTTCGACTCCGACGAATTCGAAATGGTCGGTATCACCTTTGAACTCTATGATGCAGAAGGAGACGACCTCATCAGCACCAAGATGACCGACTCTGAAGGCGTCATCACCTTCCCGAACCTCGAATTTGGCGAGTACTACCTGCGAGAAGTCAGCGACTTCAGAATCACTACCGAAGGCTTTGATGCCGATGGTTTCACAAGCGAACCAATCGAAATAGATTCCGACGATGTCATGATCATCACAGTTGGCAACTTCAGAGACGAAGTGCCAGCACCCGTAGTTGTAGAACTTCCAGCAGAAATAGAAATAGTGGAAGAGCCTATTCCACTGGCACTCCCAGACACCGGCGAAGCCGGCGCCCAATCCTATTATATTCTCGGCAGCCTGATAATGCTGGCCGGGATGTTCCTTAAACGTTTGAGATAACCCCTCTCGCCTCTCTTTGTGGCCAGGCTGCCTGCGGGCGGCCTGGCTCCCTTTTGTAGTAAATGTAGGCCCCCAGTGTCCGACGACACCGCGGGCCTTTTGTTTGGTGGTCTGGGGTAACTTACTTGTGTTGATAATGGCTTTCACAAGCTCTGGCCCCAAATTGAAAGTTGTCCGCGCGGCCTGAAGCCTATTGCCCCCAAGTTGAAGTCGGGGACGCGGACTGTAATATTCTCAGTGACAGGCACTAAGTTCAAAGATGGACCACACCCTCAAATGATCAGCCTTACTATATAGTTGTTGCAGATCTGTAGCACTTTCAGAGCGTTTATAATACTAGATTTTTGTTAAACTATTGATTATTATATGTCGTTTTTGGGTAACATAATACTGACAGATCATCAATACATACTGAACCAAATCACATACAAGGGCAAACCTGCCGAAAGGCAGGGGCGCAAAGCCCTGGGCCTAAAGCAAGACCAAGGTCGTCCGGCTGCTATGTACAACGTGTTGTTGTCGTGGCAGTTTTTTTATTTGCCGCGAGTCGAATAATTGAGATAAAGGAGGCGGGTTAAAACCAATGGCGAGAGAAATACGAGAGGAAATAAATGAGAGCCTATTGAATTTCTACTTAATACCTCAAAGGAGGCGAGACTATGCGTAACACATTTAAAACCAGCATCAGTCTGCTGCTGATCCTGATATTGACTATAGGGATGTCATTACCGGTGCTGGCACAGTCGTCTTATATTGTAACTGAAATTTTTGGCAATGATCCTAATATGGGTGATATGTGCAAAGGATACAAAATTGATAATGTAAACAATATCAAAATGGGAGAGCTTTTTACCCTGAACGAAGATGACTACCATTTCACTATTACCAAGAAATTAATTGACGGAATAGAATATTTTGATTGGACCTCAAATGTTCCTATCACTCATATCTTCGTTAAAGGTGGTCCATATGGCAATCTTTTCACCTATGATCACCCAGTAATGAGTGGAACAAATTTATATCCTCCATTAAATAAAGCTGGTCAAGAACCTGAAATCAGCCATATCACCTTCTATGTCTGCGAAGAGGAAGACGCCCCTTCCATCGACATCGAAAAATACGTCTCTGTCGATGGCGGCGAAACCTGGCATGACGCTGACAGCCCTACCGGCCCAACTGCTTCTTATCCTGGATCTGTCAAATTCAAAGTCGTTGTCACCAACACCGGCAACGTTGGTCTCACTGACATCGTCGTCACGGATTCAGATTTTACCTTTACTGGCGTCGTTTCTTCACTCGCAGCTGGCGCTGAAGATACCAGCGACATCCTGACGGTTCCATCTATTCTCGGGCAGCACAGCAACACGGCTACCGTCAATGCAGAATACGACGAAGAAGCCATCACGCCAGACTCCGATATGGCGCACTACATCACTTATGAAACCCACAGACCTTCCATCGACATCGAAAAATGGGTTTCTGTCGACGGCGGCGAGACCTGGCATGACGCTGACAGCCCTACCGGCCCTACCGCTTCTTATCCTGGATCTGTCAAATTTAAAGTCGTTGTCACCAACACCGGCAACGTTGGTCTCACTGACATCGTCGTCACGGATTCAGATTTTACCTTTACCGGCGTCGTTTCTTCACTCGCAGCTGGCGCTGAAGATACCAGCGACATCCTGACGGTTCCATCTATTCTCGGGCAGCACAGCAACACGGCTACTGTCAATGCAGAATACGACGAAGAAGCCATCACGCCAGACTCCGATATGGCGCACTACATCACTTATGAAACCCACAGACCTTCCATCGACATCGAAAAATGGGTTTCTGTCGACGGCGGCGAAACCTGGCATGACGCTGACAGCCCTACCGGCCCTACCGCAACTTATCCTGGCACTGTAAAATTCAAAGTGATTGTCACCAACACCGGCAACGTTGGTCTCACTGACATCGTCGTCACGGATTCAGATTTTACCTTTACTGGCGTCGTTTCTTCACTCGCAGCTGGCGCTGAAGATACCAGCGACATCCTGACGGTTCCATCTATTCTCGGGCAGCACAGCAACACGGCTACCGTCAATGCAGAATACGACGAAGAAGCCATCACGCCAGACTCCGATATGGCGCACTACATCACTTATGAAACCCACAGACCTTCCATCGACATCGAAAAATGGGTTTCTGTCGACGGCGGCGAGACCTGGCATGACGCTGACAGCCCTACCGGCCCTACCGCTTCTTATCCTGGATCTGTCAAATTTAAAGTCGTTGTCACCAACACCGGCAACGTTGGTCTCACTGACATCGTCGTCACGGATTCAGATTTTACCTTTACCGGCGTCGTTTCTTCACTCGCAGCTGGCGCTGAAGATACCAGCGACATCCTGACGGTTCCATCTATTCTCGGGCAGCACAGCAACACGGCTACTGTCAATGCAGAATACGACGAAGAAGCCATCACGCCAGACTCCGATATGGCGCACTACATCACTTATGAAACCCACAGACCATCCATCGACATCGAAAAATACGTCTCTGTCGATGGCGGCGAAACCTGGCATGACGCTGACAGCCCTACCGGACCAACCATCCGCCTGCCAGGCACTGTCAGATTCAAAGTCATTGTTACAAATACGGGCAACGTTGACCTCACAAACATTGTCGTCACAGATCCCGACTTTGAGTTCACAGGCATCGTGACTTCCCTTGATGCCGGTGACCATGACGAGAGCAACGTCATCGCAGTCCCTGCTGAACGTTATCAACACAGCAACACCGCCACTGTCAACGCTAAATACAACGAGAAGCCTATTACCCCAGATTCCGATATGGCCCACTACTACGGCGATTATGAGCGCCGCGACGACAAAGACGCCGATATCTCCATCAAAAAATACGTCTCCGTCGATGGTGGCACAACCTGGGATGACGCAGAAAACGCCCCAGGACCTCGCGCCTCCTTCCCTGGCACTGTACAATTTAAAGTTGTTGTTAAAAACACAGGCGACTACCGTTTGACTGACATCGAAGTCAATGATACCGACTTCGACTTCACTGGCGTTGCATCCAGCTTGAACGTTGGCGATTCCGACACCAGTGACATCATCACTGTCGCTTCAATTGATGGTCAGCACACCAACACAGCCGACGTCGAAGGTTTCTATGGGTCACAAAAAGTTACTGATTCCGACATGGCCCACTACTACACCAAAGATGACGACAACGAAAACGGTAGAATTAGACTCCATAAATTCATGGACGAAAACGAAAACGGCACTCAAGATCCAGGCGAGTTCCACATGCAAAACGTCACATTCGAGCTATACAATGCAGATAAATCTGAAATGCTCAGCAGCAAACAAACCGACAACGAGGGCAACCTCACCTTCAGCAACCTTGCATTTGGCACTTACTACTTGAAGGAAATGAGCGAGTACGACATCACCACGAGCGGCTTTGATGCTAACGGTTTCATGCAAGTCATAGTCAATTCCGAAGAAACCATTACTATCATCGTCGGTAATGATATTGACAGAGAACTTGAGTCTGACAATATTGTCATCGAAGAGCCAGTCCCACTCGCACTCCCTCAAACCGGCGAATTACCACCTACCCAATTCTATATTCTCGGCGCGCTTTTAATGCTCGCTGGGATGTTCCTTAAACGACTCGAGTAATACTCGCCTCTCTTTAACCAGGCCATCTAACCCGTGGCCTGGTCTTTTTAAGCAAAGACGTGCATAAACAATGATGACACCGTGTGTCAAAGAGCTCGCTCTTTGACACACGGTGTCATCATTGTTTATATAGGGCGCAGCCCTAACCGAAGCGCAGCCATTAACCCTGCGCAGCTGGGTTTGAGGCGGAGCGAGGTGCACGCCTGGTAGTGTGAGATGCAAATTCAGTCCCTATGTGTGTCAGAGAGCTTGCTCTCTTCCGCATGGGGGCATATTTATTTATATAGGGCGCAGCCCGCGACCAGAGCGCAGCATAGCGGGGCAATAGACGCCAGTCTCTCTGGGACACATCTGATGATGTGGAAATTGATCATAATGTAAACGATTTTCATTATCATTTAACGCATGAACCATAGATCATTGGGTAACTATCCACTATGAAACCACTTGAACATCTCTAAAATCCTTATATCACTACCCTACCATGTTTAACTGATTATTTATTAACATTTTGGGTAACATAATACTGACAGACCAGCAAAACACAAT
>Ga0302251_1001404_pt1 | contig 14854 bp, 10 predicted proteins | sample AAG_RA_Gln_MG_FD_193534 | JGI IMG/M metagenome (GOLD analysis project Ga0302251, IMG submission 193534) | Enriched activated sludge microbial communities from anaerobic digester in WTTP, New Holstein, Wisconsin, United States - AAG_RA_Gln | ecosystem: Engineered > Bioreactor > Anaerobic >...
TCTCTTGTCCAGAGTAACGGCACTATTTCTAACGGTTGTTACTCTTGCCTTCTCGAAGTTCGTGCTTAATGACCCTATTCTAGATTACCTCAATTGTTGCTGATTTGTTTATTGGATACGGTGTTAGTATATAAGAACAACTCTAGACAAAGCTATTAGTGAAGGAATTTGATGTACCGTTTGGTTTTGAAAGTAATATTGATTATAATGTTTGTGATAAATAAGCACCCTTAAAAATGCAATTAATAACGATAGCAAGCAATTTGCTTGAGTGATTTGAAAGTAGCAGACAAATAACCCAAAGAAAAGAGTAGCTCTTAACGGTTTCTTCTTTGTTCATTGAGATGCCTCAAATAGAAGTTATAAAAGACTCGATAGTGATGCCATTGAACTGGTCAAAAATTAGTGTGAGACTCAACTGTACTATAGATGATATGGTAAAAAATCAGTCGGTGCTGACTAGATCTGGGGATGGATCATGATAGAGATCGATAGCCTTAGGGAACTAGGTAAACAAGTATTTGAGTGTATGGAAACCGACAAAGAGCTTTTGGAAGAGATTCGCAGCGAGATCCGACCGCTTCGTGATCAGTGCCATACTATCAAAGAAAGAAATAACACTTCTATATCAATGGTAGGCACGGACGGTGGGAACAACAGTGTACAGTTTGATCCCTACCTAGTTCATATTATTCGAGTAGTCGACTCCAGCAACAACGAGTATTGTATGGAAGTTTTGACGCCGACAACACCAATGTCGAAACTTCATAAGAGACATTTCGACAGTTCAGGTAAAGCATTAACCCCTTTTGGCGAAATGATGGTCTCTCTAGGTGTAGATACTATCTCAGATCTCTCTCCTATGATTCCAAAAGATACTCGTAGCGGTCCTGTAAATCCTTCTTGGGTCAAAGTGTACAGAGAACTCACCGAATGGGCGGTTTTGCTGAAAATTGCACGCAAAGATTATGGAACAGATACTGTGATTCTCTTTGATGGGCTTCTCCGCAGCAAAGTGTTTAGTCACGGTTTATTCCGTAATTACTTAGATCTGCTTATGAAGACTATAGAAAGTCAGAAGAATAGAAAGAGAAACGTTTACATTGCCGGTCTTGCAAAGCACAGCAAGGTACTTAATAGGTATAGACTGGCAATGACTCTGGAAAACATACTGAGCAGCTCGTATCCGGAATATGTTGAAATACCAAGGGCTCTTGAAGAAAAATCCTATGTATGGTCTGAGTATGCTAAAGGAGTATACGATCAAGATGCTGGTTCGGAGCAATACGATTTCACTGGGGGAAAAATGTTCTTTGTGAAGTTTGGGAAACGCCATTTTGATTTTGTCTGGCCTCTGGATATTCTTTATTCTCAAGCGAAAGACGCTCAGGTTATTATTGGCTCGCTCTATAACGACGCAATTGCAGGGTTTCCAATTGCATTCTATCCTCTCTCGCTTCAGAAAGCTCATGAGAATGCTGCGCTTGTTGATTTTGATTACACAATTCTACAAGATAACATCATCAACGGTATTAGGGCATCTTTAGGAGATGATAAGGATAAACTGGATTCTTTTGTTATTCAAGAGCAAGACCCTTCCAGGGTTCGCTACGAGTAGGAGGTATTACAATGTCTATTGAGCTGTTCCCAGAAGACAAAATAGTCGGTATCTTCAGAGGATTTCAGGAAGGGGGTCTTGAATTTCATGCTGACCTAACCCTTCCTTACAGAAACGAGTTTCAGAATATACCAATGCACGGTCAATTCCTGCTAGTACAACTCGAAAGTCCAAAAGAAGCTATTCTTGGTAGGATATCTTCTTTAAGCGCTGATGGAAGGCTATCCTCAGGGGTTGGTGAAGAGTACAATATTAGGGCAATGAGAGACAAGAGAGCTATTCCCGAAGACCTTAGAGAAAGCTATTTGAAGTACCGAGTTAATATTAGAGTTCTCGGCATCATCAGGGTGACAAATTCGGGTTCTACTACTTTTGTTCCTTCACATAGAAGGCTACCTCATGTCGGCAGTTGGGTCGCGTTTCCTTCAGACGATTTGCTGAAGGAAATCGCTGGCCACAATATTAAGGGAGCGGAAATCGGCCATTTTGCATTAGGCGAATATGTATTCTCTGGTGGTTCAGACAAAGTTGAGGCAGAAGATTGGATGAAAATCTCAAGTCCGGAAATTACGGTGAAGTTCCCTATTGACAGACTAGTATCAAGAAGATCATTCATATTTGCTAGAGCAGGGTACGGGAAATCGAATCTCAACAAACTACTGTTTTCTGAGCTATATAGGGAAACCCCGCATGTTACTAAACGCAGCGGAAAAAGCATACCGGTTGGAACCGTGGTTTTCGATCCAGACGGTGAGTACTTCTGGCCGGATGATAGCGGAAGACCTGGTTTATGCGACGTGCCCCATCTAGAAGACAAACTGGTCGTCTTCACCTCCAGGAAAGCACCAAGCGAATTCTATCAGTCTTTTGTTGCTAGCGGCATTAAACTTGATATACGAACGTTGAGACCAACAGACGTAATTTCGATTGCACTATCGCCGGAGAAGCAGGATCAACAGAATGTACATAAACTGAAGAGTTTGAATCAGGAAAAATGGGAAAGACTTGTTGACTTGATTGATTCTGAGAAATACGGTGCTGACCTTAATGAAATATGGGAGTTGCTATCTTCAAAGAGTGATGCTCAGCAACAACAGCTGCAGGCAGAAGCTACTGCTGCAAGATCTAATATGGCAACTATTGTCCAATTACTCCATGATAAAAGCAGTAGATTCCTCGATGCTCTGATATTGTCTCTTAGAGAGGGCAAACTCTGCGTCGTAGACCTTTCACAAATGAGAGGCAATCAGGGGTTAATCCTATCGGGCTTGATATTACGCAGGATTTTTGACCGGAATCAAGATGAGTTCACAAAAGCCGATCCACGATCCATCCCCACAATTGCAGTTGTAGAGGAAGCCCAGGCTGTCTTGAAGGAAAAGCAATCTTCATCGGAACCTTATATCGAATGGGTGAAGGAAGGAAGAAAGTATGATTTGGGGGCTCTCTTGATTACTCAGCAGCCCGGGAGTATTCCGGTTGAGATTTTGAGTCAAGGAGACAATTGGTTCTTGTTCCACCTTCTCTCGGCATCTGATCTTGGATCAGTGAAGAAAGCAAACGCCCATTTTAGTGACGATATATTGAGTTCGTTGCTTAATGAACCAATAAAAGGTCAAGGAGTTTTTTGGAGTTCTGAAGGAGGGAAATCCTATCCCATTTCATTGAGAGTTTTTTCATTTGACAAGTTGTATAAGCCATTGGACGCAGACTACTCAAAAGAAAGCATAGATGTCTTTGCGAAAAAAGTCAGAGAAGAAATGTACAATTATTCTAAGACAACAACTGAGATATCAGCTTCCGCAGAATCGGATAGTTCAGACCAAGAAAATGGAGAAGACTATCTGCAATTAATTAAGGAAAAGGCAATCCAAGCTTTAGAGAGTGATAGGAGTTTTTTGGATCTAGTTAACTCCTCAGGTGCCACATGGTATTCCGCTGTGAAGATAATTGAGAGCATTCTTCCTCCTACAACTGAAGAGAAAAACAAGTTTGCTTATAATCAAGTCCCCTTCTGTTTGAATAGAATTCTAGGAACAAATGGGTGGGACACCTTCAAAGATGAAAACGGTAAAACTAGAATAAGGAGAAAGTCCAGCTGACTACAAAAAAATCTGACTTAAACGCAATTTGCCCCTATTTCACAATGTTCCCTTTATCATTTCCAGAAAAGGTACTCGAAACCAGTTCTTCCAGAAACAACGAAGGAATCGTTGTGGATCCCTTTTGTGGAAGAGGAACAACAAATTTTGCTGCTCGGCTTTACGGTTATGATTCCTTTGGAGTCGATAGTAGTATTGTTGCTACTGCAATTGCAGAATCAAAGCTGGTAAATGTCTCTCCAGAAGAAATCATAGCTACCGCTAAAGACATTATTAACTCCAACGAACCAACAGAAATCCCTGAATCGGATTTCTGGGAGATGCTATATAGCAAAGTTGTCCTCAGAGACCTTTGCAAGCTTCGTGAGGAGCTGATTTACGACTGCAAATCAAATGTTAGAAAGGCTCTTAGGGGAATTATTATTGGAGCTCTTCATGGCCCTATCCCTAAAACAAAGTTCTCATATTTCTCTAATCAGTGCCCAAGAACCTACTCTCCAAAACCCGACTATGCGCTTAGGTTCTGGAAAGAGAGGAATTATCTTCCTCCTGAAGTAGATGTGCTATCGATAATTGAAGATAGAGCCAAGAGGTTCTTCAACCCTAGCCTTCCCAACACATCGAATACAATAGTTACTGGAGATAGCAGAAAGAAAGAGACCTTTCTTCCGTTAAGAGGAAAGCACATAAAATGGATAATAACCTCGCCCCCTTATTTCGGAATGAGGACTTATGTTCAGGATCAATGGATAAGGTATTGGTTCTTAGGAGGACCATCTCTGATAAACTACAACATCGTCGGACAGCTAGGTTCTGGCAGTAAAAACACATTCATCAGCGATCTCAATACGGTTTGGAAGAACCTCTCGGAGATCTCTGACAGCGAAACGACGATGGTTATTCGCTATGGCGCCATCAATTCAAAACGAATTGAGTCACTGCAAGCAGTTGAAGAGTCAATAGAGAACTCAGGTTGGAAGACCATAAGGGTAAAAAGTGCTGGTTCATCAGATGACGGAAAAAGGCAAGCAACTACATTTCTTAAAAGACGGTCTCACGCAATCGATGAATACGATATATGGGCGGTATATTCTACGTAATACCCGATGATATACTCCTTCTTCAATAAGAACACAAAGGGAATAAATAGGGGACTTATTGACTCCTGACATCTGATTCTCGCTTTATCTTCTTCTCTTTGATATCATAACCACAGACCCTGTTCTTCCACTCTTTCGAAGGACGGGACCGCGATCTCGATCCGGTAGTGTACATAACGAACACCGGGGAGAAATACCACCAGTACCATTGCCAGCATCTTCTACAGAGCAAGATAGCGATAACGCTTTCAGAGGCCGTTCGGATGGGCTACGAACCGTGCAGCGTCTGCAGGCCCGCTGTCGTGTATGTCGGGTATTGAAGTCTGTAGCTTTTGATTAGTTTGCTCGCAGAATGAGGCGGAAGAGCGAGGATCTCTGTTGGGGATCTAATTGAGTCGAAGAAAGCAAAACAACCCAGTTCATGCTATTTGATCTGTTAATCATTATTAGGTGGGGTTAGGCTTTCCACTTTTTGTTTCGTCCTGAAATACTGCTTTCGATAATCATCTAATGTTAATGGTTTTCCCTCAAAATCCAACTTCCAAAATTTCCAAGGATCGATTTGATAACCCGTGATTGCGATAGCCGCTGCTCTATGATTCTCAAAAGTTTTCTTTCTTCCTCTTTCAATCATTTCTAATGAACCATCAGCAAGTAGTGTTGCAGAAAACCTGTTGTTCTTGTAATAAGCATAGAACTCAACGTTTTTCGGAATAATTCCTGCGTCCATCAAATCGACAAGACTCACTCTTTCTTGTTTTGTAGTCTTCTTTGTTCTTGTCTTTTTTGTGGGCTTCTCGGGAGCAGCTTCTTTTAACTGCGTTATGCTTAATTCCAAGCATTTGATTAGTTCTTTTCTGATTCTTTCAGAGTCTTTGACTATATCAATTTTGCTTGATAAAGAGAGTTTGAGCTTAATCAGTTCATCTGGAACCGCAATATTGTGTTTCTTCAGTTCATTTATCGTAGAATTGATTTTCTTAAATTGAATGCTACAATCCGAAATATTTGTACTGTTATACCCTGTAATAGCACTTATTATATCCTTCAATATTGCTCGAAATTCATCGAACTTGCTAGCAATCTCCAAATCGATATCCTCCTCTGAAATAATAGTAGATCAGTCAATAGCACTTATAAAACGCCTCAGCAGTAAACTTGACGAATTCCTCGGTCTTGTCGCTACTTCGACTCACAACCTGCCAGGGTTCCAGTCGGGCGATTTCCATCTGCAGTTCCTTGGCTGTCTTGTTGCTACAGCCAAGAATCTTTTGCACCGATCCGGCTGTTACGCCCTCGCACTGGAAGATGTAGACAAACTCCAGCAACTCCTGAAAATTGAAAACCTCCTGCTGATAGTCGTTGGGCGACTGGCTGGCAAAGAACACCACCACACCCTTCGAGCGGCCTTCACGGATGATGCGCTGCAGGAAGATATTCTTCTGGCTGAGGTAGTTGTGAGCCTCATCGATAACAAGAATGGTGCGGATGGTTCGCCGCCCGTTGGTTACCGGGCTGTCTGGCATACTCGCCATCTCCTTGTACAACCGCTCGATGACCAGATAGGCCACCAATTCTTTTAAGACCGGCATGGTATGAACGTCGATGAGCAATGTGCGATTGGTGAGCTTTTCAATAGGTGGTGTGTCACTGCCGTGCTTCCAGAAAAGATCAAAGTCAGATAGATCGCGGAGGACCTCGATCAGGCTGTCGTCATTTTTGCCCTCTCCCTCGTAAGCGGCCGCTGCGATCTCCATAATGTCCTGGAAATCCGGGTAAGGTGCGGGTGAACCCGCCCGTTTTGCATATCCGGCCCGTATCGCCTCGGCCAGTGCCCCTCTCTGTACCACGCCAAGTTTGCTGTTGATTGAGGCAAAGCTTTCCGCCTTCTCTCGGGCGGAAACGTTAATGGTCTGCTCGTCATAGGCGGGTAGCACAAAAGGGTTTATCGGCAGACTTTGCCCTGCCTGCAAAAGTCGATACGGCTGGACCCTTGAGATTTCCAGAAAACGCTCTTTATCGACCACATCGCCCTTGTAGTCAAAATAGATAAAATTGGTCTGATATTTTGATTGAATCCGAATGTCCGCCAACATTTTCAACAGGAACTGGGTCTTGCCGACACCTGGTTTGCCCATGATGGCCAGATGGGAGTTGGCATGTTTGGCCGTATTATTTAGCTCCATCACCAGCTCGTTGCGCTGGAGTAGGGTGCGTCCTATGAAAATATCCAGTTCTAGGCCAAATTTCTCGCTACGTCCAGTGAAGTCTACCTCTTTGACTAGCCGCGCGATCAGCGAGTCACCACTGCGGCCGCAACTTTGAAACAACTCGTTCAACAGTAGTGCGCCATGGTCGATGTGATTCTTTGTCAATGACCGGTTCGAAAACAGCTCGTCCTCGCTGATATCTGGTAGCTTATAGACGAAGGAAAGCAAGGTGCGTATAAAAGGCTCGTCCTCGCCGAAAAAAGTTGGCCGTTTCATCTCCCCACCGCTGAAGTTAGGACTACTCGGCACCTCCGAACCGACCCTGGAAAGAGAAAGCGCAAAGGCCATCCGCGCCAGGGTCACCTTCTCCAACTTGGTTTCAAAGCGCAGCGCGCTCAGGATTTCATCCGACTCACTCGATGTGTACAAACGATCTGCCATGGCCCTTAGTCCTCCCAGAAATAGCCGGGCTTGAAGGTGGTCAGCTCCTGCCGCTGGTCAAAGGCAAGGCAACCAGCACCGCTCAGGTGCGGCTTCAGGCTCCGGTAGTAATTCGTATCGATTTCGGTATCGGTTGAGAGGATCACCACCTGCTCCCCGGCATTAGGAAAGTAGTTATTGACGATGTTGTCCCGGTGCGTGCTATCCAGGCGCGAAAGCGGAGTATCAATGATGATCGGTAGCTTGATCTGGCTGGTCTGGGCCAGTCCCCACAGCAGCGATACCGCAAACACCTCCTTTTCGCCCGCTGACAGGCCCGATTTCTTGATCTCGTGCCCGTTGCGGTCGCGGATAGTAACCTCGTAGGTCTTTTCGTCGATGGTTAGGTCCTTGATCAAACCGCTGCGGCTGGACAGCAGATGGTACATTTCGAAAGTCTTTTCCTGTAGCAGATGCACCTTGCTCTTGCGCAGGCGAACTATGAACTGATTGAGCACACTGGCGATGGCATCACACTCCTCGATGAACTCCGCTTTCTCCTTTGAGACGTGATGCTTCTCGTAGAGCTTTTCGATCTCCACCTCGATTTCACCAATGCGTTTTTCCAGCGACAGAATCTCTTCTTCCATAAGCCTCAACTGCTCGGCCTTGCGGCCGATCTGGGTCGAACAGCTTTCCATCTCAACCTGGAGCTGGTCGAACAGCTCTCGCTCCGATTCGTTCATGCCGCCCAGGCTGGAGAGACCCGTCAACGCTCGCACCTGAGCCTCCAGTTCGCGTTTTTCCTCCAGCAGCGGCTGGATAAGGAACACCTCGCTCCGCTCCAGATTCTCCATCTGGTTCAGCACTCGCGCCGCATCCCGGTCGGAAAGATCAAGCACATTGTCCACTTCGGCTCGACCATCACCCTCCTTGAGCAAGCGGACGATGCGCCGCTCCAGTTCAGCCATCTTTTCGGCAGAAAGCTTTTCCTGGTAGATTGGCTCTGGTTCCTCGACTACGCGTACCAGCCGTTTGGCCAACTCGACGGCGTGTTCCTCAATGGCCGCGCTGGTGGCCAAGTCCCGCTCCCGCTCGATCTGTCTGCGGATACCATCGAACAATTTTCCTGCAAGGGCAAAGGGCAACGCCTTTTCGCACAGGTTACGGATTTCATTCTGCACCTGAGTCAGACGGTTAGAGGACTGAATGCGCCGCTTCTCGTGCTCGCGCATAGCTTCGCGGCTTTCTGGCTCAGTATGAAACGTCGCCTCAAAGCGCTTCTTGGTGTCAGTCAGTTGCTCGCGGAACCTGGCCAGTTCCCTCTTCAAGTCGGTGCGTTCCTGCTGCTTGCGGCTGAGCTTGCTCTTCTCCTTTTTCAGTTCGCTCTGTTTGAACTCCAGATCCTCGTCGGAGATTTCCACAAACCCTTTGCGTTCTTCCTGCTTTATGTAGACCAGATCTGAGGCAAGCCGGTTGATGTTCTGGATGCCCAGCGCCGCCTCTAGAGAGGACTTCAGTCGCACCTCGGAATGGTCATCGGCGGCGATTTCCTGAATCTTCTCGCCGTCGAAGAAGAAAAACTGGGTGATACCGGGAGGAATGGCGGTTCGGATGAAATCCTGCCAGATCTCCTGATTCTGTACCGAGACCCGCTTGCCATCGTGCACAACCACAAGCCGCTCGGTCAGATCGCGGGGCCTGGGTTCCATCATTGCACCTGCGCTCCAGGAGCGTTTGACAATCAGCTCCACGCCGTCATCCATCTCCATGACCAGTTCGAATACCACGTTGGCGTTACCCTTGGCCTTCTCTCGGCGGTTGATATTACGGTATATCTCATCAGCCTTGGCCCCATAAAGGCAATAGTTGATCGCCTCAATAATCGATGTCTTGCCTGCGCCATTCATGCCGCCGATCAAAAAAATACTGCGGCCGTCAGTCGTCATTGGAAAATCAATCTCTGTGGCAAACTGGAATGACTTGTAGTTCTCGATGGTTAGCTTAATGAATTTCATCGGTAGTCCTCACTAAGTTCCCAGAAGCCGCGTGGTGAATTCGCTTTCAGAATCCCATCGTTTTTCATGGCATTTCGCTCCCAACAGGCGTTGTTCTGCCAGGCAAGGTCTTTGGTTGTCTCACGCCATTCCATATCGCCGGGCAGAAGATTGCCGTGAAGTTTTTCTTCCATGTATTTCAGCACATCATTCTTGTGCGCGGATCCACCGAGATGGCGGAGCGCTTCAATAATCAACTGACGGAGAATCGTTTTGTCAGTCTTGGGGGATTTCGACTGCTTGGCTAGGTGTTTCTTGGTGGACGCAGTTCCGGGGGTGCGGCCGAGTCGGTCCTTTAGGTCATTCAACAACTCTTCCAGCTCACCGACCAGATTGTTCAAAGTCTGGGTAGCATCGGTGTTCACGCCAAGGGTTGCAGCAAGGCGGGTCTTCTCGGCCCGCAGCCCTTCCGGCACTTGCACGCCCTGTTTGTCGAGCTTGTCGATGGCGCGGGCGATCTCCTTGAGCTGCGCCTCCATGGCAACCGTTTCGCCGTTGGCGCTCCAGGCGTCCAGAAGCCGCTCGATCACCTCCCGGCACAGCTCCACCAGCAGGCCCGGTTCCTTCACATAACTTTCGACATCTTCACTGTGGCTCATGATGATGCGTCTCCCGGTTTTGATTTCAAAATCTCGCGTAGGGCGTCATACACCCCGGTGCGACGCTCCTTGAACTCAAAGTCGCGCGCCGTGTCGAGTAGCTTCAGCACCTTGTCGGCACTTACGCCGTGCTGCTGGCAGAGTTCCTCCAGTAATTTCTTATCTTCTTCAGATAGATTCATGACTGCACCGCCTCTTCAATGAGCTGTTCGACCCGGGATTTGGCCTGGGCGAGGAGTTGTGCGGATTCACGTTGTGATTGTTTGGACCGAGCAACTAAATCTGCGATTTCCTGCATTTTTACCAAAGGCAGCAAAGGTATTCTCAGTTTTCTGATAGACGAAGTCTTCCAATGTAGAATCAACGCACCAGAACTCTCTTGCTCAACCTGCATTCGACACGCTTTCGAATTGATAACAAGCGCAAGATATTCCAAAGGAACCTCACTAGATTTTGGTGCAAGACGAACAATGCCTCCAGAAATAATTCCATCGATCAATTCATCTACAACGAGACATGTACCTGCTGTTCCATCCTTCGTTAGAAGGAGTTCGCCAATTTTTGGTCGATAACTCTCAGCAAGTTCTTTGAAGATGTCGTCAGGAATATATTTATCGCTTTGCCCAAGTTTAATGCCTGTCTCCGTAATGTTGCTTACTCTCAAAAAGGGCTTGCCTTGTGTCGAGTAAGCTTTACTTCCAACCTCAACGCCTTTGATGAAGTTTGCCAGCCAAGATAGAGGAACCGTATGCAATCCATCAAGGTGTTTATGTAACTGGACAAACGGAACCTGATAGAAATCCGCATCCGCTCTGTTGTTGATCGCCACATCACTAAACCGCGCTGTATAGCCCACGGGTTTGTCAAAACGCAGCTTGTCCAGCCCTAGCTCGGATTCGAGGAGTTGTTGGGCTTGGGTGTAGGCTTGGTTTGCCTGCTTTGATGAATTGTGCGACGACTCAACTAAGCTTGCGATATCTTCTTCAATCAAACTCCCGAAGCGCGGCACAGGAACTGCTCCTAAATCTTCAATATTCAGTCCAGTTTGCACAGCACCGCGTTGTCGTCTTAAAAGACACATCCGCCCGAAGTGGCTATTCAGATAAGCTAGGAGAAAATACGGGTCAGCATCTCGTGAGCGGAACACAGTGCTTTTACAGCTAAAAACTGCCGGGGTGTCATCTTCGGTACAGATAGCAACATTGCCCAGCGTCCCAACCACAGAAATCATTAAATCCTGAGGCAAGACTGAATACTTAACTAAACGGTTAAAGTCAGACTCTGGTACATATCGGTTGTCATCATCTAAAAGAAAAAATGGCTTAACATCTCTCCCCCGAATATATCGATAAGGAGATTTGAAGTCGTAATTTTGAACGTGAAAGGCAGAGCCAAACGGACCAGGAACAAAATACCCAAGCCTTCCTAAGCTCTCGGTATCGCATCGCAAAGTTGCGTTCTCAGCTTCAATGTAGGCAGGGTCAAAAAACTCTGAATCAATACGGCGATTCAAATAGGTTTCGATAAGCTGTGGTGAGGTCCAAACCGCCATCACTCAGCCCCCCCAGAAATCAAACTTCTGCTGCTGGGCAAAACACACAAAGGCTTCGGCGATGCAAAGCTGGTCATCGGGGATGTCGGCGGCATTTTTAAGGTCAGCTGGCCCCAGGTCGTAGTTCACGAGGTCCTGGTCGATTCTGGGCTGACCGTTGGCGTCTTCCACCAGGTGGCCGTTTGCATCCAGCAGGTATTCGTAATCGCCGGAGTTGTTCTTGCCGCCGCGCTCGCTTACCGCCATGAAGATCGGGTAGTCGAGATGTTTGGCCACCTCAGCTGCAATCCAGCGCTCTTTGAGAGTGCCGATCAGGTCGGGGTCTGCCAGAATCAGCTCCAGCTTGCCACGGTTGGTGAGCAGTTTCAGCTCGCGCTCAGCGGCGGGGATCGCTTTTTCCAACCTTTTTAATTCATTATTCAGTGAATTCTTTCTATTTTTTTGCTGAGCCCTGGTATCATTTAGCTTTACGCTGTATTCTGCCTTTACTTCCTTAGCCTGATTACGCATCGCAGCCTTAATGGGCTTCAGTTCGGTATTAAGCGCGGTCTTGGTGCCTGTCCATACAGTTTGGATCTCGGCGATTTGGTTTTCAAATTGATGTTCTATCGATTCCAGCTCAGCCTGCTTCTGTTGCTCCAATGCCTCCAGGTCACTTCCCAAATCATCCAGCTTTTGTTTCATTCGAATGAGTTGGGACCGAAGGTTGTCCACCTTCTCCTCAGCTTGGGCGATGCGTTCTTCGTCCGAAGGTGGCTCGACAGCCTCTTCTTTGTCGTCGTTTTCGCCGTTGCCATTTTCTTTGACGGGTTCTTCGGGCTCCGGTTCGCTGAAGGTCTCGGCGATCAGGTCGGCCACTGCCTCGGGAATGGCTTCTTCGGGTACTTCGTCTTCATACTGATCGAGCAAGGCTTGAATCTCGGTCTCGTAGGCGGGGCAGTCGTTAGCCACCTCGTTTTGCACGCGGGCGATGTCGTCCAGTTGCTGTTCGGTGTACTTCTGCACGAAGAGTACCGAGGTCTTGGTGCCGGTATGCGGCTTAAAAGTGTTTGGATGCAGGCCAACAACCGCGAGCAGCCGTGCCTTTTTAAGAATCCATTCACGGATAAAAGCCAATGATGAGTTGTTGAATTTGCCCTGGGGCAAGACGATAGCAGCCCGACCACCGGGCCGCAACCATTTCAATATCCTTTCGACAAAAAGAACATCACGTTCTTCTTTTGGTTGTTTCTCCCTAGCTCGCTTCAATGCAGGCTTTGCGAGCTCGTAGTGAACTAGCTCTTGACGATCTTTTCGTTCTCCTGCAAATGGTGGGTTGGCCAGAATGAGATCAAATTTGAGGCTATCAAAATACTCCCAGGCTTTTTCTTCTTCGTGAAAATTCTCGTTATTTGGGATGTTGATTGAGGTAAGCCTTGTCTGCCTCAACCCTTGCATTAAGCGTTGACCAGATTCGTTTTCAAACCAAGTCCTGGGATCTAAACTATCAACATTTGGCCCGAAAATATTTGTATGCCCATCTCCCGCAATAAGCATGAGGGCGCGAGATGTTTTTGCGGCTGTCTCCTCAAAATCAATTCCCCATAGATATTTGGCAGCATACCGATGCTTACGTGTTTCCTGTGACTTGGCATCAATTGCTGGATAACACCACTCCATTGCATGCAAAAGGAATCCCGCAGAACCACATGATGGATCCATTATGTATTCGGTTTTTTTCGGATTGAGCATCCGAACGCACATATCAATAACATGGCGAGGAGTAAAGAACTGCCCTTTCTTCTTTTTTGATTCATCAGGCAACAGATACTCAAATGCATCATCCATTATTCGGAGATTCGAGCCGGTTAACCGAACACCTTCAATTGGGCCAATAAAGATTTGAAGTTGTTTTTTTGGTAATCGAATGAAATCACCATCTTCGAAAACCCCTGGCCACTTTTCGCATGCCTTTCTGAATAAATTATTTATCCTTTCATAAGTGACATCTGGATCCAGTGACTTGCCGAATTCAACGACCTTGGTCGGACGATTTTCAATGGCCTCGACTTCATCCCAAAGCTTAGCAAAAATTAGCTTTAATATTTCTTGAAACTCCTGCCCACCAAAACTGGCGACAATGACTTCTTCCAAGTCCTGAATAATTTTTTTGAAATTGAAGTCTTTCTTGAGCTGGAGCAGAGTCTTTTTAGCCTCCAGAACATCCTTCGGCTCCTGCCCGCGCTTGGGAATGTCGAACAGGGTGTCATCAAACTCTTTTGGATAGGGACGGTAGAGAATGATGCTGTCGCTGCCGTTTGACCAAACTGCCACAGGCGCGCCTTTGGCGTTCATGTAGCTTTTAAGTTGCTCAATGCCATCCTTGCGCTTGGGCTTCTTGCACTCGACGATGATCTTAGGTGTCTGCTTATTGCTGTCGGTATAGACGATGATATCCGCCGCCTTGGTGCCGACCTCGATGCCGAACTGCACGCTTGCCTCCAGATCAATCTCATCTTTATTATAGCCGTACTGGTTGATCAGCTTGTAAACCCAGAGCTGACGTACGATCTCTTCCGGGTTGGCTTTGCCGTCCTCCGCATAGACCTGCACCTCCTCGTTGCCTGAGGAGAAAGGAACGAAGCTATTCAGGTAATACTTTGTCTTGCCTGCATCCCGGCCCGAAGAGGCGGTTTTCGGGTAGATCATCAGTATCTCGTGAATTGGCTTGCCAAGGTTTTCGAACTCGGTTAGCTCGTATTTGGTGGCCGGGTCTTTAAAGATGCGATCGATTATCTCTTTGGTATTCATGGAAGATTCCTTAGTCTGATTCCGGCATTCATGCTTCCAATCCTCCTTGACAATAATGTTTTTCATGTCCAGCGATGGGGTTTCAGACGTCTCAGACCATTTCGCCGTGACTCCGTTTTTGCTTTGCAGTTACATCGGCTACCGAGAAACGGTCTTTAAGCTATCTCAAAAAAAGACTCCAAATAGATTCTATGGTGTTAACATTGAATTATTCGAAAATCGATACGAGGCTCAAATGTATGTTATCACAAGTGATGGAGAAAATAGGGAATCATTAAGTCTCAACTTATGCACTTTGACTTAACCAAAAGAAGGAAATAGAACAGGGTCATTGAAAAAGGCACGAAATCATCGTATATTCGTGGTGATCAAACCATACGAAAGGATGATTTCATGCCCACAACGA
>Ga0302251_1001405_pt1 | contig 14837 bp, 16 predicted proteins | sample AAG_RA_Gln_MG_FD_193534 | JGI IMG/M metagenome (GOLD analysis project Ga0302251, IMG submission 193534) | Enriched activated sludge microbial communities from anaerobic digester in WTTP, New Holstein, Wisconsin, United States - AAG_RA_Gln | ecosystem: Engineered > Bioreactor > Anaerobic >...
AGAACACCAAACCAGTCATAGTATTCCTGTCTCAAGTTTCTTATCCGTTGAAGAATATTCACAACATTCTCCATCGTTACCCGAAGCTTATCCGAAGCAGTAGCTTGTTCGCTTATAATTGTTTGAATTTTCTGCAGCTCTGCTGAAGCGAGTTCCACATCGTCTTTGTTGAGTCGCTTCTCCACATTTGAATAATCATAAGGTATCTTATCTGTAATCATCTTATTCACGAGGAGGGAAACATAGGCATTAAATACTTTATTGAGCTCAAATATAGAACAATACAGTGCCAATGGATACTTATAGCGGTCATGCCAAATAAGTTTCCCACCACCTTCAATCCCATATTTCACAATCTCTGCACAATAGCGTTCTGTATCTTCAGCTCCTGCCGGGATTGGTGGATATGCGAATAAGTTTTTGCCTTCCAACCAGTAGTAGCGCTTCCCATACGAACCATCATTCAGCAGCGAATATGGATTCATTATCTGTTCCGGATTATCTACTCGGATTGCCAATTTTGGAATCTTGCCTCTCACATAGTAGACCTTTATCTCTTCATTATCTGCCGGAACATACTGAAGCATAGTAGAAAAGCTGGAGACACCAGTAGCAGAGCTGGAGGAACGAGTGAGGATTACTGGCGTCTCCAATACCTTCAGTGCTTTCGGATTGACAATCCCAATACGATTGACTATATCTTCCATGCCAGACATAAGAACATTATCTTCTATGATAATATCCTTCGTTCCAAGAATGGAATTCACATAGTCCTGAATATCAATCCGATTCAGTATCATTATTCTTTCACCGCATATTGAATTACTGCATTTCCAGTTGCAGCAGGAGTAAGAGTGATTGCAATGCGATAGAAGGGCGCTTTGATATTTCTTACATCAAGAGATATTCCACATCCAGTTTTTTCATCGGAAATAGCTGGATTTGTTCCGGTTACCATATCCGACCAATGCGTCCCATCTACTGAAATCTGCAACTTTATCGTGTTTTCAGTTACTGTTATATTCTGGGTTGGTGAAGTAATTGCAGCGGGAAGAACAACATTCCCCTGAAAACTGGCAAGCGCAGAAGAATATATCGTCTGAGCACTCGTACCAGTAAAGTCAAGTTTTTCTTCGTAAGTTTTCCATCCAGTGTAGGTTTCTCCAGTTACATCTTGCCAAGCCATCTTTCCTCCTTATGCATTCCACTTCAACACAGCATGTGTCTCAGGAAGCGTAATTTGCATTCCAGCTTCAGTTATAATCTGATCAATACGACCGTCAATATCTGGAGCCTGAACATTGGTTTGATAGAAGGTATCACGGCTGATACCATTTCCGACAAGTGGACGATATGCAACCTGACCCAAATCGATTACCAAACAGTAGTCTTCCCACTGTTCCCTCAGTAGAGGATTGGCAACGAAATTGAAGTCGCCAAAGACACAACTTACTCGAGTAAGGTTGAAACCAAATTGAGATTTGACATTTTGAATATCCAACTGAGCGGAACCACCAGCAAGAGTATTGCCCAAGAATGTTCCATTCCCCAGTTTGTTGAACCAAGAGATTAGTTTCCGAGAAGCCAAAACCAGTTTGCTTCCACTGTTTCCATTTTCCGGAGCGAACATATCTCTTGACCAGTCTACGAAGTTATTATATCCACTATTGGAATAACTGAATGTAGCAACATTACCATACAGAGATACAAAGGGAAGGATTCCCCAAGTATATCTTTTTACAGCGGCGTTTGTTTCTGCGTCTAATGCTCCAGTAGTTGTATTTACGTTTCCCACTCCGAACAGGAAGGCATGTTCCATATCCATCTTATGCTCACGCAGTTTTTCATCCCAAATTCGCATGAATTCATTTTTCTTTCCCCGATATTCAGTAGCCATTGCAGAACCAGACATCATCGGGCAAGCAGTTTTGAATATTTGAGCATATCCTTCGGTCTGACTTAGAAAATCATACCAACTATCTGGAGCTCCGGAACCTTCTGGATATGCCGTTCCCACAATTTGTCCACGGGCATTAACTGGAAAAACTACATTTCCGGAGTTAATGGCAGCTTTACTGGTTGCAGTAAGGATAAACAATGGAGTCATAGTAACTTTGGTAAATCCACTACCAGTTGTAGCCGAAGAAACTCTTCCGTAGAATGTTCCAGTGTTAGAACCATTGGTAACATTTTCAATCGCCACTATCTGCCCTTGGACGAAAAATATTGGTGCTTTGGCTTCTGTGGTGGTCTTTCCACGAGAATCATACTTACAAGATACTTGCAGATTAGTAACACTGTTATAAGCTAATGTTGCTCCAGTAGAAACATAGAAGTTTCTCCGTTGCCACTGGTGACGTTGTTCCATCATTTTGAATACAGGGTCGGGAGTTGCAATCTTCCGAAGCCGTGTAAGATAAGAGAAGAAGGGAGATTCCTGCGGTCGCAGTTCTGCAATCTCTCCACTCAGATCGAAAGTCCGACGCAGATTGTCGAGACTTATATTCACAGGAGGAACAGTAGTTTGAGTATAAGTTCCGCCTTGTGAAGTTGTGTAAAAGTTAGTAGCCATTTTTCATTTCTCCTATTTTCAATATTGAGTATTCTTGTTGCTCAGTGCAATTGCTTGACGAATAAGTTCAAGTGTTGGGTCAGTTGCTCCTTCGGACTGAGCGTTATGCACTCCCATTGTGGGTGGTATGCTTTGCGCTCTCTGTCTTTGCAGAAAATCCGGAGAAGGAACATTTGCTCCATAGGGATTGTACTGAGCTCCTGGATTTGGAGGCGGAGAGTACATAGGTCTTGGAACGGTTGGAGCTGGAGTTGTTCCACTTTGCTGTTGCATCTGTGCCTTCTGCAACTGATACAGCTGAAAGAGATTATCAAGCGTCACAGACTTATCGTCCGACATTGTCTGAACAAAGTCCATAGCGGTATTGTAATCTACTCCATAATTGTTCATAACCGTACTAATCACGCTATCCAAAGCTGTCTTCACTTCGTTGGCACTTCTCAATTGTCCAATTTTCGCTTCCTGTTCTCTTTGCAAGGCTTCCAGTCGTTCCTGCTGTTTTGCTTGGAGCCACTCATTTTTCAGTGCATTATACTGATTCATTCTGGTGTTGTAATCAATGAGTGCAGCCATATACTTTGCAGAATCCGAGTTTGGATCACTATATGCTTCCACCTGGCTGAAGTTAAATGGTCTTACAGGTGCAGGCGGTGGATCAGGAAATTCTTCGTCTTCTTCTTGTGTTTGGTTTTGGGTTTGCTGTGAAGCAGTATTAGCAAGTTGCTGCTGAATACTGTTCAGCTGTTGTTTCAATGCTTCATTCTCTTCCTGAAGCTTTTTGTACTGATTCTGGGCTTGATCAAACTGCGACTGCCAATATTGGTAACGAACCTGATCGTTATCCGAGGGCTGCGTAGCATTCTCGTCCTTTTTTTCGGGTGTTCCAAAGGAAGCCGAGTTTGTATCATCTTCCCAAGAGTCATCAATGGGTACTCCGAACATGTCATATTGTGGTTGTAGCATTATTCCTCCTTTTGGGAATTTCGACGAGTTTGTTCTTCCACCATCATTCTTTGTGTTTCCAGGGCAGCGGCATTGCCGGCATTTCTGAGCGTATCATTTAATCTTGCACTGTATAGTTCTTCCGCCTTCCTCTGTTCAAGTGCGGTTTCACGCAACTTCATTCGTTCAGTTGATACAGCTTGATCAAGACGTGAATGGAAAAGTTCTCGTTCTCGAGTTTGAAGGTCTCCTTCAAGCTCTTTGATTTTTTCTTGTGCTTGTTGTAGTGCTTGCTGAAGTTGTTCAATGGTGTCAATACGACTCAGAACTCCTTCAATATCAAATACATCTGTTTTCTTAAGTACTTCTACTCTGTCAATGATTTGGTCTCGATACATGTCTCTATAGAATTCTAACTGAGCATAACGATTGGCTGGAAGTGTAGAACCAGGAATAACCATTAGGTCATACTTTCCTACGCTTACATCGTTCATTACGCTTACCTGTTTTCCATAATCGTCATAGAGACGCTTATTGATAGCGAATTCAGAGAGAGAGTTGTTTGGCTGCAATATCCGAATCATCTTCTCCGCAATGTAGAATTCTTGAACGAAGCTAATAATAACTTTTCCCAGAAGAGTAAGTGCTTGTTCAATAACAGCTTGCTTTACTTTGATTCGTCTCTGCCCAAACTCATCGAGCATCATTATTCCACGATACGTATCTGGTGCCGCCTGAGGACTTCCCATCATGTTCTCAAACAGACCAAGTTCGTGGTCGATATCCTGTTTCGCCATGATCTCATTCTGATAGAGTTCATTGGGCATTGGTAGTGGAGCTACGGGAACGGGCTGACCTTCAGTGAAGTCAAGTTCGATTATTGCTCCGGGTTGAGCCCATTGTTCTTTTAGGGCTTCCACATCAGTTCCTCTTGGAACAAGTACTTTCACGTTTGTGGAAGTGGACGCATGCGCAACAATCAGAGACCGAATCTTGTTGATATATTTCTGCATATCTTTCACCAGCCTGACATCGGACAGAGGGTATGGTGAACCGGTATGCATATTCATCAACGGGATTATCGGATACTCTTCACAATTGAGCAAGCGTCGGTAAAGGGTCTTGTCTCCGGCAACGAAACCCATCTGAATCCGTTGCATAGGCACCTTTACCGCAGTAATCAATCCTTGCTCCGCAAGTTCCAGCATTGTGACTTGCTGAATTTGTGGAGGTTGAGGGGGTTGCATCCCCTGCTCCGCAATGGCTTGTGCATATTCTGGATTTTGCTGAGCAACTTGGATGAGTTGCTGATATTGGGCAAGAGCCTTTTCATACTCTGCCATAAGACGTTCTGCTGCCTGACGAGCAAGAACTTCTTCGGTAGTTATGTTTCCGTTAATAATCCAAACTGGGCGCTGGAGGTATTCTTCAAACTTCTCAGGGGTAAGAGTATACTCTGCCCTGCTCCAGCTTTCGAATACTCGAACCAATTCTACCCAGACCTTGGTATAACGCTCATAACCACGGATGTATTCACCATCGAAGAGATCCGGATTCTCAACTCCGGCAAATACGATAAGATTATCACCCTTATTCCCAGTGTTGATCATATCACTGCGAAAACTGTTTCCACTTGCCGTATCGATTGCTTCAGTGTAGGATGGGTACAAACGCTGAAGTTGCCCCTTGGTGTAAGTGCGGCTGATGATAATATCAGATGCATCACTACAGAATTCATCTTGAGAATTCGGGTCAATATATACTTGAAGAGGATCGATTGCTTTGAATTTCACTTCACCTCTTCCACCATCGGCATAAGGATCGATATACACAAGTAGAACGCCCATTCCCGTGACATAAAAGTCATCTATTGCTTTGGAGAGTTGTCTGTCACCTTGCGAAATATTCCAAATATACTGAATAAGTCCATTCATTGCTCCCGCTGTTTGATTGTCTGAATCTTCTGCAGCAGTTACTCGAAAAGTTGGATGACTGGAAGTAAGAATACCTTTTGCCAACTCTACTGCAGGATGAATACGATTGATAACAAGAGCCGCTTGAGAACGAGATTCAAGTATCTTAACATCCTCTTCAGACCATTGTTTTCCATAGCGAAACTCTCTGTCCTCGACTGCCTGATTTGCCCAAATAGTTCTATTTCCAGAACTGAACTTCGCAAACAGTTCCTGAGTTTCTTCGGCATATTCCGTATCTTTTGAGTTTAATACATTTTTCTTTTTCTTCACTTTGTTCTCCCAGATATTACATCTTCTTCAAATAGGTCTGTCGTTTCGCCTATGAAGCCAATTGCAGAGCTTCCAGGAAGGAGTTCTTCTTCTCCTGGAAACGCTTTCTCTATTATGAAGCGAATAAGTTCTGTGTTGTCTGTGGCAGAGATACCGTGTTCTTTCAACTCTTTCACCACAGCTCCCACTCTATTTGTCCAAACGATGCATCGGGCAATACCTTCGGCATCGATATCTTCTTCTTTCTTCTTCATACTACCATCCAACTCAACCGACCTCCATTCTTCGCAACATTCTGCTCCGAAACATTGCTATTTTTTCTTTTCGGAGGTCTGAAACCAAAGTTTGTCGCCATCCAAATACTGTCAAGTATATCGTCATGTTTTCCTCTGGGGAATGCCAAGAATTCCCTTTCTGCTTCTATATCGAGGGCTTGTCGAAAAATAAGTTTTCCCTGAGCCATTATCGGTACGAGACCAATCAATCGCTGAGACTTATTCGTCCGATGTGTGATTTTCTTTTCAATTCCAGGAATATAGATATTTTCCTTCAACATCATCTGTCTTACCGCCTGCCGACACGCTTCTTGATAGGATTGCGACTCAATATATACACCACGATGGTGCCACTTCTTGTAGAGGTCAATAATCATCTGTGGATGCTCTGCAGGATTACATTTTCTTCTTACCATATCTACAACAAATTGGTATCCATCGGCATCAATACCAATGGTGGTCATCACAGTATAGTCACTATGCCGAGAAAGAGCCGAAGCCAAGTCAATACCCATGAACAGATATACTAATCGTTTTTCTCCCAAATAGTCAATATACCATTCTCCGTTTACTTCTTCAATCTTTCCCTCATAGGTATGAATATATTCCGGTCGGAAAGGTGCATCTTCTGGAGCTTGGGGTTCATTCATATATTCTTGAAAGAATCCAGAAATATTGCCCATGTGTTCGAAACCTTGTCGGATTTCTTCGATCTTTTCCATCGGATACATTTCTTCCCAGATACTCTTCCCATCGTCATCAATAATCGATTTCCAGATTACTTTCCAATCCGGAGCATCCTTCACCCACTGAAGGAAACAATCTTCAGAAATAGTGGTACCAATTACGATTATTCTTCCATCCGGCTGAGAAAGAGAAGGAATCACAGCTTCCGTAATCCACTTTCGGTTGGAAGCACGAGATTCTGCAGTATTGGCATTCATTTCGGATTCGAAGTCATCAAGAACAATAATATTCGCACGAGTGTCATCTTTGATCAATCCCCGTACTTTCTGACCAGTACCAAGAGAAAGAACCCGAGCCCCATTGGCAAGAATAATATCATCTTCTCTCCAGCGTTCCGCAGTGTTGGAACCGAGGTCTCCGAAGTATTTCCGAATTTTCCTATTGTGATCCAAAGTATTCTTAATTCGGGTAAGAAAGTTAATTGACTGACTGCGGGACTCGGAGATAAGAACAACGAATAAGTCCTTGCCTGGGGACTTATGGAGGACTTCCCAAAGGATGTAGATAAACGAGGCAATCGTACTCTTCGCCATTCCTCTCGGCAGTGCAATCGCCAACTTCTTCGTTTCTCTATCCTGAAGGAGATCGTAGATTTCAAAGTGTACCTCCGGCATTGTCAAGGGTACCGACCTGGGAAGACAAGTGGTGGCAAAGATGGGAATAGAAATCCGCATCGCCATCTTCAATATCTCGAAGTCGGTTGCTTCGGGAAACTCTTTCTTCAATTCCTTCAGAATCAGAGAGAAATCAGGTATCATTTGTTCGCATTGAGAGCAAATACTGCTCGTCTTATAGTTCTTGTATCATAACGAGACTTATTCGCCAAAACATGTCTGGCATAAGCAAGAACATCGTTATATCCAGCGGCATGCGCCTGCGCAGTGAAAGCACCTTCCGTTCCCTTCTCGGAAATGCTTTTTGCAGCTTTGGCAATCCAATTAGATTTCTTTGCCATCTTTCTCCTCCTTTTGAGTAAGTTTAAGACGATCGGAGACTTTCTCCAGCTTCTTTAGGTCTTCCACTTCGGACTCCACTTCGAAAGTTCGAGTGTCAGTTTGTCGATCTTTTTCTTTCATTCCATACATATCCACAAAGTTTTCTGCAGCCCGAAGCATATTGGCAGCATCTTTCTTCTCCAATGCAACTTCTCTTGCCTCCAGAAGCATTTTTACTACCGCTTCTTCGGTAACTCCACAGTTTTCTAGTATTTTTCTGACTTCTTCTCTTACCATTCTGGTACACTCCTCGCTTTTATAGAACTGTTTTATCTTTGTCGCTCGCTGACTTTTCGGAGAAACGCACAAAATTTTGACAATTTCTCCCACATCGAGACCATTTGCCGCCATTCTTACTACTGCTCCCCGTAAAAGTGCCCCAGGAGTGGACTTATAATTGATATAATCCTCGGTTTGAGAGCGATTTTCGGTAAGAACGAGCATTTTTGCTCGGTCATGATAGTACCGAGACCCACTATTGGGGAGATGAAACTCTCCAAAAGCGCTTCTGAGGACGATTCCGGAGCGAATGAAGGAAATGGAGTAGATGGGAACCACGATTCCGTCATCGGAAAGGACAAAAAAGGGCACTTTCTCTGCAGTTTCCTGGGAATAGTGGATATCCTTCCAGTAGGAATAGGAAATCCCACGCTTTTTCGCTTCTTCTTCGTCAAAAGCTTGCCAGGTAATAGTCTGACCACCGAAAAGGTGGCGGTGTGAGACACGTCGTTCCATAATCATGATTCATAAATTAAACGAATTCTGGAATTTGTCAAGAAAAATTTTTAGGAAAGGCGAATAAGTTCCTTGTGGATACGCTTCGGGAGATTCGGAAAGAAGTTGATCGGATTCTCAAAACATATTCCACACTTTGAGAAGATGAAATAACCCAGAGCATACCCAGGTCGAAGGCGGATCGCTTTTGCCAATGCGGTTGACCTGCGTTGGCATCGCTGGTTGAGCAATTGCTTCCGGATTCTGAAATCGCTGGAAAGGAGGTTACCATGGCTCAGGTAACGATACGGTGCTATACGTCTGCAGATCCTGCTGAAAAGCCTACTCTGAGAAGTAGAGACTTAAGTAAGCCTGTAGATGTAGAAGCGATGCATGCTTCCGGGTTCAAATACCTGGAAGTGTGGGTTAGCCCGGACACTGATCTCAGTCAATATGGCTGGGTTCAGGTCATCGAGACTCCTTCCGTGTATGGAAATGTCCTTTGGGCGTTTCCAGACCGGAGGGTTGTCGCTCCAGAAGCCGACTTCTAAGTAAGGCTTCGGAGTTGTCTCTTGGTGTCGGGGTTGGCTGGTATCGGCGGAAGACCCCGACAATTCCCAGTTGTCGTTAACCTCTTAGAGAGTGGGTGCGTGGGAGGCGCACCTGCTCTTCTTTTTTTTAATCGTTCCGAAGAAGCAGTGGAATATGCCAAAAAACGAAAAATGAGATAGCTCTCGTGCACAATCGGAGTGGGAGCAGTATGAATACACTATTTTTATTCTATTTGCTCCAGAGGGGCTTATTCTTTCGTTTTTGGAAGATTTCTTTTATTGAAGCGAATAAGCCTGTTGCTCTCTCCGGAGAGAAGAATACTTTTTCGACTTCTTCGAAAAGAGATGTCATCCCCGAGAGAGAAGTATGTTTTTCGGAGATTTAAGGTATCTCCTGGGAACAATCGTACCCCGACTGGTATGAATACTCCACTTCGCTTTCAATTGCTCAGGAAGTGCCTCTTTTTTCGCTACAATTGAAAACAACGAAATGAAGCGGGCTTTTTAAGCTTAAGCTTAAAAAAGCTTCGTCTTACGTAGTAAGCAAAGAAAAGAAAAAAAAGCATTTTGTATTTTAAAAAAAAGAAAAGAAACGCTGGAGTCGTAGGAGTCGTAGGAGTCGTATAGATACGACTCCCGACTCCAGAGTATTCCAGCGACTCTCTATGCTTTCCGACTGTTCGAAGAGAGAGAAGGCTTACTCGACTTCTTTTCACTTCGGAAGAAGTCTTCTTACTACTCCGGAAAAGACGACTTCTTTCTACCGACTTCAGTAGTCTTCTTTCTACGACTATAGAGAGAAGGCTTATTCGTATTCTTCTCAAATAGAGAAGACTGTTTCTTAGAGAAAGCGAATAAGTCTCTTCTTCTCCACTGGAATAGTAGTCTTCTCTCTGAGAGACTCTTCTTCTCTCTTTCTCTTTCTTTGGAGTATATACGTAGTATATACTCTTTCTTTCTCTGTTCTCTCTACTTCTTCTCGCGGTAGACTAGAGAGAGTAATAGCGAATCTAGTAGTAGTCTTCTCACTGCTTACGTATATAGAGTATACGCTGCTGTAGTAGCAATAGTAGTCTGCTTACGCTGTAAGATACGACTTCAGTAATAGTCTCTCTTCGACTAGAGAATAGAGAAGAAGAAATAGCTCCGAAGTCGTTCTGCAATAGACTACGTAAAGGACTCGTCTTTCCCTTCGCTTTTCGACAAATTCGTAGTCTTGCAAGAGGCTATGATCCGATTGATGTTTATCTTTGATTCGTTCGGAATGGAGTGAGACGTTTTGTTTCGCTCCGTTCCGTTTTCGAAAAAGACAAGCAAAGCAGCTGTTTTGCCAATTTCTCCCCGAATTCTAAAATTTGTATCGTAAGCAGTTTTGTTTCCGCTTGCGAAATAGTTACGTGGAGGTAACGAAAATGTGTGCAACAATTAGATTGTACCGCACGACCAGCCGGAAAGAAGAACCGGTTATTCGTGCGTTCGATCCGTTGAACGTTCCAATCAGCGAGGAATTGCTTAACGATCCGCAGCTCGGCAAATTCGCAAGAGCCGAGATTTGGATTGCCAAAGACATTGACATGACTCCATTTGGTTGGAGTCGTGCCAAGAAAGCTGACGGAAGTTTCGTCAGTGAATCCGTCCTTGGCACAGTGAAATGGGAGTTTCCCGCTTCACAGCCGTTGGAACCGTTCCCAAGCAAACCGGTTCCGGCTGCAGAAGTTCCGTTTGCTTGATCGTTTTGGAAGCGAAGAAGCCTGATGTCCGGAAAGACTCAAGCATTAGGTAAATTCACGGAAACAACTGCCTGGCTGTGTTCCGAATTGTTTACACCTATTGGCTTATCGCCGGTGTGCGAATGAGCTGTTGCTTTTACATCGAAGTCACCGGATATGCTCATTCGCTTCCTTATGTTTATCCTCCGATTGGCGATTTTTTGCGAATACGTGCTGCTTTGTTTCATTGATTGAACCGTTTCAAAGCAGGTATTCGCTTCCTGGGCAGCGTCTCTTCAGCTGTATGCCAGGCTGCTAGATGAGAGCAGTAAAGGCTCATCGAGGGCTTACCAAAGTGCCCAATTTATTTTTTTTAATCTGAATTAAATAAGCAAAGGAGAAACAATGAAAACAACGAAGAAAGAAGCGAAGAAGAAGATTGTTGAAAAACTTCATGCTTTATCTTCCAAGTTTCCAATTGCAGAAGATTTAATCGAAGCAATTGGAAAGTTCGGCTTGTTCAGCTGCGAGGCGTATAGGGATTGTTATGGAAGGTGGCATCTTTCTCCATATATCGCCTATATCGAAAACAAAAGGCGCCTATGGGATGAAGCAGAATCTTACTATATCGACGAAGGAAGACTATGTTTTGTATGCATTGGGATGTGGAAATGGTGGTATACTCGTCTGAGAAATGGAAGACATTTCGTACTGCTTCAATTCGATATCGAAGACGGAAGCCTGATTAAAATAGTTCCAGATAAGGAGATCGATAGCTTCTGGAAAGGAAAGACGACAAACGAAAAAAGAAAAGATATAAGAAATCTTATAAAAGCAAAGGAGAAATGATGAAAAAGTATTCAGCAATCTATCTGAAGCCACTTACTTCAGAACCACAGAACTATTATCAGCCGTTTTTCTATGCAAGTGGAAATGGAACACTTGTCTATAGAGAAAACGAATTCGCTGCTCCCAAGAAAGTAACCACGAAAGAAGCAGAAGAGATAATAAAAGATTGTGGTTACATTCCGGTAAGCATTGATTGGAGTGTTCTCATTGGATTTGACAAAGAGAAACAAAAAGTTTTCGATCTCACAAGAAGATCACCTGAAGAGATTGAAGAAACCGTCGAATTATATGAACGTCTCGGTATTTCCGTAGTACCATGGATAGTTACCGAGTTTCCCAATATAACTAAATGGTTAGTCGAAGGAAAAGAAGAAGACTTTCGTTCTTTCCAAGGAAGAGATAGGGAAGACGAAGATTGTCTAGTAATTTTTTACAATGTCGAAGAAAAGTATGCAAAAGTAAAAGTGTTCACGAAGGAGAAACAGTGAAGAAGAATTATGTAATTGCCACTATTATCGGCGTTACACTTCTTATTCCGTCAATATATTTCTATTTCCGAGAAGATACGCTTCCAAGTTGCGAGCTTGGAAGTAGTATCTCTTCGGTGCATAAGTATATGAAGAAGAACGGAATGACTCTTATCGCCAAGAGAAGAAAGGAAGAAGAAACTTACTCGTCTCCAAAAGAAACCGTGAAAGTATATTACTATCAAAAGCGAGTAAGTGTTGTAGAGATACTGCCGAAGTATAGAGACAATAGAGAGAAGGAAGCGATGTTCTTGAATTCCTACTGGAATCTTATACGAGAATATGGACTTCCCAGTTTCGAATATGAATTCTCATCAATCTGGTTCGATGAAGAATTAAAAAAGTCAATTGTAATAAGCATAGAGCCAGTATTTTCAATTAAAAAAATAAGCTTACAAGAACAAAGATAAGGAGGAAACAATGTTTAAGATACCAACAGCGAAAGACGCTGTGAATCAGGATAGGAATCGACAGGTAATATTTGTTCCGAATGGCAGGAAATATACAGATAAGAATGAATACAAGGTATTGCTTTATAAGCTAAGCAACAAAGAAAATTTAGTCGATATTATCAACTTCGATAAAAGAACACTTAACTACAATGGTATCAACATAGAATACGTATATATTCATGTGTTTGATACGCTTGTGACTATAAGAAACTTCATGAATTTATTCATTGCTCTACGACCATTTATGGAGCACTATAACAAAATAGATCTCTTTCCATCGGAATATATTTTTCATGTTATCGATGATGAAGGACAATACGATCTGGATGACTTCATAATAAAGGATAAGGAAAATGTTTCTTTCTTTTCCTATATCAACTATAACTGGATTCCTTACTATAACGAGAGCAGTGAAGATGAAGACAAAAACGATAGCGTAAAGATAATGGAAAGCGCTTCGATTAGTATAATTCTCGAAAGACTTAGAAGATTTAAGGATTCATTGTATCGAAAGGATGTACCAGAAGACGATGAAATAGAAGTATTCATCAACAACCTGGGAAGAGAAAGAATGAGAGAATCGTTATCGAAGTTATTCTATATCATAGAGAATCCAAATTACATTCAATCAATAGACCGTTATGAGAGTAGTATGGAGGTATACAATGAGCTACGAAAGAAGTTTCCAAGCTATTAAAGAAGAGAAGATAGCTTACCTGAACAATGTCTTTTCAGAATCGTTATACACAATTGAAATAACTGATTATGTAAATCTGAAAGATAGAAACGATGAATTTCTTATGGATGCCCTGGGAAGACATATTACAGAACATAATAAAGTCGATAATTCTGATCCGAATTATTTCGTCTTCAATGATAAGACTCGAGTTAAGAAGAGAGCAATTCTCCAAGAACTAATGATGCCAGATTCTTATAAGAAGTATGTTCAAAGTATTGGAGATACGTCCGGAAGATTGTTTCTTACTATTGATCCAGAATGGTTCAGACTTTGCTCGGATAAAGACTTTGTAAGCTGGAATTCATGTTTTAGTCCAGATGGATGTTACCATTTAGTGCCTTACGAATTCAGTACTAGTATTAGTATAATGATGGCAATGATCACGAACTCTGATATGACAAGAATAATTGGTAGAAAGTGGGTCGTGATTCCGTATAGAAAAGATAGAAGCGGAGAAAAAGAGAAGATAGTAAAGGTACCTGAGATTCTTTGCCTGAAATCTTATGGAACTTTTCCTGTAACATATCAACAAGCAGTAAGTCGCTGGATAATCGAAAACATATTCGAAGATGAAAAAGATAATTGGAAGGTTTATGAATATTCCAAAGATTATGATACTCACATGGCGTTGGAGACAAAGATTCTTGTAGAAAGTCATGACGGTGGCGGATATTACAGCTATCTTTCTTCAAAACCAGATCGGCTCAATGTAAAGATATACATGGACAATTCTTCTTATATACTTATTCCGAAAAGTCTTGCTCCATCGGAAGTCCCAGAAGGAAGAGTAACATTCTATGGACTTGATGAAGACGAAGAAGTATGTTATCATGATTTAGAAGATAGTAATGAAGAAGAAGATTACGATGATTGGGAGTGCGCAAACTGCGGAGAAAGAATCGATCACGACACAAGCTACCAAATGTTTTTCAGTGATGATGATTACGATTATGATACTTATTGCGAAGATTGCGTCAATGAGCTTGCAATGTTCGATCCTATGCTTGATCGTTATTTTGAAAGAGAGTGGTTCAAGGAACATAAGAAGCCTTTCTATATGGTCTATTCGAATTACAGAGGTCATCAAGAAATTAGAGACATCGTTAGTTTAGAATACACTATCAAAAATACAATTAACTATCCGGATCTCTACTTCGTTGATCCAAACGACGAAAGCAAAGTCATTTACGAGACGAAGCTGTATATAAGAGACGCACAAGTTGAACCATTTCTAAAGAAATTCGAAGGACTGGTAAGAAAAGAAAACGATGATTATATCGTGAAGTTCAATGTTCAAGCGGTTATTCATTTTGCAGGTCTTTCAAAATTTACCGGAGTTACATTCGAAGAAGAAATGGATGAGATAATTGCCAATGCGCCAACGCTTGCCGAAGAAAGGAGAAACGAAGATGAATAAGAAAGCGTTTCAGAAACTTCTGATTAAATGCTTGCGTGCCTCTACGACTGGCATTCGTTATCTGATTTGTCAATCAGTTAAGAAAACAAGTGTTCCTTACTT
>Ga0302251_1001409_pt1 | contig 14783 bp, 14 predicted proteins | sample AAG_RA_Gln_MG_FD_193534 | JGI IMG/M metagenome (GOLD analysis project Ga0302251, IMG submission 193534) | Enriched activated sludge microbial communities from anaerobic digester in WTTP, New Holstein, Wisconsin, United States - AAG_RA_Gln | ecosystem: Engineered > Bioreactor > Anaerobic >...
CGTTCACCGGGCGCCGTAAATAAAACCTGCTCGATCAGATCACGGATGTGGTCTTCCGTTGTGGTGTCGGCCGTGTGCCCGACCTTGTTGAACTGGTATGGATAGTCGATATTCATCATTGCCCCTTTACTCTTATTTGGGTAACTAAAATATTGAATCCTGTCCCGTTGGGCGTGCAGGCCGCCTGACTGTCCTGAAGAAGAACGGGCAGGCCTCCCGCTTTGACTCTGGTGGCCGCACTCGTCCACTGCCCGGTGACGCAGGGCATGGGGTTTGACCCCGACATGAAAGGACAGCCGGAGATGGTATACATGTCCTGCTGGGTGACGATGGGCTGCCCGCTTACCTTAACCCGCATGTTCGTAGTAACGGGCTGCGCCTGACCGCCATGCATGCACAAAACTGTCGCTCCCTGCTGCAGAAGATAGCCGGGCATCAGGTCACCTCCAGCGCGTCATCGTTGATTTTGACCTGCGGTCCGGTAAGTTTGATTGTTGCTCCCATCCCGTTGTCGATTTCAATGCCCTGGGCCGTGAGGGTGATCTTCTGCCCGCCCGATGTTTGAATGGTAATGCCGCCGGCGCCAGGCGTATCGTCCAGCGTAATGCTGTGGCCGGACTTGGTCATGATCATTGTCTTCTTGTAGGGCGGACTCAGCAGATCCGACGGCATGCTTACAGATGAACCGAAATAGGAACCGCACCAGACGGGGTAATCCGCGTCGCCGTGTTCGAATTCCATCCAGACGGCGGAGCCGACATCGGGTAAAACAAACATGCCCATCGAATCGCCGCCGAAAGGCAGACAGGGCAGCGCCCAGCCGCTCTCATCATCGCCGAGAACCTCCGGTACGCGGGCTTTGATCCTGCCCTGCAGCAGAGGGTCCTGAACGTCCGTAACAATGCCGCGATATTTACCGTAAAATGGAGCTGTCATATCACCACCACAGGGGCCAGCGGTCTTGTTCCTTCCCGGCTGACGGAAAAGTTCTGCGTGTATGTTCCACGCGAAATGTTATGGGTTACGCTCTTGACATAGTATTGGCCGTCATAGGAAATGCCCGCACCCCGCAGACCGACCAGCCGCCGGGCGCGCAATACATGGCCGTAACGCACAGTGTCTATTTCTCCGTCGCCGCTGACCGTATCGGGTTGATTGGTGACCGCCGAGATCATTTCCCGTGCCGTCGCCGCCGCACCCTGGTTGGCGGTATCACGCAGCACGGTGATGCGCCGCGATGGCGTCGGTGTCAGCGACAGAGGCGGCACCCGCAGCGGTGGAATGGCCGGCAGGGGTATGGAGGTGTTGGAAAACGGTTCAATAAAACCGGCTTTAACGGAAGATGTTGTCAGGCCGTCCTCCGCAAAGCTCAGCGACTTGATGTTGGTTGCACTGCCCATATTGAAGGTGAGCGCCGGTTGCAGCGCGCCGGCCCTCACCTGAGTTCCCCAGTAAGCGCGGTTCACGCCGATGGTTACGGGTTCGATATAAAAGACAAAACCGTTGCGCAGGGCCAGACGCCGGATGCAGGCGAGATCAGTCTCATGCTGGCGGGGCACGCGGTCCGTCTCCAGTGGAATTTCCGTTGTTGGTGTCACGTCGGGCAGAAATCCGTATTGGGCATAATTGGCTAAAAGACGCATCACGATGACGGAATCCGGCTGATTGGGGTATCGATCGTTTTTTTCCTCCAGATCCATCATTTGGCTGATGTCTTTTCCCGTTACCGTCAGTGTGGACATGCCGGGATCAGCGCTGGGCGCGATCTGGTGATTCGTGATGACGCCGTCGATCAGGACCTCCGGCACAACTCCGAGAGTGATCCCGATGATAACCCGATTGAAGAGATTCAAACTGCCGCCGTTGAGCAGCGTGTAATCGGGAACTTTGCCTTTCGCCATAGTGAAAGTTATCTGGAAGCCGTCGCCGGACTCGTCGCTGTTGGTTACCCGGACGCGAGATACGGCCGTCAGAACTTCGGCGGGCGCCGGCAGCGGAACCGTCGCGCCAGTCAGCAGCAGCAGGCGAATGCCCAGTTTATTATCCAGCATGAATATCCTCTTATAGACCGGGTATGGTAATTTTAATCGTCCGGCCGATCTCTTCCAGTTCACCGGGATCAGCGACATTGTTGGCGTCGCAAATCCGCCAGTATTGAGCGGGATCGCCGATGTAGCGGGCGGTGATATTGTCCAAACGTTCACCCTGCTTGACGGTGTGCTCCAGCAATAAGGTCGAATTATCACCGGAGGGAAGAAAACGCCGCCGCACATAGTGAACATCGCGCTGCGACCCGTCGGGGCGTGTTTCCGACAAAACCGCCGTTTCGCAGTCCGCATAGCGGCTTTTAGGATCAAACATTTTTTAACCTCCCAGGATAGACGGCAGGGCCGGTGCGTTCGCCGCCGTGCCGATGGCACCCATAGCTTCCTTCATAATCTGATGGGCCATGAAGATGACGCCGCCGGCATGTGTCAGCCCCAGATCATTGTACGTCAAGACGCGCATTCCCAGCGTCACTTTGGCGCGGATGGGGTTGAGCGCCGGGTCATGGGCCTCTTCCGTAATGGTCAATTCTGTAATCCGCACGGGCAGCACGCGCTTGGCTCCCCAGGCGAAAAGCGTGAGCGGCCCCTCCGGTGGAACAATTTCAATCATCCCCGCATGAATAAGAATTTCATTGGCGATAACATCCACGGAACGCGGGTATAAAAGCGTCTCCAGGGACGACAGGACGGGATATATCCCCAGGCCCGTCGCTGGAAATTCGGCCTTTTCCAGTTGATCGGCCGCATCGATTTCAATTTCAACACGGATGGTTTCCTGGGGCGGTCCCTTAATTCTGAGGGCTTCGCCTCTGTCCGCATCATTGCCTGCCGCATTGACCTGCAGCGTCCGCGTCAACGTATCGGGGTTATACTGAAAGATGACAATGGTCGGCAGCGGCACCGCCTTGTCTATACCGACAATCGCCCCTTTCTGCAGGCGGGGTGAACCGGGAAATGTAGTCATAGCGTTTTTTCCTTTTACTCATTCCGCGCAATGCTCATCTATACAAAGCGCTGTCTTTTATTGTCTCCCCTGACCCCGGTAGTAGGTCGTGACGTGCCGTTTGATAAGCCTTCCGTCGCCGACTGTTGTGCTGCCCGCCCGATATTGCTGGAAAGCGTGCATAACCCGTGTCGTTGCTCCCGGATCTCCGGGATTAACCGCCTGGGGAATCCGCCCCGGTCCGGCCGGCATGCCGTAGGTTTCGTAAAACTGGGCCACGGCGGGGGTGCCGGTCATGGTGCCGTTCGGCAGCGCAATCATCCAGTCAACCACTACGGGCTGGTCGGCGGTGAAGGTTTCCCAGTTTTCGTTGACTTCCACCTCTCTGGGCATCGGTCGATGAAACTGGTCGCGCACCTCCAGAGTATACCGGGACCGGTAACCTCCGTTCCAGGGCGAATCATTCGGGCCGTTGACGACGACAGCTTCATCAGGTGCAAAAACAGTAAACTCATGATAAAGTGTTTTACTGAGACCGCCGAGGCTCCACCGGCAACGGACTTTAACGTCGCCCCGCGTTACACTGGCGTCGGTGCTCCAGATGGTAATGCGGTTGGCGTTGTTTTTTACCATATGGTCGGAGGCGTTTTCCAAATCAATTTTATCGGCGCCGCGCACGACATCCCATTCAAACCTTCCCCGGGTGGCTCCGGGCCTGCCGCCGAATGCCGTCAGTTTTGCTTCTTCGTCATAATTTGCGGCGTCTTCTCCGTCAAACCACCAGAGATCGACATCCCGGACTATCCTCACCGGTTCAATAACGGCGGGTTGAGCAGGTTCCTCCTCACGGGCTGCGGCCATGGTTTCTTCCTGAGGCGATGTCTCCGCCGCCGCGGTCGGTTCAACTGCCGCCGAATGTTCATCGTCCGTAAGTGCGGCACTACGTGGTGCGGCGCCATTTTCTACCGTTGAGCCGCCTTCAACAAGACTTCCCCAACCCGTTCCCCTTGTATAGAGGGGAATGTTATTAAAATCGTAATGAAAAGCAGGAAAATTGGCGCAGGCGGGACTTTTCGCAGCCTGTTCAGTGTTGGATGTCTCCGAACTTGCCGGTCTTTTTGAGCAATCCAGACCGGGGACGGACAAAAATTTATACGCCTCCGCAGCAGACGCCGCTTTCTTTTGTGCATTATGTGTTTTTGCAAAAATCATCTGCGCATCCCGAATTTTTTTATTACACTAAACTAGTATATTTTCCGGTATTGAATACTTTGTCCGATGCGGAGCATCAATCATTCAGACCCGCTTACCGTTCCCGGCCTTTGCCCCGGAAGAAGCGGCCAGAGTGTGCTGAATTTCGGCCAGTAATTCGGCCAGAATCCCTTAATCTCCGCCGCCAGCAGGGCTTTCGTCGAGCATGATCTTTCAAGTCCACCGTGTTCCTGGTCTTTCCAGAACAACTTCAGCTGGAGATCGGGGGTGATTTCGGCATGAAGCATCACGGAGTGGTATCCCTGATGCAGCGACAGGGCGAAGAAGAAGTGTCCGGGACGGACCGGCCGGAGGTAATCCTCAACTGCATTGAAGATTTGCTGCGCCAAGTCCTGACTTGCTCTTGTCTCATCTCTCCCCGCCGTCTTCAGAATGATCCCCTGCATGGGTCTGACCGGAACTTCCAATTCCAACCCCTGAAGCTCGGTGTCACTTTGTTTCCGGCGCTCTGCGGCGAACTCCTCCATAGCTGTATCCAGTAATCCTCGAAACGGTTTGTCTGTGGAAAACCAGCGTCTATTCCGCCAAGTCACAACATTTTGCGCCTGCATGGTCTGGAGTGCCGCGCGGGTTTGTTCATCCGAAATGCCGAGGGCGGCGGCCTTTTTGATAATGGCCTGCTCTGCTACACCATGTTGAGGCCGGACTTCTAATTGTTTGAAAATGTTATTTACCATCAGAAGACGACGCAAGAAGGCGATGGCGTCAATGCTGTCCAGTTCTTCCGGCGAATAGAGGGCCTCAAGGTGATGGATGAAGGTTTCGAGGCACTGCTGGTCGCCGTGCCGCACTGCTTGCGGAGCGGCGGTCTGGAAAGCCCGGACTTTCTCTGCGGGAAAACCCAGATAGGCCAATCTCTGACAACGCAGATTTTCCACGCTGTAAATATGCCAGTAGAGATCAGACACCATGGATTCACCGCTACCGGGGGCAGCGGCGAGAAAACGCCTCATGAAGGCATTGGAAGCCAGAAACAACTCTCTTTCCTCCAGGCCCCTGGCCCTTTTTGTAGCCCGGGTAATCAACTCTTTGACGGCTTGATCAAGCCGCAAAGAGGGCTCTTGCAATGAGCCGGACGACCGCAGCTCTTCATAAAGTTGCTTGACATGCTCCTCCAGTTGCTCATCGCTTAGATCTTTCGGCCCGGATTCGGACATGGCAGCCTGTCGCCCGGCGGCAGGTCGATGGGGGAGCGCCTGCCTTTGCAGGCGGTCTGGAGCCGTATTATAAGTTTCGTTTTGCACAACATGCGCCAGTTCGTGCGCCAGCAGCTTCCGGCCCGCTTCCGTTGCGGGGGCAAATTGACCGCTGCCAAATGATATGTCCCTGCCCACCGTATACGCCAAAGCATTGACCTCCTGGGCCGATCGTGCGGCCCGCTCATCCGTATGCACCCGCACCCGACTGAAATCGTGTCCCAGGCGCTGCTCGAAAATAGCCCGCGTCTTCCCCTCGAGCGGCTGACCCGGGATGCGCAGCACCTCTTTTACCAGCGGCGGCGCGCTTGCCGTTTCGTGTTCATTAACACAATGTTTCAGCAGTTGTTCCGCCGGAGCCGTTGTCGTCGACCGGGGCTTTTTTCCTGTCTGCAATTCCCTTATCATCACTTAATCCTTACAGCATATATTTTTACCCATAAAGATGCCTGAACGATAAATTGTTGCTTCGGCGACTGGCTTATTTCCGTCCTCCGTTCTCCTTTTGCTGATCTTCAGCTATTCCCTGATAGAGCATCTCTCCGATGTGCCTACCGATGAATTCCGGCTTTTCGCCTGTGCGGACGGTGAAAGACCCAGCGTTGAGGCGGGGAATTGCACCCCCCTGTTCCAGCACTGCCGGCAATTTGTTTTCTCTCAGAAGGCGGGCCAATTCTTCCTGCACGGCTTCAGCAATGCGCTGCCGATCTCCCGGTGCAAAACCAACCAGGATTAACTCTTCGATATGCAGGTCAATATTCATGTATCCGTTCTCGCTAATCAAGCCCCTGGGCAGTGTACTTTCTCCACTTGTTCAGTACCGGTCTGCCGGTGTTGTTATTCATTTTCTGAACATAACACATCCATTCGTTGAACGTCTTGTTGCCGCCGGGATGTCCCCAGAATTGTCTGCCACCGATATAAATGATGTTTTCTCCCTCGGTACCCGGTCGAGATTGTCCTTCTTTATAAGCTTTATTTTCAATGTAACCCCAGTCGCCGGGAACCCAGTCATCCTCGTTTGTGTTTGATTCTTTGTAGCTCGCGCTGCCGCTGCCCGCTACAAAGGTCACGCCGGTCGCCAGGTGACAGGCCATTGCATAGTCAAACCCCGAAGGATTATCAAATACATCCCTGGAGGCCTCTTCAAGGCTGACGCCGGGTTTGGCGCCCCACCGGTCATCTTTTTTTTGCCAGTAACGGGGATTCATTTTGATGGAAGAATTCACTCCCCATCGATAGGAGCCCTTTGATGTATACTCCACAATGCCTTTTCGCGCCTTGACATGCTTGCCGACATTATTTTGGGCCGTAGCCGACGTTGTTCCCGCAACGGGAAAGCTTCTGTCCGAGGAAAGCAGATCGTAGACAATCTCCTTTTCGCGGTCTACTGCGCAAATGCCGAGGTGAAAATAGACACTTTTTCTCTTCTCGAAATTTTCAATGCCTTTACCGGTCAAATAATCATCAATGGAGGCATTATGTGTCGCCACCTTGCGTTGTATGCGGTTGGTCCGCCCCTGCTTTTCATTCTCAATGACGTGATGAAGTTCATGGACCAAAAGTCTTCTGCCCGCGTCCGTTTCCGGAAAATACCGGTTTTTTCCGAAAACCACATGGCTGCCGACCGTGTAGGCGTCGGCATTGAGGGTATGCGCCGACTGCTCCGCCTTGGCGTCCGAATAGATCCGCACCCGGCTCAAATCGTGGCCGAAGCGCGGTTCAAAAAAAGATCGAGCCGGTTTATCCAGCGGTCTGCCCGAAGCGTTCAGTGTTTCCAAGACTAATGTCTGAGCCGTTTCCCAGCTTCGTTCAGAGTTCTGCTTGCGCGCCGTCGTACCCGGCAGGCTTGCCGGCTCCCGGTGGGATGTTGGTTTGCAGTGCAATTCCCTCATGAATCTACCTCTTCATCCGTTGAAGGCGGCCATTTCCGACGCGCTTATTTGTTTTTCAATTTTCGCATATTCCTGTTTGACCGCCTGCCGGATGTACGTCATATCCACGGGGCGGTTGTTGTTCGCCGCCAGGAAGGCGGCTGACAGCGCTATATTCCTGATATTTCCTCCCGCCACCTGCAGCAGCGACAGACGTTCCCAATCGAGCCGGTTTGTCGGTGTTTCGTTCGGGAAAATGCGCCGCCATATTTCCGACCGCTGTGCAGCGTCGGGGAAGGGAAACTGTACGATAAAACGGATGCGCCGCAGAAAAGCTTTGTCCAGCGCCTCCTTCATATTGGTAGTCAGAATCGCCAGCCCCCGGTAGGATTCCATGCGCTGCAAAAGGTAGCTGACTTCAATATTGGCGTAGCGGTCGTGGCTGTCCTTGACCTCGCTTCGCTTCCCGAAAAGCGCATCGGCTTCGTCAAAAAGTAAAATAACCCCGCCTGCATCGGCGGCATCAAAAATTTCTTTGAGATTTTTTTCGGTTTCCCCGATGTACTTGTTGACCACCTGGCTCAAATCAACGCGGAAAAGATCGAGTTTCAGGTCGTTCGCCAGCACTTCGGCCGCCAGTGTCTTCCCCGTGCCGCTGCCTCCCGTGAATAAAGCGCTTATGCCCAGGCCCCGTCCGGATTTGGCGGCAAAGCCCCAGGATTCATAAACCTGATGTCTATGCCGGACATGCATGGCCACGGCTTGTAAAGTCTCTTTCTGCATGGCCGGCAGCACCAGATCGTCCCACGTGGCAACCGGTTCGATCAGCTGCGCCAGGCGTTCGAGGCGCGGCCGCGCCTGTATCCGGCAGGCTTGCCACAGGGCCGATTCAGTGTCATCCGCCTCGGCCTGCAGCGCTTCCTCACAAGACGCCCGGATGTCCCGGGGACTCAATTGAAACTGCGAGGCAAGGTGCTCCAGTTGGCCGTGAAGTCTGGTTGCATTGTCACCGAGCGCCGTCATCCATAAAGAACGCCGCTCCACCGGGGACGGCGGTCCAATATCGAAAGTTAACTGACGACGCCCTTCCAGACGCCTTCTATGCACTGCGGCAATCAGAATCATGCCCCCCGCTGTCTCGATAAAACGGGTCAGGGAGGTGCCTTGCATTTTGTCTGCCGGATCACTGTCGGAGCAATCGATAAGCAATGCACATTGCGTTAGAAACGCCTCTCTTTCCCAGAGTCGAAGCAACCCGTCCAGTTGGACGGGGTCCGCAGGTATATTGCCGGCTTTCATTATGCAGAGGTGTAGTCCCAGGGCGGCGCAGACCTGCGCGGCAATATCTTTTTTCGACGGTAAATCGGCGCCGCAAAGCTGAATCACAGGCAGTCGAAAACCACCATTCATTTGCGTGCATAGATCCGCAATGCGCCGGGCTATTTTCTGGTGAGAAGGCGTAAGCTCGTCCAAAGACCGGAATTTTTCCACCAGAGAGCTCAAACGTTCATCCAGATACTGAATGCCTGTGAGATAATGAAGAATCCGCTCATCAATTTTCAGCGGACAGGATGTCAGAACGGGGCCTTCCGACAGCTCGATCATCCGGAAGCGGCGCAATGGCGCGGCCGGAGTAAGCGCGCTCCAGTGAGGATCAGGCAGAATGGCCAGAGCCAGACTGAAAGTGGGGTTGCATCTTTGTGCATCGCCGGAAAGCAGCGACACCAGCGCGGCCAACGACGAATCCAACTCCACTCCGGCACACAGCAGAAGAATGTCGCGCTCGAAAGGCGAGAGGCGAAAGGCGGTGCATAACGTCTCCAGCGCGGAGGGAACCAGCCCGTCGTTTCGACTATCGGTATTTATGTTTGGGTCCAGTGTTGCGGGTATTGAGGCTTCCGGCTTCAGCCCGGCATGCACAGCATGACTTTCCAGACGCTGCTTAATGGACGCTATGGCTGCCATAAGGCAGCGCTGGTTGGTTTCGACCCAGTTGCCGGCGTTATCAGGGGACATCTTTAATCTCCACCAGCGGACCAGGCGGATCAAAATTAACGGGGTTTCCCGCACCGTCTACGTTGACGCGGACGAAATATTTTCCTGCTTTGGGTTTAATCGATGTTGTCATGACAAAGTTAATGGTGCCGGTTTCCGTCACAGCCGGATCGGTGATGCCGTTGTTTTCGGGGGCGGCGATCCGGTAAATCACCGGCGGCGTGGCGGAGATTTCCTGATATTCATTGAGCAGGAGAAACACTCGTGAATTGCGTCCGCAGGCGGGGACCAGCCCGACCGGAATGGTTAAGGTGTAAATCGTCTTTCCATTTTCCGGCGTCCCGACCGGGGTAACCGGCCCAGCGGGAATGGCAACGGTCGGACACAAAAGAAAAGCCAGGCTGTTTGATTCTACGCCCGAATGCTCCGCCGGCGGCTCGCCGATCATCAGTTTCTGAACAACCGAAATGCTGTGAATACCGGCGCGCAGGTCCGCGGGCAGCAAAATAGTGATCCGGTTATTTTTAACCTCCAGAATCTGCGCGGCGGCAATTTCTTTTTCATCAATTATGACGATTGTCTTCTCACCGCGCAGTTGTTTGCCGGTGAGAACCAGCCGTTTTCCGGCCAGAAAACGCTGACCGGGAACCAGCGGCTCGTCCGTCCCGTCCTGCGACGCCAGGCCGTCGATCACGGGAAACGCAACCGGCAGGGCATAAACATTCCTGGCTTTTACGGGCAGCGGCGGTGCAGGTGATTCCTTTCCTTCGATGAACACAACGGAAGCCGTATACGCTATCGATAAAGTATAAGAATTCTGAAAAAAGACCGACCAGATTTTGGATAACTCTTCAATCGTTAAAGGCAGCGGCGTCAGTTTGATCCGTTCAATTTCCGCATCGAGATCCGATTCGTTTAAAAAGCCGCTCGTCTCTATGATATGGCTGATATGCTTTGACGGCAGCTGGGGAGAGGCATGCAAAGTGCGGATAACGCTGCCCATCACCTGCTGGGGCTCCAGCTTACGCTCCTCTCCATAGAAGGAAAAGAGATAGTGCAGTTCCAGTGCGGCGCGCGGCTTCTGCTGAACGACGCCGTCAGTGCTGCGCGTCGGGATGTCGGCATTGCGAAAAGCTGTATTATAGCCGACCTGATAAAGATAGATGTTGACGCCGAGTTTCGGCAGATCAGTCGCACCGGAATTAGGCCGGACAGCCGTGGCCGTGGCTTCATTCAAGGTTTCGGTAAAATCAGCTTTAATTGCTCTCTCCAGCATCTGCCGGATAGCTTCCGTTACGGTGGCTATGGCCAGATAGTTGCTCATCGGCTGCCTCCCCGGTGTTTTTTAAGATAGTCTTCCAGTGAAATTTTCGGCTGCGGTTCCTGTGGAACCGCACGTGGTTGAGATAAAGGCGCTTGCGGCATAATAGCCTTTACTTCTATGCGTCCGATGGTAACTTTGATGGTCTTTTCCGGCGGGATTTCCCGGGGTGGTGGATTCAGCGGCATTTGAGGGCCGCCCTCCGTCGTCGTCAACGGCCGGATTCCCGGCTGCTGTTTGAGTCCGGCACGGAAGTCATGTACTCGTTGAGAATCAGTCACCAATGTCGAGGCCGCAGGCACGGCTTCCTGGAAAGAAACTCGTTGGGCCATTCTTTCTACTTCGTCCCTGGTTGAAGGCAGAGTGTCCGTTTTTTGATTTGTACCGTCATCACCAACAACTGACAGTTGAAGATCAGGCGCTGCCGCCTGCGGCCGTACATTGTTTATAACAGCCTCCTGGCGTACTGAATCGACGGTCTCGCCGGGAAATATACGGACGGTATCTTCGTATAAAGAAGTTGTTGCACCTTTATCAATATGCTTTTCAGAAGCTTTGTCCCGGATAAGTTTTTCCGGAGATGTTTCCTTTCCCGGCAACACTTTAGATGGGGCAGCGGCGGTTGCTTCCTGATCGATGCCTGTTTTTTCCAGCGAGTGATGAATTATTTCAGACCTGAAATCAGCAACTGCAGTAGAGTCCGGTGCATCCGGGAATTCCGTTGCCGGGGAAAGTCCGGGATGAATAACCGGCGTCCCCTCCGTTTTTTCCACTGGACGATTAATTACTTCAACTTCCGAAACATTACTTACAGTAGCGGCGGCAACATCCGGTGCTTCAAAGACAGAGGGAAAACGGGGACGGATGACCGGGGCCTGATTAGTACTTCTGTCAATCAACTGCTGAAAATAATCGTTCATCCGGATACCATCTCCAGGTAGGCCTGCCGTCTTGCAGGGCTGAGAGCCAGTATTTCTGCTTCACTCCATCCATAAGTGCAGGCCAGTGTATGGACATCGTGCAGCATACGTTTTGCCCAGGCGGAAATTTCCATCCAGAAGAAAGCGCCGATGTCAAAGGGAGAAACCCAGGTGGAACTGCAGGCTGGGCAGGTCATCTCGAACTCAATATTCGACTGGGCGTCAATCGCGGCGATACGCTGGGCCACGGCATCCAATACATTGGGTGGCAGTGCGTCGGAAGGGATGATCTCATCGTCCTGACGCGCCTCGATGATGCACCGGTGGAGCAGCCGCCGGGCGGCAAGAAATCTGTCCCCCGCACCAACCGCCGCTGCGAGGTCGCGGCTGTCGGGCAGACGGAAGTGAACATTATAGTTTCCTGTTGACAGATTTAATGAGCCATCCTCCGCTTCCGGCATATCGACAAGAACATCTCCGGCCTCGAAAGACATTTCAACGGTTTCACCGCATTGCGGACAATCGCAAACAGCCTGCAGGCGGGAGCCGAAAGCCTCGGCGCGCATTTTCAGCAGCCGGGCGTCGCGTTTACCGATGCTCAGTCTGGACAGTGCATCCCACGATTCTCCTTCATGGTTGGCAATCAAAAGCAGCAGAGCGCGCTCGACCGGCGTCGCCGACAAACCCTGTTCCCAAACCTCCAGCAGTCTGGAGGCTGAAAGTCGATTCATCTTTTATTCCGGCTCGGTAAAGGTCGGTTCGGCGGGCTCGCTGATGCTGTAATCGCGCTCCCAGCCTTCGTTTTCCAGTTTGATCGTCTGTATGGCCACGGCGTTGGCGTTGGCGTCGAGTTCCGGCAGAGCCTGGAACTCCGATACCCAGCAGCGGTAAACCTTGTAGGCGATAGCCAGCTGCCCGGCTTCATTGTATACTTCAACGATGATATCCTTGCGGAAATCCTTCAACGACACTTCTGCGCCCAGACCGGAACCGAAATTCCAGACCTTGTTGGCCCACTGTTCAAAATCCTTGTCGTGGGTAATGCCCCGTTCCAGCGTGATGGCTTCGTATTTCGTCCGGCCCGGCGACTTTCTCGACGAACTGGGATCACCGCCCTCTCGATGTTCCACGACTTCCGTTGTTTTCTTTAAAGCGCCCACTTTGCTGACGCCGGCGACATAACGGCCGTCCCACTTGACGCGGAATTTGAAATTCTTATATGGATCGAAACGCTGCGGATTAACGGTAAATTTAGCCATGGGTTTTTCCTCCTAACTCTGAATCTGTCCAGCCATCTGCTGGAGCTTGATGATGACGAATTCCGCGGGCTTGAGCGGCGCAAATCCCACCACGATATTGACGATGCCGGAATTGATGTCGTTTTGCGTCGTCGTTTCCTTGTCGCACTTGACGAAATAGGCTTCTTTCGGGCTTACTCCCTGGAATGCGCCCTGCCGGAAAAGATTATGCATGAAGGCGCCGACATTAAGGCGAATCTGCGACCAGAGCGGTTCATCATTTGGTTCGAAGACCACCCACTGCGTGCCCCGGTAGAGGCTTTCTTCGATGTAGAGCGCAAGACGGCGGATGGGAATATACTTCCATTCGGAAGCCATTTCATCGGCACCGCGCAGCGTCCGTGCACCCCAGGCTACGGCTCCGTAAACAGGCAGAACGCGGATACAGTTGACGCCCAGAGGATTCAGGGTGCCGTTTTCCAGATCGGTGAGAGTGTAGTCGACCGCCTGAACGCCTGCCAGCGTCGCATCGGTTCCCGCCGGAGCTTTCCATACGCCGCGCGCGCTGTCCGTGCGGGCATACAAACCGGCGATGGTACCGCAGGGCGGCTGCAGTACCTGTTTGCCGTTCTGCAGCGGATCAGCGATTTTCAGCCACGGATAATAAACGGCGGCGTAATCCGTTTTTGGCAGCGCCGTGCTGCGGGCGGCATCATACATTGCGGATGGTTCTTTTTTATTGGCCGGGGCATCAACGATCATGAATGCCCGCCGCTCTTTGCAGTAGGAGCCGGCGTCCATGAGAATGCCGGGATCAGTTATGCCGGGAAGGCAAAGAAGATTGAAGATATCAACCGACTCCAGGGCATAAATGCCTTTGCGCTTGGAGCGGTCGGCAATGAAAAGATCATAAGGGGCGGCTTCGTCCGAGTAAGGCTGCTCGTTGCCGCCGGCAAGCGTAACGTTGGTTGGCAAAACGGATGTTGTACCGGAAAGCAGCTTCAAATCCGCCGCGATGTCATTAACGACGGCGGCATCGACAACCACGGAGGAGCCCGTGCCCCGTGTTCCGGAAGAGAGGATCAGCTTGTCAGCCGTACTGGTACAGGTGAATCCTTTGTAACCGGCGATCGCGGGTTGAAGCGCGCGGACTTTGCTCTGAATCCTTCCGGCCATGTCGGCAAGCTGGGCGGGGATGGTCGCACCGGAAGCCACAACGGCATCCAGAACGACGGTATCCGGTCCATAACCGTCCACGCTGATTTTGAAGCTTGTCTTGGCGGCGGAAGGAACTGTCAGCGCGGCGGCAAAAGCAGCACTGGTCAATTCTCCCCGCAGAGGGATTTCCACAGGGCGGATCGCGGCAACGGCGTCGGTTTCCACGCCGCCGTTTAATGTTCCCAGTTTCAAGCGGGCGGAGATGTCGTTTCTTTCGCCGGGAAGAACGCGAACCGTGGAAGCTTCTCCCGCCACACCGGAGGTGATGACGATTTGTTTGTCTGCATTGACGGCGACGGTCAGGTCTTTGAGGGCCGGCTCGGATGGTACGGCCGTAGTCAGGCGCGTTGCGATAGCCGCGCGCAGCTTTTCCAGGCGGTCGGCAGCCGTCGCACCGGTTACATCCGCCGGTGCGAAGACGACGGATACGGGAGCCAGACCGTTAACGGATATCCGCAACGCATTGTGAGTGTCGTCGCGCAGCAGGGCGACATCAAGCAGATTGCTGGATTCATCCACCAGTTGGCCGCTGACGCTTGTTCCTTTACCGAGGCCGGCAAGGCTGGCAATGTTTTTGACTGAAACCAGCCTGGAAACACCATTGATTTTATCGACGACGTAGGACGAATCTTTGCTGTTCATGGAGAGATTTGCAAATTTTTCCGTGATCGCATCAGCCGGAGCGTCGGCGGGAGCGTAAGAAAGAGTGAGGTTGAAGGTGCTGGCGGGGTTGGCGGTTGCATAGTCCACACGGATTT
>Ga0302251_1001414_pt1 | contig 14760 bp, 14 predicted proteins | sample AAG_RA_Gln_MG_FD_193534 | JGI IMG/M metagenome (GOLD analysis project Ga0302251, IMG submission 193534) | Enriched activated sludge microbial communities from anaerobic digester in WTTP, New Holstein, Wisconsin, United States - AAG_RA_Gln | ecosystem: Engineered > Bioreactor > Anaerobic >...
CTCCTAAAATTGGTTTAACCAACAGATTCGACATAACTTTTTAAAATCCTTTTTGAAATAATTGGTAATTGCAAATGTATTTTTTTGACATGCGGATACCGGGTTAAAGATTAAAGAGAGGCTGCCGATGGTCGCGTTCCTCAAATTGTGTCCCAATTGTGTGAAGCTCTGGCACCAAATTCGAGTTGGTGACAGGCACTCAATCCGAAACTGTCCGCGTCACCAACCCGTGGAAATTGTAAATTACTGGCGGGCGTGCTTAAAGAGGATGTTATTCTCTAAGTGAACGTGGTGGAAGGTGTCGACTTCGAGCTCGGCAAGCTTCTTGTAGGTCACCGCATAGGTGGTGCAGCCGTCCGCAGGAACCGTGTAGTGGTCAGTGATTTCGCGAAGGGCTTTGAGGAGATCGCCAGCGCCTTCGTGCTCCGCCTCGAGCTCGGTGATGAGGGCTTTATACTTCTCCTGGCCAAGGGCTTCGTAGCTTTCCGCGCTCTTGATGGCCGGGAAGAGGATCTCTTCTTCTTTGACCAGGTGGCCTTCAAGCTCCATTCTCAGGAGACTGAACTTTCTATGAACCTCAAAGAGTTCCGGATGATGAACGCCGTGGACTCTCAGGATCTTGAACATCAGCTCGGAGATCATAGGGAGGGTCTCCTTGAGGAAGCGGTGGTGGGTGAGGACAATGTGGTTCACCAGCTTGACCGGGGATTCCTTGACCCAGTCCGTCCAAGCGGCGTCGCGCTCCTGACTTTCCTTATAGGAAGCTTCCAGCGCAGCCAAAATTGTCTGGGGATCCGCGCCCGCCTCCAGGATCCCGGCTTCCAGCGAGCGTTCGCCGCCGCAGCAGAAATCGATCTGATTCGTGATGAAGGTATCCGCAGCAAGTGGGAAACGTGCAACAATATCACCAAGGCTATCTGTTAATTTAAATTGAGTATTCATGGTTAAATCCTCCTGTCAATTTTTATGATGGTTTTTTGGATGGCCGATGGTCACCCATCCCACATCCATTTAGCCCGCTTACCGCCACAATCGGCAGCAAGTGTTTTTGTTTTCTGTGACTCCATCATACGACAGGATGAGAAATAAGAATGTGATTTGAATCAAATTTTGATAGAATGATAAAAGAAAAACCAAAAAGGTGGAACTGGGTGTCTGCGGCCTTTGGCCTATTGACCCCGAGTTCCTTCTGCCAAGAGGTGACCCCATGGACCCAAAATTCATCATCAGCCAAAATCAATGTCTGACCTGCGGCCACAAACACTGTGCCAAGAAGGTCTCCCTGTTCGCAAACCTCAGCGAGGAGGACCTGGACCAAGTCGTGAGCCTGGTCTCCAGACGCCGTGTGGCGAAGGGCGAAACCGTCTTTTCCATAGGTGACCCCTCTGAAAGCCTGTACATTGTCAATAGCGGCAGTTTAAAGGTCTATGTCCTCAGCCGGGAAGGCCGGGAGCAAATCCTCTACTTCTTAAAAGAAGGTGAATTTCTGGGGGACGTCCACCTCCTGAAGACCGGAACCTTCGACTATGAAGCCATGGCCCTCGAGGACACGCATCTTTGCATCATCCACAAAAAAGACTTTGACAGACTGATCCTGGAGCGGCCGGAGATCGCCATCAAGCTTCTGGCCTACGCCCACGACCGAATCGTGGACCTGGAAGAGCTGATCCAAACCCTGACCACCAATGACGCAGAGGCGCGTCTCGCAGCGCTGCTGATTTCCCTGGCTGAATCCTCAGGCGTGGAAACCCAGGAAGGCGTCGAGGTCACCTTAACTATCAGCCGCGAAGACATGGCGAGACACATCGGACTCACCCGGGAGACCATCAGCCGAAAACTGGGGCAGTTCGCCAGCGCCGGCATCCTCTATTTCAAAGATAACAAGCACCTGATCATCAAAGATATGGAACGGCTGTCGGACTATGATGCCATCGGGCGGAACTGACGCGCGAAATTCAAGTGCTTTCAATAGTTAAAAACGCTAAAATATTCAGACAATACCGCCAAAAAGAACTAAGTATTAAGAAAAAATGACACAATAGCGCATCTTGACGCCCGGGACACCGGCGCTCAGGGTGCGTTTTTTTACGGAAACGTAACAGATGTTGACATAATATTCTGGCAACCACTCTCCCAACCCATTTTATAAAAATAAACAAATTCGCTCACATCCTAAGTTATACCCATTTTCAACGATATAAACAAACTCTCAAATCAAATTGGAAATCCATAGGGATTATGAATAAGTCGTAACAACTCTAAACCATTGAAAACACACATTTCTTAAGAATTCGACCAATTTCGTCACTGCCGTTGACGCCCCATAAAGTGCTGGTTAAGATGAGAGTGTCTTTCATTTACCTCATTAAAATCATAGGAGGCAATCATGAGCGCAGAACTTAGCATGAAACAAAAAGCGAAAGAAAACGACAATAACAAAAAGGGACTTTTTATGAAGTTTCTCGACGTCGTCGAAGTCGTCGGCAACAAACTTCCACACCCGGTCACCATTTTTCTGATTTTTAGCGCATTGGTCGTCGTGGCATCTTCACTTGCTGCGAACGCGGGCGTCTCGGTCGAATTCATGAAAATCGACAACAAGACCTTCGAATCCGCTCTGACCACCGTCACTGCAGTCAGCTTGCTCAGCGCGGACGGCATCCGGTTCATGTTCGAGAGCGCGGTGAGAAACTTCACGGGCTTCGCGCCACTGGGCACAGTGCTCGTCGCTATGCTGGGCGTCGGCGTCGCAGAGGGCACCGGCCTGATCCAGGCACTCCTCCGCAAGCTCGTCATCAGCACCCCTAAGCGTCTGATCACTCTGGTGGTCGTCTTCGCGGGCGTCATGTCCAACGTCGCTTCTGACGCAGGTTACGTTGTCCTCGTCCCACTCGGCGCCATTGTCTTCCTCAGCTTTGGACGTCATCCACTGGCAGGTCTCGCCGCGGCGTTCGCCGGCGTTTCCGGCGGTTTCAGCGCCAATCTTCTCATCGGCACCATTGACCCGCTCCTCGGCGGCATCAGTACGGAAGCGGCTAGACTCCTCGACCCGACTTACGCAGTTTCGGCTACAGCAAACTGGTACTTTATGATCGTTTCCACGTTCATCATTATGATCGTAGGCTCCTGGGTCACCGAGCGCATTGTCGAGCCGCGCCTCGGTGAATACAAAGGCAGCGAAAAAGCAGACCTCCACGACATCAACGATGACGAAAAACGCGGTCTCCGCTTCGCCGGCATCACTATGATCCTCTTCATCGCCGGTATGGCGGCCATGGTCGCACCTGCAACAGGCACCCTTCGCGACCAGACTACCGGTGAAATCCTCGGACACTCACCGTTCATGAACAGTATCGTCCTCGTCATCGCGCTCTTCTTCTTCCTGCCGGGCCTCGCGTACGGCCTCGGCTCAAAGTCCATCAAGAACGACAAAGACGTCGCCCACGCCATGGGCAAAGCGATGAGCACCATGGGCGGCTACCTGGTCCTGGCTTTCGTTGCAGCGCAGTTTGTCGCTTACTTCAGCTACACCAACCTCGGCACCATCCTCGCCGTTAAAGGCGCGGCGTTCCTCGAGTCCACCGGCATGGTCGGCCTCCCGCTGATCCTGGGCTTCATCCTGGTGTCCGCGTTCATCAACCTGTTCATTGGTTCCGCATCAGCGAAATGGGCCATCATGGCGCCTGTCTTCGTCCCAATGTTCATGGCCCTCGGCTTCTCGCCGGAGTTCACCCAGGTCGCGTACCGAATCGGTGACTCTTCCACCAACATCATCTCGCCTTTGATGTCCTATTTCGCCGTCATCGTCGCCTTCGCGGAGAAGTATGACAAGAAAATGGGCATTGGCACCATCATCTCCACCATGCTCCCGTATTCAATGGCATTCCTGTTCTTCTGGACGGTCCTCATGATCGTCTGGTACGCCGCAGGCTGGCCAATTGGACCGGACGCGTTTATATTCATGAAGTAGAATTATTTGTTGGGATGAATGACTATCGGCAAAAGCTTTGAAAGCTTTTAAAAACTTTTAAAGACATTTCCGCCGATGGTCACCCCATCCAAACCTCGCCAATGGAAATCATTGGTGAGTTTTTGTATAATGGAAAAAGAGTTAGGACAAGGACTAGGACTAAGACTAGGGACAAGGAAGGAAAATGGGCAGAGGAAGTCGTTCCGACTTCCTGCCAGCGCCATTTTCCGTTTCAAGCGTGCAGAAGGAGGCATTCCAGTGGGGATCAATCAGGATCGTATCGTCAATGCTTTTTTGGACTATGTCAAAATTGACAGCCCGACCAAAAGTGAGGGGCAGTTCGCGGCGTTTATTGCGAAGGAGCTGCGGGACCTCGGATTCGAGGTCTATGTGGACGATGCCGGCGAAAAGGCCGGGTCGGATACGGGCAATGTCATTGGTGTTTTAAAGGGTGTTAAGCCGGTGCAGCCGGTGCTTTTCAGCTGCCATATGGATACAGTGTCGCCGGGCGTGGGCATCAAGCCGGTAATCCGGGACGGGGTCATTTACAGCGACGGCACAACTATTCTCGGCGGCGACAACAAAGCCGGAATCGCGGCAGTCATTGAAGCGGTGCGTGTTCTCAAGGAAGAGGGCGTGTCTCATGGCGACATTGAGGTGTCTTTCAGCATTTATGAGGAAGGCGGCCTCTTTGGCGCGAAGTATCTGGATTATTCGAAACTGAATTCCAAGATTGGCTTTGTTCTGGACAGCGGCGGGGACCCGGGTCAGATCATCATTCAGGGACCGGCACAGGATAAGATTACAGCGAAGATCATAGGCAAGCCTGCCCATGCGGGGGTTAGCCCGGAAGAGGGCATCAGCGCCATTCAGGTGGCGGCGGCGGCTATCAATGAGATGAAGCTGCTCAGGATTGATGAGGAAACCACGGCCAATATTGGCAACATTGAAGGCGGCGTGGCCACGAATATTGTCTGTCCGGAGGTTCTGATCAAGGCGGAGGCGCGAAGCCTCAGCAAGGAAAAGCTGGCGGCCCAGTCTCAGCATATGGTGGATTGCTTTAAGCGTGCGGCGGAGAAATTTGGGGCTGTTGCCGAGGTAGAAGTAGAGCGGATGTATGATCCGTTTGTGATTTCCGAGAGCGATGAGGTCGTTGAGATTGTCAAAGAAGCCTGCGGCATGATTGGGCTGAAGGCATTCACGGGTTCCACCGGCGGCGGCAGCGACACCAACGTGTTCAATGCTAACGGCATCAAGGCGGTCAACCTGGGCATAGGTGAGCGAAAGCCTCATACCCTGGAAGAGCATCTGCGCATTGAAGATTTGGTTAATTCGGCGAGATTAGTGCTTGGGATTGTACAGTCGGTGAAGTAAGTTAAGTGGAATTGTAGTGAATTGTTTGAAGCTCTGGCACTGAGATGAACTTGGTGACAGGTACTGAGTTGAACTCGGTGACAGGTACTGAGTCAAACTCGGTGTCAGACACCGACATAAATGTGGGAACAGGTACAAAAAGAAACTTTGTACCTGTCCCCATTCTCATTTACAGCAGCGGTCTTTTTGCAATTATTTATGCGATTTTGCATCATTCATACCAATTGAGGGGGTAATTGGATCGGGGTATTGGGTATATATTGAAGACAAAAAAGCGACGGTTTTAGTTTTTTCTGACGGGTGGTGCTGGTATGAGTCCTGGGTTGAAGGGTGGATTAAAGATTGTAATTGCAGCGGTCTTGTCAGCTGTGATAGTGTCTGCTTGTGCCTCAGAAGTACCGGAGACCAATGCGCCTGCGCCCCAGCCAGCAAGCGAAACCGCTGTATTTTTTACTTCCATGTCAGAGAATGTTGAAAAATACAGGATTTTGATTGGCCTAAAGCAATCGAGGATTGAGGCTATGTTTGATGAAACATCAAAAGATATCAATGATTCGGGCATAGAATTCACATCTTCAGGCATTAGAATTTGGTTTGATGAGGCCCATGGCCGTGCGGTGCACGTCATGATTCTGTCAAAGGACGTCGATTTCAATGGCGCCAGGATTGGCGGCAGCGAGCAGGCTTTTGAGGACGCCTTTGGAAAGGTCATTGACAATCACCCTGGTTCAGGGTATAAGGATTATGAATACGAGGACCTCATTCTCAGGCTGTATTACGACGCCGCCAGCGGCAAAACAGAAGCAGTCAGCCTGATGTTGGAGCCACCTGAAGGAGGCACAGAGCAATGACTTTCAAAAAACCAGTTAAGAGAAAATATATGCTGGGCACAACGCCTGTTGAAATGTTGAAGAGAACCTCCGAGGCCTTGGGCGGACCTGAGCTCTACATAAAAAGAGACGACATCTCACTTCTGGCTGGAGGCGGCAATAAATCCCGCAAGCTCGAGTACTTGGTGGCGGATGCTATGCGAAAAGGTGCAGATACCCTCGTCACCTGCGGGGCGTACCAATCCAATCATGCCAGACTGACGCTGGCCGCAGCTAAGAGAGAAGGCTTGAAATGTCACCTGGTGCTTTCGGATCCCACGGGCCATGGCCGTTCAGATAAAGACGCCAGCGGCAATCTGTTTCTCGACCGACTTATGGGCGCGGATAAAATCCTCTTGATGCCAAAAGACACAAACCTGCTTCACGCCTTGGACGAAGAAGTCGCTTCCTGCGCAGCGGACGGGCTGCAGCCTTACGCGATCACCCTTGGAGGTTCCAATGTGCTGGGCTGTTTGGGTTATGTGGACTGCGCTCTGGAGATAGCGGCGCATGAAATTTCCAACAAAGTAGAATTTGATTATGTTGTTGTTCCGGTTGGCAGCGGCGGCACTATGGCAGGTCTGGTTGCCGGTCTGCGCGAAACTGGAAGCAGAGCGAAAGTCTTGGGCATTAATGTCCTCATGAAGAAATCCACTCATGAACCGCGGATCTGGCAGCTGATCCATGAACTTGCTGACATCTACAAGGTTGGCCGCGCGGCTGTCCAGGATGACGTCCAGTGCTTTGATGATGGTCTCGGTCCCGGCTACGCCCTTCCCACGGACGAAATGACTGAAGCCGTCAAACTTCTCGCCGAAAAGGAAGGCATCCTCCTGGATCCCACCTACACCGGCAAGGCCTTCGCAGGGCTGATTTCACTCATAAGAAAAGACTTCTTCAAGCCAGAGGACAAAGTGCTGTTCATCCACACCGGCGGTTCACCGGCACTGTTCGAACATCAGGAATGGTTCGTGACCGGCAGGGAATGAAGCTGCAGCGTGTGAGAAAACAAAAAGATTAAGGATAAAAAACCTTTCAATAAATCGAAAGCGAGGCCCCTCATAATGACCTATGTCGATGCCGTCCGTCACTTCAGAAACAAAGAAAAATACGACTACAGCTGCTCGGAGACCATGGTGGCCGCAGCAAATAAAGCCTACGCCCTCAATTTGCCGCCCCAAGTGCTTCGAGTTATGGCCCCCTTCAGCGGCGGACTGCTGACTGAAGACGTCTGTGGCATCCTGACCGGAGGCCTGGCGGTGATTGGGCTGCTTTACACCAATCACGTCGCCCACGACAGCGATCAGATGGTGGAGGTCTCAAAAGCCTACATCAGTCAATTCAAAGAGACCTTTTCGACCGCTCAATGCGTCGATTTGAAAGCCGTTTACCGAGATGAGCAGACCGGCTGCACGGATTTGATAATTCAAGGTGCAGCGGTGCTCGAAGCCATCATAGAAGCGAATCCAAGGGTGTAAGCAGTGTGAGAACCGAAAGGGGGGGCGGTAGTCCCCCTCTTTACGTTTTTTGAAGCAGGAGGGAAGCCGGCAAAGAAATGAGGGGAATTTTTAGCCGATGGTCACCCAATCACCCTCCTCATCAGGGCAGACTCCGGTGTGCTGGCTTCGCTTCCTTTGATAAAAAATTAAACACTCATGGCCATTGACAATTGTACTAATTAGTAATAAAATGAAGCCATGGACAATCAAGAACGCAAATCCAAAACCTACAGCCCGCAGGAAACTTTGAGTCTCAGGGCGCTCGTGGCACTGTCTAGGGGATCAACCTCCATGCACAGGCGAGAATACCGGACCATCAAGGAGGGTGGCCTGACGGTATCACAGTTCGCCGTTTTGGAGATCCTCTATCATAAAGGCCCGCTGAATATTCGCGCCATCATTGAAAAGACCCTTTCAAGCGGCGGCAACATGACCGTCGTCATTGACAACCTCGTGCGGGAGGGCTTGGCCCAGCGCCAGCCGGATCCGGAGGATGCCCGTTCTTCCAACATCTCATTGACAGAAAAAGGGCATGAAAAAATGGAGAGTCTATTTCCGCTGCATCTTGAGAATATTGTCGAGATTTTTAGCGCCCTCAGTGACGAAGAGAAACTGACGTTGATCTCTTTGATGAAAAAACTCAGCAGACTCGGAGAATAAGACTAATAAAATCTGACCTTTAATCCCCTAAAATTTAATGGGACCATCACACACAAAAAGGAGAAAAACCATGACATTAGATCAAGTTTATGACAGCCGCAGGGCAGTAAATTTCTTTGATAAGGAGAAGCCGCTCGCTGAGGCGACGCTGAAAAATATTGTGAATATGGCGGTACTGGCACCATCGGCATTCAACCTTCAGCCTTGGGACATTATTGCAGTGAAATCGGATGAAGCAAAGGCAAAACTCCACGCCGCCGCCAACAAGCAGCCCAAGATCCTGGACGCACCTGTGACCCTGATCATTGTGGGCAACCGCAAGGGCTTCGAAGCCTCAAACCCGGTCTGGCAGGATAAGATCGACGCGGCGGGCGGCGACCCATCCAAGGTCAAAGGCGCCATGGAAGCGGCTGCCAGACTTTACGGCTCCACTGAAGAGCGCAGTATCAAGTTTGCAGAAAGCAACGCTGGCCTGATCGCCATGTCCATCTTGTACGCCGCGAAATATTACGGTGTGGATTCCCATCCAATGAGCGGCATAGACTTCGCCGCTGTCAAAGAAGCCTTCGAATTAGGCGATGGCAAAGAGCCCGTCATTCTCATCTCCCTGGGCTACCGGGATGAGTCCAAGACCCTCCACAACCGCGCCAAGCGCCGCGGATTTGACGAGGTTGTGACGGTTCTGTAAGCCTTAGGTGAAAGAGGGCGTTGATGCGGAAGATGGGGTTGATAGTCCGTAGGCTGCAGACACCAAGTTTGCCTTCAAAAAACAATAAAGACACGTTCTCCGTTCATTTTAGTGGACAGAGGCCGTGTCTTTTCATTATGAAGAAGTCGTCAACTGGCTGGAGAATGCAGACACCAATTTCAAAGCGCCTATTTTCATTAAATGAAATGCCGATGGTTACAACACCTCATATCCCGCCCAGTCCAACGCCTGCTGCACCACGTGCCTGATCCAGTCGGACTTGCCATCCTGATAACTCACGGGATCCAGCTTGTAGAGGGCGGCGAGCCTCGATTTCAGCGCCGCATATTCCGTCGCAACTTCAGGATGTGCTCTAAGATAATCACGAAAGGCAAGATGCCTCAGAATCTCGATATGGCCTACTTCATAGACGTGCAAATGGTGCGTTGGATTAGGCGCGCCTTTCACGAAAAATTCTCTGCCTTCAATCCCGTAGGCGCCCCGCGCCTGAAATCCCAGGGATTCAAAAGCAGAACGCGTTTCTGTGACAAGCGCGAGTGACTTCACTACACCCAGTAAATCCAGTGTCGGTTTCGCAGCCAATCCTGGGACAGAAGTACTGCCTATGTGGTGCAGATCAATTAGATTGTCACCAAAGACAGGGCGAAGCGCGGCGGCTGCCGCTTCAAATTGCGGCGGCCAGTTTGGATCATAGGGGACGACAACGATCGTTCGAACCTTAGGCGTATCACTCATGAGGATGCTCTTTGGGGGAACCATCGGCAGATTCTTGATCTTTATTTGCCAAAATCCTGTCCAGCATCTCCTCCAGCGCGGTTTCGAAGACCGTATCCGGCGCCTTCTTCGCCTTGTGGCCTTTTGGATAAATGCCGTGCTTTCGTCTGAGCAGCTGGCCGGTGAAGCGGCGGTCCATGAGGAGATCAATGTTGTCCTCCGTAAACTCCCGGCCCATGGGGTGAATGGCGTAGGCCTTCCTGGACATGACCAGCGCTGCGAGGCCCGTGTCCTGGGTGATCACCACATCCCCGGGCTTAAGTTGGTTAATGATATGAAAGTCCACACTGTCCGGGCCTCCTGAAACCGTTTGGATCTCCAGGTCGGACCGGTCGTAGTGATGATGGATGTTTTTCACAAGAATGATTGGCAGCTGCCTGGCTTTACCGACGCGCACAATTGCGTCGACGACGGGGCAGGCGTCACCATCGATCCAAAGCTTCATGAGCTCACCTCGATTTTGGATTTGTTCAGCGTGACGTGCAGGAAAACAGGGTAAAATGAAAGGCGTAAGATTAAGGTTAGGAGGCGTTGAAATGTCAGATCACCTAAAGCAGAGAAAAATCTTATTGGATCTCGCGGTGTCTTTGGACGGATTTATTGAAGGCAAGCATGGCGAAATTGACTGGTGTATAATGGAACCTGACATGAAATTTACGGATTTTCTAAACCGAATAGACACGATTCTGTATGGCAGAAAAAGCTATGAGTTGTGGGGACAATATATCCCAGAGCCCAATGTTTCTGCCGATGATAAAGAAATCTGGGACTTAATCCACGGCATGGAGAAAATCGTTTTTTCCAAAACGCAAGCAGGGACGAATCAGGAAGCTAAATTCATAAGCGATAATATTTTAGAAGAGATCGACGCGTTGAAGCGCAAGCCAGGCAAGGACATCTGGCTGTACGGCGGGGCGAGTCTGATCACAACGCTGTTGAATTTGGGCGTTGTTGACGAATTCAGACTTTCCGTTCACCCGGTTATTTTGGGAGAAGGGAAACCTCTATTTGCTGAGATCAAACAGCGTGTGAATTTGAAATTAATTGAATCGAAGACGTATGCTTCCGGCGTAGTTCAACTCATTTATGGACTTGAGGGATAGGGATTCTCTTTGGAGGGTCCGACTTCCAATAAACCAATGCATTTACTTTCTTAGGTTAAGTGTCTCCTAATATCAGACAATATTCAACTTCAATTTAGAAATAATCCAAAAAAAATGCAGCGCTCAAAGGCGCTGCGAAAATATAAAAAGGAAACATCCAGATTGCCGCTTTGGGGTGCTTGCGTATTACGTGTCGCGCGCTTCGACCGGAAGGCGCAAGTTGCCGGGACTGACGGCTGTGTTTAAAGCTGCGGGAGTCGCGTCGAAATTGCTAACGCAGTAGTCAGTCCCTCTGTATAAAATTCGCCTCTCTTCAACCAGTTGGAAAGATTAGTAGCTCTTCAGTGTCGTAAAGTCAGCCGCGCTCTTGATCATGCTGACGGCTTTGCCTGCTTTGAGGTAAGCACTGTCAAAAGTGGTGTCCAGTGTGATCCACTTGTCAGTGGACTTTATGTAGACTTCGTTCCAAGCGTGATATTCAGCGATGTGCTTGCTGTAGCCCATATTGATCTTTGTAGGGATGCCAACGCTTCTCAGCATGGCAGCCATGACAGCCGAGTAATCGTAGCAGATGCCGGCATTAGCCGCGAGGACTGCGTCCACATCAGGCACGTAGCCGCTTTGGACCGTTTTTGCACGGTTGTAGTCGTATTTGAAGTTCTTGGTGACGTAGGAATAGATCGCTTTGATCTTCTCATCGTCGGTTTTAGCGGTGAGGGTCAGTTTCTTTGCGAGGGCGACAACGTTGTCATCAGCAGCAAAGTCCACAATTGGGTTAGAGGTCATATACGGTTCGAAGCTTTGGATTCCCTTAGCTTCGACCGTTTTTGCGTCCAGACGCGTGTAGCTGGTGCCTGAAACGTTCTTGAGCAATGCGATGGTGTAAGTGCCGTCGCCCATCTGAAGCGGGATGGATTCATCCGCGAGGGACTGCACGTCATAGTAATACTTGGTGTCGCCTTTTTGAACGAGGACTTTGAGTTTAGCAGTCGTACTGACATTGACTTTAAGCTCAACGACGCCGTCTGCGGCTTTGGCACTATTCACAGTCCAGTCGGATGGAGCGGCAAAGGATGCCGCTGGTGCAGCCAAGACAGCCGCTGCCACGATCATAGACAGAAGTTTTTTGAACACAAAAAACTCTCCTTTCGGTAGCTGGCTGCCATTTTACAGGCCCTTTAGCTTTGCGTCCCAGCCTTTCGACTGGTTTGCCTTTATCGGTGGAAAGTAATCTAACCCACCTATTAATTTGTGAGTTCAGTCTAGCACAATTATCAGACAATTTCAAGTGGGAATAATGCGATAATTCAAATGTCATGGTGTTGTAACAATGAGTGCATAAGGGGTGAAGAAACTGGGTGTCAGACACCGAGTTTCATTTCAAGAGGTTTGCCGATGGTCGACCATCGGCAAACATTCCTCAAATTTCTCAGTTTACTAATTCCCCCTTGATAATCAGGCGCTGGGTCGCGGTCCGGATTGGGGTACAGGTCACCAGAGTAATCTCATTCTTGCTCTTGTCGCTCTTCAGCACCCAGGTGTCCTCCGGATTGACAACGAAGGATTCAGTGACACGGTAAGTGAAGGTCTCCTGCTTCACGGTGATCTCGATCAGGTGGCCCGGGGCCAGCTCGTTGAGGCGGTTGAACATGCGGCCGTAGGTATAGCTGCGGTGGCCGGCGAGGGAATAGTTGCCTGCGCCGCCCGGGACAACGCCGTTGTCAAAGGTGGCGGCAGCGTAGCGCAGATTGTCGTCGGTCATGCCTTTCAGAACCGGCATCAGAAGATCGATGGCAGGGATTTTGATGAAGGTATCCGTCTTAGGTTTTTTGACGACAGGCTTTGGTGCCGGTTGGGCTGCCGCGGGCTGATTTGGGGCTGGAGTTGGTTCAACGGTGGATGGTGTGCCGGTTGGTGTTTCAGTCTGACCCTCAGCAGGATCTGGAGATTCTGAACCGCCATTTGCGGCGAGGACGCGCTGCTCCTCCAACATGGCTTCATAATCATCCGCATAGTCAAGATCCACGACCTGTGCGTCATCAATTTCCTCCAGCGCCGCTATGTCCTCCTCAAAGGATGACAGCAGCTTATTCATTTGATAGTCGTCATAAGCGCGGACCGCGGAAGGATAAAGAATAATCAGCAGACCTGCGATGATGAGAAGCGTCGATAGTTTTTTCATGGGTGTCACCTCTTTATTGGCGATGGGGTGTGGCGGTGGCGGTTGTGTGTTTTGTGGAGGTACAGACAATTTCTTTTTTCCGTACCTGTCACCGTGAATGAAGTTGATGAAGATGTTTTTGCTGAAAGCAAGTAATTTCAAACTTTTCAAGATTGTTTAACGTCGTCGTTCCGAAAAACGTGCCAGGTACGGGCCGGCGAAATTGTTTGTCAATTTACTTAACTATAACGTATTAGACGTAGAAATTATAGATTTGATACCCTATTTTAAAGAAAAATATCCGGGCCACCATTTAGATGACCCGGACGGGAGGTTGAGAAAGGTTGCTCAATCTATGGTCTTAAGGATTTTAGACGGTTTGTCGAGTTACCTTTAGGACACTTTATAGGTTATAACATTTAATTGAAGTTAGTATTTGCGTTTCATGAACAGTCCTGCAAGAACCAGAAGTGATCCAAAGCCATATGCGAAGTATGGTGGGAGCTCGCCGGTTTTAGGAAGGGCTGGAATTGCGAGTGGCGGAGCTTCTTCTTCTACTTCTTCGATGATTGGAGGAGGTCCGAGAGGTGGTTCTTGAGGAGGGATGACTTCGCGGTAGTTGCCGATAGAGATTTCTGTTGTCTCATCTTCCTCTACTTCAACTGCGATCATACCGTCTGCGTTAAGTTCAGGTGTCGTAATGGTGCAATCACCGCGAACTTCTTTGATGAAGTAGTCACCAGCTTCGAGATTGGAGAAGACGGCATAGCCTTGGCTGTTGGTGGTGGCTGTTCCGACCAGATCTTCTTCTTTGTCATAGAGTTGGAAGAGGATGTTGGAGAATGGAAGGTCACCAGTGTTGAATGATGCGGAATTGTCGACATCGAGGAATTTGAAGATTTCGATGCGGCCTGGGTCTGGATCTGGTCGCGGATTGCTTGGGACGTAGCCTGTGTAGCTGCTGTCGTCTTGGGCGCTGACTTCTTTTTCGCCTGAAGTCCATGCTGTGACATAAGCAATGTTTTTGTACAAACCTCTAATTGCAGTACCAGTTGCGGTATAGGTCCAGGATTCGCCTGGTTCTAAAATGGTATCGGTATCTTCACCTTTGTTGACGTCTGTTACGGTGAAATCATCAGAATTGTTTAAAGGTGTGCCGTTGTCGTCTGTAACTTCGATATCAAAGAGGTCGACGTTCCCTGTGTTTGTTACAACATACGTCCAGGTGACTGTATTGCCGGCACGGATGCTTGAACTGCTGGTGGTTTTAATGATTTGGATATCCTCATCAGGTATGAAGATTAAATTGTAGAATAATTTTAGCAAGTTGGATCCTTCGTTTGATACTGTCATATTACCGGACACTGGTGTGGCATGATCGTATACATATTCGGAATATGTGTTTTGTTTGTTAGTTGCAGAGAAGATTGTGCCATCGACAGCAGATCCTGTTTCAGTGTCAGCGGCGACGATAGAGTAGTTTGAGCTACCGTAAGCGTCTTGTTTATAGTGTTCGATGGTGTAGCTATAGGTTGGTTCTGTGGTAACGTTATAGTAAAGCTTAAGGACATTATTACCTTCAGCGGTTACAGTCATGATGCCAGATTCAGGATCGGCATGATGATAAACAAAACCAGTGTA
>Ga0302251_1001420_pt1 | contig 14730 bp, 6 predicted proteins | sample AAG_RA_Gln_MG_FD_193534 | JGI IMG/M metagenome (GOLD analysis project Ga0302251, IMG submission 193534) | Enriched activated sludge microbial communities from anaerobic digester in WTTP, New Holstein, Wisconsin, United States - AAG_RA_Gln | ecosystem: Engineered > Bioreactor > Anaerobic >...
GCAGGGTTCTTGTTTTAACTCACAATTTTGAAATGAAGAGACCAAAAAAAACTCGGTTGCCAGTGTATGCAATTTGTGGATTGTGGTTACAGAGAAGGCAGTGGCAAAATTGTAAGTCAAAACAAGCTGTTTGCATCGGTAATTTCCCGAGGGGCTTACGCCTCCATCGCTATTATTGTGTCGCCCTTAGGGGCTTTAAGGTATCTCAACCCTCTAAACCTTCTCAACCTGCTAAACCTTTTTTCCCGAGGGGCTTACGTCTCCATCGCTATTATTGTGTCGCCCTGAAGGGCTTTTTTACTTCCGGAAGAACGACATCTTGGCGTTCCACTTGCAACCGGGCTATTTCTTTATCACGCATTATGTAGTAACAAAATAGAACAGACACAGTAGTTGACCGGGAGGTCAACTTTTCGGAGTCAAAACAAAAATTCGCCCCGAAGTTCATTTCCCCGGGGCGATCATCTTATTTTACAATTGTGTAAACGCTCTAACGCGTTACTTCACTATCACCATCTTCTTTGTCTGGTTCAGTGAATTCGTACTTAGTTTGTAGAAATAGATTCCGTTTCCGCAAAGGTTGCCTTTGCTGTCACGGGCATTCCAGGTAAGGTTATTTGTTCCTTGAGTTACAGGGAAGGTCTTCACAACCTGACCAAGGATGTTATAGATAGTTACTGTTCCAGTGTCTCCGGCTTTTACATCAACTTTAATAGTTGTGCCATCACCGGCTCTGAAAGGATTCGGATAGGCATTTTGCATTGTTGTATATTCCGGTAAAACTGGAGGCGTAGGTCCATCTACATAAACTGGAGAAGGTCCGTTAAAGGTGCTGTGGTTATTCATTTCTACACATTCCAGCCAGTAGTAATAAGTATGACCATTTTCCACTTCTCTGTCAATATGTTTATAGTTCTGAGTGGTGCTGGTATTGGTAGCAGGAATATAGGCAATTTGAATTGCACCTGCAAGATTTTCAGAACCCTCATTCCTATAAATATTGAAGCCATTCATATTGGTCTCGGTTTGAGTTGTCCAGGCAATATTCACAAAGTTCTCTGCTGTGAGAGTTGCTGCAAAATAACTCAATTCCACTGGCAAAGTAGGATCTCCACCTGAACCGTATTGAATTTCTGCACCCTGATCCTTAGTTCCACCTGGTATTGTGATATCCATGGGGAATGGTCCGGTATATACACCAACACCTACTATCCAAACAAAACTATAAGTTGTGTTAATAGTAAGTTGCCAAGGTCCAAGTCCAAGTAATGTCATAAATTGAACATATCCCATATTCCAACTGGGATTAACAGCTGAGGTTGGTATACCTGTTGTATAAAGTGCTGATCCTCCTGTCAATTGAATAGTGATATCAAAACCAGCAGGAACACCGGGAGGAGTAATTGGCACATCAGCAGGGAAAGTAAGTACAAAATTGCAACTCATATTTTCGGAAATATCTTCTACAACAAATTGAGCTGGAGTCCAAGTATAAGTTCCCATCACAACAGTATAAACTGCATCTGATCCCTCTGCCAGAGTAAATGTATAAGGGGTAATTTGACCACTGTCAACTCCACCAACATATATTGCAGCTCCAGCAGGAACTGATGTGATTTCCACAGTGTAGTTCTCTGGAATTGTTTCTATTTCAACTATAAAACTGGCTTCAGCCCAGCCACCATCTGCTTTGGGACTATTTGCCGGGGAAGTGCTACGACTATTAATTTGAACCCGAACTGGAGTATAGGATTTAGTTGCTGTATTATTATAGGCACAAACTTTCCAGGTATATGTCCCAGCATCTAAAGCGGGAGTTGTCCAAGTAAGAACATTACCCAAATCTTGAATTTCTCCCTCATTCCACTGAAGCTTATATCCTTCTGCAATAGCAACCGCATCCCAAGTTAAAACTACAGCTGTTGGTTCAGTGTAGGTTAGGGTTGTGGCGTTTGGGGAAAGGTTAGTTGGTACTCCTGGAACCACAACCGTTTTCATTACGAAATCTTGATTGGGAGTATCTGCAATTACATCAGTGTAGGTGTAACTCGCTGGTTCAAAAATATAACCCTCTTTATAAGGAGTAACAGTGCCATCCCAACCATCCGGAACAGTTACAGTATAAGCACCCGCATCATAAGTGATATCTGTAGGAACAATATCAGTAGCACTAATCTCTACACCACTTAAATCCCATTGACTGGTTATCATACCAGAAATGATGTGTGTGGTAGGAATTACCGGAAACGGGGGAACAATCATTTCCTGACCAGCTGCTGTCATTAGTATAGCACCTCCACCAGAAGGAACTACAAATGTCTTTTCTGCATATTCATATTGAGGGTATGGCTCTACACCAGATGGATTTGTGGTTGCATCTGTACACCAAATTCTAATTTTTAAATGGGATCCTTCAGGCCAAGGTGTTGGCCATATTGATTGATTGAAAGCTGCTGCAACATATTGATTAGGAGCAGTTCCCAATTTTGCAATTTTCATAACAGTAGCAGGATATGTTTCAGTTCCTCTCTCTACACCTGTTTCAATATGTAAAGCCCTTAATATATAATGGGGACTATGAGTGTTTCCCGTATTAGTAACATAATTAAGCATATCTTGAGAAGACGCAGGATCAAGAATCAGCTTTTGATACACCGTACGACTTGGTGTTTGAGCATATAATAAACTCAAAGCAACCACTAAAAGTATTGATAGAGCTAAAATCTTTTTCATCTTTGACTCCTTTATTTACTTGCTCTGGGGGCTAAATGGGATTTTGCAGGAGGAGCAGAGGGCCAGGTAAAGGCAGAGTATGAATAAGACATCAAAGGCATAGCAATATTTACTGCAAAATCACCATCCCAGAAATCACCAAGATTTGTAGCAGCTACAAAATATTGATTTATATTATCCCAATAGGAAATTTGATCAACTCCACCTACTGCCATATCATCACCTACTTCACTAGCCCATGCAAATAAACTACGATTTAGGGGAATCATAATAGTATTATTTCCAGCAACTATATTATAAGTAGCATTAATTGCAGGTAGATTACCAATACTATACATTACTGTTTGAGTATATGTATAAATCATAAGAACATCACCAGTATTAATTGCAAAATCGCCATCCCAGAAATCACCTAAATTTGTAGCAGCAACAAAATATTGGTTAGTAGCATCCCAGTAAGATATTTGGTCAACACTTCCACTAAAACTATTACCTAATTCGCTTGCCCATTGCCATGGGCATTCCATTGGAATAGCAATAAGGTTATTGCCTACAAGCATATCATATTTTACATATCCAACGACTTCGGAAGGTTCTGATTCGACCGCTGCGAGCATACCAACGGTTAGAATCAGCAGCAGCGGTAATATAAATTTCTTCATAACATTCCTCCTAAAGGAAATGATATTAAGTTATAAAAATTAAGTTTTGTGTTTCCGGTTTTCGTTTTAAGTGGTTGAAAACCGGAGCACGACATTGTTTTTGTTTCCGGTGGTTTTTATTATGCTATTCACCGGCATTTGCTTTTGAAAAGTGAATAAAAAATATCGCATATTTTCTTCTGCATATCTTGTAGAAGGGTTATGCATTTGCTTTTGAAAAGGTTAAAAAAACACTTTCATCGCACATTACACTCTATATACATTTTTTCTTTTAGACAACAAAGACCACTATCTATATTGCTAAAATCCTGTCAAGCAAAAAATCATCTTTTTTCAATTTTTTTCTTTTTCGGAAGAACGACATCCTGTCGTTCATAAGGATTTCCCGGTTACGATGTTGTGTAGCCGGAGCTCGCTGAAGCTCCGCATCCCTTGTAGCCGGAGCTCGCTGAAGCTCCGCATTTTTATTCCGGAAGAACGACATATTGTCTTTCAAAGGTCAGGAGTCGTCACTGCTTAAATAACTTTCAAACTATCCGCAAATTCATTTAGCAGTGAGGACTAATGACGACCTTTATGAAATCAGTGAAAGGCAGTATTAACTTTCTTACCCCTGCTTTTTAGTCAGGAGTCGTCACTGCTTAAATAACTTTCAAACTACCCGCAAATTCATTTAGCAGTGAGGACTAATGACGACCTTTGTGAAATCAGTGAAAGGCACTATTAACTTTCTTACCCTTGCTTTTTAACACTCTTTTAAGTCAGGAGTCGTCACTGCTTATATAACTTTCAAACTACCCGCAAATTCATTTAGCAGTGAGCACTAATGACGACCTTTGTGAAATCAGAGAAAGGCAGTATTAACTTTCTTACCCTTGCTTTTTAGCACTCTTTTTAGTCAGGAGTCGTCACTGCTTAAATAACTTTTAAACTATCCGCAAATTCATTTAGCAGTGAGGACTAATGACGACCTTTGGTAAATCAGTGAAAGGCAGTATTAACTTTCTTACCCTTGCTTTTTAGCACTCTATATACTTATGTTTTCATCAACCACAGTTATATAATAATGCATAACGAAAAAATGTCAAGCGAAAAATCATATTTTTTTTCAGCGATAGCGAAAAATATAATCTGAATCTTTCGTATATTTCATTATAGCAAGGAGTTAAAAACCCTTTTCAGAAAATAATAAATATTCCAGTGTGCGGGGTTGATGTAGCGCGGTTGCCAGTGTGCGGGGTTCTTGTTTTAACTCACAATTTTGAGGTGGTGATGTTTTGACTCTAAACCGATTCTTGTTTGGTTGCAACTATATTTTGACGCAACAGGAAATTTTATTCATTTTCTGATACTTTCAAAGCCGAAGCTCGGTTTAGAGTTAAAACAAAAATTCGCCCCGAAGCCACAAATTACGAACAATTCCACTTACCCCTGCAAATGTGAAAAAACAACTTCTTTCACGATTGTGGAATTTGAGGGGTTGGTGAAGTTTGGTTGTAAATGTGCGGGGTTCTTGTTTTAACTCACAATTTTGAGGTTTGGAGACTAGTAATAGTTTTGTTGTTAATGTTTTGAGATTGAGAGTTATGGTTTCAGAGAAGGCAGTGGCAAAATTGTAAGTCAAAACAAGTAGTTTGTTTTGACTCTAAACCGATTCTGTTGGAGGTGTTGATGTTTTGACTCTAAACCGATTCTTCTGTGGTTGCAACTATAATTTGAGGCAACAGGAAATGTATTTCATTGTCCGATACTTTCAAAGCTGAAGCTCGGTTTAGAGTTAAAACAAAAATTCGCCCCGAAGTCACTATTTCTGAACAATCCCAACCCATCTTTGCAAATGTGAGAAATACATTATTTCACGATTGTGGAATTTGAGGGGTTGGTGAAGCGCGGTTGCCAGTGTGCAGGGTTCTTGTTTTAACTCACAATTTTGAAATAAGGAAACAAGTTGAAACGCGGTTGACAGTGTTTTGAGATTGTGGGTTGTGGTTACAGAGAGGGCTGTGGCAAAATTGTAAGTCAAAACAAGCATCGGGTTGTGGTTTCAGAGAAGGCAGTGGCAAAATTGTAAGTCAAAACAAGCAGGAAACCAGTTGCAGTTCGGTTGCCAGTGTGCAGGGTTCTTCAAAACAAAATGCTATCTCTCTCAAATGCTCTTTGCATTGACTTTTTCCTTGCTATATCAATAACATTCAATCTGTATTTTTCCGGGTTAACAATATAATCAATCAAGAATTGTTCCGAATATAATGTTCCTTTCCGCATCCGGATATATTCCCGGAAATTGGAAAATTCCCATTCTTCAGGAAAACCTACTAAACCTGCTTGTACAGGATTGGCATGAATATAGGCACAAGCATTGAAGAGATAATTTTCCGTTGGTGTTTCAATATGATTTAAGGGACTGCGAAATATCCTTCCTTTGCAATTATATTTTTTATTGTAATAGCGTGCATATCTTTTATGAGTTCTTTCCAGTAATGAACTAATTGCTTCGGGTGCATTTTGACGCAAAAGAAAATGAAAATGATTGGGCATCAGGCAATAGGCAATCACAGTTACTTTATAGTCCAATTCCTTTTTAAATAAGTAAAGGTAGGTTTTATAATCACCAGGATCATAATAAAGTTTTCTGCCATCAATAGAATGATTTACGATATGGAAATAGGTGTTGAGTGAACGATGAATCATTTTTGTCCGCATTCAGAAATCTCCTGTTTATTGGATATGATAAGTGATTTTGGGGAGAAAACAAATAATTTTTTTGCGCTTGGTTTTGACTCACGATTTTGAGGTGGTGATGTTTTGACTCTAAACCGATTCTTCTGTGGTTGCAACTATAATTTGAGGCAACAGGAAATTTCAATCTTTTTCTGATACTTTCAAAGCTGAAGCTCGGTTTAGAGTTAAAACAAAAATTCGCCCCGAAGCCGCTATTTCTGAACAATTCAACCCACCCTACAAATGTGAAAAAATACCTTCTTTCACGATTGTGGAATTTGAGGGGTTGGCGAAACGCGGTTGCCAGTGTGCGGGGTTCTTGTTTTAACTCACAATTTTGAGGTTTAGAGACCAGTTGTAGCTCGGTTGTTAGTGTTTTGAGATTGATGGTTGTGGTTTCAGAGAGGGTTGTGGCAAAATTGTAAGTCAAAACAAGCAGTTCGTTTTGACTCTAAACCGATTCTGTTGGAGGTGTTGATGTTTTGACTCTAAACCGATTCTTCTGTAGTTGCAACTATAATTTGAGGCAACAGGAAATTTTGTTCGTTGCCTTCAACTGTCAAAGCTGAAGCTCGGTTTAGAGTTAAAACAAAAATCCGCCCCGAAGTCACTATTTCTGAACAATCCCATCCCAACTTTGCAAATGTGAAAAAATACTTTCTTTCACGATTGTGGAATTTGAGGGGTGGGTGAAGCTCGGTTGCCAGTGTGCGGGGTTCTTGTTTTAACTCACAATTTTGAGGTTTGGAGACCAGTAATAGTTTGGTTGTTAGTGTTTTTGAGTTTGTGGGTTGTGGTTTCAGAGAAGGCAGTGGCAAAATTGTAAGTCAAAACAAGCAGAGGTGGTGTCGTTTTGACTCTAAACCGATTCTTCAGTGGTTGCAACTATAATTTGAGGCAACAGGAAATTTAATTCATTTTCCGATACTTTCAAAGCTGAAGCTCGGTTTAGAGTTAAAACAAAAATTTGCCCCGAAGTCGCTATTTCTGAACAATTCCATTCCCACCCTGCGAATGTGAAAAAACAACTTCTTTCACGATTGTGGAATTTGAGGGGTTGGCGAAGTGCGGTTGTAAATGTGCGGGGTTCTTGTTTTAACTCACAATTTTGAAATGAGGAGACCAGAAAAAACTCGGTTGTTAGTGTTTTTGAGTTTGAGGGTTGTGGTTACAGAGAAGGCAGTGGCAAAATTGTAAGTCAAAACAAGTAGAGGTGGTGTCGTTTTGACTCTAAACCGATTCTTTTGTGATTGCAACGAGATGCAGACGCAACAGGAAATTTCATTCATTTTCTGATACTTTCAAAGCTGAAGCTCGGTTTAGAGTTAAAACAAAAATTCGCCCCGAAGCCGCTATTTCTGAACAATTCAACCCACCCTACAAATGTGAAAAAATACCTTCTTTCACGATTGTGGAATTTGAGGGGTTGGTGAAGTTTGGTTGTAAATGTGCGGGGTTCTTGTTTTAACTCACAATTTTGAAATGAGGATACCAGAAAAAACTCGGTTGTTAGTGTTTTTGAGTTTGTGGATTGTGATTACAGAGAAGGCAGTGGCAAAATTGTAAGTCAAAACAAGCAGTTCGTTTTGACTTTCTGCTTTTCACCGGGTTGAAACCCGGCGTTAATATGTGTCGTTCCTACGGAACTTTTCTTATAAGGGAGAAAGGTTTTGTTCGGTATTATCTAATCACCGGGTTGAAACCCGTTGTTAATATGTGTCGTTCCTACGGAACTTATTATTTGGTCTCTGTCTTTCTTCTTTTTAACTTAGAATTTTGAGGTTTGGAGACAAGTTGTAGCTTGGTTGTTAGTGTTTGTTATTTGTGGGTTGTGGTTTCAGAGAGAACAGTGGCAAAATTGTAAGTCAAAACAAAAAAAAAGGTGGGTGATAAAACAAGAAAAAGCCCCCGGATAAACACGGGGGCAGTTATTGTTAAGTTTAAGAGTTTGTTTACTTTCTGTTTAGAACAGGGTTAGGCATTTTTTTAGTAAACACATTATTTCTCTTTGTTAAGGGAATATCCGGCAGTTCCATAGAGCAGGCCTTAATCTGATAGAATTCTTTACTATTAGGTTCTAAACTAAGAGCAGTTCCATAGCTGGCAGGCCAGTAGCCAAGATAGTTATAAGCACCATAAGGATCTGTAGCAGAATAAATCAGATACCAGTCAGTTCCGGGAACAGTATCCCAAGTAAGGTTCACATAAGTTCCATCATAGTCAATAGCCAGGGTTGGCTGAGGTAAAGTTGTTGGAATTACTTCTACTACAATATTATCAATATACCAGTAATTAATTTCATACGAATCTTCACCTGCAGCCAGGAATCTGATTCGGAACATCCGGTTACTGGCATAGGCAGAAATATCATATACATAAGTATCCCAATCATAACCATCCCCTTCATTATCAAAAGAGGAGAAGGTATCAATTGTCTGCCAGGAAGTTCCATCCCAGACCTGAGGTATTAACAAGTTTTCAGCATCAGTGCTGTAATTATTCAATGCCATATCAAATTTGAATTTTACATTAGAAATCCCGGTAGCATCTAAATACCAGCTAGTAAGATATTCCTGATAATCAGTAATTTGGGGACTCCAACTGAAGGCAGCAGATGGTTCTTCCAAACCATTACCTGTGTCAATTATCCAGTTAGTTGCAGTTGTATTCCATTGATTTGTAGCAAAGTCGGCACTACTCCATGTCTCTATGAAGGGCAAAGAGTAGGGAATAGGAGGTTCTACATTAACAATTACAGGATCAGACATTGGAGATAATGCAGTGTAATAAACACCCTGCACGGTATAAGAGTAAGTTCCGTAAGGTACACCCTGATCAAGATAGGTAGCAGTAGGAACCAGTAAAGTGTTTATTTGTATAGCATTACGATAGATATTATAACCCCGCAGGACACGGTTAGGAGGATTGCTGTTGCCGGAAGTTGTGAATCGGACAGCCAAATGTTCCTTAGAACGCAATTCCTGATTGATTACGGGAATACTGAGTAACTTAGGAGCTTTTGTGAGTGTAGGAATATCAAAATATCCCTGTAGATTCCAATTATAATCCAAGCCATATCCAGTTGCCATACTTTCCCATGTTCCCAAGGAAATAAGATCTCCGTAACCAACTACAGCAGGACCTGCATCACAGCCAGCCGGATGATAATCAGCGCCAGTGGCGACAACGCATTCATAACCGATCCATAAAGCTTGGGTTCCGCTTATAGGAATAGGAGTATTAAGAACAACTTCATTCCATTGATTTACAGTGGGAGTATGAGCTTGAGAATAAACCAGAGTGGAAGGGGTAAGCGTTCCATCATTTCCTGTCCAGACCTTAATAGTATAAGTAGTATTAGCTGAACGAGGGAAATATTTTACTTTACTAAGTTCCATATCCGCATAGCCATACATTGTTCCGGAATCAAACCTGATAGCGACATCAAAAGTACCACTTGAGCCAGTGCCTATTCCATCGTAGTTTGTACCATCATCGTAACTTAACCATCCAGGGCTTCCTGGAATACCACTGTAATTTGCCCAAGTTAGCCGAACATCTTGTTCAGTAACAGTGGCAGTAAGGTTTACAGGAATATAAATTTGTTCTGCAATAGCAGTTCCACTTAGAGCAATGGTATGCAAGACCTTAGCGGAAAGATTATCCATGATGTTCAGAGTAGCAGTTTTTTCTCCTATCGTCTGAGGAATAAAAGATACCGTAAACTCGTATGTTTCATTATGACCCAAAGATACGGGAAGACCAGGTGCATCAATAACAAAGTTATGTTCGGTATCAGTTGTCAGATATATACCATCTTCAGGAATGATTAATGGAACTGGACCTGAACCCCCGGTATTGGTAATAGTAAAGGTCTGCACTACAGGATTCATCTGTTCTATTGTGCCAAAATCAACAGCAACATCGGGAGTAATGGAAAATACAGCTGGATAAATACCTCCTACTGTCATAGTGACAGGAACCACTACAGGTTCATTTTCACCATTATGTGTGAAGGTAAGGTTAGCAGAGTAGGTTCCTAAATCAAGACCAGAGGCATCAAAGGATACCGTAACTGCGGGTGTTTCACCGGGACTTAAAGTTCCTGTTCCTGGTTCCGCACTAAGCCAGGTGATAAGATTGCACAGTTCAAGACCGTAGAAGGCATAATTTTGCGCCATTGCTACTAAGGTTGCTGTTCCAGGAATCAGGTTTTTAGCTATGCATAAACCACCGGCTGAATAATCCTCAGTAGGTAAACCAGGAACAACAGTAGCATCTACATTGAAGGATTGAAGAACACTACCATCATTGAGATCAATCTGAACCAAAGTATTAAGGTTTGTTCCGGTTTGTGTATTTGCCCACAAAGTAGGTTCAGGTCCAGATAGGTTATCCCAAGCTAAACCGCCCATACTTGTTGCTGCTGTAGTAAGAGTTTGTAAAGTTTCTCCAGTTCTACTTACTAAATAAAGAGGGGAAGACCAGTTGGAAGTTACCCAGAAGGCATCGTTATCTTCATCGTAAGCAATACCACGAACACCGGAAGGCGCAGTTATTGTTCCAATTAAGGTGTGAGTATTGAAATCCATCTGGTAGATTGTTGCTGTTGTAGCAGCTCCATAGAAATATGTCCCATCATAAGTTAAATCTCTCAAACCGGATGGAACACCTGTTACGGAGAATGTCTCCAGATAATTACCCGAGAGATCATACTTATGGAATGAAGCAGCATTCCATACACTAACATAGAAGTAATTACCATCACAAACTATTCCATACTCACCATCATTAACTTGAGTAGGATAGTAGAATTGCAGATCAAAGAGAATTCGGCTTTGAGATTCAATAAGCGGTCCCTGAACAGGGGCATTATCACAATAATTAGCTGCTTCAGGATTGGCAATAGGTATTTGCATTTGTTCTGGAGGAACAATAGAACTTCCCCGTGCAGTTGTTTCTTCAATTATAATTTGATAAGTTAGAGGAAGTGCTCCAGTATTGCTTAAGGTTAATTGTTGTGTTGCTGTTATCGCATCCGGAAGAGTAAGTGTCTGATTTAGTGAAGTGGGATTAACACCCAGAATGCCAGGTTGAGGCGTTATAGTGAACATAAAAGGCGGTTCTACAACAGCGGATATCTCACCTACAAATGCTTCAACTATCCAATACCAGCGCTCCAGATAATTGAAAGTTATGCCGCCTTCGGTTACTGGATTGAAGTGAGTATTAGAGGTCTCAAAACGAAATTCTGTATCAAAAATTGCATCTTCATCTTGAGATAAATAGACAGCATAATAATCCGGTTGTAAACCATTGAGCAAATCAGGTGCCCATTGTAGATTAAATCCCGTAGTAGGCAAAAGAGTAGCGCCGTTTGCAGGATAGATAAGAGTTACAGGTGCCGGGGTAGTAGGAATTTCATCAAACTTTAACATAACATTGGGATAACCCGAGACCATTGTGCCAGTTGGAGGTGTAGCAGGATCAGGATTGGTGGTATCATGATAGTAACGAATACTACGATATGTAGTTGCTGAAGTGCAATAGAAATATACAGAACTACCATCATAACTTGCTTCGTTTTCATCTACAGCAATAACCAAGTTATCGGTATTATTATAGACAAAAGGACTTGTAAGCATTATTTCAATCCAGCCAGCTGTAGCAGGAAGGGCAACTTCACCAGTAAAAACCTGTGTAAGATTGCTTAAGGGTATCCAACTGGTTCCATCAGCCAAGCTGGTATTCGTTGTATGCCCCATATATATAGTCCAGTTGTTACTATGAGTTGCTTCTGCAGCACCGTTCCAATGATACCAAATTTTTTCAATCCTTTGATTAGCTATATTTAGCTCACTCTGCAGGAATATACTCTGGCTGTAAGTATAGCCATAATATGGTTCTATTGGTAAACTAAGATCACTTGTTCCATTACCGATTATAACTATACCTAAGGGCAATCCCTCTGCTGAAAGAGCTACATTATAGGGTGTCCCATTATAGGTAATAGTTAAAGTAGCACTTACCGGACCTTCCTGAGTTACCGTAACGGAAACAGGAATAATTACCGATTGTCCTGCATCTAAAGCAGCAGGAAGATTTGCAGGATTGAAAGAAAACATTGCTGCATTGGGTCCTGTGATACTGATATCAGAGCTGCTAAGATTTAAGGTTCCACCACCGGTATTAGTTACAGTAACATTAACGGGAGTAGCAGGTAGGTTTTGCTGTATCAAACCAAAATTGATAGAAGTGGGAGTGTAACTAAAGATTGGAGCAGCAGGAATTGCCTCTAACAGAAAATCATCAATTCCGAAATCCCAAACAGTAGAACCAGATGCAGTTTGATGAAAAGCAATATAAATTGTATTGTCGGTAAAGGCATCTAAATTCAGTGTGTGTTCAGTCCAGGTAGTCCAGTTGCAGGTAAAGGTTCCCAGATTGTTTGTAAAGGAGGCAATATTATTATCAGTAGTAGAGACCAATACAGTATAGGTATTGGGACGAGTAGCTGATTCTACAGCATCCCACCATTTAATCCTTAGGTCTTCACTTGCTTGAATAGGAGGGGTAATCAACCAGTCATCTGTATTTCCCATACCTTGGGCAATATAATCTCCTGTGTGAGCATCAATATAAGTTGGACCTCTTCTCCAGGTATAAGAATCATTATCGGCATTTATAACTGTCCAACCAAGTACAGGTGCTGGAGGAGTTCCTGTCCAGGTCTCTTCAAAACCATTGGAATAGGGTAATTGAGCGCTGGTAATCGTGGGATCATAACATACAGCACTCAAATTAACAATTGTTGTTCCTCTATTATCAGTAATAGTAACAGTGCCATTGTGATTTCCCAATGCCGTAGGAGCATACTGAACAGTAAAGATAGCAGTTTGACCAGCTGTAAGGTCTACAGGGGCAGGATTGGTAAGCAGTGTATAATAATTTCCTGCTATGACTATAGAAGACACGCTAAGAGTTCCACCACCTATATTACAAATCGTAAAGTCCTTAGTTTTAGTAGTGTTAAGTATTACCTGTCCAAAATCCCAACTGGTAGGAGTACAGCTTATGATCGGTGCAGCAGGAATATCTTCTACTATTATATCATCTAAACCTAGATCTGTCATCCCATTTCCATAATTACTCATCCCCTTGAAACGAAGATAAACAGTAGTGGAAGCGTATGTCTCTAAACTAATCGTATTTTGATACCAGGCAAGAGTATTAGAAGTATTGGAATGGGTATAGAGAGTTGTCCAAGTTGCTTGGTTATCCGTAGAAATTTCTACAAAGAGAGGATTGGTATAAGTATCTGTTCCAATCCAATACCAGTAGGTTAATCTTTTGGCTGTGGCATCCAGAGCAATAGGCGGGGTAGTTAAATAATAGGGATTATATGTACTATTAGCCAAATAGCAATATAACCAGCCAAAATATGTTCCTGAGTGAGGTGCTGCAGGACCATGAGATGCTGCACCAGTGCTTACATTCCAATGATAGGAAGCTCCAGCTACACCTTCTGAAGCAACCCAATTAAGCGGTAAAGAACCAGTCTCAAAATCACCAGCGGTATAGGGGAAAGTATAAATGGTAGGATCAGTTCGCGTAGTGAAACTTCTTACCGTAGCTGTGGGACCATTTCCTGTTCCGTTATATGCTAAAACTGTCCAATAGTAAGTTGTATTATATGCCAGAGGAGTAGTTAAAGTATAGGTAAGAGCATTCAGGTCTGCTTTCAGGGTTGTTGGAGGATTATTGGTATCACAATAGAGTTTGTAACCGGTAGGCACTCCGCCTGTTGTAGGCGCAGTCCAAGAAAATGTAGTTAATACATTTACATTAGTTGCCAGGTCTGCCGGAGTGCTTAAAGTAGGCGCACCGGGAGCTTCAGGAGTAATTTCCGGACCAATAACCAGATCAACATAGTAACTTGCTGATTGCAAACCGGTTCTGATTCCGAGGTAATAATTATTTCCGGCAAGAGAGCTCAAATCCACAACTGTATTATACCAGGTGTAGGTTGCAGCGTGGGTGATATTGCTGCCAATCTGAGTCCAGGTAGTTCTATCCGGAGAATAGACAATCTGCAGAGTCCCAGTAATAGTAGAACACAAAGTCCACAGGTCTAAAGTACTGGTGCCGGTAATAGTTACTTTGGGTGTGGACAGAATATATTGAGTGGAAGTTGAACCATATTTATTAGCAGAAGCAGTGCCATGTTTAGCATAACTTGTACTACGGCTCCATGTTCCTGGATTTGCCCAACCCGCTGGCGGGAATGCTGTATTTTCAAAGCTCTCTGCTAACTGAGTAGCAGTGGGCGTTTTGAAACTCCAGGTAGGACAACCGGTTGCTTCTCCAAAAGCATTTGCAGGTACAACTTTCCAATAATAGGTATTTCCAGTTGCTAAAGTTGGGGTATAATTGAGAGCTGTTTGATTATCACTAACCAGAGGAGGGGTTGAGGATGTTCCAAAATATACATCATAAGATGAAGGAAATCCGCCACCACTATTCCAGGATAGAATATCTCCAATCATAGCCCAGGCACCGTTTCCAGGGCTAACTAATACTGCAGGATTAGGTGCTGAAGTAGGATCAGATGTTG
>Ga0302251_1001421_pt1 | contig 14723 bp, 14 predicted proteins | sample AAG_RA_Gln_MG_FD_193534 | JGI IMG/M metagenome (GOLD analysis project Ga0302251, IMG submission 193534) | Enriched activated sludge microbial communities from anaerobic digester in WTTP, New Holstein, Wisconsin, United States - AAG_RA_Gln | ecosystem: Engineered > Bioreactor > Anaerobic >...
GCTGGCGCTTGCGTGCCACGCCTTAGCCATATACTCCGGGGTTTTTTGAGGATCTGAAATTTTGGTTTTTAAGAAAGGCGCGATAGTCATTCCAATCGGCGCGCCCTGGTCAATCCTTCCGTTTAATTCGCCATTCTCATCATGGCCAAATGTACCCCCTGCTGACCCGCCGGGATTAGGAGTATTTTTGTTGATCCCGGCTAATTCAAATGCTTTAGTATTGGCAAAAGCAACATGAACGCTGTTACCCCATATAAAAAGAGGATTATGAGGAGCTAAGGCATCAAGCTCCTGTATAGTAGGATTCTTAAGCCCTTTTTGTAAAAGAGGATCCCACCCAAAGAAAACCAAATATTCTCCCGGCTTGGCATTGGCAATAGTATTTTTGATGACCTCCATTACTTGAGCGCCATCAGTATAAAAAACAGGCCTGATATCAACCGTAAAATTTTCAACCACCATTTTCAAAACCGGATGAGAGTGAGTTTCGACAAACCCCGGCATAAGAGTCATTCCTTGTAAATCAACTATCTTTGTATTAGAACCTTTATATTCTAAAACTTCTTTTTCTGTTCCTACCGCAATAATCTTTCCTTCTTTAACCGCGACAGCCTGCGCCTCTGTCATATTTTTATCAACAGTCAGAACAGTTCCATGATAAAAGACCATATCCGCCGGTATTTTTTTAACACAACCGGAAGAAACCAATAATGCTAAAACAAAAATCACGCGGGTTATTTTTTTTACAATCATACAATCTCCTTTTTAAAAATGAAACCCTTTATCTCTTATTCTATGGGGTATAGGGAATTTCGCATAATGTAACCCATTATAGAACTTTGTATTAGCGCTAACAAGAATAATTACAGGAATAAAAAACCCTGCCCCGGCATTAAGCCGAAACAGGGTGAAAAAACCCGGATTCCTCCCGAATGAACCGAAAAAAAACTTATTTAATGACAACCGTGCCGGGCACAGGCATTCTGTACAGTTATTTCCTCAAGCCCGCCTTTGATAAACTGGCTGACAATATCTGCAACTGTTCCCGGGATAGCCCGATAAGCCTTTATTCCGCCCTGATTAAGACCTTGAACCGCCCTGGCACCCATTCCTCCCGTCACCACAGCATCGATTGACTTTCCCGTTAATGCGTTCATAGGCTGGCACATCCCGTGAGCGTGATGCTGATTCGCGTTGCTGATAATTTCAACGGAGTCTTTTTCCGTATCAACAATAGTGAAATACGGCGCGCTGCCAAAATGTCCGTAAATCGTTGCGTTCTTACCTTCATTTGTTTCGGTGGGTATACAAATCCTCATTTCTTCTCCTTTTCCGGTTATTAAAACAATTTCACCTGTACAATCATTCAACTCTGCTTACGGTGCCTCCCTCAATTCTCAAAGCTTTGGAGTGTAAAAGCACATCCGCAATTTTTTTATGCGCCGCATTAATAATATTCCCGAATGTCTGCCGGGAGATATTCATCTTCTTTGCGGCCTCTTCCTGATAGAGCCCTTCGTAATCCGCAAGCCGAACCGCTTCTAACTCATCAAGGGTTAAATTAACTTCCTCAAGACGATCCAAAGGAATCCCCCTGGGTTTAAAATAGTTTGAGTCGGGATTACATTTGATTTTACGACACCTGCAGGGCCTTACCATATATAACTCCTTTTATTATTAGCATATGCCAATAATAACATTAAAAAACACCAGTGTCAACGGTTTTTAAAAAAAGAAGCCTACTGTTTCAGGATTTATGTTATGTGCGGCCGGTTATCAGAAAAATACTGAAGACTTGTGTCTGGCCCTGCGCATCAGGCTTATTCATGTGAGTGGCAGTCGTGGAAAGGACATCCGTAAAGCCTGCTTCCAGCAATAAACGGCAGAGCTTATCGCGATTAAAACCAAAATGAAAAACACCGTCATTATTATCGTGAAACCTCCCGCCTTCTTCATCCAGGTCCGCGATGGCAATATATCCTCCCGGAATCAATACCCGATGAAACTGTTTCAGAAGGTCCTTTATATCCTTAACATGGTGCAGTGTCATACTGCTTATGATCATATGATAGCGGCCGCTGACAGTATCGCCTTGAGCAAAATCCAGATACACTGCTTTGATATTGTCTATTTTCTTACTTCGAACCTTCTCTTTCAAAACCTCCAGCATGCCCTGCGAGGTATCCACGCCTGTAATTGAATGGACCAGTGAACTTAACGGAAATGTCACCAAACCCGTGCCACAACCAAAGTCGAGAATATCCATATCCGGTTTCAGCTGTATATGCTCTGAAATAGCCCGGGAGACATCAGCGGCCAATGTAACGCGAGCCGGAGAATCCCATGATAAAGCTTCTTTATCAAAATCACGCTTACTTGAATTCACGGTATTTTATTTCACTCTGCGCTTATTCAAAATCATATAAAAAAACTCCTCATGATAATTCTTTTGGTTTCATAGCCATGTAATAAATGACCGGCACGGCCGTACGGGAAAGAATTGTCGAGGCAATCTCTCCTGCCATAAGGGCAACCGCAAGCCCCTGAAAAATCGGGTCAAAAAGAATTACCGAAGCTCCGACCACTACCGCTGCCGCAGTCAGGAGCATGGGGCGAAATCTTTTTGCGCCGGCATCTATCACTGCCTCTTCAAGAGGCATACCCTGGGCAACGCGCATTTGTATAAAATCAACAAGGATAATTGAATTCCTGACCACAATCCCCGCTCCTGCAATCATGCCGATCATAGATGTCGCGGTAAAAAACACACCAAATATCCAGTGCGCAGGCAGGATCCCGACAAGGGTTAAAGGAATCGGCAGCATGATAATCCAGGGTGTCTTAAAAGACTGAAACCATCCCACCACAAGGACATAAATCAAGATAAGCACCGCAGCAAATGCTATACCTAAATCACGAAAAACCTCATAGGTAACCTGCCACTCACCATCCCATTTCATCAGCCATTTATCTGTTGATACAGGCTGACTGGTAAACAGCTGTTCAATATTTTTTTGCGGTCTCTCCGCGCCCGGAGGCAGCCCCAGATTATTAATTCCTTTTCCTAAATCAAGAATAGCATAAACCGGACTTTCAAATTTGCCGGTAACATCCGCTATAACATACGACACGCGCATCAAGTTCTTATGATAAATCGGCTTATCCTTAAAGCGGTCTTCAACCGTAACCAAATCTTTAAGCGGAATCTCTGAACCATACCGGGAAAGCAACGTAATGTTTAAAAGAGCATCCATGTTCTCTCTCTTATCCTTGGGAAGCCGAACAATGATTTCAACAGGCTCATATTCATCCGGCAAATGTGCTAAATCAACGGCCTTGCCATGGATTGCCAAAGCAATGGTATGTGCCACTGAAGAAACAGGGATGCCATTAAGCGTCGCCTTTTGCGTATCTACTCTCAGGCGCACCAGTTTCTCTTCTGAAGCCACATACGTATCAATGTCCGTAACCCCCTTATGAGTGCCAAGCATATCTTCAATTTTTTTGGCAAGCTCATTTTGTCCTTCCAGGCTTGGACCATACACTTCAAAAACAAGCGTAGACAAAACCGGCGGCCCGGGAGGAACTTCCGCTACCTGTACATGCCCGCCGTATTTTTTTACTATCTCGTGTATTGCTGGGCGCACGCTTTTGGCGATATCATGACTTTGGCGCTTACGGGAATTCTTTCCTACAAGGTTAATCTGCAAATCAGCCTGATTGGGTTTAGAACGCAAAAAGTAATGCCGCACTAACCCGTTAAAATTATAGGGAGAACTTGAACCGGTATATGATTCGATATCTTTTACTTCCGGAACAGTAACTAAATATTTCGCCATCTCTTCAAGCACGGCGTTTGTTTTATCAAGAGACGTTCCTTCAGGCATATTCAACACTACCTGAAACTCATTTTTATTGTCAAAAGGAAGCATCTTTACCTTTACCAGCCGCAAAGGAACAAGCAGCACGGCCACAATAAGCAATCCGCCTAAAATCGCGAGAAATGTTTTACGGACCTTTGGCTTATAAATTAAAGGATTCATATATGAACGATACAAGCGCGTAAGAAAATCGTCTGCTTCCCCCTTACCATGGCCTTTAAGTTTCCCGTTAACATGAGCCCTGCCCAAAATCTTATAGGCTGCCCAGGGAGTAGCAACAAACGAAACTATCATCGAAAACACCATTGCAAGGCTGGCCCCGATAGGAATCGGGCGCATATAAGGCCCCATAAGCCCTCTGACAAACGCCATAGGTAAAATTGCCGCGATAACCGCCAGAGTTGCCAAAATAAGCGGACTGCCAACTTCTTTGACCGCTTCAATAGTAACATCCAGAAGCGGCCGGCCTTTATTCTGAGGCAGGCGTAAATGACGCACTATGTTTTCCACACCCACGATCGGATCATCCACAAGGATACCTATGGAAAAAATCAGGGCGAATAAGGTAATCCTGTTCAAGGTAAATCCCATAAAATAAAATGCAGCCAATGTCAGTGACAGCGTCATAGGGATTGCTATGCCTACAACCCCCGATTCCCGTAAACCCAGCGATAGGGCAATCAAAACGCTTACACCGAAAACCGCCAGCGCCATATGATACAACAATTCATTTGATTTTTCGTTCGCGGTCTCCCCGTAATCACGAGTTGCCGTAAATTCAACATCCTGGGGAATAACACTGCCACGCAGGCTCTCCACTTTTGAAAGTATCTTTTCACACAACCTTGTCGCATTAGCACCCTTTCTTTTTGAAACCGAAAGAGTAACCGCATTAAACGGCCCCTTATCTTTCTCACCTGAAGCATGACCATAGCGGATATTTACATTCCTCTCCTCTTCATCCGGGCCGTCAATAACACTGCCGATATCTTTAAGCGCGACAATACCTCCCCGGCTCACACCGACCACCAAATTCTCTAAATCGGATTTTGAACGGAAAAACGCATCTGCCTCCATATTCAGCAAATCAGGATTACTCTCCAAATGGCCGGCAGATATTTTAACATTAGCTTTCTGGATAAAATCGTTTATCTCGGATGGATTAAGAAATCTCTCCTTTAACTTTTGTTCATCAAGGAACACCTGAAACTGGCGTTTCCTGCCTCCGGTAATGGTTGACTCAGAAACATCCGGAATAGAGCTTACCAATGTCTGCAGACCCGCGACTACCTTACGCAACGATACATCATCCCGGGTTTTACTGTGGAACGTCAACGCTAAAACAGGCACATCATCTATAGAACGGACTTTAATAAACGGCTGAGAAGCGCCTGCCGGCAGCAGATCAAGATTGGAATATACTTTTGTATAAAGCTTGATAAGACTTTTCTCAACGTTCTCGCCCACCTTAAAACGCACGATGAACATCGCCCCATCCGACTCAGCGGTAGAATAAATGTATTCTACACCGGATATCTCCCAAAGCGTACGCTCTCCGACATTGATAATCCTGCGTTCAACTTCCTGTGCACTAGCCCCGGGGTATGAAACAAAAATATCAAACATCGGTACGGATATCTGCGGCTCTTCCTCTCTGGGAAGATTAACCACGGCAAAAAACCCGAGCACAAGTGAAGCGGCGATTATAAGAGGTGTGATTTTGGAACGTGCGAACGTGTTAATAACATTTCCCAAAAAACCCAATTTATAAGGGCCCATATTCTGCATTACGGTTATTCTCCTATTGCACTCACGACTTCATGCATCCGTGGCTCATCAAGCTGCCCGGATAAAAACAGCAGCCTAGTCCAGGATGCCTTTGTGTCTGTAGCCAGCGAATAATACCCTTTGACTACATTAAGGTAGGCAGAGCGGATTTGAAGCAGGTCTACGATAGATTTCCGGCCTTCTTTATAAAGCGGCAGCATAAGGTCAACCGCCTGTTTGGCATCATCCAGCATTTTTTGAGTTACGGGAAAATTGTCTTGAGACGTCCGGTAATGGGCGTATTCGTTGGATAAATCCTTAGTAATCGCATCTTTGAGAATTAGCTTATCGGATTCCAGCTTTTTAAGCGCTTCTTTAGAAATGCGCACGCGCGATGGATATGATGGATCAAAAAGATACATCTGCGCCTTGAGGCCGACAATGTAATTCTGCCCGCCGTCTGATTTAAAATTATGGGTATCATCCCTGGCTTCCCCGAAAGCATCAAGCCGCGGCAAAATAGTTGATTTCTCTCTTGAAATTTCGATACTTTGAGCCTGGATTGTTTTATCGATAGCGGCAAGGTCCGGCCGTGATTTATACGCTTGCTCAAACCAAACCTGTAATTGCCTGGAATCCGGGAGGTTTTCAGGCAGATTTCCCTGTATCTCAAAAAGCATGAAAGGATCATGCCCCATCAAAATATTAAGAAGAATATGCGCTGCCTGCTTTTCCTGAATCAGCTGATTCTTGAGTTGGACTATATTTCCATGCATTACTTTTGCAGTATAAAAATCAGCACCCAGAATAAGCCCTTTATCCTTAAGGTCCTCGGCCTGCTTAATATCTTCGGCGCTTGCGTCACTTACCTCGTTTACGGTTATAAGCAGCTTCTCAACGGCAACAGCCCGAAGATATGCTTCAGCGGCCACAAGCAACGCTTCCATTTTGGTAAAAGCCCCTTCGAACCGCGCGGAATCTATCTGAAGCTTGGCTGAACGCACGCGGGAAATAGTCTGAAAAGCATCAAATATAGGCATCTGACCTTCCAGGGAAACATTATATGTAGTATGCGGCTTAGGCGTATTAAGACGATCGAGCTCAAAATTATCCGACGTAAAAGCGCCTTCATGAAGCAAGCTTCCAAAAACAAACACCGGATCATCCCCGCGCGATACAGAAGTATTTCCTTGTATCCTCGGCAGGAAGCCGGACACAGCCTGAAGTTTACGGGCAATAGCCAAATTAACATTCGCATCCTGCTGCTTTAATTTTGGATAATAGGCTAAAACTTTTTGGTAGAATTCCTTAAAGGTAAGCGGACTTAAAGATACTGTTTCAGCAGAGGCATGTAACGAAAAAGAAAAACTCAAAAAAGCAGTAACTATAAATATGAACAGAAGCCCTGTCGGCAATTTTATTTTCATCTTTTTTTCCTTACAGAGAACACTCAATACCCACAATGGCCGAAATATTAAATATTTTCCAAGCTTTCAGCGACTTTCTCCACACAGCCTAAACAGGTAAGCTTACGGAATGAGCGGATTTCTTTACACTTGGTCGAATTCGCGTGCGTTACAAACAATTTCTCGCAATCCTTAAGCTTCTCAGGATAACGATCTTCCAATATGACCTTGGCCGCATAAAACGCGCCGCAATGGCCTTCAGGAGCCTTTCCTCCTCCGTATCCTTCAAACCGGTGAATCATTTCATCAGAAAGCAAAAATTTATCTTTAAATGCGCAAATAATGGTTTGGCCACAATTCAGTTTATTGTGCCCCTGCTGACCTAAAAAATGTGCTCTTGCTTTTTCTTTTGACATAGGAATTACTTTAAAAAACAATACATACCTTCAATTATTATTCAATTAATACTATACCGTAATAATTACCTTTACAGTCCTGCGTTTTGAGCACTTTAATCGGATAGCCATTGGACTTTACGGTTGTATAGACATCTATACCACATGCCTCCATAGATGGCCTTGTTTTATCCGGATGGCGGCAGAATTCAGCGCATTTCTCGCAAAGATTACAAGGTCCGGCACCCATTCCAAAAGCCTTAAAGTATCCGTCCAGAAATATTTCCCGCTCTAATATAGGGATAAGGGAATGAATGTCTGAGTATTCATCGCCATGGACAAGTAACGCATGCTTATAATACGTTAACATACGGCGGGTTAATTCAGGAGCCGGTGAATATGGCGGACAGGTTAAAGATTGTCCGAATCCATCACAACCAAACTGGCATTTCATCCTTACCCATTCCGCAACAACAATGGTTTTAACCGAAATGACTTTGGCTTCTTTTGCGCCTAAGCTTTTAGCGCGTTTTATATATTTTATGAACTTAGCCATCTTCCAAAATCCCTTTTTTATACAATGTGATACGTTATTTGATTACAGCACTGCAAGATAGGGAAATTTCGGAAATTCCGGGGACACGTACCTAATTAAAGTTTACTTCCGAACGTTTTTCTTAATTCAAATACGGCGGCCGCCCTTATCTTTTACCCTATGTTATATGTGGATTGTCACATACATTAATTTTTATTATAATACTTTGCACAGATGCTAACAAGGCATAATTATAGAAACTGATTGAATACTTGGTCTAAAAATAACGATTGGATGAGAAAAAATAGAAAAACCCTGTTTAGGCTTAATGCCGAGACAGGGTTAAAAAATGGGGTCCTTATTATATCCCTATTCGAAAATTTTTTGCCAAATAACGATCTATTCTTTTTCGTCCCTGAGAAACGTCCCCTGTTTTGGTTTTTGTTTTCTAATACCGGGGTAAAGCTGGTCTCTAAGGAAACATCTCTAATGCCCCGCGCCCTGGGGGGCGCTCCCACATTGCCCGGCCTACCGCTCCCCCTCGCTTGGGCTCGGGGTCTCTGGACCGCTCGCTTCTTGCTTGTGATAGTGCGTGTTCGGCGCAGCTATGGTTTGCGCGGGGTGGGGACCGCGCAAACCACAGCGTCCTCACCCGACACATTCTTACAAGCTAAAAACAAAATTTTTCAAGAGGTTCGTCCGCTATCCCGCCTTTAACCATCTAAGAAGCCCCTACGGGGCGGGATGCTGCGCCTCTCCCGATAAACACTTTAAAGCCAAACCTCTGGGGCGGGGCGTGGTGCGGGCACGCCCCGCCCAGTAAGATCGTTTTAAAAATCATCGATTTTTTGGAGAAAAAGACCTAGCTTCTTAACCAAGATACAACTTCCGAAGAAGTAGTAGACCCTGCTTCAAACATCTTAATCGTATACCCCTCCAACCGTATACAACGATATAATGCTAAATATTCATTTCCCTTGAACTCATTATCGATATTTTTCACTACAGGGACTATAGCTATACGCTCTATAGTTTTCATTTGATCCGCAACTCCAATTTCCCAAGGAACCCAACGAGACGCTAAAGCGTTTGCAGTGGCAAGAATTAAGAAATAGTTGTTTTCTTTGATTTTCTCTTTAATTCTATTGGCGGTTGTTCTATTTGTTATCCGAGGCATACCCGAGTCGTTCCAATCAACATAAATTTTGATGCCGAACGTTGCTAGATAATTTATTAAACCTTCGACAAAGATTCTATCTTCATGGCTATGCGACAAAAAAATCGTCTTCTCGCCTGAGAGTGCTTTTGATACCAGATTTACTCTGGCATATTCCTTTTTAGAAGTTTCTTGGGCGTATCTTTCTAGCATAGATTCTGTTAAATATGCCATAGCTACCTCCTGTTTATTTGTTTTGACACAGCAAAGGAACCTTCGTGAAGAGAAAATTAGCTGCTATTAACATTAAGAGTACAAACAATTGCGCCCCATAAAACACTTCTAATGTTTTAGATCTTGAGGCGCATTTAATGCTACAAAAACAATCATTAAATTTGCTCGCGTCCATAGAAAAATCAATCTGCTGTTCATTCCGGGCACATATTTCATCATACAATTTTCTATATTTACGTTCTTGGCTTAAGTAAAAACTATCTAGCCACCAAAACATAAAAATAGGAAAAAATATAACAAATAAATATTTTATTTCTGCGCATTTTACGAAAAAAGCTAATAGCGCAGAGAAAATGGTTATTGTCCAACCTTTTATTATAAAAGAATTACTATTCATTCGAGTAATTACATTCTGTATAAACTCCAAATGTTTGATTTTATTATCCATTTCTCCTCCCTCTTTATGAAGAGCTTCTCTGTATCATTTCTCTGGAATTTATTATCAATTCTTTTCTTGAAGATTTGGAAATAGCAAAATCTATTGCATTTTTTAGAGTTAATGCATTAGAAGGCCATGTTATCCAATGAGCATAATTGCTATTAACATTATCTACTAACCGATCTGGTACTATATATTTACCTTGATGATCTATTATAGCAGTAGCCAAAATAATTCCTAACAAAGCATGCTCATGATGTAATGTAGCATGAATCTCCCAATCAACGAAACGGCGCTTCCAGGTCTCTGCTCCACATAAAACAATTGTGACCGAAGATCCTTTAATATAATCTTCTCTGATTCTTCTGTAGATATAATCGTAATCGTCGCTATCAACTTCGTCATCTAATGAATTGTCGTAGAATACTTCGTAACTGGTGCTAAATGTTTTCCTGAAGGAATTTGCCCAGCCTTCATCGTTTTCGTGATGATAGCTAATAAATACCTTTCTTTTTACCTGAGAGTATAACGGATTCAAGAATGGGTATGGCGTAATTGTCATTTGCCTTAAATCTGCCTATTAAACATTCCTTAATATTTAATAATTTTCCCTAATAGATATCGCTTCCTCAACCCAATTTTCGAGGTTCTCTTTGATGTAATCGTATACATCTATACTTGTTGAATAAGGAGGATTGTAAACCTTAACGATACTGGATAGTTTTTGGCTATCCCTCTTCATTGTAAAATCTTCAAATGGATTTCTCCCTCTATTAGATTGGTTGCCTGTTGCATCTTTCAGATTATGGATATGAATTCCTAAAACCCCCTTCTCGTCATTCCAAGTTTTTTCAATCTCATATTTAATCCATTTCCTTCCAGCTGTATTTTCACCTATAAGAATAATTGAACAAGACTTACCATCCAATTGATCATTGATCCATTTTTTTATTGCATCATCCCCGCCTTTTGTAATTTCTTCCCAATCATTATCCGATACCGGGGCATTTCCCTCGATAACCCCCATATTTCTTACTTGAGACGCTCTCCAGCAATCTGGCTTATAATGAAAGCTGTAAAATGTTCTTCTTGCCATCTTTTCCTCCTCTCAACCTTAAAGTTACCAAACAAAAAGGCAACCCATGACCTTAGAGAGTTGCCCTTACGAATTCATTTGGATATCGTAGGCGAATTACATTGTTGCGTGCTCCAAATAAAACTCACTCTCTTTTTTCTGATCTCCCGCCTTGTATTTTTGAAATAACGAAAGACGCTTTATCTAATTAAATCATTCTCAACCAGTTGTGCAATTAATATTTCCTGGTTTTCCCCTTCTGCTCGATACAAGTCTTTCGTTTACTTGCAAAAACCATCCTCAAAAATTATAAACGCCCTATGGGTTTCCCATCTCATCAATCTGAATATCTTAAAAATAAGGAAATTCCGGGAACACGTACCTAATTAAAAGTTTACTTCAGAACGTTTTTCTTAATTTAAGTACAGCGGCCTCCCTTATCTTTTACCCTATGTTGTATATGATTTTCCGCATATTAGCTTTTATTATAATGCTTTGCATAAATGCTAACAAGAAATAATTATAGAAGCCGCCTGGATACTTAATCTAAAAAAACCAACGCATAAACGAGAAAAAATAAAAAACCCTGTTCAAGCATTAAGCCGAAACAGGGTTAAAAAATGGGCTTCAAAACAAAAACATGGGGTGGTGCGGGCACGCCCGCCCCAACAATTATCCTTTGCGGTGGCAAAAATTAAACAGGAAAAACCTACTTCTTCTTACGCAACTTCTTCCTGTAATTCAAATATGTTTTAAAATTATGATACCGTGGTTCTGTATCGATCGCCCTTGCCATATCTTTCGTTAAAAAATTCATCCAATAATCATCAAAAACTTCTATACTCAAATCAGCGAACACCCCTTTTCCTTCGCATAATTCTTCCATTTTAGTTACAGATCCGATATTTTTAGTATTGCCGCTACCCGTCCTATCACTCGCTATCTTATATTTTTCTTGTAAGAAAAATTTAAAATCTTTTACGACGGACAGTATATTCTTTAGCTCCTCAAAGCGGTAAATCTTTCTTTCGTCTAAACCCTTTTCCTGCCTAGTATAAATTATTCCCAAAACATAATGTTTTTCATATTGGCTATATGGAAAAGTTACATTCTTGTTGGACTGTCTGTTTCTAAAATAACCTGTAAAAGCACCCAAAGTCATTCCGTTTACCTCATCACTGCTTACTCTATAAGTACTTTTTAAATCCAAAGCTATTCTCTTATTGTCTGTTGTGACAAATGTAATATCAGGATAGTGATTTTGCTCCTCACAAAGAACCATTTTTAACTTATGTTCGTTAGCGAAACGCTGAATGACAGGAAAAAGCATTAATTCCATAATTTTGGAAACAACTTTGGTGTCAACGGAGATAGTATAGATATTCTGATAGATATCTATGAAACCCTTAACGGTCCAATCACCCTTCTTCGAAGAAACAACTTTAAAGAACTCCTCAAAATACCGCCTAAAACTACCCTCAAAATCTTTCATTTTAATTCTCCGTTAGTAGCCGATTATTAAAATCTCTTCTGATGTATGATTTTTAGACAAAACATATTTATATTTACCAAACTTATAATGCATGACATTGCTCTTCACATTTTTTACCATTTCGAATAATTCTTGCTCTGATGGTATGCCATCGCTCCGATAAGAAACCACCAAAATGCTGTCTTTAAACTTCCAGAATAGTCTTTCAAAAGCATCATAAATCAATTTCTTATCAGCCCAAACTGATTTCAAATGTTTAATTGGGCGATGCTTATATTTATGATCTATCAGTTCATTCCACTTATCATAGTTACTTAATCCTTCCAAAAAATGATAAAAGCCAAGATAATCCACCCCTACGCCCGAAGCATTTAGATATGGCGTATCAATGTAGACTAAATCAAAATTGGCTTCCAAATGAAAAACATCTTTATTCAAGGCGATGTTTTTTTCTCCGTTATCGAAGATGGCATTATTAGCTTGTCTTACAAAGTTCCTGAAATGCTGCTCAAATGGTTTATCCCAAGAGGTCTTATTGCCAAAAGACCTCTCAACATCCTGCAAACGTATATATAGATTCTTTCTATGGAATAGATTATATGGTCTTTTAATAATGCAAGACTGGAATAGAGCAAATAAGGCAATCGCTTTCTTATAATCGTTATCTAAAACTTCTATGTTCTGGACGACCATATCTATCCAGTGATTTTCATCGTCGGTAAAATATACATCTAAAAAATTATCTGCGATAATACTTCGGTATTTAACTGTCTTATGTTGACTCAATAGATAATCAACATCCTTATTCGTGAGTTCTGAGGTACTGTTCTCAACCAAGGCCTTACCAATGATATAATTGAACCTTAAAACATCGTTGTATGCCACCTTTTTGCCTTTGGTCTTAAATAGATACGCCAAGCAACCGGTACCACCAAATGCATCAAGCACAGAATAAAACTCAAACTTTTCTATATGCGCCCAAATCCAATCCAGAACCTTTAACTTACTTCCCTGATACCTCGTATCAGGGAAATCCCTTATTGTCCTAGAAAGTAATTCGTCAAACAATAATTCTTTCATGTTATCCTTTAGTTACTTCAACCCGGAAAATTCCGGGGACACGTACCTAATTAAAAGCTTACTTCAGAACGTTTTTCTTAATTCAAGTACAGCGGCCGCCATTATCTTTTACCCTATGTTATATGTGGATTGTCACATACATTAATTTTTATTATAATACTTTGCACAGATGCTAACAAGGCATAATTATAGAAATCGATTGACTGCTTGTCTAAAATAACGCATGGATGAGAAAAAATAAAAAACCCTGTTCAAGCATTAAGTTGAAACAGGGTTAAAAAATGGGGTCGCTGGCTTAAGCAGGTTAGAAACGTTATACTTGCCGATCCAGCGCCCTTTAATCCGTTATTTTACCAGCAAACAGCGTAAAAATATACTCAAATCTCAATCAGCTTATAAGAATCCTCCCGCGCGTTCCATTCACAGGAGGATTCTTATAAGAGCCATTACTTCTTTCTCTTTTTAGCCTTCTTCTTATTCGCGACTTTATCCCCCATCGGTTCTCACCCCCTCTCCTTTATGTTGTTTATAATATCAAGAGAGATCTTTGCCGTTCGCTTCCGGTTGATAAATAATTTTTTCAACCTTCAGTTTCGCAATACCCGCGGGCACCTTCCACTCAATGATATCCCCAACACTGTATCCAAGCAGTGCTGTACCTATAGGCGCCAAAATTGAAACCCTCCCCTGACTTGCATCGGCCTGATCGGGAAAAACCAATTGATACGTTATTTCTTCTTTTGTGTTCAAATCTCGCAAATGAACTTCCGAGTTCATCGTGATAACGTCCGAAGGAATATCTTGAGATTTAATGATTTTGCCTCTGTCCAGTTCCGCTTCTAATTCCTGCAAATATCTCTCTTCTTCTTTCTTGAATTGTCTCGCAACCATTATCAATTCCCGCAATCTTCGCATGTCATTATCAGTAATATAAATAGTTTTATTTGTCATTTTTACCCCCTTATCCAATAACCCGGCTGACATTCATCACAAAGAGAATACCTTTTCCCGGTTCTTTTAAGTTACACTGCTTTTCCAATATTTTGACGAGTTTCTCCTGGTTGCCTTCCAGCGTTAAAAGAATCAGGACTTCCCGCAATGAATCAATCGGCAACCCAACCTTACCTCTGCCTTCTTCTGTGCACAACCCCTTGCCGGAAAGCACGGTAGCGCCAAAAATCCCGGCGTCTTTAAGGACTGGCATTATTATTTTTATTTTTCCTTTCGGGAGAATAGCTACAATCAGTTTAAGCATCCCAAACC
>Ga0302251_1001426_pt1 | contig 14691 bp, 15 predicted proteins | sample AAG_RA_Gln_MG_FD_193534 | JGI IMG/M metagenome (GOLD analysis project Ga0302251, IMG submission 193534) | Enriched activated sludge microbial communities from anaerobic digester in WTTP, New Holstein, Wisconsin, United States - AAG_RA_Gln | ecosystem: Engineered > Bioreactor > Anaerobic >...
GCCAGCAAATGTACTGACAGATCTCATAGTGTATAATTGGCAGAAAACTGCGAAGTTTCTGCCGGTGTCTCCTGATAAGTCTCATTGATATGATACTCAACGCTGTCATTAAAAAGAGTAATCATTTGAATGAATCAGCCTTATCAATTGGAGGTGTATAATAGTGGAACAGCAGCTCGCTTCATTGGAAGATGCCCTTAAACAGTGTGAATCGCTGGTTAACGGAGACAAGGAGGAAGAGGCCAGAACACTTCTACTAAGTCTCCAGACAAAGGGAGTGGAAGACGCGGAGATTCACCTCAAAGCAGCACAATGTGCAGAAAAACTCGGCATTACTGATCGCATTATCTATGAGCTGAATCAGGCATATCGCTACAGGCCTGATGATCTTTCAATAATAAAGCGTCTGGCTGTTGTACGTATCGATTCGGGTCAGTATGACAGAGCTGAAAAGTGTCTCAGAGAGCTGCTTAAGAAGGACCCTCACGATATCGACGCATACAGGCAACTTGGCGCTATCCTTGAGGAGGACAGGCAGTTCGGTGCTGCTGCCGAGCTTTACCGAGAGGCTTATCAGAAAACCGGTCTTGAAGAGTTTGCAAAACGGGCTTTATCTGTTGAACACATTGAAGAGACTGATGAAAGCAGTGAATATTCTGATGAGGAAAAGCCGGATTCACATATACCGCGAATACCGGAAGAAAATGAAGTTGTGCTTTATATGTCTCTTTTTCAGGGCAGGGAAGGAACATATGCGAGACAATGGGTCAGCCCTACCGGTGAATCTGGATATACTCCTGTGCGTGAGCCATTCACACCTAACCCTGCAAAGAATCATCTGATAGGTAACTTAACTGCCGGGCTGTACCAACTCAGAATAGACAATACACTCCTTTTCATCGCTTTCGACATTGATATCCCTAAAAGTGTGCTTACCCAGGCAGTAGGGGATAAAAGAAAGTGGGACAGCGCAATCGCATCTGTACACAAAACAGCCTGCATAATAGCGGACACATGCGCATCCCTTGGTATTCCGGCATATATCGAAGACAGCGGCCATAAGGGCAGGCACGTATGGATTTTCATGGACGAGCCGGTGCAGGCCAAAGCAGCCAAGAACCTCGCAAGGCTCATAATGGCGAGATCTGAAGGGATACCTCCACAGATTCAGGTTGAGATATTTCCAAAGCAGACACACGTAAAAGAGGACGGTCTGGGAAATCTTATAAAAATTCCGCTCGGAATTCACAAGAAGACAGGGAGACGCAGTCTGTTCATCGATGGAAATGGAGTCCCATATCCACGTCAGATGTCATTTTTGAAGACAATCCGCAAGTACTCGAAGGAAGCTCTTTTCGAGGTTCTTGCATCCAGATTCGATGGAGCCAGGCGCGGCGAAATGACAGAAACAGATGGTGCGCCCTTTGATCCGGATAATGGTAAAGGAGTTCATCAGGAACCCGGAAAAACAGTGAAGCAGATCGGCATCTCCCGCCCTGTTGAGGAATATGATCCGGCAAGAGACAGCCAGTTCCAGTTGTTACTGGTCCGCTGTCCTGTGATACGCCATCTTGTAGAAAAAGCCCAGCAATTTCGGGAGATAAACAACGATGAAGCTAATGTGATTGTACATACAATAGGGCATCTTGAGAACGGTCCGGATGCAGTGAACAGCATTTTGCGGGAATGTCCCACTGCCAGTGAGAGTCTCTTTCTGAAGAGCCGTCTCAGAGGCAATCCCATCAGCTGTCCTAAAATAAGATCGAGAGTTCCTGATGTTACATCCAGAGTAATTTGCAACTGTCAGTTTGATCCACGTCTTCTGGTTTATCCTAATCCGCTTATCCATCTGCAGGGGCCCGACCCAGGTGCGTTGGGAGTCACTGTAGATTCGCTGCAGTTTCACAGTCTGGTTCAGGACTATCTGAAGACGAAAAGGATTCTCAATGAAACTGAGATACTTTTCGAGCGGTATCAGGAAAGAATGAACAAGCTGTTTGAAGAGGCCGGAGTGGAAGAAGCAGAGACACCACTGGGAAAGATCACCCGTGTTAAAGGAGAAGATGGTTCAATCTCTTTTTCACTGGGAGTATGAGATATGTCCGGAGCAGGATAGCAATGTCGATCCTTTATCTTGTCGATCAGGGAGCCTATGTAAGAAAAAGCGGCAACAGGCTCATTGTGGAGAAGAGTGGAAAGGTTGTGCAATGGCTCCATACATTTGATCTGGAGCAGGTTCTCGTTTTCGGCGGTATCCAGCTTTCTTCCGGAGCCATTCAGCATTTTTTGACAGAAGGCATAGATACTGTTTTTCTTTCCACATATGGCAGATATCGCGGGCGGCTGGTGGCGCATCTCGGCAAGAATATTGAACTCAGACGCATTCAGTTCCGGAAGATGGATGATCCTGCATATATCATTGAAAGCGCGAGGAGCTTCGTTGCAGGAAAGCTCCAGAATTATCGTATATTGCTGAGACGGCATAACCGCTCCATGTCAAATGACGATGTAGAGGGAACAATTCACCGTCTGCGCGTACTCATCGATCAGCTAAAGGATACATCAACGATAGATGAGGTGATGGGTTTTGAAGGGAAAGGCTCGTATTATTATTTCAGAGGCCTTTCCAAAGTAATCCGCAATCTGGAATTCACCTTTGAAAAGCGGACCAGACGTCCTCCCAGGGATCCGATGAATGCGCTGTTGAGCTTTGGTTACACCTTACTGGCCAACACTGTTCATTCAGCAGTCAATGTGGCAGGCCTCGATCCCTATCTCGGCTGTCTTCATGCGACTGACTATGGACGTCCATCACTTGTCCTCGATATGATGGAGGAGTGGAGACCTGTAATTGTCGATACGGTAGTGCTTCGGTGTATTAACAGGAATATTATATCACTGAAAGATTTCCACTTTCAGCCGGAAGTTGATCTCCCCCCCGATGGTGAGGAAAGAGATGATCTAAAGAAGGAAGACTTTCCTGTTCTTCTCATCCACAGTGGATTGAGAAAGTTTATTCAGCAGTATGAGCAGCAGTTGAAAGAAAAGGTGTTCTATCCCCGTGTCGGAGCCAGGTTATCATACAGAAGCATAATCCTGGAGCAGGTACGGATGCTAGTGCGTGATCTGAAAGGGGAAGAACGATATGTTTCTTATGAAATGAAGTAGCACAGGAGATGCATTTAGACAGGGTATGAATAAAAAATATATAGTGATTTCATATGATGTGGTTGATGACAGAATGCGCACCAAGGTATCAAAAGTCCTGATAAATCACGGAAGGAGGGTACAGAAGAGTGTCTTCGAGTGTCTCATTACGGAGAAACAGTATCTTTCTGTCAAAGAGGCCCTCGAAAAGATAATAGATATGGAGCATGACAGTGTCCGTTATTACACTATCTGTGCCGGCTGCGTCCACAACATACAGTTCTCAGGGTGGGGGACAGTCACGGAGACTGAGGATACTATTGTGATATGAGACAGACTCATTAAGAGAGGTGGGAAAACGATGAATCTGAATGAAGCCTTTACCATCGCCGAAGCCAAAAGAAAGCAGGGTGATTTTTCCGGAGCATACGAGGATTTCAAGGAAATATGGGACACCTCAGCCATACCCAGAAGCGGCTGCGGCTGTGCCCATTGTCTCAGAAAGATGGGTAAGTGTGAGGAAGCTGCACTGATTGCCAGGGAAGTCATGGAGAAGAGCCCTCAAGTGACGTGGGCTCTCAATGAGCTTATCTGGTCACTGATTCAGGGTGATCTGAAGAAGGCTAAGGAAAGAGGCGATCTGGAGGTGATGAACGCCGTCGCAGAGGAGATTTTTTCTCTCTCAAATGATGATCTGTCGAAACGAGTCACCTTCTTTTCTGTAGTGGATATATTCAAGCATAAGATGAGATGGGAGTCTGTGCTGCAATGGTGCGAAAAAATAAACCCTGAGATGCTTCCCATTGAAAAGCCCATACCTGAAGAAAAACACAAGGGAATATCGGAGAGAGAGCGTTATTACTATGCGAAAATACGGGCTCTTATGAGTCTTGAACGTTGGGATGATGCGAGAAATGTCTGCAAAGAAGCGCAGGCACTCTTCCCCAGAAAAGCGGATTTTCCCCGATGGGCAGCCCGCGCCAGGGGAGAGACCGGAGATATTGATGGTGCTCTTGCCGAATTTCACGATCTACTGAGGCGCTTTCGTCGTGAATGGTACATTGATGCGGAGCGGGCAGAGCTTCTGCACAGAAAGGGAGACCACGAGGCATCTCTCAAACTGGCGTGCAGCGCAGCCATGGGCCGTGGAGAGCTGAAGACAAAGGTCAATGTGATGTCGTTGATTGCAAAGATACTCCAGGCAACCGGAGATAATGAGATGGCGTTGATAAATATTGCTCTTGCAAAAGAAGTGCGCACGAGGGAGAAGTGGTCTGTCCCGAGGGATCTGCTCGATCTTGAGTTTTCAGTGCAGCAGGTGCTGAAAGCAGAAGGAAAACCATATTCTGTCTCATCGGAAAGCTTTGACAAAATTCGGGATAGATGCAGAGAATACTGGGCCCGTCACAGAGAAAAGGCTGTTCCAGCTGAAGATGTTCGTCATGCACCTCAACTGGTAAAGGCAGGCAGCTCTTCAAGAGGAACAATCTCAGGGCCTGTGACCGGTGGAGCGCCTTCTGCCACTGCAGCAGTTGTGGGAAGGTCCAATGTATCTTCAAATGCCGTTCAAGCAGGCAGGGGCTCAGGGAAACTGCTTGTCCTCAACAAGAACTTCGGCTTTATAAAACCTGATGATGGCAGTGATAATGTATTTGTGCTTGTGCAGGACATTCCGAAGGATTACCGCAGCGTTGGAACCGGCGTCACATATTCATTGAAGACAAATTTCGATCACAAAAAGGGAAAGGATTCAGTGCGTGCCGTGGAAGTGAAGGCGAAATAGGGAGCGATTAAGCCGACCTGCGGCAATGATCCGATCAGCAAAGACATCTGTGAAAGGCTTCTGAATGCGATCATGGAGTATACAGATATCACTGATAAGGAGCTTCCCGCATTTCAGGAGACCACGCTGTTGCATCACATTGTATTACAGAAAAGCTTCAGCGAGTAATGCTCATGGTGAGTTGTTGTTTTATATTCGATTATAATCGAAAGTATTTGACAAAACCTTCGATTATAATTAAAATATAATTGGGAGATTCAATGGAAGATATATTTTATGCCTTTAATCCATGGTGGGAGAACAGAAGCTTCACCACTGGTATTCTCCGTTCAGAATATATCAAAGTCCTTGCTCCATTTCAGGAAAGACGACAGGTCGAACTGATCACAGGAAGCCGGCGGGCAGGAAAAACAACGCTTCTTAAACAGCTTATAAAAACTGTGCTGGACAATGGCACTCCACCAGAAACACTTTTATTTCTCGCACTTGATCATCCAAGACTCTCTCCGCTTCGAATCTCCGACCATCTAACCACCTTTCGAAAGCTTTTTTTGCATGCACGTGAAAGGAAGCTCACTCTCTTCCTTGATGAGGTTCAGGACAGTCCGGACTGGGAAGCAGAAATAAAGTCCCTCTATGATTTGGAAGATCTAAAGATATTGTGCACAGGCTCTACATCTTTCCTCATCAATACAAAGGGAGGTAAACTCACAGGGCGACAGATATCCACTACTATCTATCCCCTCAGTTTTTCCGAGTATCTTCTCTTCACCGGACAAGAGATACGCAGGGCTGAGAGCTATAAATATGAAAAATGCGCTGAAGATTACATCACCACAGGGGGATATCCCGAATATGTGTTGAACCGTGATGAGTTATATCTCAGTAATCTCATTGATTATGTGATAGCCAGAGATATTGCAGGGTTTTTCAGGATTCAGAAAACATCTGTTCTCAAGGATCTGTTCCGCCTTATCACATCATCAGTGGGTTCGAGAATCAGTTTCAACAGACTTTCAAAGATCCTTGGCGTTTCTCTTGATACTATCAAAGAATACCTTTCATGTTTCGAGGCTGCATTTCTTATGAAAAGCATCGAGAAATGGTCCACCTCATACAATGAGAGAATATATTCCCAGAAAAAGTGCTATCTCCTCGACACGGGATTGAAAACACTCTTTACAGGGAAAGGCGATTTGGGTGCAAAAGCCGAAAATGCCATATTTACCGCTCTTCTGAGGCACGGCCTTACTCCTTCATACTGGGCAGAAAATGGCAGTGAAGTGGACTTTATCGTGGAAACCGATCACGGCACTGTTCCCATAGAAGTCAAATATATACCCGAAATTGACTATTCATCAAAGGCATTTAACGGAATGAGGCTTTTCTTCACACGCAACCCAGGTATTAAAAAAGCATTGATAATAACCATGGGTGATGACCGGAGCCTGAAGGATGAGGGACATACTGTTCAATGCATCCCCCTCTGGCGTTTTCTCCTGGGTGACCCACGTGACATTCTACGGGAGTTTTGACAGAAACTTCACTTTCAGTGGTCTGCAGATTCTTCTTTCTGAACGATGCTGCTGTCAACTATGATAAATTCAGTATGGAGTTTCTCTGAATCAGGCCCCACAAAGCTCTGCACCTCAAATCTCACAGGGTCGATTACCACTCCAAGAGAGAAAGGGTTGTTGAAGAACGCCTTTTGTGTCGCACGGTCTGTGCAGCTGAAAAAGGCTCCCAGATTTGGATGACTGTGATACCATCCGATGACTGATTTACCTTTGTCAATATATTCCTGTGCTCTGCTCCATAACTCTGTACCCATATGCAGCGAAACAGATGTGTTTCTGAAGTTCAGGCTTTCTATGGAATTGGTGATGACTGAGAAAAAGGGGTAGTTATGCTCCACAGAATAGGAGAATCGATAGATATCTCCAAGCAGGAGGCCTCCCAGTTCGTTCGTGATGTCTGAGTTCAGGTGAGTGATAATGTGTTCGTGGCATTCGTTGGTGATATAGATATCAGGCTCATCAAAAGAGTGATATATAAACAGGAATGCCGCCATCCAGGCTTTTTGTTCAAAGAGCACTGAAATATCATCAATGATCAGATCGCTCTCCAGATTTTTCCATTTATACACGTAACACCTCAGACTATATCAGATATTTTTCCATGTTCCTTTTGTCTCAACGTTTTTCCACACCATTTTGGGCTTTTGCAATTGCTGCTTCAACGCTTCAATCTTTACTGTCGGGAAAATACCTGGATTTCTGGCCGACTGCACTGTATACCATTGAGAAGCTTCGCTGTTGGCAGGTGAATGAGTATTAATAATCAGCGGATCGAAGGCCAGGAGCTTCATTATCCTTTCCACAAGAAGATAAAGGCTTTCTGTTGGCATCCATCTGGTTCCCAGGCAGATCTTTCCGCTTGTAAAGACATTGGGATTCCATATCGGAGTGAGGATCTTAGCCAGAGGCTCTTCAAAAGGGTATCTATGAGGAAGCTCAAAGAGAATATCCGAGCTTTGCTGGACTGTGTGCGGATAGGTACTGTCCCGCGAGGTCGGAACTTTCAGACGGACTTTTATTGTAGAGAACGACCTGTTGTATTCCAATACTTCGACTCTTCCTGGATAAAGAGATGCCAGTGCTTTCACTTTCCCAAGGTCTTCTTCGCGTCGTCTGTTTATGGCTTCCATATTCTATCTCCTTCCCGCTGTGAGCACCGGCTGAATTTCCAGAATATCACCGTTTCTTATCTCAGAGTATTGGAGTGTATCCGAGGGGTTCAATACTTTATTCGATGTCGCATTGATTATTGTGTAGTCATTGTCTTTCGGAAGTGCCCAGTTGTAAATGGCTCCCTCAATAATATCACTCACCTTGTGCGACGGAGATATGCCGATCTCCGCTTTTCTTGATTTGTCGGCAGTCCTGATGATAATGCTCAACTCTTCCATTTTACGCCTCCATTTCTAATAATACTTGATGATCTCCCTTACAAAAATAAAGAAACTTCACCGGAAGAACAGTCTCTGAAAACCTGGCAGATAGTTCCTCGAAATTCAGGGTGTCCTTAATCACTACATCGTTGGAAAGAGCATTGCAATCACTGCAGTATGCAAGTGATTCATCATAACTCTCTGCATTGCCGTTAATAGCTCTGATTGTCCCACAGTTCCTGCATATTACATCGAGGACCACTTTGTCGCTGAGGTACACTGGAAAATCCTTTTCAACGCCGTTACATCTGATGGGAACTCCGGTCGGTTTGTTTTTTACTTTAAAATAGATATAATCATAAAAGATTGATGAGCAGAAACAGTCCTCCTGATGATCAAGATATGCCACAGTAGTGTTCAGGCTTATGGTGTCGACATACATTCGCAGGGAGCCCTGTGGACTGTCCTTATGATCTCTCTGGAGAAACAATGAGCACGCTGAGGCACCGGCAATGCCTGCAGTTATGGCGGTAGTTGGCACTTTCTTCTCTTCAAAAGCTTTCTTCCTGAGCCACCCGCATGAGTAGCGCTCCCTGAGCCCTTTGTATACTGAGGCAGGCAGGTTGCACTGATAGCATGCGCACCCTCTGTCTTTCGAAAAAGGATACTTCTCAACGGCCACATACCTGCTGTCAATCGCAAGGTTATATAAGTCGACCTGAGCCCAGAGGCATAATTCATTAAGTCTTATCCGTGCCTCATGATTGTCAACACAGCAGAACACGGCATCAAAGCTCTTTATCTGTCTGATGGATAGAGACTTCCAGAGATCTCCGGACTTATGGCTCACTTTTATGGAGGGGTCAAGGTGCAGGCAGGCTTCTGCCGCCACTTCGGCTTTATACCTGCCGATGTCCTTTTCGTTGAAGAGAACCGTTCTCGTCAGGTTATGCTCTTCAATACGATCAAAATCCACTATATGAATACGGCCGATTCCCAGCAGGCTGAGATTTTTCAGCACTTCATTACCTGTTGCTCCAACTCCTGCAACAATTACCGATGTCTCTTTTATCTTCTTCTGATCAAACCAGTCGATCATTGAGTGCCGTAAATATCTGTCATTGCTCATTTTTTATCTTCAGTACCTCCTCATACGCGCTGTTGATGAGTTTGAGTGCCTCCTCACTGCTTTTTCTCATAAATTCATCTGCTATGTCAGGGTGATACACCTTAATCAATTTCCGGTATGCCTGGTGAATCTCCTCGATTGATGCATACGCCTCTATTCCCAGCACTTCGTATGAATTCAGCTTCTGTGAGCCCATATGGTATTTCTGTCTGGTTGTCTTTATGTTCTTCCACTTCATCGGACCTCCAGTATCATATCCCGATGGCTTACCACAATCTGGTAGCCGAATGTGTGATGGTTCGTCAAAAGCCCACGGATCCTTATGGTCTTACCCTGCAGGCTTCTCAGAAATCTGCTTCCGCCGCTGTCTCTTACGGTGCCTTTGAAGACTGTCATCTTCAGGCCGTTGTTCCAGGAGGTGTCCTCGAACATCACTGCATAGCTTCTGCCATCTCTGCTCACGTTGACCCTCGGTACATAACCCTCAAAGGTTATTGTCTGGCCGATATGATTTCTGAAGGTCTGGAGTGTCACTATATTGGGTAATATGTTAATCCCTCTTGTGACATTGAAGAAGCTCTTTACCGGAATGATTTCCTTTGACCTGCAGGAGACACAGCACCCCCCATTCTCCTCTCTCAGTATCTGGATACTGAGAGATTGATAGTATACCTTGCATTTTCTGCACTGGTAGATATCTTTTGTCGTATCGAGAAGTGAACCGGTAAAAGCATCCTGAATATCCTTCAGATCCACCTCTTTCACTGCAACAGCATTTCCAGCGCCCAGATCTCTCATTGAAAATCCGGAAACTGCTGCCCCTCTGGGGCGATAAGTGAATCCAGGTTCCGGTTTCTGTTTCGGAAGTGAATCTGACTGCCTGTTCGACTGTGTAGCAGCAACAGTATTTGACTGCAAAACTTCAGATGAGGTGGCAGTATTCTGAGCTGCAGGCCTGTATGTATGCTGTCTATCTATCTGTGAGGAAGCCTGATCTTGTTGTGATACCGAAGGTGATGGAGGAATCTGCACCACCTTCGGTATCACTGGCGCTCCCTGGGAAGGGTTCCCACCAAAGCCGAATAGATTGAAGATACACTTGAGCACTGACATCATTGCGATTACAAGCCATATCAGAATTCCCGGAAACAGGAAGATTCCACTTATAAAAAAGCTCAGACATGATCCGAACGCAGCGCCGATATTCCCCGTCCCCAGAGCACTCAGCAGTTCAGGTGCAATCGAGGAGGCTGTTGCTAAGCAGAACACGATCTGGATACAAAGACATCCGCAGTTGTTTTTAACAGCATCCACCGGAATTTCTCCAATTCCTGTCCACACAGTTGCCCAGATATGAATGGCAAAAATATGCTCTGTGGACAGATGAAGGAAAAGATTCATTCATCATCGCAGGGAGAACCGCTCTTTAATCCCTGAATTTATTCTAGCACGGCGCAGTGACATGAATATGACACTGTAGATCATTCCGATGTGAATTTGATCAGCTCTGGAAATTGCCATTTCCATACGCCTGATTTTTCCGCAAACAGCTATCACACAGGGAATTTCATTTCATTATATATGTCAGAAGGCCTCAAATCTGATGAAACAGGATACTGCCGGTTAACCTGTCATCCTGCATGATTCTATGTATATTCCACGAGTTTTCTAAATGACAGGAGTTTTGTATTTCAAAAGCATTGTACCATCTGGTTTGCCTGATATGTGACAGATAATTGTAAAAATATAAATTGTAAATCAACAGACAATAGCTTCCAAAAAAACATAGCTATACAGAAAAAAACCGGCACATGCGGATGGTTCACTGCAGTCCGGATGACACCTGATTCTCACGGTGTTTTCTATTTGTGCACAAAAAACGAGGAGGTGATGAAAAAGACCTTATTGTCAAATAGAAATCACTGCATACGAACAGATATCTGAGTAAGCAGGGAGACTGCAGAATGTTTCAACAGATTCAGTTTCTGTCATTTCATGGAGTGTTAGTAATTACAGGCTCATAACAACGGGGATCTAAAATAATTCTATGAGGAGGGTAAAACCATGGCTTTTTTACTTTTACCGATAATTGTTTTAGGAATAAGTGCAGTTGCGGGTATTACCGGATTGGCAGCAGGATGTGAAGGCCTGTCGGATATGGATAAGGCTCGTGAAACTGCACTTTCAGCTGAGAGACTGCACAAGTCTGCATTGAAAAAACTGGAGATAAGCAGAGAGAAGATCAATTCAGAAGCAGAGTCATTCTTCAATTATAAGAAAGACATAAAAATCAATACCTTTGCAAAATTAGCCGATTATCTTGAAGTAATAAACAGACGTAATCATAATTACAGAAATGGCAAATACCGGGCATCCACAGGTATATCAGAAATCAGAATCACACATAAGGTCAATGAATACAGGCAGCAGTCTGTTGATGCCATTTCCATGATTGGCAAAGGTATCAGCTCACTTGTCGCAGGCACAGGAAGTGGAGCTGCATCACTGCCGCAGCATCATATTGTGGTGTTGCAGGTACTGGCACAGCTATTACAGGTTTGAGTGGTGTTGCTGCCACTAATGCGACACTTGCGTGGTTGGGAGGCGGTTCATTAGCTACTGGAGGTCTTGGAATGGCAGGAGGTGCGATAGTGCTTGGTAGTGTAGTTGCTGCACCTGCGATTTTTATCTGTGGTTTTGCAATAGCAGGAGAAGGTGCGGATGTCGATTCTTATCTTCAGTTGCCTGAAAACGATAGATCAGTTGATGGAAATATTTACAGGGAGATCTTCAATTATGATTGGCCCTGGTACAAGTCATTGTGCAAAGATGATGGTTACTGGGATTTGCTTGATCCGGTCAGAGAAGTTCTTTCCCAGAATATACAGGGGTTCCAGGAGAGTTCTTTCATATTCTGTGATGAAGCACAGGATTTTACAAGACTTGAACTTTAGTTCCTGCTGAGGCTTTCACCTTTCAGCAGGTATGATCTTTCCAAAGCTTTCCAGGGAAAGCTTCCATTTGCCTTTGCCGGAGATCCACTGCAGACAATCAATCCATCCGGTTTCAGCTGGGGAAGACTGAAATCCATTTTCCATACAACGTTTTCCAGTCTTGGAATGCCTGACATTGCCATGGCCTACTACGAGTTGAAGAAAAACTACAGATCGCTGCCGTCAATAGTGTAGACTGCCAATACCTTTCAGTTGGCAAGAAAGGCATTCTTTGACTACAGGCCTTTATCGCCTCAGGAACCCTGGGATTACGAGAACGATTTGATGATGCCGGGCGGAAGAGTGTTTGTCCTTGATAAGGATATAAGTGCAGATGAAATCAAAAAGTATTCTGCCAACACTCGTTTTATAATCCCAGTGGAGGATGGTGAAGAAGAGGGATTCATCAACAACAATCGTCATCTCAGGGAAATATTTTCAAATGAGGATAGTCTGTAAGATAACGAGCAAAAGGAGAATCGGGCTCTTACTACCATCGATGCAAAAGGACTGGAATTTGATCGCGTCATTCTATATTGCTTCGGCGATCATTTTTTCAAGTCTCTTGATAAACTCAATCCTGATAACAATGACGACTTTTACAAGTTCAGCTATTTCATCAACAAGCTCTATGTCGCAGTGACAAGAGCGAGAAAATTCCTCTTTATCATCGATACCCAGGAAGGTTTTGACAAGGTGTGGAGATACTTCATGAATATCGACTGGCTATTGGAAAAGACCGGGATCGAAAAACACAAATGGGAAGAGTGCTGTTCGGCACTGGAGCATGGAAGTGAAGCAGATCTTGCCAATATGAAGGAGGAATTTCCTGAGATTCTGGCAGAGGAACTGGAATCCGGAGGGCTCAAAGAGCAGAATCCAAAGTTGCTGTGGCAGGCAGCCGAGCTATACAGGCGGGTAAATGAACTGAAGAAAGCTGCAAAGTGCCGAGTAGCGGCTTTGGAATTAAGGGAAGAGTGGGAAAAAGCGGGAAGGCTTCACGAATCTGAGCCGCTTTCGGACCTTGAAAAAGCGGCATATTGTTACTGGAATGCCTGTTCCTGGAACAATCTCAGGAGAATGGTTGAAAGAATCATCAAGCCTGAAGAAGAGTATAGAATCATCTCGACATTCATGACGAATAATTCCACCATAAAAGAGATAAGAGAGCTCAATGCATACATGTCAGGGAAATGCAGAGATCCTCTCTGGGAGCTTGATGAGAACAGTGCACAGTGGAAGCAGGTATTTGCACTGCTCAGAAAGACAGCTGCAAATGAGCCGGGTAAAGAGCTTCTTTACGATGCAGGAAAAGTATTCTCGATCTTTGGGAAAGCAGGCTTTCCAGGAGGATATGACGAGGCTTCCAACTGCTTCTTCAGAGGCGGATACTACGAGGAAGCTCTTTATCACTGGGAAATCATCGGAAAAACAGGTCATACTGATTATTTCCTGTCAAAGTCCGAAATTGCAGGGATTTCCTCTGAGAGGTTTCGATGGTTGAATCTGGCGCAGAAGTATGATGATATCATCAAAGAAGCCATGAATATGGAAGATAAGGATTGTGAAACAATAATCCAGATTGCAGAAGCTTATCGGCGAAGAAACGCAGAAGGTGATATGCTTTCTGCATTTCAGTCATCTCTTGAGATGTCCGATACTATGAAAGCACGTTGTGATTTTAATTATTGCATGGCAAAGAGTCTCTTGACACCTGATGATAAGATCGATTGCCTCAGGAGATTGATATATGCCATACTGAAAAATGATGACATTGGGAAGATCGATACCTGGATGGAAGTTGTGAACATATTCGATGATACAATTAAGAAATCCAGAAATCATGAAAAAGAGATCTTCTCTGTTCGTTGTCATATAGTGCGTGAATTTGGCCGCTCCAATGTAGCTGTTTCACACATGGATATTTCTGAAAACCTGGTATCGAAAAAAGAAGAGAATAAAGTGGAGAAAGTCAACAAGATAATTGACAGGAAACGAAGAGACTGGAGACTGCCCGATCAGATAAGAGAGTATCCCGGTATACTGGAGGAATTCTTTTGCCGCGGGGCCATTCAGATGGCAGAGACCGATTCTCATAGATTCAGCCGTCTCAACAGGACAGAGCTTACCCTTCTGAGAATAGTGAACTTCCCGTTCAGGAATTCTGTCACTGAAAAAGTTCCTGAGACCACCTCTGCCACAGAACGTAACTTTACGTTTATGAGCCAGCTCGGCAAGCGGGTTTGTCTTATCCAGAAGCTGAACTGTTCCGGACTCCAACAGATGCCTCTCCAGAAGATGAGAAAAGAGCGATGGAAGCGTTGTTTTGATGAAGAGCTCCACAGATTCATTCTTATCTGCCAGCTTGAAATCGATATAGTGGAGTTCGGGAAATCCCTTCGAAGTACCTCTGGATTCCTTTCAGAGCTGAAACTGTTCCTTCCTCAAGAACTGTGCCTATTGAAATGATATTGTAGTTTTGAAGAGACGGGCCAGTATCTGTCGCAGCTATCATCCCGGCAGTAATGGTACTGGCATCAGATCTTTTTTTGTTTATTTTTTCGTAACTGCTCAGGGGGTATAAAATAATTTTTCTGAATCTTGCATGAGTTTTTCCTTTCTTATCGAACAATGATAATGTAATGGAAAATGCAAGAGATTATGAAATCACATTACCACGGATAGAGGA
>Ga0302251_1001429_pt1 | contig 14675 bp, 11 predicted proteins | sample AAG_RA_Gln_MG_FD_193534 | JGI IMG/M metagenome (GOLD analysis project Ga0302251, IMG submission 193534) | Enriched activated sludge microbial communities from anaerobic digester in WTTP, New Holstein, Wisconsin, United States - AAG_RA_Gln | ecosystem: Engineered > Bioreactor > Anaerobic >...
CAGCACCTTAATTCGAAGTGGGGGTTTGCATAGTGACGACTTTGTGGCCAAAACTGCCTATTTTTGATGTCCAAAGTTGAAGAGTTTTCTTGACCAAAACTGACTAATTTATTTTACCATTCACACCCATTATCCAAGCTTAAGATAATGGTTGTTTTAAATTGCAGATCAATTTCCGGAATTTCTTCGACTGTACCGGGTAGAGATTGCCTCGTTTTTTGAAAGGTGTCCTTTGAAAGCCTTAATATATCAGGATTCTTTTATGATCAACTTCCGCAACTTCACTGGGGTTACCAGGTACGGGCCTTGAATCTGCTTGTTCAAAAGTTCTTTCATACACGCCAAATCCAAGCCTAAAAAGTGTTAAGAGCATTTTGACAACAGGCCAGGATAAAACTTCAGTCGAAACGCCTGCAAAGACTAGTGATAATTCAGCGCCATTTGGTTTTACCCGTGGTGCAGACTATTATGGGAGGAAGTAATCATGACCAATGAATCGACAATTAATAAGCTTATTGAAATGAGACTTACAGTAATGGCAGATGCATTTCGAATTCAAATGAGAGGTCCATCTCTAAATAATATATCCTTTGAAGACCGTCTGGGACTGCTCGTGGATATTGAGTATACCAGTCGTAAAAACAACAAATTTGCTAGATTACTTAGAAAAGCGACGTTTGATCAAACTGCAGCCAGTATTGCTGATATTAACTTCAGTGCAGCTAGAAAGCTTGATAAATCTACCATATATAGATTAGCTACATGTGAATACATATTTGAAAAGCACAACATTATCATCATGGGTGCCGCTGGAGCCGGCAAATCATACTTAGCATGTGCATTTGGCATAGAAGCTTGTAAGAGGCTTTATTCAGTAAAATATCTGAGACTTCCAGAGTTGCTGGTTGATTTGGCAATTGCACGCGGCGAGGGTACTTATAAGAAGGTGTTGAGTCAATATTCCAAAGTAGACCTACTCATATTAGATGATTGGATGCTTTTGCCTTTAATTGAGACGGAAGCAAGGGATTTACTTGAAATCATCCATGCTAGGCACAAGAAGGCCTCAACAATATTTTGTTCGCAGTTCTCACCCGCTGGATGGCATGGAAAAATTGGAGAAGCTACTTTAGCTGATGCAATACTGGATAGGATTGTCCACGATTCTTATAATATCGAAATCCACAGTGATGAACGGGAGCTCTCTATGCGTGAGGTATATGGGATACAGAATCAATTAACTAAACGAGGCTAGACCGGAATGATTGTGACCTTTGTCCGGACGGGGTGTAACCTCCCGTCCGGAACAGGTGATCCCATTGATCGGTATATGCAGCGTCGCTGGATTCCTTAAGAAAAACTGGTCCGTTCAATTTATCGAAGATCCCCATGACGTCTCCTTTTTTGATGTCTTTCTTATAGAATACCAAAATTGGAAGATTGTTGCTAGTTGTTGTGGGGGAAGGGGGTGTGGATTGGGTGAATTTTAATATAGATGGTGCTTTGCGGTGTCTAAGAGATGAATTGCTAACTGGTCTGAGCTAGTGAGGTTTTTTATCTGTTGGAAAGACCAGTGCAAAGACTTTTTCTGCCGATGGTCACCCAACTTAAATTGATTTTGAATGTGTTAAATTTTGGAAGTGGCAGGTTTTTTATAACCCATTATCGGATTGGACGATAATGGGTTGGGTTAAATTGTGGATCAATTTCCGGCATTTCTTTGACTGTATCTGGTACAGATCGATTCGTTTTTTGAATGTTGTCTTTTGAAAGCCTTGATATATCTAGTTAATTTTGCAAACAACTTCCGCAACTTCACTGGTGTTACCAGGTACGGGTACCCAGATCTTTCCCAGGTACGGACCCATTTCGTGTGGCATCTACTTGTAAAGATGGCACCTTACAAAATGATTGGGTGAAATTTCGCTCATAATTGGATCTGTTAAGCCGCAAATTTCCATCTTGCGATTGCAGCGTGTATGGAAACTACACCCAGTGGGGATATCTACAGGTGAAGGTATTTCTCCAGTAGATATTACCTTTTGAGGTTTCAGTAGTTCTTCTTCTTCTGAAATGACTGGGATAGAGGATAACAACATTTGTGCGTATGGATGCATCGGAGATTTGTAAAATGATTCAGTCGGTGCAATCTCACACATTTTACCCAAGTACATCACCGCAACTTTAGTAGATATATTTCTCATGAGACTAAGATCATGCGTAATAAATAAGTAAGTAAGATCTTTTTCCTTTTGCAATTTCAACAACATATTGATGATCTTCGCTTGAATGGAAACATCCAATGATGAAGTAGGCTCATCTAGAATTATGAAACTCGGATTACTACACAATGCTCTGGCAATAGAAACCAGTTGCTTCTCCCCGCCACCAATTGAGTTTGGAGATTTATACATAAAATCTGGTGGCAACTCAACCATATCCAAGATTTCTAGTATCTTTTCATCGATTTTATCTTTACTAACAATTTTGTGTACTTTGAGTGGTAAACTTAAAATTTGACGAACATCTTTGTAAGGATTCAGCGAAGAACCAGGATCCTGAAATACGATCTGAGCTTTTCTCTTGAAGTCCATACTTCTATTTTTATCTTTGGGCGTGATCGTATTTCCATCAAAAATAATTTGCCCATCGCTTTGCTTATACATACCCATTATGGTATATGCAATCGTACTCTTACCCGAGCCCGATTCCCCTACAAGACCCATAATCTCACCTTTGCTTATGTTGAAGTTTACTCCATCAACAGCTCTGACAAATCTGGTTTTATCTATTGGAAAATAGGTCTTTAAGTTATCTATCTCTAATATTTTTTCACCCATAATTCTTTACCGGAATCAAATCAAACAATTCCGATAAGCACCTCCTTCCAATTAGAGTAAAGACTTTATGTTAATCGGCGTCATACAAGAAGCAAGCGACTTTATGACCTTCTTTGATTTCAATTGGTCTTGGCTTTTGAGTTGAGCAGATCGTCATGGCATGAGGGCAACGAGGAGAAAATCTGCATCCCGGTGTCGGATTAACATAGTCCGGAATATAACCGTATATTCCAGATGACACTCCACCTCCAGATAGTCTTGGCACACACTCCATCAACCCCTTTGTATAAGGATGTAGAGCGTTTTCGAAGAGGTCCTTTGTCTTAGCGACTTCAACAATATTTCCTGCGTACATGACATAAATTCTATCTACTAATTCTCGGGCGACACCCAGTGAATGTGTAATCATAATTAACGATCTACCTTTTTCATCCACTAAAGCACTAAGTAACCGGTGGATTTGATCTTGTACTGTAACATCAAGGGCAGTACCAGGTTCATCCGCTATTAGGAGCTCCCTTGGTGTTACGAGCGCCATCGCGATACATATTCGCTGTTTCATTCCCCCACTTAGCTGATGAGGATATGATTTTAGTATTCTCGCAGGATCAGAAATCATAACACTGTTAACTGCATTTATGGCTAAATCATACATTTCAGCTTTGCTCATACCTTTTGATGTATTCGAGTATCTTATAATATCAATGAGTTGTTGCTCTATGGTAAATACTGGGTTCAGAGCAGCGGAAGGTGCTTGAGAGATCATAGAAATATCATTTCTTCGTATCACTTGAATTTCATTTGCTTTCATTTTCAGAATATCTTTTCCATTAAGTAAAATTTCTCCTTCAGGAACATATGAATTACTATCATCCAAAACTCTTAAAACAGTTTTCATTGTAGTTGTCTTTCCACATCCTGATTCTCCGACCAACCCAACTTTTTCGCACTTGGAAATTTCAAAGTTTATTCCATCTACCACTTTTGCATAACCCTTATATGTTTTATACCATACTTTCAAATTTTTAATTTCAAGCAATTTATCAGCCATATCAAATCACCTCCCAGTATCAAACATATCTCTAATACCATCTCCAAAAAAGTTAAATCCTAATATCATAAAAGCTATCGCAAGAGCTGGAAAAATTGTCAACCACCACAAGTCGGGGAGATATCTTGCGCCATCCGAGATCATTTGACCAAAAGCCGGGGTAGGGGGTTGCTCTCCCAATCCGACATAACTTAAAGTCGCACCCATTAAAATGACCCATCCTACATCTAATGCCATTTTAGTAAATACTGGCGATAAGCAATTAGGAAGGATTTCTTTAAAAATTATATGTGCTTTTGATGCGCCTATTAATTCGGCGTTTTTTACAAAATATTCTCCACTCAGCGATCTAGCCATGCCGTACACTAATCTCGTATACCATGGCCACCACATAACTGTAACCGCGATCATTGAACTCGTCATATTGGGTTCTAGCACTGAAGCGATGGCAAGCGCTAAAATAAGTGGCGGGAGTGCCAAAAAAATATCTGTAATTCTCATAATAATGGTATCGATCCATGTCCCATTAAAGTAGCCTGCCATTAAACCTAGAATCACTCCTACAGGGACAGATAAAGAAAGTACTATGACAGCCATTAAAACGGCACCTCTAAAAGAAAATATTATTCTCGTAAAAACATCTCTACCATATGTATCTGTACCAAAGAAATAATCGCTATTAGGAGCAATCTTTGAACTGCTATAATCTACGAATTCACGCAAGTGCTGAGGGTATGGCACAATCGAAGTCGCAAATATCGCAAAGAAAATAGATAGCAAAACGATAATTAGCCCAATAATTGAAAGTTTATTCCGCGAAAACTTAAACCAATATTGTCGTAAATTTTCTTTAGTGGAAGGTTTCAGCACAAATTTCTTTATCTTAAAACTATTAGGCTGAATTGTATTCGTCTTTATAGACATTCTTATTTCCCCCCTAATCTAATACGAGGATCTAGTGAAGCAATAATGATGTCAACAACTATATTCACAATCAAAAATATAAGTCCAATTATAATAATCACCGCTGAAATCGCATTTAAATCTTTGCTTAACATTGCATTCAAACCATATCTTGATAAACCAGGCCAGTTAAATATTTTCTCAACAAGGAATGCATTTCCAAGTAAAGACGCAAAATCTAAACCCATTACCGAAACCACAGGAATAAAAGAAGGCTTTAAAAGGTGCTTCCTCATAATTACACTTTTAGGTATTCCATAGCCCCTCACAACAGATACATATTCTTTATTCATATTATCAGTCAAAGAAGATCTTAATATTCTGGCTTCTTGAAACAAAGGGCCTACAGAGAGCGCGAAAGCAGGTAATATCAAGTGCTTTAATCCATCTCCAGCAGCAGCAAAATTCCCTGAAATGAGGCTATCAAAGACTACCATACCTGTGATATATGGTACATTAAACTCACTGCTTAACCTGCCAAATACCGGTATTATTTTCCAATGATACCCGAAAACTAAAATCAACAGCGTAGCCACTACAAATGATGGCAGCGCTATTCCAGCGTATGACATTATCCGTAATGCACCGTCTATCCAAGTATCCTTGTGTCTTGCGGCTAGTATACCTAAAATAATTGATACCACAATAAATATGAACCCAGCTAAGAAAGCAAGTTCCAATGTTGCAGGTAAAAACTCGAGGACGTCTTGAATAACTGGGCGCTTAGTATTTAAGGATTTACCAAAGTCACCGGTGAGTACACCTTTGAACCAATAAACATATTGAATAGGTATTGACTCGTTTAGATGCATTTCTTCTCTAAGTTGTTCCACGATTTCTTGAGAGGCACGAGGACCAAGTGCCATTCTTGCAGGATCTCCAGGAACTATCCTTGAAATAACAAAAATTAGAATCGAAATTCCAATTAATACGAAAACACCTTGAATAAGTCTCCTAAATAAAAATTTTACCAACTTTATCACGCCTTTCGAATCATCTCTATAATGAGAATAATGGATTTGCGCTAATTGAAGTCAAATAAAAGTTAAGATTATGGATATTTACCACGCTTTTACCTTCAGTAATTGCATGATAGTGTAAATATCCATAATCAAATTGTTTGTTATTTTGATTATACTATTTTTTCATTTTATCTGGATATATTTTAAAGTCTCTGAAATATGCATAGTATCCCAATACAGGAGTTACACTTTCACCATTTTTAATTTTCTCCGCTGAAGGCCATAACACATATTCACTCTGGTATGCTCTTCTTTCTGCAGTATCAAATGCCCAAATTGAAGGACACAGTTCTGCAGAAATTTCTTCTTGGATTTCAGCATATTTAGCAAACCTTTCTGTTCTATCAATAGTAGATAATGCATCTTCAATTTTTGCATCAAAGTCCGGACTTAATAACCATTCACCTTGCTGCCAAGTTCCTGTAGATTTTGAACCATACCGCAATTTTAACATTGCGCCAGCTTCATTATAATCTGGAGAAACACTGATAATTGCAGCATTAGGAGTGGAGTCCTGGGTAGACATAAGATCTACATATGAAATCCAAGGCGCTTTTCTGACTTCTACTTTTATTCCAATTTTTTGCGCCTGAGCTTGAAGAGTAAGCGCAATTTTTTCATCATCCGGTACATCTGAGATCCAATAAATTTCGACTGGATATTTATCTAATTCATTTGCGTATTTTGATTTCGCTAAAAATTCTTTTGCCTTTTCTAAATCAGTGGAATATTGTGTTGTACTTTCATTCCATCCCGGCAAGTCATGTGGAACAGGTCCAACAGACTGGAATGAGCCTGGGAATTCATTTATTATACCTAGATAATCGAAACAATAGGCCAACGCTTTTCGGAAGTTCGGATCATCTGTTGGAGCTTTTCTTGTGTGAATCATAATATTTTTGTTTGTTCCTGAAAATCTAACGTCGATAGTCACCCCGGGGATTTCTCCCATAGCATCCATATTTTCTTTAGTTTGCCATGGATCAGTAATTTCAAGTTCTCTGTTGGACATTAATGTTCGAACAGTTGTACCTTCTGTGTTGTCAATAATTTTAAAAGACTCTGGAGCATCAGCTTCCCACGGTTTCCAATAATCATTAAATTTAGTAGCATATAGATATTCCTGTTGCCTTAATTCTTTCACTATGTAAGGCCCACTTCCAGCGTCATTAGTGACCAACCAATCTTTACCATAGTCGCCCATTTCACCATATTTTGTATCCTGCATATTATAATTAGCTGTTACTGTCTTCTCATCCAAAATGTAAAGTCTAACTAGAGTATCAAGGAACGGTCCAAATTTTTCTTTTAACGTGAATTTTACAGTGTAATCATCCACTGCAACAGCATCACTGATTGTATCAACATATAAGGATGCGAAGCCTTCACCTATTGCTATGATTCTTTTCATACTATAAACAACATCGTTTGCAGTAAGTTCGTTACCACTATGAAATTTGATACCTTTTCTAAGATTGAATGTATAGTTTAAACCACTCTCATCGATTTCCCAACTCTCTGCTATCATTGGTTCAATGGAGCCATCATCTGCTGGATAAACCAAAGAATCATATAGATTAATCAATGCTATTGAACTACTAGTATCCATGCCAACAGCGGGATCAATTTTGGGTGTACCCGATGCTGAAATTCTAATTATTTTTTCGGTGTTCACAGTTCCACTTTCGTTATTTGGCTCTTCCGATTCATTATATGATCCATTCCCACCTGTACAGCCTACTAAAATCAAACTTAATACGATAAATACAACCAACATTGTTAATGGTCTCTTTGCCTTGAAATACATACTATTCCCTCCCTTAAATGTATAACTGAATAGTCTCGGGTAAAACCAACCGATTTGACTTTTTCATTTCCTTACTGGTTTAAACATATTTTAATATTGTAGAGATAAATATTTTTGTATCCTTTACTAAATTGTCTATAATAGCATATTCATTAGGTTGATGCGCCATCTCATCCACCGTTGACCAAACAACAGCAGGTATATCAAGTTCTCTCAAAATAGCTGCACAGGTTCCTCCGCCAATGCCTCCAATTTTCGACACAATTCCATATTCATTCAGGGCCATTTTAAGACTGCTAACAATTTCTGAATTAGGATCTGTTGGCTTCGGCGAATCAACTCTCTGAAGGAAATCATATTTAATTCTTACTTTATGTCTATATTCATATTGTGATGCCAGTGTATTAATAACTTTAATAACCTCATCTAATCTGTATGTAGGCAATACCCGAAGGTCCATAACGAATACATCTTTTCCCGGTAAAACATTTGGGCTTTCCACATTTGCATACTTTTGAGTAATTTCAAAGGTAGAATATGGCGGATCATATAATTCATCTTTTTCAGGAAAACTATTTTTTAACAAATCTTCAAGCTCTGCTGCAAAATGACAAGAAATAGAACTCGCGTTTATTCCCAAGTGAGGAAAAGAGGCATGGGCTTCTTTTCCGAAAATAGTGAATTTAACCCACAATATTGATTTTTCTGCGATTTCAATAAAAGATCCATCATGATTTCCAGCATCAGGAACAACCGCTTCGTCCCCTGTTTTAAATAGACCCGTTTTTGCCAATGCTTTAAGTCCGAACTCACTACCGGATTCTTCGTCGCTAACGAATAAGAAACCAAGATTGCACTTAGTTCTAATACCGGCTTCAATTAGAGTTAGACACGTATATAGACTGCACACAATTGCTTGTCCATTGTCTTCTACGCCTCTTCCGAAAACTTTACCATCTTTAATGATCGGATTGGCAGGGTCCGTTTCCCAAGCATTTAAGTCACCAAGCGCAACAGTATCTAGGTGGGAAATGAACCATAAAGTTTTATCTGTCTTTTCTTTGCCTTCAAGTTGAACCATCAAATTTAATCTCTTGTTTTCTTTTACATTATGGTCTTCCACTTCTAATAAGGTATATGGAACCGAATTATCATCTAGATAACTCATTAACCATTGTACGCGTTGGTATTCTCCTTCGCCTCCAAAACTCGGATTAATAGCTGGTATTGAGCAAATCTTTACAAGGTCTTCAGCTATCCTGCTCCTTTTTTTTTCAATACTGTGCATTAGATCTTGTTTGTCCATAAATTGTTATTCACCCCATTTTGGATTGATACGCCGATCACTACATTCGTCGATCGAATATCTAAATATTTTGAATTGCGCCTAAATTTATCATTAGAATAAGTATACTTCATATCATCCATATCACAATGTTCGTGATCGACAATTAAGAATTTTTGTTTTGTCTTAATAAGCCAAAACACCCAACAAATCAAAATTAATATTGGTAATAGGTGAAGTAAGTTGAATACCGATATTCAATCAAATCGATAAAGTATACTAAATTGAAGCTTTAGGTTATACTATTACAAAGTCATTCTTTAGGAGGTTTAATCGTTTGAATAAAGTTGTTGACTTGTTAAAGTTGCCCTGTTTCGACAAATGTTACATCATCGCTGGTATTAGCGGTATTTTTAATCAGGTAAACCGCATCGATATTTTAGAAACCCCCTTCCCAGAAGTTGAGAAATACTTTGAGCCAAATGAATTTTCCTTTACGTCCTTTTGGAATCATAAGGATGATAAAGAAAGAAGGATAAAACTTGTTGAGTCTCTCATAAACCATAAATCTGCCGGCATTGGCATTATGCCTGGATTAAACTTAAATGATAAAATTGATCAAGAGATTCTCGATTTAGCTGATCGTCACTCATTCCCCATTATGTATATCCCATCAAATGTAAGATGGAGTGACGTTATATCAGACTATTCACTATTAAATAATTACCATAAAAATGCAACTGTTGAAAATAGTTATGCTGATATACTCTCCGCTTTTAGCGAACTACACACAGAAAAAAACATTCAGCATTTTTGTGAGCGAATAAGTCAGCTAATTGACCTCCCTATTGTGATACATTCAAATAATATCTACTCGCATGGCTTAGATAATAAAATCCTTTCTGAAACCACCGCCAAATTGTATGACATTAAATCAAAAAAAACATTTCGAATAAATGCGCCAATATCACTTCACATTAATAATGAAAATTTATCCATTGTTTATTTCGGTTATCATTCAATTATGGCGACTTATATAAGTACCCACAATATCACAAATCCAAGACTTGAAGTCTTCCATAAAATTGCACCACTCGTAGCGAAAGAATTGGATTTTATTTCAAGAAAGGGATTAGAGCGACTTGCGACTTCAAAAGCAACCATTGAGCAAAACACATACTACTATATTGTTGTAATACGTAAAGATGATGTTTATTCATTGGTAAACTACATAAATTCCAAGTATCTAATTTACGAAACCAATGAATTTTACAATTATATTATTTTACTCATTGAGAATGAATTAGACAAAACAGAAGGAATTTATTGTAGATTTAATAGAATTTTTCTCGACACTGATCCCTCTTTATTCGTATTTTCAAATTATCTATTTTCTGCAAATGAAATATACAATCAAATTAGACTCTTAAAAACCACACTTAGCAACTTATTGTTTCTCAATGGGATTTTTCATATTGACGAAATTCCATTGCTTTATATGGCTCAAACTCTTCCATATAAATACAAGGAAGATCTAGCTAAATTAAATAGCACTAATTTGAACATAGGTATTGATTCAACATTTTACGATACATTAAGATTATATTTGGTACTAAAAAATGTTAAAGACGTTTCCGACTTACTTGGTATTCATTCCAATTCTGTAAAATACAGAATATCAAAATGCTTAGATTCTAATGATCATGAAATTCATAGTGATTTATCCAGCATTCCCAATCTTAGAATTTTATTAATGCTAGAAATCTTGAAAATAGAAGGCCCAACGATCTTGAATATTTGATGCAAAAGAGTTTCACGAAACTATTGGGGGTAGTTTTGTGAAACTCTTTTATTAGGGGACTAAAAATAGTCTATTTTTCAATTGGTAACTTAGTTTATAACTTCCTATTTTCCTAACTTTCTTGCTAACTCAAGAATTTCCGGTGTAGGACCAACTACTTTTCCTTCATCAAGAATCTGAACGCCGTCTAACCATACGGATGAATTTAGACATATTCCGTCAGAGTGGGTCGCTGCAGGAATACCGCCCTCCATATCTGATACCAATTGTGGACCGACATTTCCAAATCCCCACTCAGTACTACCCCATACACGTTCATCTTCAACAATATCTCCGCTCAATTTTGCACCTGGATTGAATCCATAGGAAATATGAGCACAAAGATACATTTGAGGATCATTGAAACTTTTTAACCAAGCGGCCATTTCGGCTGCATCCGTACCATTGCCATCAACATTAATGATATATCCATCTTTTATTGTAAATTTAATCGGATTGTTAACCTTTCCGAGTGGCGGTGAAATGGTTCCGTCTACTACAATAACACCATTTATACTTGAGAACTCTGGCGCCCAACTAATCTGTCCAGGCATCATTTTAATTTCATTCTTCCGAACATAGCCATCCGCTGTAGCATAATCTCTATTAGGAGCATTGTCAAACTCAACATCTGTACCAGCAGGTGTCGTCACACGAAAATGTTTTCCCGCTTTATTATAAGCTTCCATTTTAAGAATAAATTCACGAAGCAATACTTGGTCGACCATACCAATATTTCTAATGAGCAACTCAGGTGTCGCCCCAACTAAACACAAATATGCAGGACGATTATTCACATCTGCTACTATCCTATCATAAGCGGTAGAATAAAAAATCCATTCGTAGTTGTATTCAACCCAGGCGTCACAACTTTTAATCGCATTGACGAGAACATCAATTGGAAAATCTGGATCACCTTCTTTTCCACATCCACGAGGCGCTGGAATCTTGATGACAATAGGTTTCGCACCTACAATTACCGCAGCCTGGGCTGTTGCATTTACAACGTCCATATTAGATTTTGTATCACATGTAATCGCAATTGTTTGTCCAGGTTTTAATTCAAACATATCTCTTACAATTTTTAAACAGGTATTGGTCAATTCGAATTCTAGCACAAAAGCACCTCCAAATTATGTTGTTCAATGCATTAAAATTGTTGAGGACCGGTAGACAATAATTATATGTATCAACAAATTTCAATAATCAATTTAAGATTTTATTGCACCCCCCATTTATTTGGTTTCAATTTACAACTCAATACTAACTTCTATTCGAAATCAAAACAATGATCATGACAGACAAATTTGTACTTATTATTTGTCCGTTATTCACATTTAGCTTCCGTCTCGGTCCGCGTAGCCTTCGTGAAAACCTACCCCTATCAAGTTCCGCTTGGCGGCGGTTTAGCTTCTACAATACCTGGTACTGATCGACTCGTTTTTTGATCGTTGTCCTTTGAAAGCCTTGATTTATTAATATTCTTACATAAACAACTTCGACAACTTCACTGCTGTTACCAAGTACGGGTTATCTGGGTTATCAAACACTACAGGTTTGAATGTTGCAGAGCGTGACATAAAGTTCAACTTTATCGGATTGATAGAGTTTGCTATCTCGAAAAGATGAGGTGCATTCGTTCTATCAACTTTTGGTTATGGTAAGGATTGATTATATGTAGCAAAGCGGCGTCAAGGAGATGACGCTGCCAACTTGTCTGAACTAATGAAGGCTTTCTATTTGGAGGCAAGACCAGAGCAAAAACTTTTTCTCCCGATGGTTACCCAATTTCAAATGATTTTGAATATGTTAAATTTTGGAAGTGGCGGGTTTTTTATAACCCATTATCGTGTCGAACGATAATGGGTTGTTTGAATTGTTGATCAACTTCAAATATTTCTTCGACCGTACCTTGTACCGATCAATCGTTTCTTCATTACTTCCCTTTTAAAGACTTGCAATATGAAGATTCTTACACAAACAACTTCCGCAACTTCACTGCTGTTACCAGGTAGGGCGATTCGAAAAAGGTATCAAAGAGCATCTTCGAAAGGAAATTGCTCTTGTTGTCCTTCCGCAGTTTCCTGAGCAGATCCAAGTGCCTTTGGTTTTGGGTTATTGGACTGTAGATCCCTTCTTTTTTAACCTTACCATTGAACCCGATGGTTCGTATAAAATCACCATTACTGTTGACTTCTAAATTGCCAAATAAATTCTTGCATTCGATAATGAAAACCTTTTTCTTGGTGATGACCAAATAATCGATTTGAGCGCTTAAGCCTTCGTGTTCAAGAAAGAGGTCATGCAGGACAACCATCGGCATGAAGCTGTTTTTCAGATCGAAAGCGACGGTTTCCTCTCCTGAAATGCCATAGGAGAGCAGCTTCATATCGAGTTCGATCTGTTTCTTTAGGTTGCCTGCAGCATTTTGATACAGGCGATTTAGTTGTTCAAGCTGGTGGGCTGCGTCGCTGGATTCCTTAAGAAAAACTGGTCCGTTCATTTTATCGAAGATCCCCATGACGTCTCCTTTTTTGATGTTTTTATTATAGAATACCAAAATTGGAAGATTGTTGCTAGTCGTTGTGGGGGTGGGGGTGCGGATTGGGTGGATTTTAATATAGGTAGTGCTTTGAGGTGTCTAAGAGATGAATTGCTAACTAGTCTGAAGTAGTAAGGTTTTCTATGTGTAGGAAAGACCAGTGCAAAGACTTTTTCTGCCGATGGTCACCCAATTTCAAATAATTTTGAATGTGTTAAAATTTGGAAGCGGCTGGTTTTTTATAACCCATTATCGGATTGTTCGATAATGGGTTGGGTTAAATTGTTGATTAATTTCCGGTATTTCTTCAACTATACCTGGTACAGTTTTCGAAACACCAACATTCAAATAATTTGAAAAGTTTACAAACACATGCTTTCATCAAAAACATCTTCATCAACTGCGCTCGTGATGACTAGGGACCGCGTCGGAAATTAGGAATCTGAGCTTTAGAAACCATGAATTGAAGAAACCTTCTCAACAGATTGTTTTTGAGAAGGCGACTTTCTATTACAAGTTTACTTATTTCACTCGACTGATACGTATTTTTGTAAATTCGTCAAATTTATCAGAGAGTCTGAACCAATCCCCTAACGGCATCCATGACATCCTCATATGCGATCCCATCCGCGTACTGATAATCTTTTGTGTACTTTTTCCATCTGGATCTCAGGGTGTCGCTTCCACCGATTTCATCCAGTCGTCTGCTGATGTTTTTAAATATATGAGTCGTTTCTCTATGTGTGGCCGTTGATTTCAGGGCGTCTACAAATATCGAATGTTCAAAATGCTGGGTCTTCGCCAAAATATAAACATCGTAAAAATCCCTTGGGCGCGTATTCAGTTCTCCTCTTCTCAGTATGGTTTCAACTTTTTCAGCCAAGACGGTTTCAATGTTATAAGTCCAAATACGGAAGCTGCCTTCTTCAAAAATCATTTTGAACAAATAGAGGACTTCCTTTGGCGTAATGGCGTCACCCGTTGTGATATCAATCTGCATGGGGGTTATGATCGTATCATATTCAGCAATGAGGCTCACTCGATAACCGCCATACGCATCATCGTCCCTTATGGTATCAATCCCTGAAAATGAGAAAGATACATCATCATCAATGGTAACACTGCAGATGTCATTGATCGCTTTGGTCAGGGATTCAACGTTGATAGGATAATTCTTAATTGTAGCGTCCATATCCATTTGTGAATGGTAAAATAAATTAGTCAGTTTTGGTCAAGAAAACTCTTCAACTTTGGACATCAAAAATAGGCAGTTTTGGCCACAAAGTCGTCACTATGCAAACCCCCACTTCGAATTAAGGTGCTGT
>Ga0302251_1001436_pt1 | contig 14569 bp, 17 predicted proteins | sample AAG_RA_Gln_MG_FD_193534 | JGI IMG/M metagenome (GOLD analysis project Ga0302251, IMG submission 193534) | Enriched activated sludge microbial communities from anaerobic digester in WTTP, New Holstein, Wisconsin, United States - AAG_RA_Gln | ecosystem: Engineered > Bioreactor > Anaerobic >...
GCATCACGCGAGCCACAAAAGACTCCCATCCTTCCACTTCCTGAATCTCATCAAAAAAGCAGAATATCTTCTCTGTGTTTTTTTTATCAGGATAGAGCGAGTAATAGGCCTCGGTTATCACGCCCAGGTTCTCGCCTCTGAGCCCGTGGAGGCGGTCATCGAAAAAGTTCAGGAGCAGAATATTCTCGGGCTGAGTGCCTTCTTTCAACAGCCGATCAATTATCTGATAAAGATAGGTTGACTTTCCGGAGCGGCGGACCCCGATGAAGACCGTTGCTTTGCCTGGAAGGATTTCTGCATTCAAACGCCGCGGCACACCGGTATCCAGCGTGAGTTCCTGAAAGTCAGCGATTATGGACTTAAGCATCTCTTTCATGCATCACCGTTGTGGTTTTTTTTATTTCCAGTACAGGCATTAACTGGAAATAATTATAGCCAGTTTGCGAAGGATTTGTCAAGGTGCAGCCACAGGGGCCTGCAGCAACTTTCACTTACAGGAGATGCTTTTCCATGAAAAAGACTCGTGGTATAATAAAGAAGAAGACTGTGCACGATGCGGGGTATTATGTGACATTGCCTTCCGAAACCCGACGCCTTATCGGGAAAACTTCGTTGTCAGGGGGCGCATAAAGCGTAGCCTGGATATCGTCTGGAGCGTAAAGATAAAAGGCAGGGGGACGGCGCCTCTCTCTGTTGAAACGCTGATAGAGATGCCCTTTGAAGAGTTTGCGCCTTTCGTGCCGAAGTTTTCATATCAGGTAATCGAGGCGAGGCAATCTGAAAAGCTGCTTCTCAGCCTCAGGAGCATAATGGCAAAGGTGTTTCTCTTTGAGACTGTGTCTATTGAGAATCTGAATGAGGTTTTCAGGTCTTTTCTCAGCCTTTACAAGGCGGTGGACCGAGATGAGCTCAAGGATACTCTGAAGCACTGGTATCAGAACAAGATGGATGAGATGGATATGGAATCTGTCGATCTTGACGAATGGGAGGCCGATAGGATGTTTGAGGTAAATGTGCGGAAGTACAAAGCCAAACTGAAGGCCGAAGGCAGGGAAGAAGGCCGGCAGGAAGGCATGGAGAAAGGCATGGAGAAGGGCATGGAGAAGGGCAGGGAAGAAGGCCGTCAGGAAGCCAGTCTCATCCACGCCAGGGAGATGAAGGCCATGAATGTTGATCGAGAGATAATAATGAAGGTGACCGGCATTGATATTGATAGCATAGAATGAGGCAAGGATCAATGCAGGTGAAGCCCCTGTGGCTGCATCCTGGCTGTCGATATGCAGACGATGGCTTGCAGGAAATAGACCTGCTGATATGCAGACATGAGATATGCAGACATGGGGTATGCAGGACGGGCCGGCGTGAGGGCTGCCCCTCAGGATACAACATAAGGGTAACCTCCAGCGGTTGCCCCTCAGATTACGGGGGTGAGTTTATGGCAAACGAATCAAAAGGGTCAATCGTAAGCGGGATGCTGTGGATGTTCTTCATCTCGATCCTTCTCTTCTGGCTTCCCGGCGTTGGCTCGCTGATTGCAGGGATAGTGGGGGGCAAAAAGGCGGGGGGAGTGGGCAGCGCAATCGTTGCAGTGTTCCTGCCTGGCATCATTCTGGGCGCGCTTCTCTTCTTCCTGTCCACTGTGCTCGCAGGGCTGCCGCTTGTCGGGATCGTGGCCGGCGCGGGGGGATTCGCGCTGTCGCTCGTGCATGTCGGGCCGCTTCTGGTCGGCGCAATTATCGGAGGAGTTCTCGCGAAATAACGGAACAGGCGCCGGATCAGCGCTGAAGATCATGCGCCGGCTCTCTGCCGCTTACCGGTGTTCCTGGAAAAAATGCGCTATCTTCCCGAAGAAAGTAAGGTCCTCTATGGGAACTCGTTACACGATTCTGCATAGATTTTCAGGCAATAAATGGCAGCTCCGCCGTGCTCAAAAGGTGTGAAGAGACCGAAGCCGAGTATAGCCGCTCCAAGATTCCAGGGCTGCACCAGAAAGGCATTGCCACAGGCACTGCAGAATATACGGTGAGGTGATTATACTGTGGAAATGACACTGGCGTGCAACGATGATTTTGAGTCTGTAATGACTCTGATAAATCATTGTATCGGCGATATGGAATCGCATGGGATCTTTCAGTGGAACGACTTCTATCCATCAGCCGAGATCATCAGAGACGACATTGAAAGTCGCTCCATGCATATCCTCAAAGACGGCGGTGATTGTATTGGAATGATAGTCATCAATGAAGAACAGTCTCCTGAATATGAGCAGTTGCGATGGACAGATGTATGCGGCAGATATCTGATCATACACAGGCTGGCAGTGAGCCCGGAATGGCAGAGGAAGGGAGTCGGGCAGAGGCTGATGGATTTCGCTGAGAACTCTGCCCTGGAACGGAACTATACTTCAATACGGCTGGATGCCTGTACTGGAAATCCCAGGGCGCTCGCTCTCTATGAACGGCGGGGCTATCAAAAAGCTGGGCAGCTCTATTTCCCCCGCAGAGAGCTGCCGTTCAACTGCTATGAGAAGATGATGTGAACGATTCTCCTGCGGATGGTTAGGGAAACGTGTCAGCTTCTCCCCGAAGTAATCTACAATTGTTCCCCCCGTCAGCCCTCCCATGATTCCTCCGAGCAGTGCAACGAAAAGAATATGAGCCCTGTGAACTGTAATGACTGTGTAAAATGAGATAATTGCTCGCGGGAACGACGACTATGCTGAGTGCACCGCCAAGTATTTCCCCTGTTATGGCTCCAGCAGCGGCTCCCTGTGGTTTTCCCCTGAGGCAGCCTATGACTCCCCCCAGAAGGGCCGCCAGGATTGCCACAAACAGGAATGCGAAATGAAACATATCAAAGTACTGCCTCATTAACGGCATCAAATGTGGCATATTGTCTCTTGCCCCTGTAATTATGATGCCAGAATAAGCTCAACTGTCAATGACTGTATTTCATGCAGTAATGAACAATAGCGTTCTCCCATGGCATGCAATCCATCCTGCGGTTTTGATTTCTGTTATTCAGTGTGGATTCTAAGAACAGCCCCAATCATATGAGACGACCTTCCCATCCCCGGCAAGTTATGGATTTTTTCAGGAAGCAAGAGGAGGAAGTGAAGAAAAGGTGAAGTCACAGTGAAGAGTGTCAATTGAAGAATATCATGGCATTGCATTAATGGAAGCACAGGTGTAAGTATCATTGTCAATGACGCTCCAATATACTTCACACGGCTGAATGCTTATGTTTATTTTCTGAAGGCACCATGCGTATTGTCAGGACTCACCATAAATTACTTTGCTGGAGGTGTCATATGCGAAATGTGTTTATTCTGGTGTTATCTATTTTTGTTCTGTTCCAGATTACCACGACCCCTGCTTTAGGCAGCAAGAAATCTGCTGAAGAAAAACGTCAAGGGCTGCTGAAGCGAAATGAACAGATTCTTGCGGCTCTTTATAAATTGCAGCCCGATGCGAAGAATGCCATAAAGAATGCTTATGGATACGCGACATTCAGCGATTTCGGAATGAAGATTCTTGTTTTTGGGGGAGGCAGCGGACAAGGTGTTGCGATCGTAAACTCAACAGGCCAGAAGACTTTCATGCGCATGCTGGAAATCCAGGCGGGGCTCGGCTTTGGCATCAAAAAATTCATGCTTGTCTGGGTCTTTGACAATAAGAAGGTTTTCGACTCATTCGTCAACTCCGGATGGACCTTCGGGGGGCAGGCGACTGCAGCCGCAAAAGATGGCAAAAAAGGTGGTGCCATGCAGGGCGCATTTCAAGTCGCGCCAGGCATCTCGCTCTATCAGATGACCGCAAAAGGGCTCGCATTGGAGCTTACTCTGAAGGGGTCGAAATACAGCAAGGATGGGAAGCTGAACAGCGAAGATGAGGATAAAGAAAAGGATAAGGTGCCTCAGAAGCCCTGATGGGATTAATGATTTTGGCAAATGAAACAGAAAACCCCTGATTCCAGGGGTTTCAATCACTTTTCTCATGCCTGATGCAATGCTTCATCTCCCTTACGGAGTGAGGCTCAGGACTAACGACTCACTTTCTGAAGGGTAAGGTGGCCGTTTACCGTGGGATCCAGGTTGTCTTTTCTTGAGCGCGTGCAGATGTCCACTCTGTTGGAGCCCTTGTTGGTAAAGGCGCCGCCTGTATCGACAGCTTTGAAGGGAATCTGCTGACCATATTTCTGCTCGAGCTGAGGGATCCTGAAAGTATCGCCATAATTAACTGCGCCGCTCTTGTAAAGGTTTTTGTCAAGGGCGATAGAAACGTAGGGCGCTTTTCCATTAAGGTAGTCCTGCAGGGTGTTCAGCTTTTTCCCCTTCTTGTCGACATAGCCGCCTTCCATGGCACTGCTGTCCGGATAATAGCCTGTCCCTTTTGCCTCACCTACTGTCTTGCCTTCACCTAGATTTCCCTTTTTTGCTTCCTCCTGTGCTTTCTTCAGCTCCTGTTTCGCCTGCTGGGCACTCTGCTTTGCATTCTGCAGATCCTGCTGTTCAAGATTGAAAACGGCAAGATTCAGAAGGTTCAGAATTTTGCAGGAGATCAGCACACCGCAGATTTGTTTTTCTTGTCTGTATACAAGCTGAAGCCAATTCCTGAGAGACTTAAATAGAGTCCGGTCTCATTGCAGATTTCCCTGTCCTGCGGCGGCAGCTATCGCCTCCCATACGGAATGAAAAAACGCCGCTGATGTCAGGTGGCGCAATCAGGAGCCTGACAGGACCAGCTCTTCAATGTTCCCCTTGTGAGAGAGGGTAAGCGTGACTCTGCCGCGGGCATCGCGTGTGAAGTCGATCTTCCTGCCGCAGTAATGCACAACGGTAATGTTAAATCCGGGCTCCAGCATGATCTGTGATGAAGCCCTCTTTTCACGGTACACACTCAGCACCAGGCGTTTCTCCTTCTCCTGCTTCACACCCACTATATAGGCTGTGGAGTAGATTATTCTTCCTTTCCCTTCCTGTAGGGGCATCATTACCGGCGCCAGTATGGAAGCTTTTGGAGCCAGGGCTGTGTGAATATTCTCTTCCAGAACACCTTCAATGGGATAGGTGATTACATTGTCCTCCCTGATTCCGGCCTGCATTTCAGCCACGTAGGAGAGCTCATGACCGTTCTTGAGAGCTGCAATGCCCCCTGTCACCAAGGTGCCGTGGTGAATATTCCTGTAATTCACATATTCAGGAATATGATCGGCAGCCAGAAGAATTGAAGGCGACTTTTCCGCTATGCGGGTATACATGGAGATGTTGACAGGATATTCCAGGGCGTGCCTGTAGACCCAGCCGGTTTTGTTGTGGTAGAAAGGGACGGTGATTCCCCTGGCGCGCGCCTCATGCTCCAGGAGGCCCAGATAATCGGCAAAGTAGACGCGATGGAACTCATGGAAATCAATCCACTTTGTCATCATACGCAAGTCTCCGGGGGCCTTTTCAGGGAGGTCGATTGTAGTAAATGATTGATGGTGCTCCTTCTGGAAGGCGGCAAGGGCATTTTGACGGTCTTCCCCGTCAAGGTTCCCCTCGTAAATCTCCTTGAGAGCCCAGAGAATGTCGGGCCGCTTACACTCTTCCACGAGGTAGACCACGCCGTAAGCTCCCCTGCCAATGACAGTGCGTATGCGGTAGCGTTCCTTAATCTCCTGGCCTGACGGTAATTCTTCTTCACTCATGTCACAAGTATACCATGGTGCCGGTGTATCCTCAATCAGTCTATTGAAACAGGGCAGCGCTTAACCACACTCACAGATTCTCTGCTGAAGCCAGTCATAGGTCTCCCATTTACTGAGGGAACATCCAGGATCTATCATATATCAAAAATGCAGTTCGGGCTTCTTTGAGAAAACTTTTTCCACCAGGGAAGATCCGTCCATTTCGCCAGTATCTTACGATAGTTCATTCTGTGTAACACTGCTTCTTTCATTTCAGCGTCTGGCTGAGGTGCTGAACCATTTATGACAGTGACTGACTTTTTTGTTTCCCTGTTATCGACAATAAATGAGTTGAGTGTGAGATATTGTGCGTAGAGCGGGCACTGAATTTCCCTGCCGGACATCTTTCTTTTTCAATGATTATTTCTGCCTCTTGCGCCACTGGTCCTGAGCGTGCACGTGAGAGAAATTTCAAGAGTAGCCACAAAAGATACTGAAGAATACTGGTGTGATGCCGTTCGTGGCAAAACAGTGCGGGAAGTGGAAAAACTGGTGGCCTTCACTCCCAAGGGGGACTGCCTGGAATGAACAGCACTGCACTCAAGCCTGTAAACAGCGCTACTATTCAGCCTGATCACTCTATGACACCTTCCATCCCTTCCGCGCCTGCCCCCGTATCAGAAGACGTGCTGAAATGCACCAGCGCAGGCGAAACATTAAAGGAACCTGGCACCGCTCCTGGGCTGTCACAGCAGGGAGAGCAAGGTAACTCTCCTGGGATATCACCACAGGAACAGAGCGGCACCGTTGAGGTCCCGCATCAGCAAAGACGGGGACAGCTTAATATTTTTGAAGACAAAAATATAAACTGTCCCCATCCTAAGTATCATGAGAAATTGATGGTGGACCTCGACGCTGAAGAGATGTCAGTTCTGAAAGATGCATTCACGAAAGCCAGAAAGGAGAGCGGCATGAGATATAGGCCATCCCTTCTTATCCATATCGCCAAAGCCTTCCTGGAAGGATGCCAGTCTTCCGGGACAAGAAGAAAGCCTCGCTACCAGATAGTGCTTCATCGCCATCTTCCTTCTGATTTGACGTGGTGCATCACAGAGAAAGGTGAGAGGCCTGTCTCTCCTGAGATTCTGGAAAAAGCGCTCTGTGATGCTGAGATTGTTGAACTGGATGAGACAGAAGATCCCACAGGAGATCAACATGAAGAGAAAGCAACCGAATCCAGCATTATTAACGAAGATGACGGCAGCAAGAACATAGACATTCTAAAGGAAGCCCATGACTATATCAATGAACAGTATATGAAGATGTACTAACGCCCATTGTAAATTTCATTATTTACAATGGTGCAGTTAGTGATGCTCTTTTGAGTATAAAGGCTGCAATGAGAAAATGGCGCAAACCTTGCAAGTGTGCGCACAATGGCAAGCATAGTGGCAAGCACAGTGGCACCTGCAAGATCTCATACGAAAGCTTGAAAAAGGAAGGGAGAGACATTCCAGCGCCGTTGAGGAAAAAGGTATTGCTGCATGACGGATGCAAATGCCAGGCTCCTGGGTGTGGAAGAAAGATCTTTCTCACCATTCATCACCTGATTCCCTTTGCTCTATGTGGTGTCCACAGCATCTCCGGGCTTCTAACTCTCTGCGCCGGATGTCACGCCCTTGTACACGAAGGAAAGCTGTCAGTTGAGGGAGAGGCGTCTCACAGACTCAACTGGCGGGATGGGAAGGGCAGGGTCATAAACTGATATAATGCAGTTGAGGCACGATCAATTGTATGTTACCGCGATATGTAAAAGAGAAAGGTCAGACCTGAGAATTCACACTGAATAGAAGAAATCAAGCCCGGCAGGATGGGTTTGCATGTCAGGGGTGAACGCTGTCTCACTACTCTGTCGATAGATTTAAACATGGAGACAAAGAACCTCAATTGATATAATAGAGTGTGATGAGGCTGCCGGAGCAGGCGCCTGGAATCTCAGCCATCTATTGAGCCTGCCGGTTTTCCCAATCTGTCGCCCTCCTTTATTCGCTCATTCTCCACTCATCTTCCGAAAAAACTGCAATTCCTGCATCCCTCAACTTTGCAGCGGTAGTTCCATCACCTTTTTTCGTGATGCCTGTAAATGTTCCGTCGTATATCTTCCCGACACCACAGGACGGGCTTTTCGATTTCAGGACTGCCAGGCTCACACAGGAGCTGACAGCAATCTCCAGTGTTCTCTCAGCCCCTCTGATGAACTGGTCCGATACATCATCTCCGAGCTTATTCAATACTCTCGAACTGCCCTGCAGTACTCCCCTGCCATCGCCGCCGAAAATCTCTGCAGGAATGCGGGGAGTGGGAAGACCGCCCAGCTGTTCAGGGCATACAGGAACAGCTCTGCCGTCCAGAACGAGCTTCCTGATGCTGTCTGATAAATTGCTGCCCCCATCATAACAGCAGTTCATGCCGGCAAGACAGGCACTTACCAGGATCCTGTCATCATTGACAGTGCCGTTTTTCAGGGCTTCCCTGTACGCTCTCAGAATACCGGGATCGTGAACAGGAGATTTTTCATGATTTTCAGGTTTGACAGTTATCGGCTCTCTGTCATCGACCTTTCCACCTAAAGATTGCCGACCGGCTGTATCAGCCGTCAGCTGATTTATTCCCTGGCTTTCCATGTCATCCGGCCTTCATCGAGATTATATCTGCATACATTGTGCCATAAGAGTGATTGATAGTCAATCAATCTATGTCGTGTCATATTATTGACTAAACAGTCAACATGGAGTATACTGTCTGTGGAGATGTGAGATGGACAAAAAAACAAATATTTTCAGGGCAGCCCTGAAATTATTCATTCAGAACGGATTTGACAGGACCCCTACAGTCATGATCTCCCGGGAAGCGGGAGTGGCAACAGGGACTCTCTTTCATTATTTCAAGACAAAAGAAGAGCTCATCAACAACCTCTATCTGATGTGCAAGGATTCATTACTCATCACGATGATGAAGGGGATCGATGAAGAAAAAACCTATCGTGGAAAGATTAAAAGAGTGTATCTCAACTTTCTGCAATGGGGATGTGAAAACACAGATGAGTTTCTATTCTTTCAGCAGTTCTACAATTCTCCGTACATTCGTGAAATGACCAGGGAAGAGGGCAGGAACAGGTTCAGTGCGCTTTTCGATCTGCTGCGGGAAGGCGTGGAGAGGGAGATTCTGAAAAATGTGGATGTAGAATATCTGCTGGCAATCATAACAGGGATCCTGAATGCCCAGCTTCATTACTGCATTGCCAACAGTCATCTGCAGAGAGATCAGGCCTTTCTGGAGAGATCCTTTTCTTTTATCTGGGACAGTGTGAAAGCCTGATTTTTTACTGATAATAGACTGACTAGTCAATTTAACTGAGAGGATGTGTCTCTATGCTTTATCGACAGATGGGCCGGACAGGTGACGAGCTGTCCATACTCGGCTACGGGTGCATGCGGTTGCCCTGCATAAAGGGGAAGATTGATGAAATAAGAACAGAGGCACAGATTATTTCGGCTGTTGAGAAAGGTGTCAATTACTTTGACACAGCCTATCTTTATCACCAGGGAAAGAGTGAGGTCGTTCTCGGGAAGGTCCTCTCGAAAGGATATCGAGATAAGGTCAGGATAGCCACGAAGCTTCTGCCTCTTCTGGTCAATTCCAGGCAGGATATGGAAGGTATACTGTCAACTCAGTTGAAAAGGCTTCTCACCGATCACATAGATTACTATTTAATTCACAGCCTGATAGACAGGAAAACATGGGACAGGCTCAAAGAATCTGGCATCATCGAGTTTCTGGAGGAGGAGAAGAGGAAAGGCACAATCAGGCACACAGGCTTCTCTTTCCACGGAGACAGAAATGACTTCAAGGCCATAGTGGATGACTATCCGTGGGAGTTCTGCCAGATACAGCTCAACTATCTGGACAAAGACAGCCAGGCAGGTCTGGAAGGGCTCAGGTATGCGGCATCGAAGGGCCTGGGTGTAATCATCATGGAGCCATTGAGAGGCGGGAACCTCGTCGGGAAGATGCCTGATGAGGTTCGAAAGATATGGGAGCAGGCCGAAATAAAAAGGACACCGGCTGAATGGGCACTCCGATGGCTCTGGAACTTCCCTGAAGTATCGATCGTGCTTTCCGGTATGAATGAAGAAAGCCATATAGAAGAGAATATCAGGATAGCCGGTGAAGCGTCTCCGAATTCATTGAAACCGGAAGAGCTCGCGCTTGTCGAGAAGGTCAGGGAAGTCTACGGAAGGCTGATGAAGATAGGGTGCACAGGTTGCGGCTACTGCCTGCCCTGTCCTTCCGGGGTCGATATTCCCACCTGTTTCTCCCTGTTCAATAGCAAATACCTCTTCAATGATAAAACAGTCGGATTTCAGTATCTTTTAACCACTGGAGGCTTTGCGCGCAGCTCGCCCTCATATGCCTCACTCTGCAGAGACTGTGGAAAGTGCGAGAAGAAATGCCCGCAGCAGCTTCCTGTCAGGGAGAATCTCAAAAAAGTCACCAGAGAGCTTCAGGGCCCTTTCATGAAGCCTCTCATATGGGTGGCCAGACAGTACCTCGGTTTCCGCAGGCTGTTGAAATCCGGGAAGGGCTCCTGAGTGTTGCGTGCCAGTATAAGTGATCCTCTTGCCCTGATATGGTTTTCCTGGCTCGACTGCCCAAAGGATATGAGCGTTGTCGATATCTTCATGCCCAGACAGCACTGGATAAGAAAGCGGCGCCCGGCGAGAGATCCGGATACGCCGCTTTTTATATAGCGAGTGCAAAAACCGCTGCCTTACCTTCAGGAGAGGGCAGCCGTGACTTCCCCGTCACCGGTTTTTTCGTTGTACCAGTTCGGATAGGGCTTCGCCTGGGCTGTCCGCTCATCGAGCGACTTGAGGACATCCGGCTCCAGTTTGAGATCAGCTGCACCGATATTGTCGAGAAGCTGCCCGAGCTTGCTTGCACCTGGAAGAACAGATGCGACTTGCTTCCGGCTCAGGAGCCATGCAAGTGCCACCTGGGAGGGCTTTGCCTTCAGCGATGCGGCGATTTCAACGAGGCACTCAACAACTTTGAAGCCCCACTCCCTGTCGAAGGGGATGAAGTCGAAGCCGGTCAGTCGTCCACCGCCTCCGGTGGGGTCCTCTCTTGTATATTTACCGGTCAGGAAGCCTCCTGTAATGGGGCTCCAGACCATTATGCCTATACCGGCATCCTCTGCAAAAGGCACCATCTCATGCTCCAGATCACGACCTATCAGCGAGTAGTATATCTCCCCGGCCCGGAAGCGCTCCCGGCCATGGGCCTGCTGTATCCCCACGGCCTTGGCGGCCATCCATGTCTGCCAGTTGGAGAAGCCAATGTATCTGACTTTCCCCCTGACGCACCAGAAAGTCCAGTGATTCGAGCGTTCCTTCAGGGGAGTTACTGGATCCTGGCGATGCACCGGAAAGACATCGATGTAGTCGGTTGCAAGCCGCCTGAGGCTCCCTTCGGCAGAGGCGATTATATGACGTCGGGAAAGGCCTGTGTGAATGAGGTCCTTCCCTGTTCTGAAGCCCACTTTCGTGGCAATCACCACATCTTTCCGCCTTGCTCCAAGCGCCCCGCCGAGCATCTCCTCAGACTGCCCGCCTGCATATGCGTCTGCGGTGTTGAAGAAGTTGATCCCTCCGTCCAGAGTCTTTACCACAAGCTCTGTAGCTGCAGGCTGGTCAACCTTGTAGATAACCGTCTGTGTGAGGCGCTGCCGACAGAAGGAAGGGCGATCTGATGGTGCGGCCGAAGAAGTCGGTCTCGAGTGAGACAGGAATCTCTCTGTAGCCGGCCACAGCTGCGCAGCTCTTCACGGCCTTTTCTATTGCCGGTTTTTCCTTCCCCTTCAGGAAAGCGTCCACTTTCAGCGCCGTGTTCTTTCCGGATACCACAGCCTCAACGACGGTTATGGGGCCGTTCACGCAGTCGCCTGCGTAGAAGAGACCATTCACTTCCTTTCGGGTGAGCCCTTATCGGTTGCCGATGGCGATGATGACGTGGGAGAAGCCCTCCCTGATACCTTCAGTGCCGGCCACAGACAGATCCTCGCCTGGAATCTTTATCGCTATCGACAGCGGGAGGCCGATAGCCACCACCACTGTATCAAAGCCTTCAGTCAGTAGATGTTCATAATTTTCTACGGTCTTTCCGGCAGTATGCTTAACGTTCTTCGAGGCAAGCGTGAAGGCCAGATCGCTCTCTATCACATCGCGTGGCAGGCGATGTGCAGGGATCCAGTTGCAGGTGCCGCCGCCTTTTGCCTCTTTGTCAAAGATCTCGACAGTGTAGCCCATGTGTGAGAGCGTTGCTGCCGCACCTGTTTCTGCAGGACCTGCACCGACTACCGCCACCTTTTTGCCGTTTGAAGCGACATCATCAAGCGCCGGCATGACCTTCAGCTCTTTTGCCTTTTTCAGGAAGATACGTCATTTTATCAAGACATACAGCTGGGCGTGTATGATAACGGGTTACTCTTTCCCTGCTTTCTCTGTCAGATGGGGTGATAATGTCTCCAAAATACATATTAAATCCAGAATGGGTCAAGCTCTGCAGGCGCTCTGTTGCCATCTGTATTCAACTTGCAGATCTTCAGCTTTCCGGCCATCTCGCCTGCCAGTGCATCGAGTGTGGGGGAGAGCGCGGCACATGGACCGCAGCGGGGGGACCAGAAATCCACAAGCACCGGAAGGGGAGATTCCAGCATCTCTTCCTGGAAGGTACTGTCGGTGATATAGACAGGTGAGGTCCAGGGTGGAGGGAGCGTTGACTGGCAGCGTCCGCATGTCGGCTCCAGGTGAAGCTTTTCTGACTTGACCCTGTTGCCTGCGCCACATTGAGTGCACCTTATGACGATTGAATCTTTTACCGTTCGGTGTCACCTCTTTTACAGTAATGCTCATTAAAAATTATATGATTCATTAGCTTTTGAGTATAATATAGGCTGTTTCCTTCCTGGATTGATTTCAGCTCTTTGGCGGCTAATCCAGAAGACCTGCAAATATGGTTTTGTGTGTACTTTTGTCATACTTCACAGCGGCTTTCTGATAGCATATCTCGTCGCCATCATCTCTTTTGTAGAGTATATAATTGCCTTTGTCTTCCACACTGTAACTGGAATTTTTATCATGAGAGTATTTACATTCCCAATCCCGTTCAATCTTAAGATTAAAGGACTTTAGCACATTGCTGTCTGGATCAAAGAATATATCGACATTGGTTCTCTTATCTTCGCAGAAATTATAGTCGTATGGGTCGAATGGTTCGCAAAACTTTAAAGAAACGTCTCCTGGAAATCCCTTATGTTGATCATGATCACTTTCATCGTACTTTGCATATTCCCGAATTTTCTTTTCTATGTCATGTCTTATACTTATGGGAGCACCATGTTTTTCGAAGTGCTTCCTCAATAGCCTTTCATTTTCTTTAGTTGCCTTCTCCTTTTCCGAAAAGGTCTTGAAGGGGCCGTTGTTAAGCAATTTTTCATCAAAAGGCTGATTCTCATCGGGCAGTTCACCTGATTTCACATTAAAGCCCGTCACTCTTTCTGAAGAAGCCTCAGGTCGGACTATGTTGTTTGTTATGACTCCTTTTTCTGGAGAAGCCTCAGGTCTAACTCCGGTGTTTTTTCCGAACTCTCTTTCAGCTTTTTCAACCTCATCTGTAATTTTGCCTGCAATATAGCCGGAAGCAAAACCGGTGGCTGAAGTTAATGCTGTTTTCAATCCCGTCAATACCCAGCTTTGCTTGACATCCTGCATTGGGGTTTCCTTACAGGTTTTCGCCATAGACACTCTGGAGTGATCATTCTCTATAAGAGGGGTTGTTATATGAATATCTCTGCTGTCGGTAATCTCATTCTCAACTGCCGCAATTTTCTCATTCAGTTCTTTTATGTCGCTGCCTTGCGCTGAAGTGCACTGATATCCGTGAATACCCCGCATAATGTTTATTGTTCCTGTCATTTTTTCCTCCAGAAATATTTCTATAATGTTATATTATATTTTTTTATATGTTCCAATCAAGTTCCATCCCGGCTCCATTAAAAGATTATTATGGCAGGAGGAGGATTGAAGAATTAGGGGAAATGGCGGATAGATCAGGGTTTTGTTTTTCATAAATAGAGTTAACGTAGAGATGGGTATGACGATAAAAAGGAATGCGGTTACTATTCTTATACCCTGTCTGCTCCTTGCATGTGTCATTGTTTCAGCAGCAGGAGCGGAAGTGCCGGAAGAAATAAGGCTGCAGAATGAACAGGAGAAGAGGCTCTGGGAACATAGAGATACCAATGAGATTCTTGCCATTAAAATTGAGAATCTGAAGCTCATCAATAGGGATTGCGGCCGCTTCGGTGCACCTCCTGTTAAGCTCGACATCCTGGCTGGAAGAGTCGGCAACAGGCACTGTGCAGACATGGCCCGGAACGGTTATATGAGCCATTGGAATATGAAGGGAGAAAAGCCCTATCAACGGTATGCCTTTGGCGGGGGTACAGATCACGTCTCTGAAAACCTGGCATCTGTATCCTCGACTGCGCCTCTGGAACAGGCACCTGAAGCTCTCCTGAAGAGAATGAATGAATCAGAAGACCTGTTTACGGCAGAGCCTCCTGGAAACGATGGGCACAAGTGAATATCATCAGGAATTACAACACGCATGTTGGGATAGAGCTTAATGTCCATGCAGGGGAGTTCCGATATGATCGATAGGAACTTTAATCCGCCCCCCAGGTGATTATACCAAAAAAGGGCCTTTGGGATCAATCTAATGACAGGCAAAGCCACCATAAGCGCTCTCTTTTCATTGAAGTCTCCCCTTTTTCTATACA
>Ga0302251_1001437_pt1 | contig 14563 bp, 16 predicted proteins | sample AAG_RA_Gln_MG_FD_193534 | JGI IMG/M metagenome (GOLD analysis project Ga0302251, IMG submission 193534) | Enriched activated sludge microbial communities from anaerobic digester in WTTP, New Holstein, Wisconsin, United States - AAG_RA_Gln | ecosystem: Engineered > Bioreactor > Anaerobic >...
CCTCCCGTCAACTGGAAAATTACAAGGTCAATTTTCTGACCAATGCCGAAGATGACTCCGAACCCAACTTTACCAAAGCCAGAACAGCCATCTCCAGCAATAACGACTTAAATCTCCTGGCGGTTGTTTATTTAACCAGGTACGCCTTGCATACCGCGGTGCTGGAAAATTTTGACGACAGTGAATTTATCCGCATCGATAAATTACAGCCGAATAACGCTCACAGGGCTTACTTTTATTTTTTAAAAGGAAATTTCCGGCAAATAAAACCGCGCGATTTACCGGCCCCATACAGAAAGCTGCCTCCCTTGATGCTCTCCGGGGATTTGTCGGCCGCAGTCCGCCAAATTGCTTCCATTGACGATCCCGTGTCCCTCTTGATTGCCTGCGGTGTCTGGGTAAAATATCTGCCCGTTGATGAAAGCATTTTACAGCTGGCCATTGATACCGCCGCCAAACAGGGATGGCGCAGACCTTTATGGGCCTATCTTACCCGCCTGCAGCAATATTATGCCGACCGCCGCGAAACAGCCAAAGCGGAAAAGATCCGGGAACGACTGGAGTTATTGAAAAAATAAGATTGCATTTACCGTTCATTTCCCTTAAAAATTACCCATTATTAAATATGCGGGGGCTTATATGATCGTTACGGACGATGCCGGTATTTGTCAGGTTTGTCATAAAAGACAAAGTGTTATCCTTTGCGATGGTTGTGCAATCGCCCTTTGCGAAGATTGCCGGAAATTTGATATATGGGGCTCGGGCTGCGGGAATCTGATTCCGCGTGTTTTCTGCCCAACCTGCTTTGACGACATTGAGACAAACCCGTATTCCGGAAAAATTGATTAACCGGAGCCGGTATTATATTTAGCTTGCTCATCATTGGTTTTATAAGGCATGACGAAAGAAAAGATACCTTCAACACCGGCAACCAGGCTTTTAAAGGCGCAATCGGCTGTGTTTACATTGCGCACTTACAAGTATGAAGAAAGAGGAGGAACAAAGGTTTCGGCCAGAGAATTGGGCGTTGATGAACATTGTGTAATCAAAACGCTGATCATGGAAGATGAAAACGCCGATCCGCTGATCATCCTGATGCACGGCGACAAGGAAGTTTCAACAAAAGCGCTGGCCCGTGTTATCGGCACAAAGTCCATTTCTCCCTGCCGCCCGGAGATTGCCCAGAAACATTCCGGCTATAAGGTAGGGGGAACATCACCTTTCGGCACAAGAAAGGCACTGCCCGTCTATATGGAAAAGACTATTCTGGAGTTGCCGATAATTTATATCAATGCCGGCAGCAGGGGGCTGCTGGCCCGGATTGCTCCGGCGGAGATTATCCGAATACTTCACCCGGTTATGGTTAACGTTGCCATATGAAATGGTTTTTTAGGTAGGAAAGAAAATATATGCCGAACAATGTGATAATTCGCTGCCTGAATTGCGGCACTAAAAATCGTATACCGCACCATAAATTTCAGCAACGGCCGATCTGCGGTAATTGTCATGCCCCGCTGGATGATTTAATTATCCGCTGCCTAGAATGCGGCACTAAAAACAGGGTATCCGAAGATAAGCTGCACCAGCGCCCCCTGTGCGGCAAATGCCGCGCACCGCTGGTAATCGTCCAGCAGCAAACAAAGCCCATCGAAGTAACCGATGCCACCTTTGCCCGGTTTGTGCTGGCTGATGAAACTTCCGTTTTGGTTGATTGCTGGGCTCCCTGGTGCGCTCCCTGCCGTCAGCTTGCCCCGATTATGGAAGAACTGGCCTCCGATTACGCCGACGGGGTAACAGTGGCGAAGCTCAATGTGGATGAAAATCCTGCGATGGCATCACAGTATGGAATCCGCAGTATCCCCACCCTCCTTTTTTTTAAAAACGGAAAATTGGTGCAGAGACTGGTCGGCGCTCTGCCCAAAGAAGAAATTGAGAAGAATTTACTCGCGATCATTCAAACCAGATGAAACGAAGATAACAGCTTATGGAAGAAAATAAGAAAAAGTTAATGTACCGCTGCAAAATTTTTGATGTCTGGGAAGAAGAATTTTCCTTACCCCACGGTAAAGTGACCAGGCAAAGCATGATCGACCATAAACCGACGGTCGCCGTTGTCGCCGTCAATGATAAAAATGAAATATTATTGATCAAACAATACCGTCGCGCCGTCGAACAAAATCTGCTGGAAATTCCGGCCGGCACCATCGACCACGAGGCGGAAACACCGCTGCTTTGCGCGAAGCGCGAACTTGCCGAAGAAACAGGCTTTGATGCGGCAGAATTTATTGCATTGTTCGCAGGCTACCTGTTGCCGGGCTACTGCAATGAGTACATGTACTTTTTCCTTGCCCGGGATCTTTTCCCCGCGCCTCTTCCCCCGGATGAAGACGAATTTATTGAAGTTCTACCGACAAGTTTTGCGGATGCTCAAGCAATGGCGACAAACGGCGCCATCATCGACGCCAAAACTGTTTTGGGAATTATTCTGGCCGCCCCCTATGTGAACGGCAAACAATCAAATAAAGAGTAAAACGAACTTTTCAAAGATATCCTTTTGAAAGTGGCCCAGCATCTCGTCCCGCATAATTTTCAAGGCTGCGAAAGGTTCAAGGCTTGGTTTATACGGCCTTTTGGAGACAAGCGCATCGTATACATCAGCCACTGAACATATCCGGCCGTAGATGTGGATGTCGTTGCCGCGAATTTTCCGGGGATATCCGGTGCCGTCGTTGCGTTCATGATGCTGTAAAACAATTAAACGGCATTCATCATCAATTTGTTTTGTTTCCGTTAAAAGTTTGAAACCCATGCCGGGATGCCGGCGAATCTGATTCATTTCTTCGTCGGTGAGTCTGCCCGGTTTTTTGATAATAGCCTCATCGATGTATACTTTACCGATGTCATGCAAAAAGAAACCAGCCCCCAGGGCATGCATATCGTGTCCATCGCTCCGGCCGAACACTACTTTCGCCAGCGACACTCCGTACACCCCCACATTAACCGAATGAATGTAGGTATCGTAGTCGTAAGAAGTGAGTTTCCGTAAATGGTTGCTGGTTGCATCGTCCTCCAGAATCAAATCTACAACATTAACAATATCTTTCTTAAATTGCTCAATATTTTCTCCGGTGGGCTTTTCCCACAGCTTACTGATCATTTTTTCCGAATATAAATGAACGGCCTGTGCTTTCGGCTGCGGTTCAATACTCTTATCCTCAATAACTTCCTTTAATTTTTCCACGATAACTTTTGCGGAGAGATCCTCTTGCGGCTCTTCCCGCCTGGGCAGAGCGCTTTCCTCCGGCGCGGAAACACCCTTGTCCACATTAATATTAACTTCCAAAATGCCATGTTCGACAATTTTATCAATCTGCTTCTGGGAAGTAATCGTAAAGTTGTTTCTTATAAACGGATGGGCATGCCAGGCACTGGGCAATTCCACATACATGCCTACCTTGAGGTCGGACACTTTAATTCTTTTCACCATTTACTCATTATCCTTATTGCCTTTATTGAAAGAGTAAAACAAATTTTTTGAATAAATCCTGATGGAAATGTTCCAGCATTTCTTCTTTCATTACATTGAGCGCCTCATACGGCCGCAGCGGCTGTTTATACGGCCGCCTCGAACTCAAAGCATCATAAACGTCGGCCAACGAGCAAATCCTCCCGTAAAGATGGATTTCTTCACCTTTTAATCCCGCCGGATACCCGCTGCCGTTGTTTCTTTCATGATGCTGCATGACTATTTTTTTGCACTCGTCCGACAACTGATGGGTATCGGTTAAAATCTCGTAACCATATTGAGGATGCCTGCGTATTTCCATCATTTCTTCATCGGTCAGAACGGCCGGTTTTTTAATAATATTGATGTCGACTTTGACTTTCCCGATATCATGTAAAAAGAACCCCGCCCCCACTTCATGCATATCATGGGCATCGGATTTTTTAAAAAGCGTCTTGGATAAGGAAATCGCCAGCAGGCCGACATTGACCGAGTGGATATAGGTGTCGTAATCGTGGGATGATAGCATCAGCAATTCCTTATTGGTCTTATCGTCCGCCAGAATTGCATCCACTACGGCAAAAATCCCCTTTTTTGCTTCCTTTATACTATCGGAGGAAGGATTTTCCATCAGCCGCTGAATCATTACAATAGAGTGATCATGTATGGCTTTGGCCTTTTTCGCCGGCGGCATACTTTTGTTGGCAATGGCTTCCATCAAATCCGGAGGAATTATCGGCTGCGGCGGCGTCTGTTCAGCTTCCACGGCAATTTTTTCGCCCGGCTTTTCCACCGGCAACCTGCTTTTCGCCGTATCGATGGCGACTTCCCTGATGCCGGCCTCGATTATCTTGGCGATTTGCCCCGGAGAACTGATCAGAAACTCATTTTTTAAGAAAGGATGGGCAAACCATGATCGGGGCAGCACAACATACATTCCAACTTTAACTTCCTGTGTTTTGAACGTTTTAATCATAACGCCTTTTCCCACAGTATTTAATCCGGGTGTTGCAACAAAGAAACAATGTCTTTACTTGAGTAATTTTCCTCTTTTATCGAGCTGTATTTCCAGTTTTTTGAGCAGAGCGATGTCCTTTTTCAATTGCTCATTTTCCTGCTGCAGCCTGTTTATTTCCGCACGATCGCGTTCTTTCGCAGACGCACAATCGTTGATCAGCTTTTCCTTTTCCGTCTTTTCGCTGCGCAAAGCCGCGGATGTAGCTTTAACTTTCTCCTGTAAAGCAAGCAGATGATCAATAGTCAGCACCACGGCTTGCGCACTTTCGGCCCATTTACTTTGCGGGGACTTCGAAACAAGAGTTGCCAGCCCGGCCTTTGCCCCATCATAATCCGGTTCGCCCTCCTTCGTATCCAACAACAGCAGCGCTTCTCTGACTACATCCACATCGGACGGGGGAAAAATGCCACGCTTCCGGAGGGCATCCTGCCCGCTGTCGGCCTTCCCGGAATCCGGGCTGTGGGCGCACCCCGCAATAAAAAAAACCAGAAGAAAAACAAAAAATATCCATTTGTTTTGCATCAACATTGCTCCATCTCCAATATGGCCTGTTTTACCACCGGATGCAGAATATTGTGTTTTTCCCAGTCTTCCTGCGTCACATAGTTGTTGCCGGGAAGAGTCTTGGCGTACTCTTTCAGTTTCGCCGCAGTCATTGCCATATCCAGTGGATTTTTAAAACGCGTCCCATCATCGGTTACTATGGCTGCGGAAATAGTGATTAAAGGGAATTTTTGCGCTAAGCCCTGACGATCCCGGCCTTGAATATAACCTCTTTGCACGTCCTGGACATCATAAAATCTCAATATTCGCTTCTCAAAATCGGCCACCAGCTTCCGGCACACGCTTTTGGTCAGCTCAGGATTCGCTATGACGACAAAATCGTCTCCCCCGATATGCCCGATGAATATTTCTTCTCTGGATCTATTTTCGACACATTCTTTAAGAATATCGCCTACTTCTTTAATTACTTCACTCCCCCAGGCATATCCGTATTTATCGGCAAAAGGTTTAAAATTATCAAGATCAATCTGGCAAAGAGAAAACGACCTGCCCCTGGCCAGCATATCTCGAATCCGGTTTTCAATGGCAATATTTCCCGGCAGACCGGTAAGGGGACTCGCATCCAGGTTCAGTTCTTCGAGCACCCGGAGCCGTTTGGTCATATATATAAAGTCCTTCGCCAGGGCCCCGATTTCATCGTTGCGCCGCACGGAAATTTCATGGTCGAGCTTCCCCTCGGCTATTAAACCGGTAGCCTGCTGCAGTTGCCTCAGTGGCTTGGAAATATTCCGGGTAATCAAAAGAGCCAGGGCGATTCCCAACAGCAGACTCAACGAACCCAACGCCAGAGTCATTTTGGTGGCATCAGAACTTTGACGGGCGATCAGATTCATCTTGTCATTAATGGCTTTATCAGTCTTTAATTGAATACTTTTCAGCAGCGACAGCATTTGTTCAACCGTTTTTTTGCTGGAAGAATCGGAGAGCGCCATCGCCTCCTGTAGCCGCCCCTCCTTCAGAAGAGCAACTTCCTGCGCGAAAGATGAACGGTAACGGTCATGCAGGATGGCCAGACGGTGCAGGTTTTTATCTCCCGCTTGCCCGCTGCCCAGTTTGTTGATGATCTCCAGGCCGGTTTGGAAATCGCCGGCGCGCTGCCGGAAGATTTGCTCGAAAGACGCATCTTTAAAAATAAAGTATTTTTTTTCGGCGCTTTCCTGAGCGAGCAGCGCATCCAGCATGTTTTTAGCCGTTTCCCCGACAACAAAATGGCGATGAGTGATATCATCAGCCGCCAGGCTGAGCCGCTGCAGGTGAAATACGGCATGAGCGCCCACCAGCAATGTCAGCAGCGCCATAAACACATAACCGAACAGAAGTTTTCGGCTTATGGTCAATCTCATTGTTTCTGCTTATCCTTATTTAATACGTTCGGACTGCGGAGGAATCTGTAGTTTGTCGCCCGCTGATTTCCATCTCAGAAAAAATTCTCTGCATGTTGCATGCCATATCATGCTCTCTCGTTAAGAATTAACACAACCGGCCGGCAGGAGTAAAGGACAAACTTCTCAATAATCGAAAATTATTAAAAATAACCAATAACGGGAAAGCTTCTTGCCACTGACATAAAGTTTTGCTAAACTCCGTTGATCAAAGAAGGGAGGCGCTTTCATGTTTTACAACGAAGAATTTGAAACACTGCCGCGCGAAGCACTGCAAGCAATGCAAATCAAGAGGCTGCAGCAGGTGCTGCAACGTGTTTATCACACTGTCGGACATTACAAAAAATCCCTCGACGCGGCCGGTGTCAAGCCGGACGACATCAAATCCCTGGCCGATCTGCGTAAGCTTCCCTTTATGACCAGATCGGACCTGCAAAACAATTACCCGTTCGGTCTGTTTGCCGTACCGATGAGCAGCGTAGTGCGGCTGCACGCGTCGGCCGGCACCAGCGGACGTTCGACCGTCTTCGGTTATACCAAACGCGACGTGGATACATGGTCCGAATTAATGGCGCGCTCTCTGGTCGCGGCCGGACTCACTAAAAATGACATCGTCCACAATGCCTTCGGCTACGGTTTATTCACCACCGGACTGGGGATGCATTTCGGAGCGGAAAAGATAGGCGCCAGCGTCATTCCAATGTCCGGCGGCAATTCGAAAAGACAAATCATGATCCTGCAGGATTTCGGACCGACCGCCATCTGCTGCACGCCTTCCTATGCCCTGCACCTGGCCGAACAGGGCGGCGCTCTCGGCGTGGATATGAAGGCATTGAAACTGCGCGTCGGCATTTTCGGAGCGGAACCCTGCAGCCAGCAGATGTGCGATGAAATTGAAAAAATCTATGGAATAACCGCCCTGAATTTTTACGGCCTTTCGGAAGTTATGGGCCCCGGCATCGGCATGGAGTGTCTCGAGGGCCGCAATGGAATGCATATTTTTGAAGACCATTTTCTGGTGGAAACAATTGACCCGCAAACCGGCGAAGTGCTGCCCGAAGGAGCCGAAGGCGAACTGGTTTTTACCACGCTGACGAAAGAGGCATTCCCGCTGGTCCGTTACCGCTCCGGCGATATTTCCCGCCTGATTACCGAGCCCTGCCGCTGCGGCCGCAGTCATATCAAGATCGAAAGAATTGTGAAAAGAAGCGACGATATGCTGATTATTCGCGGCGTCAATGTGTTCCCGGCGCAAGTGGAAGCTGTCTTAACCGATATCGAAGGACTGGAGCCTCACTATCAGATCATTGTGGATAAAAGCGGCGCCCTGGATTCTCTGGAATTGCAGGTTGAAGTCAGTGAAAAAACATTCAGTGAATCGGGCAGTGTCAAGGAACTCCAGAATATTGAACGACGAATTATCAAAGACATGAAAGACTATTTAGGCGTCTCCGCCCGGGTAAAACTGGTTGAACCCAATACATTGCAGCACACACCAGGCCAAGCCGCCAAAGTCATCGATAAACGCCGCATCTGATACAAGATAAAGGAGGAACAACTGCATGAAAGTAGAACAAATATCAATATTTCTGGAAAACAGACCGGGTTCGCTGGAACATGCTACACGCGTTCTGGAAGAAGCCAAAATTAACATTCGAACACTTACGGTTGCCGAAACCGCCGATTTCGGCATTTTACGGTTGATTGTCAATGATGTGGAAAAAGCCAACGCAGTGCTTAAAGAAAATGGTTTTCGCGTTAATAAGACGGCTGTGGTCGCCGTCGAGGTACCCGACCGGCCGGGCGGTCTGCACGGCATTATGAAAGTGCTGGGTGCGGAAGGCATTAATGTCGAGTACCTCTACGCCTTTGTAGCGAAAAGCGGTGAAAACGCCGTCATTATCTTCCGCTTTGACAATCCCGAAAAAGCCATCGAAGTGCTGCTGGCGAATAAGTTTACGGTGGTGCCGGGGGCAAAACTCTACGAATTCTGATGGCGTCGTAAAACGCTCATATGCTGCGTTGCGCTACATCCTTCGTCATTGCGGCGTACACTATAAAGTACGCCTCACTCCTCAGGATTTGCGCGCCTTGCCTCTGAAACTTTTTACGGCGCCATCAAGTGGAGAGAGAACAAGGGGTTGCAACCCCTTGTTCTGAGATTGTCAATGAAAAAACTTGCTTTTTTAAAGCAAATAAATTAATGGTGACATGTATTTTGAATTATTCAGGGTAAATGATGACAAGCTTGAACAGAATCTCTACAAACTGGTGGTGGTGGCACAAAATTACAGGGGGAGGTCTGTTCACCGCATAGCATAAGAAAAATATTAACATAGAAAGGCCGTGAACAGATACTGTTCACGGCCTTTTTTGTTATTTTTTAGATCTTAAATAATGGGAGGGATATTTATGAAAAAGCATTTCCGCAATACAATAGTCACACTGGTGGCTCTCTTTTTTGCCGCTGCTTTATTTCCGGCTGCGGTAAAAGCGGCGCCGATGAAACTGACGTACGCCAATTTTCCTCCGGCGTCCACGTTCCCCTGCGTCCAGATGGAGCGATGGGCCAAGGAAGTGGAAAAAAGAACCAATGGAGAAGTCAAAATTCAGACATTCCCCGGCGGAACTCTGCTGCCGGCTAAAAACATCTTTGACGGCGTCGTTTCCGGAACGGCGGATATCGGCAATTTTGCCATGAGCTATCAACCCGGTCGTTTCCCTGTTTCCGAGGCTGTTGACTTGCCCCTCGGTTTCAAGAGCTCCAAAGTGGCCAGCCTCGTCCTCAACGATCTTATCGAAAAATACAAACCAGCAGAATTCAAAAAAGTAAAAATACTCACCGTCTTCACCTGCCCCCCGGCCGATTTCATGACCAGCCGTCCCGTAAGGTCATTGAAAGATCTGAAAGGTATGGAGCTGCGGGTATCGGGAACGGGCGCGCAAATGATCAAGACACTGGGAGCCATCCCCGTCGCCATGCCCCAGTCGGAAACGCCGGAGGCCATTCAAAAGGGCGTTGTCAAAGGCATCGTTTCCTCCATGGAAGTATTGAAGGACCTCAACTACTCCGCTTATTGCCCCTATGCGACCGACGCCAATCTCTTTGTCGTCTCCTTTGCCGTCGTCATGAATATGAACAAATGGAACGCCCTGTCGCCGAAAGCAAAAAAGGTCATGGAAGACTTGCGAACGGAACAGGCTCTCTGGACGGGTAATTATGTCGACAATCATGTCCAGGAAGGCTTAGCTTGGTCGAAACAGAAGTATAACCATCAGGTCATTAATCTGCCCGCCAAAGACAAAGCGGAAATCGCCCGACTGCTGAATCCCATGATCCAGGATTATGTGAAGCGGGTATCAGCCAAGGGAATTCCCAGCAACCAGATTGTTCAAGACATATACAGCCTGAAGGCAAAATACGAAAAGAAATACAAATAGGATTATGAAAGTTTTAGACCAGATCGATCTCTACCTCAGTAAAGGCTTAATGATCGTGGGCGGCATCGCTCTCCTGTTGGTTATGATCCTCGCCACGGGCAATGTTACCCTGCGCATTTTCCATGTCCCTTTCAGTGGCTGCTATGAGATTATTTCTTTCCTCGGTGCTATAGTGACGGCGGCTGCCCTCGGATATACACAACGCAACAGGGATCATATAATCGTGGATATCCTTTCGGAAAAATTTCCGTCAGGAGTCAGGAAAATAATCGATGCCATCTCCTATTTAATGGTCACTATCTTCTTCGCCGTCGTTTCCCGGCAAACATTCCTCTGGGGGCTGCAAATCCGGGAATCGGGTGAACTTTCGGAGACCTTAAAGATCATCTATCATCCTTTCATTTTCGGCGTCGCACTGGGGTTTGCCTTCCTGGCGCTCTCCGGCGCCGTCGATTTTTTCAAAGTCCTCTTCAACAGCGAAGATGGAGAAGGGAGGGTTTATTATGAATGAGGCTATGGTCGGCGTCTACGGCATAGGCATCATGTTCGCCATCCTCTTTTTCCTGCGGATTCCGGCGGGATTCACGATGGCCATCGTCGGGTTTTGCGGCATCGCCTTCGTTACGTCCATCCCGGCGGCCTGCGGAATGATCGGTTCGGAACTCTGGAATATCTTTTCCAGCTACGGACTGACGGTGATTCCCATGTTTATCCTGGTGGGCGAATTCATCCATTATGCGGGATATAACGACAGCCTCTACCACGCCACCCACCGCTGGTTCGGCCACTACCGGGGAGGGCTGGCCATGACGACCATCATGGCCTCGGCGGCTTTTTCCGCCATCAGCGGCTCCAACACCGCGACGGCCGCGACCATGAGCACCGTCGCCATCCCCTCCATGAAAAAATACGGCTACCACCCCATGCTGAATGCCGGCAGCGTGGCGGCGGGGGCAACCCTGGGCGTGCTCATTCCGCCCAGCATCGTCCTGGTCGTTTACGGCCTTTACACCGGCCAGTCCATCGGTAAACTCTTCTTCGGCAATGTCATCCCCAGCGTTATTCTTACGGTTCTTATCGCCGCCACGGTTTTCTTCATCTGCCACCGGCACCCCGACTGGGGCCCCAAAGGAGAGAAAAGCACCTGGAAGCAGCGCTTTCAGGCTCTTCCAGAGGCGCTCGATATTCTGATCCTCTTTGCCGTCATCATGTTCGCCCTTTTCACGGGCATCGTCACAGCAACCGAAGCCGCCGCCGTCAGCTGCACCCTGGGTCTCATCATCTGCCTGGCGCGCAGAAAGCTAACCTGGGACGGCTTTGTCACCTCTATTAAGGATACCCTGCGGATATCCTGCATGGTCTTTATGATCATCGCCGGAGCCGTTATTTTCGGGCGTTTTCTGACTCTGACGCGGCTGCCCTTTGAAGCTGCGGGCTGGATCAGCGGCCTGGGGCTTCCCAACTGGATGCTCCTGATGGTCATTCTGCTTTGCTACATCATCGGCGGCTGTATTATGGATGCCCTGGCCTTTCTGCTGGTCTCCCTGCCCATCTTCTATCCTCTCGTCATGCAGATGGGCTATGATCCCATCTGGTTTGGACAGATCATCACCATTGTCACGACCATGGGCTCCATCATGCCGCCCATCGGCATCTGCTGCTACGTCGTGGCGGGCATGGCTAAGGACATTCCCCTGGGACAGGTTTTCAAAGGAAGCATGTACTACATACCCTCGTACATCATCGCGATTATTCTGCTCATCCTTTCACCCTACTGGACGGTACTGGTGCTCTCCAACCTTGTCCGGTAGGGGTAACTTAATTGTAGCGGCTGGTAAAAAAAGAATAAATTTTTTATGAGGCTTTTTGCCTGTAAGGAGCGAACAGTAACAGCTTGACATGTATGCATATAAGATGCATATTAAGGCATCACTTTTGTGTGAGGTAAAAATATGAGAACAACTCTGAACATCGAAGACGACCTGATCGATAAAGCAACACAACTTACAGGAATTAAAGAAAAAACAACCCTCGTTAAGCTGGGCTTGGAAGCGCTTATTGCTCGAGAAAGCGCACGGCGGCTTGCCAAACTGGGTGGAACTCAAAAGCAGATTCAGGAAATACCAAGAAGAAAAGGAGCATGACAGACCATGGTTCTTGTGGACACATCGGTTTGGGTTTCGCATTTGAGGGACGGAAATAATGAATTGGCAAACTTGCTCAATGAGGGAAGGGTACTATGCCACCCATTCATTATCGGAGAACTGGCTTGCGGAAATCTCAAAGACAGGGCAATTATTCTTTCGTTTCTACAATGGCTGCCGATGAGTATTGAAGCCGAACATGAAGAAGTATTGTATTTTATTGAAAATAACCGCTTGATGGGAAAAGGCATCGGCTATGTTGATGCCCATTTAATTGCGTCCGCCGTATTGACGGGCATTCCAATCTGGACACTTGATAAGAAATTGGCACAAGTTGCTGATGACCTGCAAATAAAATATAAAATTTGATGACAACATCAATACAACCGATCGCTACGCTCCGGTTACTTTTGTGGGGATTAAGATGGAAATTGTACTTGATAAAAGTTTTCTGTATCGTTCAGGTTCCCAAAAAATATCACATCTTTGTTTTTCTAATCAAGTCTTAATGCCTGAAGCTCTCTTTTATGAACTACTTACTACATCATCAGAAAATCGAGCAAAATGTTTTAGAAATTTACCTGCTGCCGATAATCCTGTGATGTTAATAAAGAATGTGGGCTATATATTACGAACTGAAGTCAAAAATAAGATGCCGTTTACCGACATCAAAGATGCATCTCATAACATAAGATACATCTTCAACAATAAACTAATTGATCCTAATCATGAATTTACTTGTGAACAAAAGAATACAATTTCCACTTGGAGGGCCGATATTCATTCACGAATTGAGGACTTTAAACAGAAAGCCGCTGTGGTTAGTGGCTGGTTTCCAGCGGTTAAACATTTCAAAGCCGGTTCAAACCGAGAACCAATTGAAAAAGCAAAATTATTGTTATGTAAAGATCATTCCGTTGTAAAATCAATTTATGAACAAATTAGGCATCAATCTTTCCCTGAGACGGATTTAATTGATGAACGTTGGGCGTTATTCCGTGAAATTCAGGTACAAGTTATTGCAGCTCTTGATTACGTTGGTAAGTATGGTGATAATAATCCTCTTATTGTCTCCAAAAAAATCGAAAACGAATATATGGATTTGGAGTACTGTATTACTGCATTGATGGTCGGTGCGCTTGCATCTTATGACAAAGGTATGATTCAACGATTCCTTAGTATATTACCAGAAGGCAAAGTAATAAACTGAACTCTACATCAGCCTCCAGCATACCGCAATAAATAGTTCGCCACGGCTGCTTGGGAAGTACGTTGGTTTATAATCGACGAAAAATACGCAGATGATGGGTTCAATATGATTTATTGGAATTTCCATGATCAAATCGTCGCTGAAATGAAAAAAGATAATGATGAGGAAAAAAGACTCCCAACAAAGTTAATCCAGCCGATCTCTAACGCTCCGGCTGGTTTTTTTTACACTTTTCGAATAGTAACAATCAACATCTGCTTTTTTCAAGATCATTTATTGTCAATGAAAAGCAATAAATAATAAAATGAATAATATCAGCTGCCTCCAAGCTCCAGCCCTCTTTCAAAACCGGCCAGATTCAGCTCACGGTTCTTATCATTGGATACCTTCGCGATTGCTTTGCGCATTGCTTCGGCATCGCAAAAGAGCGTCTTGTGCGCCACGGCGTAGCCTAAAAGAATGAGATTCGTGAGCAGAAGAGAGCCCATCTCTCTGGCCTGGTTAGTGGCATCGACAAATAAATATTCTCCGCTTTGATCCGTGTTCACGATGCGATAGCCATCTTTTTTAACAAAATCGCCATGAATCGGGATATTGGAGCGGACGAGGTACAACCCCATATCGGCGGCACCTCTGCGAATGAGCGGGCTTTTGAAGCCGCCTACTTTGACGTGGGCGAGCACGGTTCCTCCGCGCATGGCCATGCCATGCGTTTCCGAAGTAAGGACATCGAGCCCCATCTCCATCCCTGCCTGGGCCAGTATTCTGGTTACAAAAAGTACGCCCTGTCCGCCCAGCCCGCTGATAATAATCTGTTGTTTCATTTAGCCACCTCCAGCTTTTCCGCGGTAATCGCCTCCACGGGGCACACAAATTTACAAACGCCGCAGCCGATGCAAGTATTGATATCGATGAATACTTTTTCGGTAGTTTCATCAAAAACGAGTGAGGGGCATTCGAAGCGATCGAGGCAGACTTTGCAGCCGGTGCATTCGTCAGTCACGTTCATCCGGTAGGTGCTCTGCTGTTTTTTCGCCTGCTTGTCCATGATGCACAGATGTTTCGCAATTATAACCGCCACGCCGCCTTCGTCGCTCCGGCAGAAACGGTCAGCATCGACGAGCAGCTTTTTAAATGCATCCAGATCATAGGGATCGCATTCCTGCATAAATCTGACGCCGCCGGCTTTGACCAGCTCCGGAATATAAACCGTATTTCCGGGGGTTCCGTCAGCCATGAATCCTACCTGCGGCGTGGGCTGATTGCCCGTCATGGCCGTGGTGGAATTATCCAGAATCA
>Ga0302251_1001438_pt1 | contig 14543 bp, 13 predicted proteins | sample AAG_RA_Gln_MG_FD_193534 | JGI IMG/M metagenome (GOLD analysis project Ga0302251, IMG submission 193534) | Enriched activated sludge microbial communities from anaerobic digester in WTTP, New Holstein, Wisconsin, United States - AAG_RA_Gln | ecosystem: Engineered > Bioreactor > Anaerobic >...
AATGCGCCTTCAACTCCTCTTTCATCGCTGTAGCCAGCGTTTTCTCGCACTGAGCCGACCGCATGCGGATATTCATATCTTCGCTCTCAGCGACTGTTTGACAATGTTTGCCGGCCGTCTGCCCTGTCGCTTCGGGGGGAATCAATGGGAGAATCGATTGGAGAAGCAATTGGCAAACCATTTGTCTGTCATTTCGCGAGCCGGACGCCTGCAGCTGTTTTTATCTTCAGCCCCTAGCGACTGTTTGACAATTGTTTGACGATGTTTGACAATGTTTGACAATGTTCGACAATGTTCAACGACTGTTTGACAATGTTCGTCAATTGTTTGACAACGTTTGACAATATCTGCCGGCCGTCTGCCACTGTTATCCCTTGCAATTAAAAAGCGGATGCTATAAAGTTAGCAGGCAAAGTGCGCCGCTGTGCACGTTAAGGACTGTCCTGTAAGCGGTGACTTAGATGTGTTTGGCGGGTGAGTCAGTTGGATTTTCAATACAGAGCCAAGGCAGGCAACGGTGAGATGCTGCGAGGTAAGAGACCGGCTGAGAGCGAGGCTGAGGTCGTTGCGTGGATCAGGGCGCAAGGCTGGATGCCTATAGAGGTATCCACATATTTTGAGATAAACGTCAAACAGCGCAAAAAAAACGTAAGTTTCACCGGAGCGTCTTTCTTTAAGCTTACGCCTCGTGCCAGGCTAAAGGACAAACTCGTCTTCTTCAGGCAGCTTTCAACGATGATATCCGCCGGAATCAGCATTACACCGTCATCAATGGAGGTACTTATAGAACAGACCGCTAATAAGAGGTTTAAGCGCGTAATAGCAAGCATATTTGAGAGAGTTAGCTCCGGAGTTTCGCTTGCCAGCGCACTTGCCGAACATCCGAAATTTTTTGATACATTATCTCTTGTGATGGTCAAATCAGGAGAGGAATCCGGCACCCTCGACGTGAGCTTGGCGCGCCTTTCTTCCTTCCTTGAAGAGCAGGAGAACCTCAGGAAAAAGATAATATCGGCCGTAACGTATCCCGCGGCAGTTATCATGGTGGCGCTGCTGGCACTAGGCGTGATGGTAATAGTGGTTGTGCCGCAGTTTCAGAAGGCTTTCGGCAACCTGAACGTTAAAATGCCAAAGCTTACGCTGATGCTGTTTGCGATTGGGAACTGGGCAAAAGGACACTGGATTTATATCCCGATCGCCGTTTTGGCATTTGCCGTGCTGCTGTATCTGCTTAAAAAAATAGAGCCAATAAATTATCAAATAGATTCCGCCATGCTTAAACTGCCCGTATTTGGAGGAATACTTTATAAAGCCGCCATAGCGCGCTCATTCCGTACGATGTCGTCGCTTCTTAAGTCGGGCATCCCGGTGCTTAAAGCGCTTGAGCTGGCAGGGGACGTGGCGGGAAACAAGAAATTAAGACAAGGCTTTCTTGTGATGCGTGATGCCGTTGCGATGGGGGTGCCGATGAACATGGCAATGAAAGAGAAAAAGCTTTTTTCACCCATGGTGTGCCACATGGTGGCAGTGGGTGAGGAGACCGGGCGCACAGATGAGATGCTTGCAAAGGTGGCTGACTGGTATGAGGCCGAGCTCGCTGAGACAATCAAGCGCCTGAGCTCAATCCTTGAGCCCGCGCTTGTTGTATTTGTGGGCGTGATAGTGGGAGTCATGGTGCTTGCGATATTCCTGCCGATACTGACCGCGATACAGGCGTATATGTAAATGACGGGACAAACTAAACGCTCATTTAAAATTATTAAAAATTACTATTAACAGGCTTGCGCGAACGCCGCAACTGCTGTAATATGTTTAAATGAGGGCTTTTGGCGGCACTAGACTTAAACACAAATCAAAGGGAGGAAATTATATGGAGAATGTCAACAAACAGCAGCGCAAAGCAAAAAAGGGGTTTACTCTGGTTGAGCTTCTCATCGTCATCATAATAATAGGCATACTTGCGGGCATGATGATGCTTTCGACTGGTTCGGCAAAAGACAAGGCCGAGGCGACCAAAATAGTTTCTAATATGCGTACAATCAAGTCCGCCGCGTTAATGTACTACGCTGACAATGGCAGCTGGCCTGCCTTAGCGAATGCGCTGGATTCAGTTTCAAAATATCTTGACTCAAGCCCGGATACAGGCGTGTATTCAATAGTAGAAGGCGCGGCATCCGGGGATCTCTCCGTTGAGGCTAAAGTCTCTGATTCAGGGGTAAAGGCTAAGCTTGCTGATATGGCGAAAGATTCAGGATTGTATAAAGATGCTGGCGCAACCGGACCTTACACAGCAAATGATGCTGAAGCATATATGATAATCAAGAAACATTGATCACCTTTCTAGGCTTTGCTTGCTATGAATAAATAATAGCCGCAAAATTAAAAAGCTCCGCACTACAACATGTGCGGAGCTTTTTAGATTTAATAAATTCATATGTCAATTCTCCAATATATATGGCTTGTAAGGGGGGCACTGCATGGAGGAGAAATTGAGTTTTCACAGAAGCCGCGGCGTCGCGTTGCTTGCCCTCGTCCTCATATGCTTTGTGGTGCTTTCAATATTTTCGGTTGTGGCTTTCAGCATCTCGACGAGGACTCTAGGCGTCGAAAGATGGCAGTGGGAGCACTACGAGAGGTCCCGCCTAGCGTACATAGCGCGCTCGGCAGTGAACGCGGCCGCCGAGGAGATAGCTAAGTATCAGCAGGAAAACGGAGGGGCTTTTGACTGTTTCAGCAGTAATCCGTTCAACGCCAAAAGCGTTGGGACTGTCGGCATAAACGACGCGGGGTTCACCGCAAACCTTAAGCTTACGGTCAGCGGCGATATTGCGCCATACCTGTACATAGAGGGCGTATCCTCCAACGCAAAGGCAGGGTCTGTGATTGTCTCTGCGCTTTACGACACGAACAAGAAGAAGATCGTCGACTGGGGCTGGTGAAAGTGATGCGAAGGGGCGTTATTCTCGTTGAAGTCGTGGTCGCCGCGGCGGTTTTCGCGATAGGAGTCCTTGCCATAGCCGCCGCGCTTACGTTCAGCATTGGCGCCATCAATCGCTCGCGCGACGCAGTCTTAAGCGACGCTGAGCTTGCCCGTCGCGTCAACGGGTACATGGCTGACATGGTGATATCCCACGACGTCTCCTCGGCGTCCGCCGCTTACGCAAGCAAAATTCATGAGGGTTTGACTCTTTCTATGTCCGGGGATAAGAACAGATCGATAAAATTTTCCGTCCTGCGTTTTGGTTCAGGCGGCGGCAAGTCCGGCACGTACTATGTTTTGCAGAGGGAGGACTGAGCGCGGTGAGGCTGTCCGGCAAAGACAGGGCGTTTACTTTAACGGAGCTTGCGATAGGCATCGCGCTTATCGTTATAATAAGCGTCCCTGTGGTGATGACGCTCCGTGCCGGCATAGACCTTTATCTTAAGACCGAAGCAAACGCGGAGGTAGTTAACGGTGTGAGGTTTACGCTGGATTCTTTCGGCCGCAGGATAGCGCCTATGCTCAACGAGACACACGAGATAAAAATACTTGAAAACCCCGTTATTCCGAATCCGGTGCCCAAAAACCAAAATTACGTCTACTTGCTCGGAGGTTCGCTCGTACACCGCGACTCTTCCGGCGACCATGTGCTTGAGGGTTCAGACCATATAGGGTCTGTCTCCTTCGTCCTGCCTAAATCCGCCGTCAGCACACCAGGCAATTTCATGCTTAGCATGAGCTTAAACGGTTCCTACAAAGACGCCAAACTCAACGCCGCCGTCAGCGAGCCGCTTTACAACACGCCTGTCAAGGACGGCAACATCGTGTCGGACGACTACAGTGGCAACGTAATAGCGTTTAAAACCCCGGGCGCGGTTGAGATGTCGGTCAGCATAGACCTTTATGACAAGGAATCAATGGTAAAGATAAACAACTCGCTTATGCCAAAGGGCACGGTAATACTCGCAAGCTACGATTTAAGCGTAAAAAAGGACGATATCGGCATCCCTTATACGGATGAGTCCTCGCTTGACTGGTATATTTCGGGGAACAGCGGCAGCCAGCGCGAGATTTCAACCGCGGTTCCTGACGATACCACGAAAAATCAGTATCAGTTTCTTCTTGTGGACAGCGCGGGCAACCCAGAGACGACGAAGACTTTCAATACAAAGGGTGACTCAGCCGGAGATTTTTATATAAGAACAGGGACATCTTCAAGGACGAAATGGGAAGATGGAGGGTACGGCGTGATAAGGTGCAGGCTCACCCCAAGCGTCAAGGTAAGAGGGAAAACAGAAGATGCTCTTCCGCTGTGGAGCGGATACGTGGAAATAAAAAACAAGGTGTTCTGGGATACATGGCTTTACGCCATAAGCGGTGAGGATGTCGAGGGCTTTTTTAATACAAATATAGGGGAAGAGAGCAAATTTGTGACGTTGGAGGTCAACACAGAGGCAGAACAGCTGGCCATAGGGATAAAAAAAGCGAATAAAATCAAAGCCGCGTCCGGGGCATTCACAGTGGCAAGGCTTGACTATAAGTTCTTTGATAACGACAGACTTTACAGTATCTGGGAAAACAGAAAGGATAAAACGATTGATCCAGTCCCTGCTATCATGACGGTGACAAACTATTCGCTGCTCGTCAATATGAAGATGAACAATGTCGTGCTGTTCGGCATAACCGTAAGCGATACTCCCAACACAAGCGGAGGCTACGTGGACAAAACTTCATTCTTTAATGACCTTGGGTATTCGGTTGTCATGTCATCCGTTTCCCCAGACGATAAGAAAATTCAACATGGTATATTCGTGCACCCCCATGACGGCAGTTCGACTTCCAATCAGGGAAATTCTGATGTTCTTGAGCTGAAGGGGATAACTAACGTTTTTGACGCAGAAAATGCGCCTAAAAAAGCTGACGACTGCTACCATCCGCGGCACGTCCAAAACAGCGCGTTCACGTATCCTTCAAGCGACTGGTGGAAGGGCAACCACCGCATATTATATACGGTGCTTGAGTATTATGACGCGTCCGACGCAAACTGTTTGCCAAGATACATAATCCGTGTGCGCCTTTTAAAACCTCTGTCGGACGCATCTGTTAAGAACAGGCTGGACGAAATTAAGCTGACAGACCCTTGGTTCATGGGTAAGGAGTTTTATGCCTCCGAGCCCATGTGGTTCGGTGAGTTCACAGGCAGCAAGGCTGCCTCAGGCAAAACGGTTGCCGTGAGGCGTTACGCGTCGCCATCAGATACAACGGTAACCGCTGGGTCGTCTCTTGCAGATTCTGACAAAAGCGTGTTCTATGGCTTGAATTACGCTGACTCCGTGAAGGACATATTCAAGGCAAAAACCCTGAACCTTAAAACCGACGCATCAGCCGAAAGCGGGTCAAACGCCTATCAGCGGCTTGAGACTAAAAACAGGGACAGGTATATAGGCATGCAGGTGTACACAGATAAAGAAGACGCCGCTGTTGACATCTACGCCATTGACTTAGTGCCGGGGTTTACAGCCGATGAGATCAGATCGATACTGCCGGCTAACGCCAAGCTATATGAGATCAGCGAGACCATCCCGTCCAGCAGGGCTCCCTCAGCCGATATGTCTTGGTATAAAGCGGGGTCGCCTGCCAGGAACTACAACATGGCTGTGTTTGGAGCAGGCGGCAAATCTGACGGCGGCGGCAACAATGGCAGCAGGTATTCGCCTCCCGGGATCATAGGGCTTCAGCACATACCAAGCAGCTGTGCTTGCCCTCTTGAGAACGAGCTGTTCCGTTGGTTGCGTCATTAAGCGCGGAGCATATGAAACTTTGAGACTGAAAACTTAAGATGCCATGACGCGCGTTTATGTAGTAAAATGCGGATGTGCCTTTAATTATTCGTATGTCTTATTTTGTTTATATCGTTTTTTGCGGGATGTCTTAGATGTATATTTTATCCTAAAACCACTGCAATTTTTACGCAAAGGAGCGGCTTATGGCTTTATTTAAACTCAAAAGAAGGAAAAGAGAGTCCTCGGGGCTGTTTGTAGACAGGTCGATCTACAGGTATATAGCTGTATCAGGACACCCTTGGAACTATAAGGTTGTACGGTCCGCGGCCGGAAGCCTGCGCGGCGATTTCGCGTCGGAAAGCGGGTCTTTCGCGGATCTGGGCAAGCGTTTGGACTTGCTTTTTGAGAGCATAGTCAACGATATAGGAGAGATTAAGGTGCCCATCAATATATCTCTTCCAATAACGGATTCTCTTATGCGAACTGTGTCTCTTGGCGACATGAATTTGTTGGATGCAAAACTCGCTTTCAGGTATGAGTACGAGAAATACTTCCCGTTTCCTGTCGACGAGGCGGTCTACGACATGGCGCCGATCTTGTATCCATTGCCAAACGGCACCGAGGAAAAGCGCTTTATTGTGGCTTCCGCACGCAGAACGCTCATCGACGACATCATGAACGCCGCATTGGCCCAGGGCATAGAGATCGCGTCTATAGAACCGGCGCAACTGGCTCTGGAGAGGGCGGCTACGCCGCAGACGCCTTTCTGCGACGCCGCGGTCTATGTGTACGTTGGGTTGAGCTATTCTGTGATCATACTCTCATGGAAGGGGAGCGGCATATTTTACCGGTCGGTGCTGAAGGGGCACGATGCCGCTGTTAACGCCGAAAGCGAAGGATTGCCAGACAAGGAGACGCTTGAGTACGGTTTTGTAAGAGACATAAATATTTCTATGCAGTTCGCGCTGTCGCAGATACGAGGGTTTGAGCCGTCAATGATGTTCCTTTTCGGCCCCGGGGTTTCAGACCGTCTTTGCGATATCATGAAGAAGTCCGTCACAGTGGCTTCAGTGACTACGATCGATCCGCTTACCGTGCACGGCATAGATTTTCGAAAAGATGACGCGCGGGCCGGCAGTTGGGAAATCCCTATCGGTCTTGCGCTGCGAAACCCATAATGGTAGTCAGACTGGATCTCAGGATACCCGGCAAGGGCAAATCGAAAATAGAGGCGGAAAGCGGCTTAAGCCACTACCTTGTGTTCGCGGCGGCAGCCTTGTTTTTATTCACCGTGCTTGCGGTCATTCTTTTAGGTTCGTGGAAAATTTATGAGCTTCAGTCCGAAAAAAAAGAACTCCAGGCGAAAAACAGAGCCGCCGCGCAGAACCTTGAGATTATGGACACAGAGTTCTCAAGACTGAAAAAAGAGGCCGAGAAGATGGATAAGACTCTGGCGTTCATGCTTGGCGACATGCCGGCGATAGAGGTACTGGCACAGCTTGATACTGTGCTGCCTGACGGTGTTACGCTTTCTTCTCTTGCTATGACGCCCGAAAAGGTCGTTTTTAAGGGGATCGCCGCTAAAGAGGAGGAAGTCATGAAGTTCGTAAGCAGCCTCTCTTCGGTGCCGTTTGCGCTTTCCGTCGAAGTCCCCGCCGTCACGTACGAAATGATCAGCGGACGCAGGGTAACGTCGTTCTCGCTGGAATGCAGGATGCGCACGATGCAGGAGATACAGGAGACCGGAGCGTTTTCAAGCCGGGCCGCAAAGACATCGTCGGAGGACGTCAACCCATGATAAACCTGAGGGAGAACCTGACCAAAAGGAATGTTCTGATCGTGGCCTTGCTGGTGGCGTTGCTTTTGACGCTGCAAATTGTGGTTGTCCGCATGGTAAGGGCTCGCAGCGAGGATGCAGCCGCTTTGATATCAGAGACAAACACACTTGATAACATGCTAAAGAACCGTACCGACGCCTTGCTGCGCAGCAAGGCGGCAATGACGTTCGACGCAGGGCTTTTGCCCGTGCCGGCAGATACGCCAACGCAGTTTTTCATGTCGCTGACCAAGATGCTGTCCTCAGAAAAACTGGACGGGGCGGAGATCTTAAAGAGTGCGGAGTCGCCGGATTCAGTCAGTTTCAGCGTAAAAGGAGAAGCCCCGTATTTCGCGCTGCTGCACTTTCTAGCCGATTTAAGGCAGGGGCAGTATATGTCGCGCCTGACAGGCTTAACGCTTGATGGGCGTAAAGATGGCATTGTGAGCTACTCTCTTGTTATACAGGCAAAAATCAAGTCGCGGGAGCCTCAGGAGAAGCCGGCCGGAGGTAATGCCCAATGAAGCTGTTTTCGGGTTTCCGCGGCTTTGACACAATGACGTCGGAAGAAAAAAAAGAATTGCACCTTGCCGCGGCCGCATTTATTTTCTTCAGCCTCGCTGCGGCCCTAAGCATGAGAAATTTCATCTGGCTTAACAACATCTCCGCATCCGAAATGGTCGCTGTCAGGGAGACGCCCTCACGCCAAGAAAGCAAGCCCGACGCGCTGATAGGCTCTATCCGCGCAAAACATGACGCATACATAAGGATGCGCACATACGGCAGTCAGCTTGTGACGCTGGCTGAGGCTGTGGGACGCTATCCCGTGGAAGACCCGTCTGCAAGGCTCGCTTCAGCGGCTCCGCTCATACCGCCGCCGGTCAAATATAAGGTCCAGGATTTTCCTCCGTCGATGGAGGTAAAGGCGATAGTCATACTTGACGGGGACGCGGCAGCCGTTTTGAACATTCAGGGAGAGCGGCCCGGACAGGTAGCGCGCGCGGGTTATATCTTCGGAGGCGGCAAGGGGCGCATAACCAGCATAGACGCGGGAGGAGTGAACTGGAAATGGGCAAACAAAAAGCAACGCACGGTTTTATAGGGAAGTTTTTGTCTTTATCGTTCGCTGCGGCGGCAGTCGTTCTGACACTGGCGCTTGCGAACTCCTCTTTTGCCGTCACAACGGATGCCGTGCCGAGGACAAAGGAGCCTGAGTCCGTGATAGAAGGCCTCAAGGTACGCCAGGTAGGCGGCACGATGCTTCTGCTTGAGCTGCGAGGCACGGCGATGAGCCTTCCTGTACAGGCTGATGGAGGAAATGCGGCCGCCGTGCTTGAGTGGAAGGATATCAGGTTCCCGCGCGATACGGACAGAAAAGCGTGGTGGGACGAGTACGGGTGGAGCGTAATTAAAATAGACGCTCAAAAAAGCCAGGAATGGTCACAGAAGTATGAACATCCGCTGGCGCAGAGGATAGATGTGGTGTCAAACGACAAAGGCGGCGTGAACATGCTTATAACGGGCGAAAGGCCGCTTAAAATGAAGAAAATCACGGGCATGCCGGGGTCGGACCGCATAAACATCCAGCTTGAGGCAGTCGAGGACGTCCTGCCGCAAAAACCGGCGCAGCCACGCGTTAAGGTAAAGGGCGACCCGCTTGACATTAACTCTTTAGTGACACTTGAGCTTCGCGACGTGTCAGTGCGCGAGGTTTTCAGAATGCTAGCAGAGTTAAGGAATTTAAATTTAGTCCTTGACTCGTCCGTTCCGGATACCGCGATGACGTTTTCATTCAAGAAGGCGAAGTTCGGCGAGGTCTTCGCGTATATACTGAGGATGAACGATCTTACGTACTCTTTGATGAACGGTACGCTGGTAGTGGGCACGGCCGAAAGCATAGGCAAGACGCTGGGAAAGAACGAGACCAGAGGTTATAAAGTGGCGTACGCGGATATCACTAAGCTGCCCGCCATGATAATGGGGCTCGTGCCGCTTTCAAAGCCGCCGGTGGTTGACGAGAGGTTGCGCACGCTTTATGTGACGGCCACGCCGGAGCAGCACACGGAGGTGGAGGCTATAATGAACCGCATGGACCACCCGGGCAAGCAGGTGATGCTCGAAGCGAGGCTGGTCGAGATAAACGACAACGCCAAACAGGAGATAGAGACGATGCTGAACGCCGTCTACCGCGGATGGCTGTTCTCCTACAGCGGATCCAACGGGCTTGGGTCAGAGTACACGTATGGCAACAGCAAAGGAGGCCTGGCACCTAACCTTGTCCCTTCCGACACTGCGTCGCAGGGCGAGTTTCCGATACCGGGCATCACAACTGACAATGCGTACAACCCGGTCAACCTTGTCGACCCTACGATGAAAATGCTCGACGCGGGACTGCGCGCCATGGAGAACGACAACAAAGGCAAGGTTCTGGCAAACCCGTCTGTCGTCGCCCTCGACGGACAGAAGTCGACGATCAAGCTGACGCATAACTACCTCTATCAGTCCGGTACGGATGATAACGGGAACCCCCAGTTCTCGGAACAGGAGACCGGGCCGACAATGGAAATTACGCCAACTCTTGGCAGAGACGGGTTTCTGACGCTTAAGATAAAAATAGCAACGGGCGAGATAGTGCAGTTCCGCAAGAGCGGCACGTCGGAGGCACCAGAGACGACTAACCGCGAGGTGGAAACCCAGATACGAGTCCGCGACGGCGAGCTTTTCGTGATAGGCGGGCTCTACCAGGAAAACAAAAGCAAGTACATTGCAAGGGTGCCGGTGCTCGGATACATACCTTTGCTTGGCGAGCTGTTTACGAGCAGGACGGACAACCACACCAAATCCGAGATGGCGTTTATAGTTGTACCGCACATCCTTGATGTCCCTGCCGGCGCGGCCGAAGTCTACGGGATGCCCGGCAAAGCGCTTATGCAGTAGACGTGCCACACGGTACATTAGAGTCGCTACATATCAAGTGAGGTGGTTTCGTTATGGCGAAAGAAACTAACGCATTGCCCCTTGGCGAACTCCTGATCAACGCTGGTGTGATAACACGCGAAATATTAGAAACAGCGCTTAATGAGCAAATAGTTTCACATATGCGATTGGGCGAGATATTGATCAAAAATGGCTACCTTACAGCGCTTCAACTTGCTGAGGCGCTGGCCGCTCAGCTCGGGCTCGAGTTTGTTGCGCTGGTGAACGTTCGCCCTGAGACAGAGGCTATATCCATTATACCGGAGAACATCGCGGAGAGGCTCAGCGTGCTTCCGCTTGCGATATCCAAGGAGGGTAAGCTCGTCGTCGCAATGGCGGACCCAATGGACGTCCTCGCTATGGACGAGCTTCGCATGCTGTCAGGCCGTGAGATAGAGGTAAGGGTCGCCACAAATGCCGATATCGCCAAGGCTATAACAGCGTGCTACAAGATGCAGTCGAGCCTGCAGGACGCGATGGCGGACATTCAAAGGCAGGAGCGCTCAATAGGAGCGGATGTTGTGACGATCTCGCCGAAATCAGCTCAGGACATAACTGACGTCTCAGCGAACGACGCTCCGGTCATACGTCTTGTTAATAATATCCTGGAACAGGCCGTCAGGGAGAGAGCATCAGACGTCCACATAGAACCGTCCGACGGCCCCACTAAGGTTCGCCTTCGCATAGACGGTTCTTTGTTCAATAACATGGACATTCCTAAAAATTTACATAGAGCACTTATCGCCAGAATTAAGATACTTTCAGATATGGACATAGCCGAGAAGCGGCGTCCGCAGGATGGGCGCATACTGATAATGGCTTCCGGCAAGAAGATAGACCTTCGAGTTTCGACACTCCCTTCCATCAGCGGAGAGAAGGCTGTCCTCAGGCTGCTTCCGCAGGACAACGAGAACATAGGCATAGGAAAGCTGGGATTTGACGACCGGCAGATAAAGCTTTTAGGTGACTCTATAAAAGCCGCTCACGGAATAGTCCTGATAACAGGTCCAACGGGAAGCGGGAAATCCACAACTCTATACTCGCTGCTTGAGATAATCAACAGGCCGGAGGTTAACATTATAACCATAGAGGATCCGGTGGAGTACTCTATGCCCGGAGTCACCCAGGTCCAGATCAACGAGAAGATAGGCTTCACTTTCGGCAGCGCGCTCAGGTCGATCCTAAGACAGGACCCTGATAAGCTTATGGTTGGAGAGATACGCGATACGGAGACGGCTCACCTCGCGGTCCGCGTTGCGCTTACGGGGCATCTAGTGCTGTCGACTCTACATACGAATGACGCCCCAAGCAGCGTGGACAGGCTTGTCGACATGGGCGTGCCTAATTTTCTTTTGGCGTCGTCGCTGAGGGCCATCGCGGCGCAGCGGCTCGTTAGGCGGCTTTGTCCTTACTGCAAAAAAGAGACTTATGTGAGCGATGAAGTTGCAAGACAGATAGGTGTCCCCGCGGGAACCAAGATATATTCGCCTGTCGGATGTCCTGCATGCAGGCTTACAGGCTATAGCGGGAGAACCGTTATAGCGGAGGTCATGCCTATAGATTTAACGCTTAGGGATATGATAAGCAAGGCGGCCAAGGCTCACGATCTTCGTGAGTACGCGCGCAGGCAGGGCATGACGACATTAAGGGAGTCGGCCTGCAAAAAGGTCATGGATGGCGTCACAAGCGCGGAAGAGATGCTCATGGCCACTATGTTCGACTGATAGAAAGGGGCTTGTTTTGATGTTTTCGTTTTATGACGTTTTAGCCGACGGTGTGCGAAGCGGCGCAAGCGACATACACATAGGGGCGGGGACACTTCCTATTCTGAGGATAGACGGTAGGCTTGTATCCAGGCCCGGCGCGCAGTTGGTCACGCCAGAGGATATGGACGGCGTTATTCACACAATTCTCTCCCCGGAGCAGATAATAGAGTTCAACAGGGACAGGGAGTTTGACTTCAGCTTTAACCTGCGGCTTAACAAGGACAGGGACCAGCGGATGCGCGCCAACTTATCCTACAGCAAAGGCGTCCCCGTCCTTTCCATAAGGATAATACTGCCCAATATCCGCACTATAAAAGAGCTGGGGCTGCCTATTGAGGTAAAAAACGTGGCGGCGAGGAACAATGGAATATTCCTCGTCACAGGCCCCACTGGCAGCGGAAAATCAACGACGCTTGCGGCCATAATCCAGGAAATAAACGTCACGCGCCAGGTACACATAGTCACCATAGAGGACCCGATAGAATATATATTCACTTCTGAAAGGGCGCTTATACACCAGCGGGAGGTCGGCAAAGACACGAAGACTTTTGCGGAGGCGCTGCGCCGCGCTATGCGGCAGGACCCCGACGTCATTATGATAGGAGAGCTTCGTGACCTTGAGACGATCTCAGCCGCGGTAACGGCTGCCGAAACAGGGCACCTTGTGCTTGCAACACTGCACACGCCGGACGCGCCGCAGAGCATAGACAGGATAATAGACGTTTTCCCGCCGCACCAGCAACAGCAGATACGAGTGCAGCTCTCGTCAATATTGATAGGCATACTTTCTCAGCGGCTTGTCCCGACGGCATCAGGTTCAGGCAGGATAATCGCGACAGAACTCATGATGGCCAACAACGCCGTCAAAAACTACATAAGGGAATCAAAAACGGCCCAGATCAAAAACACTATACAGACCAATTCGGCATCCGGGATGCACCTGATGGAACAGGACCTGGCAAGGCTTTGCAAGGAAGGAGTAATAACCAGAAGCAGCGCGATTTCTTATGCAAACGACATAAAGGATATTGAAGGATTTCTTGGGGCATGAAGAAAAGAAAAGCCAACCTGCTGGCGGAAGCCGTGGTCTCTTGCTCCGTTGTCTTTATCTCAATCGCTGCCGTGACTTCGGTCCTTTATACTGCTGCGGCTGTCCTTGAGGGGGCCAGGGACAGGCTCGTCCTGGAAAAAGCGCGGGAAATGGTGCTGGCGGAACTGTCTGCGGGTTGTGAAGCAGGAGGTATCTCCATCTCCGGCAGCGGGTGCGCTGTAGAAGACGTCTCTGTCTTGGATGGCGTCGTCACATTGGCCGTCTGCCGCGACGGCTTCAAGGACAGGCAGATCTCTTATGTACTCTGGCCGTCGGCAAAGTAGAGCGAAAAGAGGATTTCTTTTAGTAGCTTTGGTCATAGCGCTTACGCTCTTTGCGTTTATGGCGCCGCCGATGCTTGCGGCCTTGAGCACCGTCTCCGGCAGGGTGGCCCTTTATTTGGACTACAGGACTGCTGCGTCGCGTTCAGCAAGAGCGGCCGCGCTTTTAAAGGCGCCGGTTTTTTACTGTGGTTACGGTATGCCTTCGGACGCTCAGGAGTATAAGAAGGCGTTTGACAGCCAGATCACAGAACCGTTTTCATGGAACGGCCCGATCAGCATCGCGTCTTGCGGCAGCCCAAACGATGAGCTCCGCGTGGCCTATGCGAGACCGGGCTCAGTAAGGACCTCCTGCGCCTTTTTAAGCGATGGACAGGCAGGTGTCGTTACGTTTTCAAAAAGACCCGATGCGAACGAAGTCGCTTCGGCATCAAGCCTCTCGAAACCAAAGAGCGTAAAAAACTGGATAGTATTTGGCTCCGCGGTCCCGCTCTCAGTGCCGCTTTCAATTACAAAGATAGAAGATAAATCGCTGACGGTAAAAAGCTATTCGGCAGAGAATTTCAGCATCCCGAAGGGTGAAAGGATGTATCTCTTCAGAGCCATGAAGATTTTCTGCCGCAACGGCTGTCTTTACGCCGCCGACTACCGCACAAGCGGCGAACAGCCACGCGTCGATGGCGTATGCGACATGCGCTTTGATGTCGATCCCAGGAAAAAAGAGCTTACCGTTTACATACTTGTTAAGGGTAACGCAACGTACGATTCTCCGCGCGATATAATAGGAAAAGAGAGCTGGCCTGATGACTATCTGCGGCCATGGCTGGAAAACCTTCCTCGTTATCAGCTTT
>Ga0302251_1001439_pt1 | contig 14543 bp, 16 predicted proteins | sample AAG_RA_Gln_MG_FD_193534 | JGI IMG/M metagenome (GOLD analysis project Ga0302251, IMG submission 193534) | Enriched activated sludge microbial communities from anaerobic digester in WTTP, New Holstein, Wisconsin, United States - AAG_RA_Gln | ecosystem: Engineered > Bioreactor > Anaerobic >...
AGATGAGATATCGGCTCTGGCGCGGAAGGTTACCGTCTATGTCTCATCGAATGACTCGGCGCTTCTTATGAGCGGATTCATCAATATGGACAAACGCCTCGGCCGCCAGAAGATACGGGAGCAGGCAGAGAGCGAGGAGGCGAAGGATATGTTGTATCTGAAGTCGCTCGATCCCGATAAGATCGCCCTCATAGATGTAACGCCCATCAATAAATCGTCCTACAGCCACGGATATTATCTCGAGGATACGGAATTTTTCGACGATGTCTATATGCGCTTTTTCGACAAAGATCCCAATGTGAGCAGGCGCTTATATCTCCTTAAATATAAAGGCGATACCGATTATTGGGTAATGCGGGGAGAAAGATAAAATTGTAAGGCCATAAAAAAAGGGAGGCACGCATGTTATCCTTCTTAAGTTTACCGGCAAAGATAATGAATATATTAAACGCCAATATCTCCCCGCGCGAGATAGCTTTCGGCGTATGCCTGGCGCTCTTTTTAGGATTCACTCCTCTAAACGGAACGACGGCGCTTCTTTTGGCGTTATTCTTTTTTATATTCAAAATAAACCGCGCCGCTACTCTCCTGACGCTTCCGGTTTTTAAAATGATATATATTGCCGGCGCAAGTAAATTATGCGACGGCATCGGAACGTATCTTCTCGAAAAAGCGGACATCCTTACAGGACTCTGGAGCTTCCTTACGCATCTTCCGGTTATCGCATACGTGGACTTGAATAGAACGACGGTCGTAGGAGGGCTTCTTCTCTCGGCAGTACTTTCCGTGCCGCTTTATTTTATTTCAAAGATGGCGGCCGTATCGATTCTCGCGGCGTATTCCAAAAAGATGCAGAATTCGGCTTTCTCCAAGTGGCTCGGGCGTTTCAAAACCGCTGCGAACGTGAGCAGTATGGTGGGCGGCGATATCTCATCCACCATGAAGAATGTAAAATCGGTTGTAACGAAGAAACTTTTCATAAAAGTCAGGTCTGCCATAATAAAACCTAAATCGGCGCAGGCGAAGACGGGCTTTATGAAGCGCTTAAATATAGGCGGCATTGCCGCGATAATCGTAGCGCTCCTCGTAATACAATTCGGCGTAGGGCTTATCATAAGCCCGATGGTGAGCGCGTTTGTGATAGATGCTCTAAATAAAAACGCGCATACGAAGATCAGCGTCGAAAAGGTCAATGTATGGCCGCTCACGCTCTCGTTTTCAGTGAAGGAACTTCAGGTTTTCGATCCTAATAATCCGGAAAAACGCGTTGCCCGTATCGGCAAAGCGCACTTACGCATAAGCCCTATCGCGCTTCTTTCAAAAAGGCTTGTTATCTCATCGGCAAAGATGAAAGATGCCGAGCTCGATCTATTAGGATATTCCGACGGGACATATAATATCCAGCATCTTACCGCCGCAAAGGCTGCCAAAGAGGCCGGCCCCTCGCAGGGGATAGAAGGTGTCGTAAGCGCGTGGAAGGGCATGCGCGAGAAGCGCGACCTGTTCGGTAATGTTTACGGCAAGGTCAAAAATACATTCTCCAAAAAAGCCAAGACAGGAAAGAGCGCTCCGAAGGTAACGAGAGTTACAAAAGAACTGCCTGAAGGAAAGATCGTAAGTTTCCGCGCGCCTCAGGATAATTACCTATTCGAGATAAGAAAACTTTCGCTCGGTGGCAAGGCTTCTATAACGCCGTATAATTCCGAGCCGGTCGAATTGAATAATATGAAACTCGCGCTCGGAGGCGTAGCCATCGATCCCGAGGCCGGATCGAGGATTGACCGCGTGCAGGTAAGGGGCGCGCTTGCGAGGAATGGAAGCGAAGCCGGGAAAGTCGACGTTTTATTTTCTAAAAGCCGTTTCGGCGGCAACCAGTCCGCGACAGCCAAGGTCAAACTCGAGAATGTCGACCTTAATGCCGTAAGGTTTGTCTATCAGGATTCACTCCCTGTAAATATAGTGAAGGGGAGGGTTTCGCTCAGTTCCGTAACCGATATTAAAAATGACGCGCTCGATTCGCGTAATTCCATTACCCTCACCGGCCATGAGGTAGGGCCGAAGCAGGGCGGTGCGGGGATGGTCGGCTACATACCGATAGGCGCGGTCTGTAATGCGCTCAATCAGATAGACCCTGTCCGGCTTAAATTTGATATAACCGGCACAGTCGAAAAGCCCCAGTTTAAAGGTTTTCAGGAAATGCTTCTTACGCTTATCAAGCCGTATCTTGCCAATCTCGGCGAACAGGTGAAGGCGCAAGGTGTGAGCGCGTTGGGCCAGTTCTTCAAAAAGACTGAAGGGCAATAAAGACCATTTCGCAAAAGGTAATATAATAGCAGTTGACAATAAACGGTAAATTTGGCATACTATAGTTATGAAACTATCGAACTATTCTAAGGTCTTCAAAGCGCTGTCGAACGAACAGAGACTTAAGATATTTTTAATGCTCTATGAGCAGTATACCAAGGGCAGTAGAGATGGCGCGTCTTTCGAAATAAAGGAAGCGTGTTGTCCCGTCGAGAAGGCATTTACCAAGATCTGCGGTTGCGTGAAACTTTCCAGGTCCACGATTTCACACCACTTTAAAGAGCTGCAAAACGCCGGGCTCATTATATGCGAACGGCAGGGGCAGGTCTTTAAGTGCCGCGTCAATGAGGAAACAATAAAGTCCATAAAAGAGTTTTTAGGGTAATTTTTTTTGGCATGAGTGTTCGATAATATTCGAACTATAGAATGAAGGGAGGTGAAAGGACATGTTCAACTGCTGCGGAAAAGACGCTAAGTCTATTTGCGAACAGCTTGAATGCAAGGTAAAGGAGACAAATACCGGCATTCATCTGGACATCAGCGCAAAAGACTCGTCAAAGACGGAGTCGCTGAAGGCTTTTGTCAAAGCCTGCTGCGATTTTTGCGGATGCAAGTAACCAGGTAGTGCCGGAAGGCAGGCGCCGCCTCCGGCACTATTTTTTTCATGGTTAAAAAATATTTTAAAATAATTTGCAATAATTTTACCTCTTTTTGCATCTTATATAGTAGGGGATAGAATGATTATATAAGGCAGAAAGGGGGAAGCATGAATAGCTACTTGACATTTCAATATTTATGTAATACAATTGTATGCACAATATAGAAAATGTCAGATGGAACCCGCTCAAGAGCAAGCGGCTTAAGAAGGTGCGAGGTGTTTCATTTGAGGAGATTATTAAGGCTAAATTGATAGTTGTCCGTAAACATCCGAGCAAAAGTCACCAGGAGATGCTTATTTATGAGTATAAAGGATATGTATGGGTGGTACCATATGTAATAGAAGAAGAAGGAATATTTTTAAAGACGATATATCCAAGTAGAAAATTCAAGAAACTTTATATGAGAGGAGCTAATGATGAGAAAGGTTAAATTAACCAGACAAGAGCAGTGGATAGAGGATCACATAGAAGAGTTTGTTCCCGTGTCCAAGGAAGAATATGATCAGATCGTTAAGGCGCTTGAGGCAAGGAAGAAAGATGCTGTCTTAAATATCCGAGTAAACAGCCAGGACCTTGCCAATATTAAACATAAGGCGCAAAAGATGGGTATTAAATACCAGACCTTCATAGCCGAAGTCATCCACCACATCGCCCGGGCGAATTAAGCTTACCAAAAATCACATTGCCTATTGATACGATAGTGATATAATATAAATAATATTAGTGAGGCATAATGTGATGCGCTTTATACAATGAAAATATGAGCTCAAATCCGGAACATAAATGTCCCGGATTTTTTGTATATAGAGTGCCGTAAAATATTCTAAAAGATTAAAGCTACCGACGACCAACCCTTTTCGCGAATTTTGCGGCTCGCTGCAATTGATGTGTCCAAGATTTGGGACACTCAATTGCGACGCTCGCACGCAAAATTTTTCGCTCAAAGGGCTAGCCGCCGGTAGCTACTCTTAATAAAGCGAATATTTTACTTAATGAATGAGAAAGATAGGGAGCAATATATGATGGACGAGAAAGTGAAACAAGATATCAAGATTATTTTAGATTATCTTTGGTGTGACGAAGAAAGACATTACGAAGAATGCGGGTGTAGTAAAAAGCATATTTTTACAACCATGAAACGATTAGCAAAAACCGTTAAATATGAATATTAATTTGGACAGGCGAAGAGCCGAACAATATAAAAGTTCTTCGCAAAAAATAAGAGTTTTAAGCGAAACGTGGGTTAATAGAGAAATTTTTTGTCCAGCTTGCGGACGAGATATCGATCGATATGAAAATAACAAACCCGTTGCAGATTTTCACTGTAAAAATTGTAAAGAAGAATATGAATTAAAAAGCAAGAAAGATTCGATTAGCAATAAAATCGTAGACGGTGCCTATAGAACAATGATCGAAAGATTGCAAAGTAATAATAATCCAAACTTTTTTCTTTTGAATTATAATTTTAACAGTTTAGAGGTTTTAAACTTTTTTGTTATACCAAAACATTTTTTTGTGCCGCAAATAATCGAAAAGCGAAAGCCTCTTTCCACGTTTGCAAGACGGGCTGGTTGGATTGGCTGCAATATTTCGTTGCAAAATATTCCACAAACAGGAAAAATCTTCTATATTAAAAACAAGCAAATTGAGCCTAAGAATAAAGTGCTGGCAAAATGGAAGAAAACCTTATTTTTAAGAAATGAAAAAGAGCCTGCGGAAAAAGGATGGATTTTGGATGTTATGAGCTGTATTGATTTGATACGGAAGGAGCGATTTTCTCTCGACGATGTTTACAAATTTGAAAAGACATTACAGCAAAAACATCCAAATAATCGACATATAAAAGATAAAATTCGTCAGCAGCTTCAATTGCTAAGAGACAGAGATTATTTGAAATTTTTAGGAGCAGGAAAATACGAGGTGGTAACATAACTAGTTTGGTTGGGCCATTTAAAATTGGAAGATTATGAACGATATTATTTGCCCTAAATGTAACAGTAATATTAAGCCAGATAACAACTGGGATTTCAGTGATGGCGAAGAACATAAAATAATCTGTTGCTGTGGGTTTCAATTCACAGTAGTAATCGAGAGACCCATAGAGTATTATGTGCTAGAAGGTAAAAGCGGGGGCATCTCAGAAGAAGGCGCACTAAAATTGTAAACTGTCCCTAAGTAGGATGGCACTGAAATACAAATTATTACATTGGAGGCGACAAATGAAGCCATATGTTCCTGAAAAACTACCATTGTCTTCTATAGATTGGGTTAGGTTTATTACTCTTATTGGACAAGCTAATGCCGAATTAGCCAGATATGACGGCATTCTTCAGGGTATCCTTAATCCATATGTCCTTCTCTCGCCCCTTACAACAAAAGAAGCCGTTATCTCATCAAAAATCGAAGGCACCCAAGCCTCATTGGAAGAGGTAATGAAATACGAAGCCGCGCCCGATATAAAAGTCGAAAAATATGACGATATCCAAGAGATTATTAATTACAGAGAAGCTATGCGTTTTGCTGTTCAATGGCTGAAACAAAAACCTATAACGTTAAATCTCATCAAAGAAATGCATGGCATGCTTCTTGATAGTGTAAGAGGTAAAGATAAAGCTCGCGGTAGCTTCCGAACGGGTCAGAATTATATTGGCAGGCCCGGGATTTCAATCGAACAGGCTCGTTATGTGCCGCCAACGCCGCTTATGCTCAAAGATTGCTTAGATAATTTTGAAAAATATTTCCATTATGATGAAAAGGATCGTCTTGTTCAGCTCGCGATAGTTCATGCGCAATTCGAGATAATCCACCCTTTTATGGATGGCAACGGAAGGTTGGGGAGAATATTAATTCCGTTATTCCTATGCGAGAAGAATGTTTTGCGCTCCCCTATGTTTTATATAAGCGAATATATGGAAACAAATCGCGAAGAATATTATAATCGGTTGTTGGCTGTTTCAAATGAGAAGAAATGGGACGACTGGATCGAGTTTTTTCTCAAGGCGATTGTGGCTCAAGCAAAGGCCAATAGTATAAGGGCTAAAAAAATCTTGGAATTATACGACACCAAAAAAGAGCGCATTACGAAGGCCACACACTCTCAATATGTGATAAAGATACTCGACACGCTTTTTAAAAGGCCTATTTTCAGCAGCACCGATTTTATTAAGGCATCCGGGATACCTAAGAGAAGCGCGTTATGGCTACTTCGTATCCTGAAAAAGGAAAAGGTTGTTTCAGTATTGCGAAAAGGTTCTGGCAGGCGCCCGGAAATTCTTGGTTTTAACAAGCTCGTTGAGATCATAGAATAGTTTGTGAGCAACAGGCCGGGCGATTAATAGTTTGTGTGCAATAAAAGCAGTTATATTGCACACAAGATATTTTGTGTATAATGTATGAGTTGCAGGTAATCGGATTAATCATAACGACTTGAGGTGACTGTAGTTGCAGTAATGAAAAAACATCAAAAGAAGCGTTGGAATTATGGCAAGGCCTGCCGGAAATGCCGGAAAGTTAATGGTGCCATCCCATAAAAGGCCTGCCCTGGCTATAGCGGAAGTCAGGCCAGGGACACCCCATAGATTGTAGGCTGTTCCCAAATAGGATGGCCCCCAAAAACACCAAATAAGCTAAGGAACGCATATGGTAAAATTCGAAGTTGATAAGAAGACATGCAAGGGTGACGGAAGATGCGTCGAGATATGCCCGATACATATTCTGAAGATGAATAAGGAGCAGCGCGTGCCGTGTAAATTTAGTGCCATCCCAGAAAGGGACACCCTAAAATCGTAGGCTATACCAAGTAGGATGACACCAAAAATGTTTTTTATTCGTAAGAGATCAATATGGCGAAGAGAATAGTTGATACATGTCAAGGGTCGGATATTTTTCTTAAGGTGGCGGACGAAGATTATTTGGCAACGAGGCTTCTTTTTATGTGTGGCTCAGTTTTGCACAATTTATCAGCCTATCATTCACAACAATGCTTGGAAAAATATATTAAAGCATATACAATTCAGAAAGCACAACAGTATGTTATTACGCATAATTTAGATTCATTAAGAGAATCCGCATCCAATTACAGTGACTATTTTTCTAAGGACGAGATTAAGAAGCAACTGGCCAAATTTAATGTCTATGATCAAGTGACTAGATATGGATCGGAAGCTTTGAATGATCCCTTTTACGATAAAAATGAATCACGCGAAGTTTCAGGATTTTGGGTGTTTGGTACGGAGCATATAAAAATTTTAGATAAACTTGTATATGAAATAAGAGGTTTGCTTGATTTTGATAAAATAAAATGGCCTGATACATTAAAAGCAATACTGGAAGATAAAAAAGATCATATTGTTATAGCCACATGGAAATCTCCTATTCCAATAAAAAAAATACTTACAACGAATAATAATTATTATAAATAGTAGATGTCAATAATGGTGCCATCCCACAAAGGGACACCCTAAAATTGTAGGCTGTCCCCAAATAGGATGGCACCGATAGACTCTAGACTGACAAGCAAGTTGCGGTGATGAGCCACATTTTCTCTTGCCTAAAACTCCCTTATCCGATAAAATAAAGCCGCAGTGAAGTAAAAACGATGCTGGCGTAGCTCAGTTGGTAGAGCAGCGGTTTCGTAAACCGCAGGTCAGTGGTTCAAGTCCACCCGCCAGCTCCAATTATTTGGCAGTGGTTCTCCCGCCGTCGGCCGAAGGCCTTTGGCGGGACCCCGCCGAGGAGCGAAGCGACGATAAGCGGGGAAGTCCACCCGCCAGCTCCATTTTATTGATGTAAAAAGAGATAAGGTTATGATAACCAGCGGCAACAAAGGATTGGATAATGTCATAACCGGGCTTCAGCTTGGTGACAACGTAGTCTGGCAGATCGACGATATAAAAGAGTATGCCGGCTTCGTTGCGCCGTTCGTCAAAAAATCCCTCGAAGATAAAAGAAAGCTCGTCTATATAAGGTTTGCCGCCCACGCCCCGTTCCTTAAGAAACAGAGCGGCGTCACCGTATACACGCTCGATCCTGCCATAGGTTTCGAATCGTTCTCCTCAAAGATAAACGAGATCATAAAGAACGAAGGGCAGGGTGTATTCTACGTATTCGACTGCCTTTCGGACCTTCTCTCGGCATGGTCAAATGACCTCATGATCGGAAATTTCTTCAAGATAACATGCCCGTACCTCTTCGAACTCAATACGATAGCCTATTTTTCCCTCCTTCGGAATAACCATTCATTCAAGACGGTTGCGCGTATCCGGGACACGACCCAGCTTCTGATAGATGTGTACAGCTACAATAAAAAACTTTACATACACCCTATAAAAGTATGGAACAGGTATTCTCCTTCGATGTTTTTGCCGCACGTCGAGAAGGAGGGTAAATTCGTACCGATAGCGAGCAGTGTCGATACCGCGCGGCTATTCTCAAAGACATTCAGCCGCGGGGCGAAGAGCGCAAAACGCAAGCTCGATTACTGGGACAGGTTGTTCATGCGCGCGGAGGATCTGATCTCCAGGAAGGCGCGGGCGTCCGAAAAGAAAGATGTCCTCGACCAGCTTTGCCGGATATCGATAACGCGCGACGAGAAGATGCTCAAACTCGCGAAAGAATATATAACCCTCGAAGGTTTGATAGATATAAAATCAAGGATGATCGGCACCGGATTCATCGGCGGTAAATCCATGGGCATGCTCATAGCGCGCGAGGTATTGTCCAGGGACAAGTCATTGGACGCGGAGAACATATTCGAGCCCCACGACTCTTTCTATATAGGCTCGGACGTATTCTACACATACCTGGTAGAGAACGGGTGGTGGAAGGCGAGGATGGAACAGAGGACGCATGAGGGGTATTTCGAGGTTGCCCGCATGCTCAAAGATAAGCTTCTGAAAGGCACATTTCCCGAGGAGATAAAAGAACAATTTCAGCAGATGATAGAGTATTTCGGGCAGTCGCCTATAATAGTCCGTTCAAGCAGCCTGCTTGAGGACGGATACGGCAACGCATTCGCCGGAAAATATGAAAGCATATTTTTAGTGAACCAGGGTACGCTCGAAGAAAGGTACGAACGTTTTTCCGAGGCGGTGAGGAGAGTTTACGCCTCCACCATGAATGAAGATGCCCTCATTTACAGGCTGAAGCGCGGCCTTGACCGTGCCGATGAACAGATGGCGCTTTTAGTGCAGAGGGTATCGGGCTCATATAAGAAGGATTATTTCTTCCCGGACGTCGCCGGGGTCGGCATCTCTTACAACACGTTCGTCTGGAAGAATACGATGGACCCGAAAGCGGGTATGCTGCGCCTCGTGGTGGGGCTGGGCACACGCGCGGTAAACCGGGTGGAAAATGATTACCCGCGCATAGTGGCGCTGGACGATCCTCTCCTTAAGGCCCACGGGAAGATAGAGGATACAAAAAGGTTCTCCCAGCATTACGCAGATGTCTTGGACATAAAAAATAATGCCTTCAAGACCGTCCCCGTAGACGATCTGATAGAAAATAAGGTAGATATACGGACGGACCTCGTGGCGATAAGGGACGAGGCGGCCGAGAAAGCGCTGGCAGAAGAGGCCCCCGGCAAGAGGTGGATAATAACATTCGACAGCCTGGCCGTTAACGACGGTTTCCGTAATACGATGCAGAAGATACTAAAGTCCCTCGAATCCGTCTATAAATACCCTGTAGATATAGAATTTACCGTAAATTTCAAGAGATCGGGCGAGTTCCAGGTTAATATACTGCAGTGCAGGCCCGTACAGACCAAGGGCCTTGGGCGCAAAGTCGAGATACCGGACAAGATAGCGCGCGACAAGATAATATTCGAATCCAGAGGGAATTTTCTGGGCGGCAATATCCTGCAGGAGATCGATAAGATAATATATGTAGACCCGAAAGGCTATAATGGGCTTGCTACCCAGTCGGAGAGGTACGATATTGCGCGCGGCATAGGCGATCTGAACAGGCTCATAGAGGATAAAAATAAGGAATCTGTGATGCTCCTCGGCCCGGGGAGGTGGGGGACTACCACTCCGTCCTTAGGAGTGGCGGTGTCGTTCGCCGAGATAAATAACATGACGGTATTGGGCGAGATAGCCTCGTCCGACGGTAAATCCGCGCCGGAGCTCTCTTTCGGCACGCACTTTTTCCAGGACCTGGTAGAGACGGGCATATTTTATCTTGCGCTCTTTCCGGGAGAAGACACCGTCTATATAAATGAAGCGTTCTTCGATGCCATACCGCGCGTATTAACGGACCTCCCTTCACATTACAGGAAATACGACCACATAATAAAGGTATTCAACGCAAAGGGTTCCGGCCTGAAGATAGCCGCCGACATAGTTTCACAGAGGATCGTCGCATATTACGGCTGACGCAACAAAGATGACAAGAGGTAGTCCTGGTAAAATTTACAGACGTATTAAAAAATCGTAATTTCCTGTGCCTCTGGCTGGGGCAGCTCATCTCCAACTTCGGCGACCGATTGAACCAGATGGCGCTTGTGGCGCTCGTTTACCAGCGCACCCCCGGCTCCGAGGTGGCGCTCGCGAAACTCATATCATTCACGATAATCCCCGTGTTCCTGATAGGCCCCATGGCGGGGGTGTGGATAGACCGCTTCAATAAGAAGAATATCATGATCGTCTCGGATATACTGCGGGGTACACTCGTGCTTCTAATCCCGCTATTCCTCGCGATGCATCAGATACTCCTTGTCTATCTCGTCATATTTATAATTTTCTCGATCTCGCGTTTCTTCATACCGAGCAAGATGGCGCTCATCCCCGACATAGTGTCGAAGGAGAAGCTCCTCCTCGCAAATTCGCTCAACGACACAACCCATCTTGCCGGGAACGTCATAGGGCTCGTCGTCGCCGGTATAATAGTGAACATAAGCTTCATCGGCGCCATAGGAGGATTCTATATAGACGCCGCTACGTTCTTCATATCCGCGGCGATGATAGCGATGATAGTCCAGAGGGAGTTCGTGAAAAAGGTCAAGGACGACCTAATTATCACGAAAGAGGCGCTTGAGGATTCGATAAGGAAATCTTTCCTGATCGAGATAAAGGAGGCCCTTCAGTATCTGGTGAATCACAAAGAGATGAGGTTCGTCTCGGTTATACTCTTTATATTGATGGCGGGCATAGGCACGATATCATGCGTCATAATAGTATTCATCCAGAACGCATTCGGTACGGCAACGCGCGATCTCGGTTTCATAGGGATGTTCCTGGTCGGAGGGCTTCTGGCGGGCACTCTTATTTACGGCAGGTTCGGCCAGAAACTCGGTAAGGCCAATGCGGTGCTTCTAAGTTTCGCGATGACGGGCATATTTATAATGCTCTTTACGATATTTGTCCGTGCGTACCCTAATCTCCTGATAGCCGCCGTATTCTCGGCGCTATTGGGTGCGTCAGCAAGCCCGATAATGATAACTACGAATACGCTTACGCATGAGGTTATACCGGAAGCAATGAGGGGAAGGATATTCAGTTCGCTCGAGATAGTAATACATCTCGCATTTCTCATATTTATGTTCATCGCGGCTTACGCGGCGAATATAATAGACAGGTTTTGGATACTGATAAGCGTAGGTATGGTATTTTTGGTGACCGGGGCCGCAGGTATGGTTACCGTCAGGAAACGGAGAGTTACTTAGATTTAGAGTTCTTATCTTTTGAAGAGGCCTTTTCCAGGCAAACCTTGTAATAATTGCAAAGAGGACAGCAGATATTCTCCTCACCCTTCTCACCGCGGTACCATTTAGTCTCGCAGGTCCAGTATATCTGGCATGTTTCGCAACAATTTATTTTTGACTGTGTCATAGCCTTAAAATACATCACAGCTATCCAATTGTCAACAGATTTATATTTCATTAAGATAAAATCCAGGTCAGGCCCTGGCCTGACTATCGCGATTGCCAGGGCAGGCTGAATTGACAATTTCATGGAATGCGGTATAATAAAGCTGTTTTACATGTCCGCGCTTATATAAAAATTTACCAAAAAGGGGATATATATGCTAGAGATAACAAACAGTAATTTTGAGAAGGAAGTATTGAAGTCAGATAAACCGGTCCTCGTCGATTTTTGGGCGCCGTGGTGTATGCCGTGCAAGATACTCGCACCTGTAGTAGAGGAGCTCTCCAAAGAGCTTTCCGGCATAAAGGTGGCCAAGACCAATATCGATGATAACCCCGAACTTGCCACAGAGCTTTCCATCCTTAATATACCTACGCTCATATTTTTCAAATCGGGCAAAGAGGTCTCCAGGATGATAGGGGTCAATTCAAAAGACGCCATCGAGAATAAGATAAAGAGTCTCATATAAACAAAAGCTTTTATGGAGTACGTAATGAATATCGCGGTGCTTTGTTCCGGAAGCGGGACGAATCTACAGGCTATAATAGACAGCGTGAACGCTGGCTACATACCCGCTAAGATAGCGCTCGTCGCAAGCGACAAGAAGGACGCCTACGCGCTCGAGCGCGCAAAAAACGCATCTATAGATACGCTCGTCCTGAACCCGAAGGATTTCAAATCGCGCGAAGAATTCGATAAAGCGCTCATAAAAGAGCTCAAAAAGAAAAATGTCTCTCTCGTGGTGCTGGCCGGTTTTATGCGCCTGATGTCGGATCATTTTATAAAGGAGTACAAAGACCGCATTATAAATATCCACCCGGCGTTATTGCCGTCGTTTAAAGGCACTCACGGGGTAAGGGATGCCCTTATGTACGGGGTGAAGTTCACGGGCGCCACCGTCCATTTTGTAGACGAGAAGCTCGATAACGGCCCTATAATACTTCAGAGCGCAGTCGAAATAAAGGACGATGATACCGAGGAGTCGCTTCTCGAGCGTGTGCATGCGGAGGAGCATAAAATATACCCCAGGGCTATAAGGTTATTCGTCGAGGGAAAGCTTAAGATAGAAGGTAGAAGAGTAAAAATAGCATAAGGTCAAAAACAAAAAGAGTGAAAGGAGCAGCAGCTAGCAATGGATACCAAAATCAAAGAAGTGGTAGGGCGTGAAATTCTAGACTCGAGGGGCAATCCCACCGTCGAGGTGGACGTGATACTTGAGGACGGTTCTTTCGGCCGCGCGGCTGTACCGAGCGGCGCGTCTACAGGGGAGCATGAAGCGGTCGAATTGAGAGACGGCGATAAATCAAGATATCTAGGTAAGGGAGTCCTTAAAGCTGTCGCCAATGTGAATAGCGAAATAAAAAAGGCACTCAAAGGAAAAGATGCGCTGAAACAGGGCGAGCTCGATCAGCTGATGATAGACCTGGACGGCACGGAGAATAAAGGCAGGCTCGGTGCCAATGCAATACTCGGTGCTTCTCTGGCCATAGCGAAGGCCGCGGCCGTATCGAAGAAGATGCCGTTATATAGGTATATAGGCGGGGACAAGGCGAGCATACTTCCGATCCCGATGATGAACATCCTTAACGGCGGAGCCCATGCTGACAACAACGTGGACCTTCAGGAGTTCATGGTTATGCCTGTCGGAGCGCCGTCATTTAAAGAGGCCTTAAGGTACGGCGCCGAAGTCTTCCATAACCTAAAGAAGATACTTCATGACAAGAAACTCTCGACCGCAGTCGGTGATGAGGGAGGGTTTGCGCCCGACCTGAAGTCCAATGAAGAGGCTGTCGAGGTTATACTCGCGGCTATAGATAAGGCAGGATACAAGGCAGGCAAGGACATATCGATAGCGCTTGATCCGGCATCCAGCTCATTCTTTGAAAATGGCAAATATATCCTGGAGGCCGAACCCAAAAAAGAGAACTCGAGCGCCGACATGATAGATTTTTACGAACGCTGGGTGAAGAAATATCCGATAGTTTCCATAGAAGACGGACTTGCCGAAGATGACTGGGCAGGATGGGAAGGCCTTACAAATAGGATCGGCAATGGCGTTCAGCTCGTCGGAGACGACCTATTTGTGACAAACGTGAAGCGCTTGAGGATGGGCATACAGAAGAAGGTGGCCAATTCCATTCTCATAAAGGTGAATCAGATAGGGACGCTGACCGAAACCCTTGATGCGATAGACCTCGCGAAGAAAAACGGCTATACCGCTGTCGTCTCTCACCGCTCGGGCGAGACCGAAGATACGACGATCTCACACCTCGTGGTAGCTACGGGAACGGGCCAGATAAAGACGGGCTCGGCCTGCAGGACCGACAGGATATGTAAATATAATGAGCTTTTGAGGATAGAAGAGGAATTGGGGAAGAAGGCCGTTTACGGCAAAGCTATATGGCGAAAGTAGGATCGTTTAAATTTTATCTGATTCTTGCTATAGCAATAATAATATTCCTGCCCCCGTTTGCCAAGTACCAGGAGCTGGGATATAAGAATAGAAAACTCTCAAGCGATATGCATTCGCTAAAAAAAGAGATAGCGGTGCTTCAGATAGAGAAGAAGCGGCTCGAAACGGATATAGCATACATAGAGTCCAAGGCGCGCGAAAATATAGGCGTCGTGCGTAAAGGCGAGATAGTAATAAAGGATACGAGTCAAAAGAGGTAAGGGTTTTACAGGAAAGGCAATATAAAAGGGGAAGCTTTTA
>Ga0302251_1001440_pt1 | contig 14540 bp, 13 predicted proteins | sample AAG_RA_Gln_MG_FD_193534 | JGI IMG/M metagenome (GOLD analysis project Ga0302251, IMG submission 193534) | Enriched activated sludge microbial communities from anaerobic digester in WTTP, New Holstein, Wisconsin, United States - AAG_RA_Gln | ecosystem: Engineered > Bioreactor > Anaerobic >...
AATGCGCCTTCAACTCCTCTTTCATCGCTGTAGCCAGCGTTTTCTCGCACTGAGCCGACCGCATGCGGATATTCATATCTTCGCTCTCAGCGACTGTTTGACAATGTTTGCCGGCCGTCTGCCCTGTTGCTTCGGGGGGAATCAATGGGAGAATCGATTGGAGAAGCAATTGGCAAACCATTTGTCTGTCATTTCGCGAACCGGACGCCTGCAGCTGTTTTTATCTTCAGCCCCTAGCGACTGTTTGACAATGTTTGCCGATGTTTGACGATGTTCAACGACTGTTTGACGATGTTCGTCAATTGTTTGACAACGTTTGACAATATCTGCGCACCGTCTGCCGGCCGTCTGCCGCTGTTATCCCTTGCAATTAAAAAGCGGATGCTATAAAGTTAGCGAATAAAGTGCGCTGCTTTCCGAAGGGGCTTACCGGGCACGTTAAGGGCTGTTCTGTAAGCGGTGATTTAATTGTGTTTGGCGGGTGAGTCGGTTGGATTTTCAATACAGAGCCAAGGCAGGCAGCGGGAAAACGCTGCGCGGAAAGAGAACGGCCGACAGCGAGGCCGAGGTCGTTGCGTGGATCAGGGCGCAAGGGTGGATACCGATAGAGGTATCCAAATATTTTGATATAAACGTTAAACAGAGCAGGAAGCCGGCTAAATTCTCCGACGCTCCTTTCTTTGAGTTTGCGCCGCGCGTTAAGCTAAAGGACAAACTCGTATTTTTCAGACAGCTTTCGACGATGATATCCGCGGGGGTCACCATCTCAAGGTCCATGGAAATCCTTGTGGAACAGACAGTCAACAAAAGGTTCAAGCGCGTGATAGCGAGGATATTCGACAGGGTGAGCTCCGGGGTTCCGCTTGCCGGCGCGCTTGCAGAGCACCCGCAGTACTTCGATACGCTCTCGCTGGCCCTTGTCAAGGCTGGCGAGGAATCGGGGACCCTTGACATCAGTCTCGCGCGCCTATCCTCCTTCCTTGAGGACCAGGATAACCTCAGGAAGAAGATAATATCGGCCGTAACATACCCCGCGGCAGTTATCATGATTGCCCTGCTGGCATTAGGCGTGATGGTAATCGTGGTTGTGCCGCAGTTTCAGAAGGCTTTCGGCAACCTCAACGTTAAGATGCCTAAACTTACGCTGATGCTGTTTGCGCTTGGGAACTGGGCAAAAGGACACTGGCTCTACATCCCGATCGCCGTTTTAGCGTTTGCCGTGCTGCTCTCTCTGCTTAAAAAAATCGATTCAATGAAGTACCCCATAGACTCAGCCATGCTTAAGCTGCCGGTATTCGGAGGGATATTTTATAAAGCCGCCATAGCGCGCTCATTCCGTACGATGTCGTCGCTGCTTCAGTCGGGCATTCCAGTGCTTAAGGCGCTTGAGCTGGCGGGGGACGTGGCAGGCAACGAGAAGCTAAAAAGGGGATTCCTCGCGATACGCGACGCGGTAACGATGGGCGCTCCGATCAACACTGTGATGAAGGAGAAAAAGCTTTTTCCTCCAATGGTGTGCCATATGGTGGCCGTGGGAGAGGAGACAGGGCGCACCGACGAAATGCTCGCAAAGGTGGCAGACTGGTATGAGGCCGAGCTCTCGGAGACAATCAAGCGCCTGAGCTCCATCCTTGAGCCCGCGCTCGTAGTATTTGTGGGCGTGATAGTCGGAGTCATGGTGCTTGCGATATTCCTTCCGATACTGACCGCGATACAGGCGTATATGTAAATGACGGGACAAACTAAACGCTCATTTAAAATTACTAAAAATTACTATTGACAGGCTTGCGCAAACGCCGCGACTGCTGTAGTATACCTAAGCGAAGGCTTTAGCGGCATAGGTTTCAAACACAAATCAAAGGGAGGAAAACAAATGGAAAACGTGAACAAAAAACAGCGCAAAGCAAAGGGATTTACCCTGGTCGAACTTCTCATAGTCGTCATTATAATAGGCATACTCGCTGGCATGATGATGCTCTCGACTGGCTCCGCAACGGACAAAGCCGAGGCCACAAAGATAGTCTCCAATTTACGCAATATCAAGTCCGCGGCATTAATGTACTACGCCGATAAAGGAGAGTGGCCAACTAGTCTTTCCGATGTTAATAAGTATTTAGATGCAAAAATTGATGGTACTGATACTGATTATGAGTTTAACGCAGGACCTCCTATGACAATAGGGTATACAAACGTTGATACCAAGGTTGGGGAGAAGCTAAAGGCTATGACTGATGAAGCTGGCCTTTATAAGTCTGCGCCAACATCAGGAGATGCAGACCCCGACTACGCTGGCGGTACTAGTGTTTATATGATAATAAGAAAATAAAATATTGCAATTGCTTTAAAGAACATAAACATGCTCCGTACTTAATCTTAAGTAAGATGGTACAGGGCGTGTTTATGTTATAAGGCTTTATATTTTTCACAGAGCAAGTGTCCGTTATGTTTTTTTCAGCCACCCACGATGCTATCGCATGAGGAAAGCGTTTTTTAATCGATCAAAAAAATCAGTATGGCCTGCATTAAAATCAAGCCTCATGGCGCAAGGGGGGCACTGCATGGAGGAGAAATTGAGTTTTCACAGAAGCCGCGGCGTTGCGTTGCTTGTGTTGGTTTTAGCCGCGTTCGTCCTTCTCTCTGTTTTGGCCGCGGTTGTTTTTGGCGTCGCTATGCAGACGTCAAAGATTGAGAACTGGCAAGCGGATCACAATGACCGACTGCGCTTGTCTTATCTGGCCCGATCTTCCGCGAACACAGTGATAGAAGCCATAAGCGATGACCTTGCGTCCCTTGGCGCATCAGAGGCTCATCCGATAGACAAAAAAACATCTGTTAAACTGACTGAAGCCGATGCCGTCAGTCTCGACATCGAAATAACAGGCGATGCGTCGCCATACTTGCTTGTAAAGACCAAGGCCTCTGACGGCAAGGCGGAGCCTGTCACGGTAACAGCTCAATTCAATGCGGTCACAAAGCAAATAACGGGATGGGGTGGCGGCCAGTGAAGCACTTCGGTTCTCTGTTTGTAGAAGTGCTTATAGCGATGGTTGTATTTTTGGTCGGTCTTATGGCCGTCGCGTCAGTACTTATGTTTGGTCTTCACAGCGTCGCTCGGTCAGGCGAAAAATTAAAAGATGAACAATCGCTTGTAAACGAAATTGAAGAATACATGGCGTCTAGAATTTTTTCCCACACAAACTCTCCGTCAGGAGCAAACGCAACCTGTATTTCAGCAGGAAAGTCTTTTGACATCGACGGGTTTACTGTAAATTATTCGGTATATAGATATATTCTTCCAGATAAACCTGGAAGCCGTTACTACATAATACAGAGGGAGCTCTGAAATCAAATGACATCTTCGGGCCGCAAAGGATTCACGCTTCCGGAAGTCATCATAGGTATGGTAGTGACGCTTGTTTTGATGGGCGGTGTCGTCCTTACCTTAAAATCTGCGCTCGACCTCTATTTTAAGGCGGACGCCAAGGCTCTTGTCACGAACGGCGTTCGCTTCACCATTGACTCGTACGGCAGAAAGATTGCTCCATTGCTTGCCATAGCCTCAGGCGTCGAAATACTGGAGGCAAATTCTCCCATACCGGCGAATCCTGGCGCCTACGATCACTACGTCTATCTTTCAGAAAAATCTATTAAACATAAAACGCAAACATCCGACGAGGTGCTTGATGGTTCTGATCATATCGGCTCCTTAAGCTTTATGCTGCCGGTTTCTTCTTCCGACATAGGCCCTAATTATACATTGAAGATGACAGTAGGCGGACGCCATGACAAATATGAGTCAGCCAATATTGATATTACAGTAGACACCGCGCTTTACTCTAAACCTGTTAAGTCGGGCCATGTGACTGCGGCTGCATATGTGGGCTCCGTTCTGCATTTTGTATGTACCCCGCCTTCATTTGAAATCCTTTTGAAAAACCTAAGAATTCTAAAAGACAACGCGTCTGGTGCGGATTTAAGCAATAACGATAATATTTCTAAGGGAACGAAACTTTATGCCGGCTACACGCTTGAGCCTTCGGCCGATCCTGGTTATAAGCTGGAGGACTGTTCTTCCATTCAATGGTACGTTACAGGCAGTTCCAAAGTAGAGATCGATGCCGCTGCCGCACAAAATGGCTTCCCCGCACCATCGGATACAAACAGGGAGAGTTATTGCTGGCTTTTGGTTGACAGCGCAAACAACCCATTAACGGGCAGGACCCTTGATACAAACGGAGTATTTTATGTAAGGACGACATCAGGGGTAAAAGAGTGGGGCAACTACGGAATAATACGGTATTACATCAAGTCGGCAATGAAAAAAACTGGAACAGATGTTGTACAAAACGGGCCGGAGCAACAGAGTCCATTTGTCGCGATAACAAAAACAGCCGGCGAAAAAGGCGGGAAGCTTTGGAGAGCCTGGACTAAAAATCTTCAGGAAATTTTGTCGGGAGGAAGCGGTGACGGCAGCTTTTTGAACACAGGCGTCGCCGGTGTCGAACTGCACATAGATTATAATCTTGGGGAAACCTATCTCACTCTGACGATGCCGCAGGGCGGCACAGCTGGATCCGTAACGGTAGCCGTAAGCGGCGGTGATTTGCTTGCCGATGAAAAAACTGAGGCTTTGGAGTCAGACGGTAAATCATATACCACTGTGACAAATTATTCGCTAATAATAGATGCTGATGTGCCTGTTGCAAACGGCTATGGAATCTTTTTGAACGGCGCCACAAAAAGTGAGAGTGATTTTAAGGATTGCGGCTTCATGTTTCAGTATGACCGTGCGATAGACTCTTACCTCTTCAGGCTTTATGCGGACGGACATCACAACGGGAACCAAACTACGAGGGATTATGGCGTTGGTAGGGAATATTATTACTCCAGCTATTATAATATGATGATATCGGGAGGAAATTCAGAGTATACAGGGCCTTTCTATGGACCTGGCTATCTCAAGAACAGCTTATTTAAGTACGTCACTTCTTCCAGTATCGATACAAGGAAAAACTACACCCCATGGACAGAAAGACGCCGCGCGCTGCTTACCGTGTTGGAGTACTATCTTGCATCAGATGGGCCGGAATATCCGCGATATATCGTGAGGTTCAAGCTGCTAAAAGATTTTGACTCTGAAAAAACTAGTGATCCTTGGCAGATCGGCAAATCTGCCTTCTCCTCGGAGCCGGCTTGGTTTGGTCATTTTGTCGGAGACAGCGCCTTAAAAGTTAAAATTAAGAAGAATAAGTATGAATACCGCTATAGCATAAAAAACTGTAGTCCCTATTCCGGCGAAACAGTAACGCTTGCTACAGAACCAGCAGATTACACTGCCACTGATCGGTATATAGTGAAATCGCCGTGGGATAGCAATGACAACAGCACTAAGTTTGTCGAGGCGGTGTTTCGCGGAGAAGATATGGATGTTCGCAGAAAAATACAAGATGATACTTTTATGGATTTGAACTACAACAAAAGCAATCAAACAAAAATTGCCGAAGTATTTAAGAATCCGGCGAGGAAGCGCTATATAGGCCTGCGTATTTGGGGAGGGGCTGGCGCGCAGACACGATTTTACAGTGTGAATTACGCTCCCGGTTTTACTAAAGCGGAACTGCAGGCTATAATGCCATCAGGGGCAAAAATGTACGAGTTAACCGACACCAAAGAATCAGAAGTGCTGGGCGTTAACCAAACAAATTTAAACAATGGGCTTTTCGGACCATCCAAACAGTCAAATGGCAGCGGAAATGGCGGCGGATACGCTGGGGTAATGGGAATACAGCACATACTAACAGGGTGTACGTGTCCGATGTGTAGTAAATAAAATTGTTGTTTTTAGCACTTAAATACGCTGTGTGACAGCTGATATGCTAACGTGGTTTTTGCGTTGTTATTATGTTTATGCCGGCAATCTGTGGTTGTTGATATTCTATGAAAAATAAAAGGAGCGGCTTATGGCTTTATTTAAACTCAAAAGAAGGAAAAGAGAGTCCTCGGGGCTGTTTGTAGACAGGTCGATCTACAGGTATATGGCTCTCTCGGGGCACGCCGGAAGTTATAAGGTCGTTCGGTCAGCCGCCGGGAACCTGCGCGGCGATTTCGCGTCGGAAGGCGGGTCTTTCGCGGATCTGGGCAAACGTTTGGATTCGCTTTTTGAGAGCATAGTCAACGATATGGGGGAGATCAGGGACCCGGTCAATATATCTCTGCCTATTATGGATTCGCTTTTGCGCACGGTATCACTTGGCGACATGGACCTGTCCGAGGCAAAGCTCGCTTTCAGGTATGAGCACGAGAAATACTTCCCGTTTCCTGTCGATGAGGCGGTCTACGACATGGCGCCTATCCTGTATCCGCTGCCCAACGGAGCGGAGGAGAAACGTTTCCTTGTGGCGTCCGCACGCAGAACGCTCATCGACGACATCATGAACGCCGCATTGGCACAGGGCATAGATATCGCGTCTATAGAACCGGCGCAGCTGGCTCTTGAGAGGGCTGCGACACCGCAGACGCCTTTCTGCGACGCCGCGGTCTATGTGTATGCCGGTTTGAGCTATTCCGTTATCATACTCTCATGGAAGGGAAACGGGATATTTTACCGGTCGGTGCTGAGGGGATACAATGCCGCCGGCGGCGCCGAAAGCGATGGGTTGCCGGATGAGGAAACATCCGAATACGGCTTTGTCAAGGAGATAAACTCGTCCATGCAGTTTGCGCTGTCGCAGATACGCGGTTTTGAACCGTCCATGATGTTCCTTTTCGGCCCCGGGGTTTCAGACCGTCTTTGCGATATCATGAAAAAGCACGTCACAGTGGCTTCTGTGACTACGATCGATCCGCTTACCGTGCACGGCATAGATTTTCAAAAAGACGACGCGCGGGCCGGCAGCTGGGAAATACCTGTCGGACTTGCTCTGAGGCACTTATAATGGTAGTCAGGCTGGATCTCAGGATACCAGGCAAGGGCAAATCGAAGACTGAGGCGGAAAGCGGCTTAAGCCACTACCTTGTGTTCGCGGCGGCAGCCTTGTTTTTATTCACCGTGCTTGCGGTCATTCTTTTAGGTTCGTGGAAAATTTATGAGCTTCAGTCCGAAAAAAAAGAACTCCAGGCGAAAAACAGAGCCGCCGCGCAGAACCTTGAGATTATGGACACAGAGTTCTCAAGACTGAAAAAAGAGGCCGAGAAGATGGATAAGACTCTGGCGTTCACGCTTGGCGACATACCGGCGATAGAGGTACTGGCACAGCTTGATACTGTGCTGCCTGACGGTGTTACGCTTTCTTCTCTTGCTATGACGCCCGAAAAGGTCGTTTTTAAGGGGATCGCCGCTAAGGAGGAGGAAGTCATGAAGTTCGTAAGCAGCCTCTCTTCGGTGCCGTTTGCGCTTTCCGTCGAGGTCCCGGCTGTCACGCACGAAATGATCAGCGGACGCAGGGTAACGTCGTTCTCGCTGGAATGCAGGATGCGCACGATGCAGGAGATACAGGAGGCCGGAGCGTTTTCAAGCCGGGCCGCAAAGACATCGTCGGAGGACGTCAACCCATGATAAACCTAAGGGAGAACCTGACTAGGAAGAACGTTCTGATCGCGGCCTTGCTGGTGGCGCTGCTTTTGATGCTGCAAACGGCAGTTGTTCGCGTTGTAAGGGCTCGCAGCGAGGATGCAGCCGCTTTGATATCAGAGACAAACACACTTGATAACATGCTAAAAAAACGCACCGACGCCTTGCTGCGCAGCAAGGCGGCAATGACGTTCGACGCAGAGCTTTTGCCCGTGCCGGCAGATACGCCGACACAGTTTTTCGTCTCGCTCACCGGCATGCTTTCATCCGAAAAGTTGAATGGGGCCGAGATCTCAAAGAGCGCGGAGTCGCCGGATTCAGTCAGTTTCAGCGTAAAAGGAGAAGCCCCGTATTTTGCGCTGCTGCATTTTCTAGCCGATTTAAGGCAGGGGCAGTATATGTCGCGCCTTGTTGGTTTAACGCTTGATGGGCGTAAGGATGGCATTGTGAGCTATTCTCTTGTGATACAGGCAAAAATCAAGTCGCAGGAGCCTCAGGAGAAGCCGGCCGGAGGTAATGCCCAATGAAGCTGTTTTCGGGTTCCCGCGGCTTTGACACAATGACGTCGGACGAAAAAAAAGAGCTGTACCTTGCCGCGGCCGCATTTATTTTCTTCAGCCTCGCTGCGGCCCTCAGCATGAGAAATTTCATCTGGCTTAACAACATCTCCGCATCTGATATGGTCGCTGTCAGGGAGACACCCTCACGCCAAGAAAGCAAGCCCGACGCGCTGATAGGTTCTATCCGCGCAAAATACGACGCATACGTAAGGATGCGCACATACGGCAGTCAGCTTGTGACGCTGGCTGAGGCCGTGGGGCGCTATCCCGTGGAAGACCCGTCGGTAAGGCTCGCTTCAGCGGCTCCGCTCATACCGCCGCCGGTTAAATATAAGGTTCAGGATTTTCCTCCGTCGATGGAGGTAAAGGCGATAGTCATACTTGACGGGGACGCGGCGGCCGTTTTGAACATTCAGGGAGAGCGGCCCGGACAGGTAGCGCGCGCGGGTTATATCTTCGGAGGCGGCAAGGGGCGCATAACCAGCATAGACGCGGGAGGAGTGAACTGGAAATGGGCAAACAAAAAGCAACGCACGGTTTTATAGGGAAGTTTTTGTCTTTATCTTCCGCTGCTGCTGCGGCAGTCGTTCTGACACTGGCGCTTGCGAACTCCTCTTTGGCGGTCACGACAGACGCGGTGCCGAGGACAAAGGAGCCTGAGTCCGTGATAGAAGGCCTCAAGGTACGCCAGATAGGAGGCACGATGCTTCTGCTTGAGCTGCGCGGCACAGCGATGAGCCTTCCTGTCCAGGCTGATGGAGGAAATGCGGCCGCCGTGCTTGAGTGGAAGGATATCAGGTTTCCTCGCGATACGGACAGAAAAGCGTGGTGGGACGAGTACGGGTGGAGCGTAATTAAAATAGACGCTCAAAAAAGCCAGGAATGGTCTCAAAAGTTCGACCACGCGCTGGCGCAGAGGATAGATGTGGTGTCAAACGACAAAGGCGGCGTGAACATGCTTATAACGGGCGAAAGGCCGCTTAAGATGAAAAAAATCACGGGCATGCCGGGGTCGGACCGCATAAACATCCAGCTTGAGGCAGTCGAGGACGTCCTGCCGCAAAAACCGGCGCAGCCGCGCGTTAAGGTAAAGGGCGACCCGCTTGACATTAACTCTTTGGTGACGCTTGAGCTTCGCGACGTGTCAGTGCGCGAGGTTTTCAGGATGCTAGCAGAGTTAAGGAATTTAAATTTAGTCCTTGACTCGTCCGTTCCGGATACCGCGATGACGTTTTCATTCAAGAAGGCGAAGTTCAGCGAGGTCTTCGCGTATATACTGAGGATGAACGATCTCACGTACTCTTTGATGAACGGTACGCTGGTAGTGGGCACGGCCGAAAGCATAGGCAAGACGCTGGGAAAGAACGAGACCAGAGGGTATAAAGTGGCGTACGCGGATATCACTAAGCTGCCGGCCATGATAATGGGGCTCGTGCCGCTTTCAAAGCCGCCGGTGGTTGACGAGAGGCTGCGCACGCTTTATGTGACGGCCACGCCTGAGCAGCACACGGAGGTGGAGGCTATAATGAACCGCATGGACCACCCGGGCAAGCAGGTGATGCTCGAAGCGAGGCTGGTCGAGATAAACGACAACGCCAAGCAGGAGATAGAGACGATGCTGAACGCCGTCTACCGCGGATGGCTGTTCTCATACAGCGGATCCAACGGGCTTGGGTCAGAGTACACGTATGGCAACAACAAAGGAGGCCTGGCACCTAACCTTGTCCCTTCCGACACTGCGTCGCAGGGCGAGTTTCCGATACCGGGGATCACCACAGACAACGCGTACAACCCAGTCAACCTAGTTGATCCGACGATGAAAATGCTCGACGCGGGACTGCGCGCCATGGAGAACGACAACAAAGGCAAGGTTCTGGCAAACCCGTCTGTCGTCGCCCTCGACGGACAGAAGTCGACGATCAAGCTGACGCATAACTACCTCTATCAGTCCGGGACGGATGATAACGGGAACCCTCAGTTCTCGGAACAGGAGACCGGGCCGACAATGGAAATTACGCCAGCTCTTGGCAGAGACGGTTTTCTGACGCTTAAGATAAAAATAGCAACGGGCGAGATAGTGCAGTTCCGAAAGAGCGGCACATCGGAGGCGCCCGAGACGACTAACCGCGAGGTGGAAACCCAGATACGAGTCCGCGACGGCGAGCTTTTCGTGATAGGCGGGCTATACCAGGAAAACAAAAGCAAGTACATTGCAAGGGTGCCGGTGCTCGGATACATACCTTTGCTTGGCGAGCTGTTTACGAGCAGGACGGACAACCATACCAAATCCGAGATGGCGTTTATAGTTGTACCGCATATACTTGATGTTCCTACGGGCGCGGCCGAAGTCTACGGGATGCCCGGCAAAGCGCTTATGCAGTAGACTTGCCACGCCGTACCTTATTATTGGTACACGCAAGCGAGGTGGCTTTTGTCATGGTAAAAAAAACTAATACTATGCCGCTTGGTGAGCTTCTTTTGAGTGCCGGTTTGATAACGCGTGATGTGCTTGACGCGGCGCTTGAAGAACAGAAGGTCTCTCTCATGCGTCTGGGCGAGATATTGATCAAAAACGGCTGCCTCACGGAGCTTCAACTGGCGCGAGCCTTGGCGGACCAGCTTGGGCTCGAGTTTGTTGCGCTGGTGAACGTTCGTCCCGAGACAGCGGCTATATCCATTATACCGGAGAACATCGCGGAGAGGCTCAGCGTGCTTCCGCTTGCGATATCCAAGGAGGGTAAACTCGTCGTCGCAATGGCGGATCCAATGGACGTCCTTGCTATGGACGAGCTTCGCATGCTGTCAGGCCGTGAGATAGAGGTAAGGGTCGCCACAAATGCCGATATCGCCAAGGCTATAACAGCGTGCTACAAGATGCAGTCGAGCCTGCAGGACGCGATGGCGGACATTCAAAGGCAGGAAAGCTCAATAGGCGCGGACATTGTGACGATCTCGCCGACATCGGTTCAGGACATAACGACTGTCTCCGCAAACGACGCTCCGGTCATACGTCTTGTCAATAATATCCTGGAACAGGCCGTCAGGGAGAGAGCATCAGACGTCCACATAGAACCGTCCGACGGTCCCACTAAGGTTCGCCTTCGTATAGACGGTTCTTTGTTTAACAGTACCGATATTCCCAAAAATTTACACGCTCCGCTTGTCGCAAGGATCAAGATACTTTCCGAGATGGACATAGCCGAGAAGCGGCGTCCGCAGGATGGGCGCATACTGATAATGGTTTCAGGCAAGAAGATAGACCTTCGAGTTTCGACACTTCCTTCCATCAACGGAGAAAAGGCTGTCCTCAGGCTGCTTTTGCAGGACAACGAGAACATAGGAATAGAAAAGCTGGGATTTGATGACCGGCAGATAAAGCTTTTAGGCGACTCTATAAAAGCCGCTCACGGAATAGTCCTGATAACAGGTCCAACGGGAAGCGGGAAATCCACAACTCTATACTCGCTGCTTGAGATAATCAACAGGCCGGAGGTTAACATCATAACCATAGAGGATCCGGTGGAGTACTCTATGCCCGGAGTCACCCAGGTTCAGATCAACGAGAAGATAGGCTTCACTTTCGGCAGCGCGCTCAGGTCGATCCTGAGACAGGACCCGGACAAGCTTATGGTCGGCGAGGTACGCGATACGGAGACGGCTCACCTCGCGGTCCGCGTTGCGCTTACGGGGCATCTCGTGCTGTCCACGCTACATACGAATGACGCCCCAAGCAGCGTGGACAGGCTTGTAGACATGGGCGTGCCTAATTTTCTTTTGGCGTCGTCGCTGAGGGCCATCGCGGCGCAGCGGCTTGTGCGAAAATTGTGTGCCCACTGTAAAAAAGAGACTTATGTGAGCGATGAAGTTGCAAGACAGATAGGTGTCCCCGCGGGAACCAAGATATATTCGCCTGTCGGATGTCCTGCATGCAGGCTCACGGGCTATAGCGGGAGAACCGTTATAGCGGAGGTCATGCCTATAGATTCAACGCTTAGGGATATGATAAGCAAGGCGGCCGAGGCTCACGATCTTCGTGAGTACGCGCGCAGGCAGGGCATGACGACATTAAGGGAGTCGGCCTGTAAAAAGGTCATGGATGGCGTCACAAGCGCGGAAGAGATGCTCATGGCCACTATGTTCGACTGATAGAAAGGGGCTTGTTTTGATGTTTTCGTTTTATGACGTTTTATCCGACGGTGTGCGAAGCGGCGCAAGCGACATACACATAGGGGTTGGGACACTTCCTATTCTGAGGATAGACGGCAGGCTTGTATCCAGGCCCGGCGCGCAGTTGGTCACGCCAGAGGATATGGACGGCATTATTCACACAATGCTCTCCCCGGAGCAGATAATAGAGTTCAACAGGGACAGGGAGTTTGACTTCAGCTTTAACCTGCGGCTTAACAAGGACAGGGACCAGCGGATGCGCGCCAACTTATCCTACAGCAAAGGCGTCCCCGTCCTTTCCATAAGGATAATACTGCCCAATATCCGCACTATAAAAGAGCTGGGGCTGCCTATTGAGGTAAAAAACGTGGCGGCGAGGAACAATGGGATATTCCTCGTCACAGGCCCCACGGGCAGCGGAAAATCAACGACGCTTGCGGCCATAATCCAGGAGATAAACGTCACGCGCCAGGTACACATAGTCACCATAGAGGACCCGATAGAATATATATTCACTTCTGAAAGGGCGCTTATACACCAGCGTGAGGTCGGCGGAGACACGAAGACTTTTGCAGAGGCGCTGCGCCGCGCGATGCGGCAGGACCCCGACGTCATAATGATAGGAGAGCTTCGTGACCTTGAGACGATCTCAGCCGCGGTAACGGCTGCCGAGACAGGGCACCTTGTGCTTGCAACACTGCACACGCCGGACGCGCCGCAGAGCATAGACAGGATAATAGACGTTTTCCCGCCGCACCAGCAGCAGCAGATACGAGTACAGCTCTCGTCTATATTGATAGGCATACTTTCTCAGCGGCTTGTCCCGACGGCATCAGGTTCAGGCAGGATAATCGCGACAGAACTCATGATGGCCAACAACGCCGTCAGAAACCACATAAGGGAATCAAAAACGGCCCAGATCAAAAACACTATACAGACCAGTTCGGCATCCGGGATGCACCTGATGGAACAGGACCTGGCAAGGCTTTGCAAGGAGGGGATAATAACCAGAAACAGCGCGATTTCCTACGCCAACGACATAAAGGATATTGAGAGATTTCTTGGAGAATGAAGAAAAGAAAAGCCAACCTGCTGGCGGAAGCTGTGGTCTCCTGCTCTGTTGTTTTTATCTCAATTGCTGCCGTGACTTCGGTCCTTTATACTGCCGCGGCCGTACTTGAGGGAGCGAAAGACAGGCTTGTTTTGGAAAAAGCGCGGGAGATGGTGCTGGCGGAACTGTCTGCGGGTTGTGAAGCAGGAGGTATCTCCATCTCCGGCAGCGGGTGCGCTGTAGAAGACGTCTCTGTTTTGGATGGCGTCGTCACATTGGCCGTCTGCCGCGACGGCTTCAAGGACAGGCAGATCTCTTATGTACTCTGGCCGTCGGCAAAGTAGAGCGAAAAGAGGATTTCTTTTAGTAGCTTTGGTAATAGCGCTTACGCTCTTTGCGTTTATGGCGCCGCCGATGCTTGCGGCATTGAGCACCGTCTCCGGCAGGGTGGCCCTTTATTTGGACTACAGGACCGCTGCGTCGCGTTCAGCAAGAGCGGCCGCGCTTTTAAAGGCGCCGGTTTTTTACTGCGGCTACGGTATGCCTTCGGACGCTCAGGAGTATAAGAAAGCGTTTGACAGCCAGATCACAGAACCGTTTTCATGGAACGGCCCGATCAGCATCGCGTCTTGCGGCAGCCCAAACGATGAGCTCCGCGTGGCCTATGCGAGACCGGGCTCAGTAAGGACGTCCTGCGCCTTTTTAAGCGATGGCCCGACAGGTGTCGTTACGTTTTCAAAAAGACCCGATGCGAACGAAGTCGCTTCGGCATCAAGCTTCTCGAAACCAAAGAGCGTAAAAAACTGGATAGTATTTGGCTCTGCGGTCCCGCTCTCAGTGCCGCTTTCAATTACAAAGATAGAAGATAAATCGCTGACGGTAAAAAACTATTCGGCAGAGAATTTCAGCATCCCGAAGGGTGAAAGGATGTATCTCTTCAGAGCCATGAAGATTTTCTGCCGCAACGGCTGCCTTTACGCCGCCGACTACCGCACAAGCGGCGAACAGCCACGCGTCGATGGCGTATGCGACATGCGCTTTGACGTAGACGGCCACAAGAAAGAACTTACCGTTTACATACTTGTTAAGGGTAACGCAACGTACGATTCTCCGCGCGATATAATAGGAAAAGAGAGCTGGCCTGATGACTATCTGCGGCCATGGCTGGAAAACCTTCCTCGTTATCAGCTTT
>Ga0302251_1001447_pt1 | contig 14435 bp, 9 predicted proteins | sample AAG_RA_Gln_MG_FD_193534 | JGI IMG/M metagenome (GOLD analysis project Ga0302251, IMG submission 193534) | Enriched activated sludge microbial communities from anaerobic digester in WTTP, New Holstein, Wisconsin, United States - AAG_RA_Gln | ecosystem: Engineered > Bioreactor > Anaerobic >...
ATACAGGTGGTACTTACCAAAGCGTTAAAAATTTACGGTGTTTCAGTGGTGCGTTCAAAAGTGCTGAACATCGATAAAACGCCGTACTATTACACGGTTCATACTGCCGATGGCAATGTTCGATCCACAAATGTCCTGATCAGCACTGGTGGATCCACTTATCCCGGTACCGGATCGAGCGGAGACGGATATAAATTTGCCGGATTGTTCGGTCACACTGTCTTTCCGGTGGAACCGGGGTTGGTGCCGTTGGAGTCTCCTTTTCTCTCCTCCGGTGAACTGGCGGGGATCAGTCTGCAAAGGGTGGGACTGCAGTGCTTCACTCATACGGGTAAGCTGAAATTCTCTCAAAAAGGGGAGATGCTGTTTACTCATGACGGCGTGTCTGGCCCGTTGATTCTGGACGCATCTCTTTATCTGCTGGAGTATGATTTTCCTGTGGAGTTGGTTCTTACACTGCCAAAAGATTACGCGACTACCTATCCGAAACGCTTTCTGCAATTCTTCGCCACGACGATTGCAGACCAGGAAAAAGCAAGAGGAGAGATCTCGATACGGTTTCGATGTTCGCAAAAAAAAGGATGGGACCATGCGATGGTCACACTAGGCGGCGTCAGCATGCAAGAAATGAATCCTCAGACATTTGAGTCCAGGTTGTCTCCGGGACTATTCTTTGCAGGAGAAGTACTTGACTGCCATGGCAAGACGGGCGGTTACAACTTACAGATAGCGTTTACTACGGGATATATCGTCGGCGAGACGGTAGCGAAAAGAATTCATCCGAATTCATAACGGAAGGAGCCAAGGATGGAGAAAAAGCTGAATCGAGAGTCACTCAGAAAACGGTGGAAAATCAGTGGCATACTAATCTTTGTAGTCTTCCTTCTGTGGTTGCCGACCATTGTATGGTTGTGCAGCCCCTACAGAACATTAAATATATGGATTCTTGACAAAACAGTCCCGAACAAAACCTACCGTGAGCATAGGGGATTGTTCTGGTTGTTGAACTATTTTAAGATTAAGAACAGCAAGACAGATAAGCTGTTTCGGTATGCCCGAGATTATTACGGTTTCTTTCCGCGTACGGAAGATGAGTTTGATGTCGTCGATCTGTACTCCGCCCAACCGGAACATCCAGACTTGATTTACCTGGCTGATACCTACGGCGTTTATGAGCAGGAGTATATGCGAAATTACATTCCCGGTGACCGTTCTCCGTTGATATACGGAGGGTTGACACATGAAGACATTTTTAAAATAAAATCAAACTTGAAGGACCGAATCACCCTGATAGCAGAATACAATAACTTTCAAACTCCCACAAAGCAGGACAACCGCCTTCAGATGGAAGAGATACTCGGTGTCAAGTGGCAGGAGTGGATGGGTCGGTATTTTTTTGATTTGGTGGAGGGTAAAGAGGTCACCAAGTGGATGGTCGATGCATATGAACAACAGTATGGCAAAGAGTGGGAATTCAAAGGACCCGGGTATGTGATTGTCTCAAACTGGGATGATATTATCGTATTGGAAAAACAGAAGGATTTGGTCTCGGAAGATGTACTGCTCAATTTTTTGGAGCCGTATAAAACAGAATTCGGCATTACCCAGAAAATTCAGTACTACTATTGGTTTGATTTTATACAGCCGAAACCCGGTACGGAGGTGTTGGCTGAGTTTTCTATGAATCTCACGGAAAGCGGTCGGGAAAAATTAGCCAAGGTCGGATTGGATGATACTTTTCCCGCAATACTGCGCAAAAAAACCGATCTCTATACCGCATACTACCTGGCTGGAGATATGGCGGACCACGAAGCTGCCCCCAAGCCCTATATGATCGCAGGTTCTCACTGGTTTAGGCGTTGGTTTTCAGTGAATGTGCGGGGAGAAGCCAATGCTTTTTTCTGGCGGTGTTATGTGCCGATGATGCAAAAGATCCTGGATACGGTATCACAGGAACGCAAGAATGTCATACCGACTGAAACTACTGTACGAGTAGCCCAAGAGAACGGCTTGACCAAGGTTAGCCGGATACGAAGCAACCAAATGGAAGTGTATACCAAAGCGGGATGGCAACCACTATTTCTCAAGGCAGTCAATATGGGTATGGCGGAACCGGGCAAGTGGTTTACCGAGTTTCCTACGGATGAATCGACCTATACGCGTTGGTTGAACTGGATCGGTGAGATGAACTGCAATGCAATTCGGATCTACACATTGATGGATCCTTCTTTTTACCGTGCATTCTACCTATACAACCTGGCTCATGAAGACAAGCCGATATGGCTCTTGCAAGGTATCTGGCCCGAGGAGAAACCGGTCAACAATAACTACCTTGATTCTACCTACCAGAAAGCTTTTCAGAAAGAGATCGAGTACGGAGTGGATGCGGTGCATGGCAATATTCGGATCCCTGAAAGGATTGGGAGGGCATCGGGTGTGTACCAAGCGGATGTTTCCCCTTATGTGATCGCGTATCTTGTCGGACGAGAGCTAGAAGCGACCGAAGTCATGGCAAACGACAAAATCAACGAGGGATATCTCTTTCAAGGAAAGTACTTCCGTACCCAAAAAGGCGCCTCTCCGACTGAAGGATGGCTCGCAGAATCCTGTGAGGGAGCGGTGAAGTATGAGATAGAGAAGTACCAGTGGAGCCGACCGGTCTCTATCGTCAGCTGGCCAACGATGGATGTGACTGTTCATGAGTCCGAATGGGAAGAGCTAACTGACAAATCCAACCAGTTTAATGACCTGACCAGTATCAACATCAACCATATCGAGACGACAGCTGATTACCAGGGCGGATTTTTCGGAACCTACCATATCTACCCGAACTACCCTGATTTCATGAATAATGAGGAGAAGTATCGACATTACCGTGATGAGCAGGGGCAATTCATGTACGGTGGCTACCTGAAGGAATTCATTGCTGCACAGAACAAATACCCGTGTTTTGTCGGAGAATTCGGATTGGCAAACGGAATGGGGAACGCGCACAGCAACCCGGACGGTCTGCACCATGGCGGACAAACAGAAGAGCAGCAGGGTCTTGGTATCATGAGAATGATGAAGGCGATCCGACGGGAGAAGTATATCGGGGGTGCGATATTTGAGTGGATGGACGAGTGGGCGAAAAAAACCTGGACGACAGAACCCTTTATGATTCCGTATGACCGGCATGTGCTCTGGCATAATATGGTTTGCCCCGAACAGAACTACGGTATTCTTGCGAACGAAGCGATAGAGAAGGTTACCGCTGAATATACCCTTACCGATAAGACCGGGATCATAGAAAAGATGGAGATGCGTACGAACGAAGAGTTTTTCTACATAGACATCACCACAAGGCAGGCGCTGGACCTGCAGAAAACAAAGCTCCATATCGGATTGGATACCTATCATCGGTACCGCGGCGAGAATTACTTCACTCCGGAAAAGACGGTTCAATCGCCTTCCGGAATGGAATTCAAGGTGGAGATTGCGAATGGAAAAGCAAGGTTGCTTGCGGTTCCGAGTTACAATTTCGGTACGATGAAGTTTGCATCCACCAACCTTGCAAACGGTGTGTTTGAGACAATGAACCCGATCATCAACAAAGCAAGAATCACCCAATTGGGCAGGAAGATTCCTGCTATATATGAAGACGCCAGTAAGATGTTGAAAGGCTCTTTCGAGGAGTCGACGAACAGCTGGTACCAAGAAGGACGCAGGATCCGGATTCGAATTCCCTGGCAGAGGCTGCTGGTAACGGATCCTTCCAGGCATACGGTGCTTCATGATGTCCGAAAAATGAATGCATATCCTCTTCGCGATGAATACAAAACCGTTAAAACAGATGGTTTTATTATCTCTGCGATTGTCACTGACAGTAGAAGCACCTTATTAGATCTTTTTCCGGGCAATACCTCGTTCGATAAGATCAAACCTTTCCTCTGGCAAGGGTGGGAACAGCCTCGGTACCGGGAAAGACTGAAGAAGAGCTATAGTATCTTACAGGGCTTCTTCAAGGAGTTTGCAGAACAAAAGTAAGGAGAGAATCTATGGGAAAAGTAACGGTTTTTTTACTGGTTTTATCTGCTTTGCTTTATTCACTTACGGCGAAGAGCCCGATGACAACCTCCATGGAAAAACCTACTACCAAAAAATTAACCGCTTCTGCTGATAGAATGTATGTCTTACACCGGGAGAGCCGGATTGTTCGCATCCTGGACGAGACAGGAAAGGAATGGAAGCAGTTTGAGATTGCGACGCCATATTCACGGGCATTGCCCAATCCTGTTGACATTGCTTTTTCTGATGAGACCCTTTATGTGCTGGACGCGGAATTCAATGAAATCTGGTGCTATTCCCCGGACGGCGAGTATACCCATCATCTCCCGCTGGTCAGGCAATATTTGCAGAGCCCGTGTGCGTTGTATGTGAATGACAACCGACTGTGGATTGCCGACTCTGGTTGTATCTGGGTTACCGATGAAAAAGGGAATGTAATCAACCGAATTGTCTTACCGTCCGGTGTCAATGGCATTCCTGCCGTTATCAGTGATATGACTTTGAGCGAATCATTCCTGTATGCGGCGGATTCCTTGAGTGCGCGGATCTTTTCCGTGTCGATCAACGGTGATGCAATCAGCAGCCAGTCTTTTTTCGGTGTGGAGGAGGGACGTTTTCAGCAAGCTTCCGGGATTACCTATTTTGGTAACTTGTATGTCACGGATCCGTTACGAGGGACTGTCACTGTTGTCAATGCCCACACCAGGGAATCGAAGTTTTTATCTGTTCCGGATCCTGCCCTTCTTCATCCTACCGATATTCAGTTCTGGAAAAAGCAGTTCTGGATGGTAGACCGGAACTCAGATGAGCTTAAACACTTCGGCGGCTCCTATTTATCGGAGAAAAGTACCATCACCCTCTCGACCAATGTGATGGATTTCGGTTCCCTCTCGGCCGATTACCAAGCGCCTTTTTCCTGCTACAGCGTATTTGGTGTCCCGGTCTCAGGGACGATAGTCTCTGACCATCCCGCCTTTCAGGTTTCCCTTAGCCAATGGACAGAAAAGACTGTCGTGACGCCGTATGTCAAGGTTATTTCATCCAAGCTGAAGCCGGGTGTCCGAGAAACCGGGAATATCCGGATTCGCCTCGATAACGGCATTGAACAGAGGCTGGAGGTTCGTGCTAAGAGAAAGGATGATAAGGATTTTCTGATCTGGTATGGCAGCCATGCGATACTTTCTGACCGAGAAAACAAAATCAAGTTCAACCTTGTGAAACAAAACAGTATTCAGGGAAATCTTGAATTTTCAGTGGGGAAAACGTTTATCCCGTTTATGCTTGCTTGGGAGCTCCCGAAGATGCCCTTTGTGAATGACAGAATGGAAAATACATTGGTTGTGAAGCCGATTGGTAAACCGGAAAGCAATGTTTACTTTATTCCCATTCTGGTAAAAGTACCGGAGGAGAAATTGGTCAAACAGATGACTATCACCTTTCTTTACAAAAGCAGGGATGAGACTGTTCCGGGTACGATACTCGGGGAGTATTTTGCAGCGGAATGGTGCGAGTACTGCCCGGCTGGGAATAAGGCGCTTCCGGAACTGCACCAGAAATACACGAAGGATGAGATTGTCTTTGTCACTTACTATAATGATTGTGTGAAAGAGGCGCCTGAACGATTGTGCTTTCCGGAAGGGGATGCTAGGATGAAATGGTACTCTCCGGTGGGACTCCATGTTGCTCTGATTCTCAATGGCACCACGATCAAAGAGGGTGGGTACAACGATGGGGTGTCGACAATGACCAAGGAGTACGATGAGCTGATCAGAGGCATGTCACCGATGACGACGCCGGTATCTCTTTCGGGGTCTGCCAATTGGGATGAAACCAATCGAAAGCTATCGGTGGGGGCGACGTTGGAATGCTTGCAGGATATTCCCTGGAAAAATCCCAGGTTGTATTGCATTTTGGCAGAGCATGGTATCCAGTATGACGCACAGAATGGTGTGAAGGTGCATGACTATGTGATGCGTGATTTTCTCGCTCTCCCGAATCCTGAAAACAACGATGCATTCGGCAGTCCCGTGTGGGGGCTAGATGGGGAGATCCTCTCCAAGGCGAATGACCAATGGCAAGGGCACCTGGAAACGATGGTAGATCCTCTGGTGAAGATGGAGAATGCGTTTTGTATCCTGTTTGTGCAGGATAACGAGACAAAGCAGGTCTACCAAGCCCGGTATATCCCTCTCCATGAAGATCCCCTCTATGGGATGGAGTGGGTGCGCGAGGTAAAAACCGTCCGGTTACGCCAAGACCAGACAGGAACGGCAAAAACGTGGCTGGTGAACCGCGGTAGTCGGATAGAGCAGTATACCGTTTCGATCAATAATCGGAAACCGTTTTTCGGGGAAGATACCTGGAAAGTGGGCGGTAATGAGTATTCTATCATGCAGGATGTGCTTGTGACCTTGAATCCGATGGAATCTGTGTTGGTGGAGTGCCAGTTGAATCCCGTCTGGGGAAAACCGGAAACCCCCGCTCTGGATTTCAAAGCAGTAGATACTGTCGGTAACGAATCCTACTGTATGGTGGAAGTGGTCGGAACGGAGCATCAGCCTCGGTTTGAGGTGTTGTACCCAGATCCGTCAATTCTTGACAAAGACAAGGGATTTACGCTTGATCGAAACAATTTCAGCTGTGTGATTCGGACTGAACCGGGAACGTATCTGGAATCCAATAAGGAGATAAAAGCTTCCTCAGATGGCATCTTACTAGTTCGTCTATCCGGTTGCTACCAACCTTACCAATACGGCATTTCACTAGTTTATCCCGATCAACAGACCCAATCGGTGCTGTTTTACTATACCTTCACCTTGGAGATGAAACTGACGATCGGCTCGAAGACGCTGTGGGTGAATCGGGAGAAAGTTGAATATGAAGCAGCTCCTTTTATTACTAAGGGGCGGACGATGGTACCGATTCGGATCATTGTGGAGAACCTGATATGCGGTGCGAGGGTAGAATGGGATGCTACGACGCATGATATCACGATAACCTTGAAAGATATGGTGATTGTGATACCTGAAGGCAAAGAGTACGTCCTGGTGAACAATCAGAGAGTAAAGTTGGATGTACCGCCCGTGAACGTGAATGGACGCGTGTTTCTTCCACTTCGTTTCTTTGCGGAAGCCTTAGGTGCTACGGTAATTTGGGATGCTAATACTCAAACTGTCACCATCACCTCTAGTCCCAAATAAACTGTGACAGGGGGACGGGGTTGTTGTCACACAAAAGTGTGACAACAACCCCGTCCCCCTGTCACAAAAAATTAATTAGTAGATTCTGTAATCATGAGAATTTAAAAAATGCCTTTATGTTTAAATTTAAACATTTACTTTTTAAGTACTGTCTTTAACTAAGACTCAGACAAATACGAGGACTAAAACAAAAATTGCGATTTTTAGTTATGATCAAAACCATTATGATAAAAATCTTAGAGATCAAAACCTGGAAATTCACTTTTCATGGAGTTAATCTTTTTAGTGAAGAAGTTTTCGTTGTTTCAACATCTCGATCATTTTTTGCAATCTGGACACTCTGGTTTCCTGCTTTTTTGCGGATTCTATCCATTGGACATATTCCCTTTTATGGCTGTAGGAAAGCTTTTGAAAGAATTCAAAAATGGTTTTATCCGATCCAAGCGCCTCATTCATGTCTTCTGGAATCTCAACAACTCGTTCATCCAAGTCTTCTTCCACAATCATGTGCACTGTATCTCCGGTATTTTTCCCCAAAACTCTTTGGATATCCTTTCTGAGTCCTATAATATGGCATAATCCCCCCATATTGACAAGGGAGCCACGGTACAGGATGCCGTCAAAATACGCTTTTATCTTGACTCTGCCTTTACCATTAAACTCATTTCTCACATCATAGGGAAATTCGACATATCCTGCCTTCATATCCTCATGATTCTTGATTATTGCATCAAATTCAAATCTTTTCATATAGTATTATCCTTGATGGAGAAAAAAATTCCCGTACGCACAAACCATCGCACGATCAGGATAAAAGTTTTTCAAGCTGATAAATCCTTTCGATTGAATATCCAGATTATCAGCTTCTGTATGCTTGTTCAAGTTTTTCAATATCCATTTTAGACATTTTTAGCATAGCTTCCATCACTTTTTTCGCTTTTACGGGATCCTTATCCTGCATATACTTCTCAAGAATAACTGGCTCAATCTGCCAGGAAACACCAAACTGGTCCTCTAGCCATCCGCACATCTGCTTTTTACCACCCTCTGATAGCTTTTCCCACAACAGATCGATCTCTGCCTGGCTATCGCATGAGACATAAAACGAAGTAGCGGGGCTGAAGGTAAATGCATGTTCTATATCGCTGTCAAGAGTCATGAACTCAAGTCCGTTAATTGAGAATTCGGTTTCTTCCTTGTTTATAATTTGAGAATCTTTGAAAACGGATGTATAAAGTCTGATAGCATCAGAGACTTTGCCGTGTTGTTTACCTGAAAACATAAGGAATGGAGTGATTTTCTGTTTTTTATTCCACATACCTATCTGCCAGGAAACACCAAATTGATCATTCAGCCATCCGTATTTTTCACTGAAAGGATAGGTACCCAGTTCCATCAACACCGTTCCTTGAACAGATAATTTATCCCATAAGTCTGTTACTTCCTGTTCATTCCTGCAGGATACGAAAAAGGAGATAGCCGGAGTAAACGAAAACATGGGTCCGCCGTTCAATCCGTAGAAAGTTTGCCCTTCCAGCTGGAAAGAGGCTTCTACGATACTCGGATTTGCCGGATCGGCACTCTCATATTTATTAAGCTGGATTAATCTGGAATTATCGAAGACTGAAATATAGAAATGGATTGCTTTTTCCAATTGATCATTGAACCATAAATAGGGGGTAATTTTCTGCATTTTTCTATCCTTTCAAGCTACTGATTCTCAATAAAAGAGGGTTTTCAGCTTCTAGTATTTCTAAAATCATTGCTTTTGTCAAGATGATAGCTTCTTGGACACCATAGACCGGCAAAGTGGCAAGAAGTTTGACTTCGTGTGCTATTTTATGGTGATGATCTGATACAGTTTAAAGATATAAACTATCACGAATAAAACCATACATAAAAATCCAACGATATTCCATTTGTTTTCCGATTGGATGAATTCATCCATTGAATGCCATCGATTCCTATTCCATGACAATTGCCGGGAGTATATACCAGCAAAGACCATCAAAGCAAGAAATCCAATCAGAAAAAGGACGATATTTATGATAGCTATTGGTTTTGTGAAGCCTAAAAATCGCCATCTACCTATAGGGCCAAATGCACTATCCAGGTTTTTAACATTTTTCATCATTTCAATCTCTTTTTGAGAGATTTTCGTTTTTGACATCAAACCAGTGAATGTTTGCCAGAAACTGTTTGAATGGATGTAGGAAAGGAAAAGATAAAAAAAGAAAACCAATTTATACAAGAGCTGGATGACCAGAAAATCCCATCCTTTTCTTACAATTGGGTACAGATAGAAAGGTACGAAAGGGGCAAAAGTAAATCTCTTGATTTCGTCTAATGATGTATTGTTAGCATTTTTTATCTCATGAAAACCGAACCAATGAAATACTTCTTTTTCTAAGTTTTTCATCGCTACTCTTTTTTTCCAATCCACTTTTCCACTCTCTCAAATGATGTTGAAAAATCTCTTCATATAAGAGAACTATATACTAATTACTAATTAAAAATATGTCAATCTCAATTATGATTGTTTCATATAAAACAAAATAAGCCCGACAAAAACGTTATTGAAAGGACAGGATTATAGTGTCTGTACGCGTGACAGGGGGACGGGATTGTTGTCACGAATTTTCGTGACAACAATCCCGTCCCCCTGTCACGGTTTCTGGTATTACTTTTATTTCTCCATTATTCTATCTTAGAATTCAAAGTTAAAGTAAGTATTAACATTGGAATCCAGATAGGAATGTCTTTCAGCTTGGAGTATTGTAATAAGGTCATTGATTCCAATAAAATAGGAACCATTTCTATTCATGATCTTCGAGGAAAGAACGACCTCTTTACTCTCTTCAGAGTTATGCTGAATCAATGTCGCCTTCTCTATTTTCGGATAAAGCTTTATCTCGTGATTGATATGAGCCGGCTGGATGATTATCTCAGGACTGTCATATTCAGACTTAGCATTATAGGTTATCTTTCCTTCCATCAATGAAATGAATTCTCTTAAAGAAACAAACACTTCATGGTCTTGTTGGATGAATCCGTTCTTAAGCTTATGCAATTCATAATTGATGATGATTTCAGAACTCTCAGTAAGGATTTTTGTTCTGTTGTAAAACTGGTTCTCGGTAGCAATGATGGTGTCGCTATCCTCCTTCCTTTCAAATTGAATCTGGTAGATCGGTTCGAGTATCATCCTGATAGGTGCATAAGTCTTATTGCCATTAGCAAGAAAAGCTTGATCAATACAATAATACGGAAGATCATTGATATGCCAGGTAGTATTATCGAGTTTAGCTGATAATTTCATGCCATTAAGCAGTGAAATAGAGAACTCTCTTTTTTTACTGTCCCATGATGTTTTTAAACCCAAGGTTTCTGTAAATGTTCTAAGTTGGATGTAGTACCTATCTGAAGCGAGATAGTATTGAGACACAACAAAGGATTTATTTGTTTCTGTTGTATTGATCATAACGTGAAGAGTTCTTTCTTGTGCTAAACCTACTGTATGCCACAAGAAAGATATAAACAAACTTACCAAGATAAGTCGCTTCAATTTTTACCTCCGAACAAAGTTATTTTCTCATGGATAGACCGTAAATAATGCTATAGCCAGATATGGAATAGTATATCAGTCGTTCTCATAATGTTCAAAACAAAATGTGGTTTTTTTCTTTCTTCCTTGAAACTGAATTAAAATTTGTTTTGATGCTTGGTGCTTTTTTACCGTATTTGCGCCTTCCTTATTGTTTATGGAGGGCATCAACCTGTGTTGCGACAAAAGAATCGCAATAGGGCAATCCCTCTATCCTTTCTTTTCCCGTTCCATCCATCTTTACCCGATACCATTCAACCTCTGCTTCTGTATCTCTCCTAAAAATCGTGTAATAAATCCACTCTCCTATCACATGAGGATAGATCGCCTCCCTGTTATCTAATAAGAGCTGATTCGAGCCATTCAGATCTATCCTGTATAGCCTGCCTCCCAACTCGCAAGCAAAAATCCATCGATTAAACAAGTTAAAGAAGTAAGAAGGATGGGTAGTATTTTTGATTTTTTCTTTTTTAGTGCCATCCATATTAACTCTGGAAAAACCTTCGTTGATATCGCTATAGTAAATGCATTGGTCTGCAATATCGAAATAAAAACTTGCTACCTCAGCGTTGACAATATTCCTTTCATTAGACCCATCCGTTCTTATTTTTCGGATACCACCGGGAACATAATAATCGTGTGAAGGAACATACTCAGAAAAATAGTATACCCACCCGTCCTTTACTAAGAAAAAGCGAGTATTGGTGCTTACAATCAGATGTTGTTTCTTCCCATCCAAATCTACTTTATAGATTCCTTGATTTCGTATATCCAAATAATAAATTGCATCGTCTATTACTTGGACATATAGACATCCTTGATCAACCAACCTTCTGTAATTTGATCCATCGGTACGAATTCTATAAATACGACTGTTGTTCTCATCAACAAAGAATATCCAATCATCCACCACATTTAGCCAATAACATCTGACCCCCGGTTTTATGATAGTTTTTTCATTCCCATTCGGTAGAGACTTTATGAGTCCTTCCTCTGTTGAGTAATAGATCCATCCATCTGCCATGCAAAAAAATCCAAAATTAGCAATGTTACCAGATGAGTTGCCTCTTTGATTATCCTGTATTTCCGGTAGAGTCTCTTTGAATTTTTCAAACCATTTCCCATCAATATAGGTAGCACCAAAACTGAGAAATTGGTTTGTTTTCAAAGCAGTCAGACAAAAAACTGATATTATCAACATCAGTGCAAAACAAATCATCACCTTGCACAAATGAGTCCTTGCTCTGTTCACTTTTCGGATTCGAGACTGCTTGAATGGTTTACTACTGTGTATTGTCATTTTGAGCACATTACACATTCCGGTTAATCTCATTCTGATTCTTTCTTTCCGCTCCTCGGGTATGTAATCGTAACCTTCTGGGCAGAAGCTTCCCTTTTTTCCTTCTCTCTTGAATCTAAAGAAAAACCATTTTTTGATGCTTGATGCATTCTTGCCATGATTGAACCTTCCTTATTTCTATTTTAGTTAAATAGGATCAAAATCCAAGAAACCAAATCCACTAAAAACAGATTGTTTGCAATAGGGACAAAGCAAAATAGCATGCCAAAGAATGTGGCAATAAAGTTCTTGTCACATCAAATTCATATACTACTCTCCAGGCTTTTTAAAAGTATTTCTAAAGCATCATTACTGCTCATAATAAAAAACTGATTTTTTTCTTTGTCTATATTTTTCAAAAGAAGTTTGGTTACAGTATCAGTTTCATAGTCTTTGTTTTTTATGAAATCATGTATAAAATTTTGGAGGTTTTCAAAACCAAATTTTTTCTCAAAATTAATCCAGAAAGCTAAACTGAAAGAATATCCTTCAGTGGATCCGGTAATTACCTCCCAGTCTAAAAGGTTAAAGCTCTGAATATTCTTATTAGAAATATTGTTTATCCTTTCTTTTAGCATAGATGATTTTAAGCTAACGTCTTTATTTTCTAGTATTTTGAAGGAAACATATTCCGCTAAGCCGTCTCCTATCCATCGCAAATATTTATTTTTTGAATAAATGTCTTTTGCAGTTATTAGGTTTATTTCTATAAATTCATGAACAAAAAACCAATATATGTCCTCTTTGTTATCGGCATCAATTGGTAATAAATTATCATTACACTCTTCAATCGTAGTACTGTTTTTTATTTTTGTGAGAATAATATTAAGAGGTTTTAACTTATAAAATCCTATTATTTTCTCAATATCTCTGATTAATTCCGTGGTAATTATTGATAATTCTTGAGCTTTTTTGAACTCTTCCTTTTTATAGAAAATTTTTAAAAAACCTGTATTTAAAACGCTTAAATCTCTAAGATCAATAATATTAAAATTACTGTTAGTATCAGTGAATTTCATTGTTTTGCCACCGATTACGTAAAAAAGATCTTTAGCTTTATAGTTATTTTTACTAAATTTCAAAAGCGGATTTTCTTCTATTAATCCTGAGTTAAGTTCTATTGTAACTATTCCCTTTGCATCAGTAGTGTAGTTTAAGTTTAATGTATTCGAAAATATCATTTTTACTGAGACTTCAGAGATCGGTTTGTTTTTTTTATCTTTGAAATAAATTGGGATCGGCACTGAATACGGTATTTTACTCATTGCTTTAAGTAATGATTTTGGTAAAAGGTCATTCATATGGATTTCTAGCATTTCAGCATCATTATTTTTTAATAATAAATCCCCCTTTTTCTTTTTAGAAAAAACAAATGTTACAAGAAAAATAAAACAAATAAGTGCAATAAACCATAAAACTGAATACCAACCTTGAAAAATCAATTCTTTTTTCTCCTTTATAAAAAAACTTAGTTCAAAATATGTGACAGGGGGACGGGGTTGTTGTCACGAAAATTCGTGACAACAACCCCGTCCCCCTGTCACAAAAAACTTGCTTTCATGATCATTATCACGGATGTAAGAACAAATACAAAAAATATAAATAAAAAATTCTTTTATTTATATCTTTTGTATTATAATAACCTATTTTTATGAAAATATCGATATTTCTCAATTCTGAAGATTGATTTCGAGTAATCCAATCTGATCTTCAAGTGTATACAAGATTTGGTATTTATATTGATCTAGCTTTTTTATGATTGGGGAAGAAAATCCAATTTCTGCAACATCCTTATAACGATCCGGTTTTTCTGATTGCTTCATCCATAATATTTTTCCAGTATTTACATCAGATACTACAAAATAATGAACAAAACGTGTAGCTATGATATTTTCAAAACAAGATGATGCAGAGTAACTGCTATAATTTGCATCCATATCCTTTAACTCCCAAGAGTGCAGAGAGTTTTTATTATGAAGGTTGATTTTTCGATAACTATTTAATCCCTCTCTCAGGTATAAGGAATTTTTATCGATTGGATTCGGTATGATCTCTTGAATAATATCATTGCTTTCGTATATCCAATCGACCATTTTAGTTTTGATGTTTATCTTGATTAGTACATATTTGTTTAGGATTCTATATTCAGCAAAAAGAAGGTTTTTTCGATAAAGCATTGGATAAAAACTGAATGCCGAAAGATTTATACAAAAAGAGGGATCTAATGGTATGATGATTGGTTCAA
>Ga0302251_1001456_pt1 | contig 14371 bp, 12 predicted proteins | sample AAG_RA_Gln_MG_FD_193534 | JGI IMG/M metagenome (GOLD analysis project Ga0302251, IMG submission 193534) | Enriched activated sludge microbial communities from anaerobic digester in WTTP, New Holstein, Wisconsin, United States - AAG_RA_Gln | ecosystem: Engineered > Bioreactor > Anaerobic >...
CATAGCATCCTCAGGTCGCGTACACGCGGTACGTCGCTCTGTCCTTGCCCGCCTGTTTTGACATATACATCGTTTCGTCCGCAAGCATCAACAGCTTGTCCATCGATACGGGCACCTTGGGGCACGTGACAACCCCGATGCTGATCGCGATAGGCCAGTCCCTGCCGTGCGCTGTCCTGTCGATGCTCTGCCTGATGCGGTCGATGACGATCCTGGCGCCCTGCGCGCCGGTCTCCGGGAACAGGATCGCGAATTCGTCCCCGCCCAGGCGCGCGAGCACGTCAACCGTGCGTATCTGCGCCCTGATCTTGCCTGCGATCGCGGACAGAAGCGCGTCGCCCGCGCTATGGCCGAACCGGTCGTTCACCTGCTTGAAATCGTCTATGTCGATATACGCAAGCGTCACCACATGGCCGTACCGGCGGGACCGGTCGATCTCGCGCTCCAGGATATCGGAGAAATGCCTGCTGGTGGCGGCCCCGGTGAGATGATCGGTATTGGCGATCTCGCGTTCACGCACGATCAACGATTTGACGCGGTCAACTATAAATACGGCAAACAGGAAAAATCCCAGCGATACGGCAAGGTTCAGATAAGGCGTTATAAAATGCGCCGGGTCTGCCGACGCAAGACGCTCGTCAACGAGCCAGACAACGGCGCTCACAACGGAAACCGCGATCCCTGCCCGGATGCCCGTAAACCAGGTGACGAAGAAGACCGGAAGCAGGTAAAAAATAAGGAATTGAATGGGCCCTGACAGAAAATCCAGAGTGCCAAGCAGAACGACGAGGGCACATCCCAGGAGCACAATACCCGCTGCGGACTGTTTCTCACACCAGGGGATGACCGTATCCAGCCATTTCTTCATACCGGGTATTATAGCACTATATCTTCATGAAGTTAAGGAGGGAATTAATAATCGTTTCAGGGTCCGGCGGGCACCCGGGGATATGGAGCGAGACCGGCACGATCGACCCTGCCCCGTGCTCGATATAATAGGATCCTTTGAACGGACCGCCGTCGAACGCGCAATCGCCGAGGGTGATGACGAATTTCGGCCCGGGCATTGCGTCATACGTGCTTTTGAGCGCCAGAACCATGTTCTTCGAGACCGGGCCGGTCACAAGAAGGCAGTCCGCATGGCGCGGGGAAGCGACGAAGTTTATGCCGAACCGCTGGATGTCATATACCGGATTGCTGCATGCGATGATCTCCGATTCGCAGGCGGCGCATGAGCCGGCGTCCACTTCGCGGATGTTCAAAGACCTGCCGAATTTCTTCGCGATAAGCGCTTTGAGCTCAGCGCCCGCCGTTTCATATACGCGCGGCTCTGCCCAAGCGATCTTCTTCGTCAGAACCCCTTTGAGCATCCTGTTTTTCAGTATCGTGATCATGGTTTAAAGGTCGCTGCCGCTGTACGACAGGTCGAAACTTTTGTTGCACACGGGAAAATCAGGGATTATTTCGCCCAGAACGCAGTATGCCAGCCCCTGCCAGTTCAGGAACGAAGGATCCACGATCTTGCACCGGTCGATCGCGCCCGACGGGTCCGTCTCGATCCAGTACAGGACAGGCCCGCGCCATCCTTCCGTATATCCGAGGGCACACCCTGCCTGCGGGCTGAACCCTTCGGCGCGGACCGGGCCGGACGGCATGTTATGCGCGAACTCATCGATAAGCCTCATCGACTCCTCGAACTCCGATATGCGCACCCGCAGGCGCGCCAGAACATCGCCTGATGATTCCTGCGCGATCCTGAACCGCGCTATCTCGTAGATATCATTGAAATCCTTGCGCAGGTCGACAGGAAGCCCGCTTGCGCGTGCCGCAACGCCGGTCACCCCGAGGTCTTCGGCGGTCTTGCGCCGTAAAATACCCGTTGTATCAACGCGGTCGATGAATGAAACGCTTGAAAAAAGCATTTCCTTTAATTCCCCGAGATCGCGCCGGACGGCTTTCAGCGTACTATTGAGAAGCCGCATGCGCTCATCGTCAATATCCCTCGTCACGCCGCCGCAGCACAGAACGCCTTTGAGAAAACGGTGGTTGAAGAGCTCCCGGTTCAGGGACTGCACCGTTTCCTTGATGATCGCGCAAAAAGCCGACGGGAAGGTAAATCCGACATCAACCGCGATGCCGCCGATATCGTTTGCGTGATTGTACAGACGTTCCAGTTCAAGGCAGATCGCGCGGATATACCGGCCGCGCACGGGAACAGGGACCTTATATATCTTTTCAAGAGCATGGCAGAACGACACCGCATGGCTGACAGCGCTGTCGCCCGCAACGCATCCGGCAAGAGCCGCGGCATCGTGATGCCTGCCTTCGAACAGCTTCTCAACGCCCCGATGGGTGAATCCGAGCCTGATCTCAAGGTTGATGATCGGCTCGCCGGCTGAACTGAAACGGAAATGGCCCGGTCCGATCACCCCGGCATGCACGGGCCCGACCGGAACCTCAAAAACACCTTCACCTTCGACGCGGGTGAACCCGTAATGGACCTGCGAAGGAACAGCCCCTCCTTCTTCCTTGAAATCCTTTCTGAGCGGGAACCGGCCCTGCGGCCATACCTCCTCATGCAGACGTATGCGCCGGATATCCGTGCTGTTGACGGATTCTATTCCGAACATTTCCCTGATCTCGCGCTCAAAAAGAGCTGCGGAATATACGACACAGGACAATGAATCGAAACGCGGGTCCCCGGCGCTTATGGGCGCGCACAGGAACAGCCACTTCTTCATCTGCGATGACAGAAAAACGCAATATACGACAAAACCCTCATTCCGCAGCTTGCGGTCCTGCGCGAACAGCATCGATACGGGCGCACGCAGGCGTTTGTTCATGAATGCCGCAGCAGCGCGCAGATCGCGGCTCTCAACCCAGATATACACCTCGTCCGGATGCATTTCTTCGGCTTTGCAGATCGAAATGCCATGCTGCTGCGTAAGCTCAGTGAGGAGATCTCGGTAATCCATAATTATATCCCTGTCAGGACCTGTGCGGCTGCGGTAATGCCGTCCCGTATGATCCCCGGGACCCAAATGCCAAGCCCCAGGATGAAGATAAATAAAAACACATATGCGGCCTTTATGCTCAGCGGCTCATCGGCCTGCTGAAGGCCCTTGGGCATCCTGCCTGACAGCATGCGCCAGATATGGAAGATGACTGCGCCGAACGCAACCGCCAGGAAGAACAAAAGCGCAGCAGTCAAAGCGTACGCGCCTTTTGAAAAGCCCGAGATAACGATCAGAAGTTCCGACATGAATATCGAAAACGGCGGAAACCCGATCAGCGCGCACGCGGCTGCGGCGAACAGAACGCCGGTGAACGGCATGGATCTGCCGACCCCGCGGATCAGCCGCATGTTATGCGTGCCGTACCGGCTCACGATCGCGCCGGCGCCGAAGAACAACAGCGATTTGACCGCCGCGTGATTGAGTATATGCAAAAGAACCCCGAACACGGCAACAGGCCCGCCGATACCCAGCCCCGTGCAGATCACGCCGATATGCTCGATGCTCGAATACGCAAGCAGGCGCTTCAGGTCCTTCTGCACAAGCAAGAGCCCTGCGGCGATCCCGAGCGACGCCAGGCCGAACGCGGTCAACAGGCGGGAAAAATAATCGACGGAACCGAGGCTGATGTTGACGATCAGGCCGAAACGCATGATCGCGTACAGCGCCGTGGGCAAAAGCACCGCGGACAAAAGCGCGCTCGCCGGCGCGACTGCCTGGCTGTGCGCGTCGGGCAACCACGTGTGCATGGGCGCAATGCCGGCCTTGGTGCCGTATCCGACCAGGATGAATATGAACGCGATGCGCACGATGTTCCTGTCCAGGAGCGCGGCGTACGAATGCAGGTCGGTCCAGTTCAGGGTCCGCGGCCCGCCCGCGCATGACATCGCGTAAGAAAAGAATATCGTGCCCAGAAGCGCCAGGATGATGCCGACCGAACAAACGACGATATATTTCCACGCCGCCTCGATCGACTGTTTCGTGCGGTAAAATCCGACCAGGAACGCGGATACAAGCGTCGTCATCTCGACCGCTGCCCAGAGAATCCCCAGGCTGTTGACGGACAAGACAAGGAACATCGACGCCAGGAACAGGTCGAACAGCGCATAATACATCAATGCCTTGCGCTCGCTGACCCGCCCTTCCTGCACGTCATGGCTGATATATCCTGCAGAATACAGCGCGGCTGCAAACCCGACGATGCTGATAACGAACATAAAAAAGACGGACAGGCCGTCGAGCAGGAAAAATCCCGGCTCGACCACCGGCTTCCCTGCCGCCGCGGTGCGCAGCATGAGCGCGGCCGCGCCGCATACAATCACGCCGTATGCGACCGCATGCGCGATGCCGATCCCCCTGATCCTTTGAAAATTCATATCAGCCCTTAAGCCTCGTCAGTTTCGTTACGTCGATATGCGTGAACAGTTTGTTGATCCGGTATACGAATATATTCAGGATAATCACACTCACGAACACATCCAGGAATATCGAGATCTCGACAAAGAACGGCAGGCCGCCCGCGATCGATGACGCAAGCAGAAAGATCCCGTTCTCCATGACGAGAAGGCCGATCGTCTGGGTCAGCGCCTTCATCCTGAAGACCATAAGGAACATCCCTGCCATAACGATGGTGAGCGACGCCGTCAGCGCGGCCGTCATGGCCGGGTCCTGGCCGGGCACGGCCATGTTCGAAAAGACCCATGCACCATAGGTAAAGGCGAGCGCGCAGACAAGCGATACCTGCGTGTTCACGAAAAGGCCGAGATTATCCTTGACCTTGATCTTCCGGCATATCTTGTCAAGCGAGTACGGTATCACCATGACCTTGAGGCAGAACAGAAGGCCCGCGACGATATACAGTTCCGGGCTGTGCTCCTTCCATGCCCGCACGAGCGTGTACAGGCACAGGAAGAACGATTGCATGGCGAATCCGCGCACGAGCGCGGTGATGCGCTTGGCAATACACATGCAATAGGCACCGATGACGATGGCGGTAACGATCAACGTTTCCATTTAGATCCCCATAAGGCTGCTGATAACGGCGAACAGGCCGAAAACAGCGGCAAACCCGAAATAATCCGGCATCCTGAAAAGCCTCAGCTTTGCAATCACAACCTCCAGGACCGCGACAACCAGCGCCAGCACCGCGATCCTGCCGAAGAAGAACATGACCGCGGTGACCACCGGAACAAGGCCTGCCGAAAACGAAACCGTGGCCGGCAGAAGAATATGCGCAAGAATCCCGAACCAGACGATCTGCTTGATATACGAACCCGCCTCGATGAACGCAAGGGCCCGGCCTGAATATTCCAGCACCATGGCCTCGTGGACCATGGTCAGCTCAAGATGGGTTTCCTGATTATCGACGGGCAGGCGCGACGTCTCGGCGATAATGACCATCATGAGGCACAGGCCGGCGAATATCGTCCCGGCATTCAGCGTGCCCGCATGAGCCAGGAACTCCGGGTTGGTCGAGCCCGAACGCAAAAACAGGCTGAAGACCGCAAGGCTTGCGCACGGCTCTGCAAAGCTGGCGATGAACATCTCGCGGCTCGACCCCATGCCGCCGAAAGAACTGCCGGCATCGAGCCCTGCGAGCGCCATAAAGAACCTGCCGAGCGCGAAAATAAAAAGGATCGCCAGGACATCGCCGGCAGCGTTGGCGCTGTTTGCGGAAACGAACGCGGGCGCAAGCAGCAACGCCGCAAGCGACGACGCGAGCACGATAACGGGCGCGATGCGGAATACCCATGACGTTGTCGCAGACACGACCTCGTCTTTGGATGCAAGCTTGATAAGATTGTAATACGGCTGGAGCACCGGCGCCCCTTTTCTCATGCGCAGGTTATTCTTCACCTTTGCGATAATGCCGCTGACAAGAGGCGCGATTATGCACAGGAACAGGAATTGGACCATCAGCTCGACGGCTTTCACGGCCTAATATCTCCTCATCATGATGACCAGAACGATGACGGTGACGAATATATACCCGATATACAGATGAATACTGCCCGGCTGGATCCTGCGCATGACGCCCGCCATGTTGAAGATCAGCCGCAGAAGCGGATCATAGAAATATTTCTTGAACACCGGCGTCGTATGGGTTTCGTAGCTGAAAGACCGCACCTGATAGAACGTGTCCCATATCTTGCGCGTGCGGCGGTAGGGCATAAGCAAAAAGCTGAACGCGATCCTGAAGGGTTTCGAGAACGCGGTCGCGGTGTATTCGTTCCTGCTCGAAAGGCTGTAATAACCGCAGTCCCATGTCCTGAAGGCCGTGACCTGCCGTTTGTTGATGCGCTGATAATAGACCGTAATGCCTGCCGCGAACAGCGCCAGGGCCAGGAATATGAGCGGGACCGAAAGATACGTCCCGCTGCCCGGCGCAGGGCTGATGACGAGATTGTTCAATCCGAACGATACCCCGGCGGTGTCGATCGATGCGGCGCTCCCTGCAACAACGACAAGCGCCCTGATCATCCACACTGCGCCAAGGCCGAGCACAACGGTCAGCCCAGCCAGGACCGCCATGCCGGCGCGCATGGACACAGGCGCTTCCTGCGCCCCGCGTGCCTGTTGACTGCGCGGCTCGGCAAGGAACGTGATGCCGAATGCTTTGACAAAACACGCTGCCGCAAGGCCGCTGGTGAATGCAAGCACTGCCGCAGCGATGCCGAGGAACAACCGGTACCCTCCCGGCGCCGCATGGAACGCTCCAAGGAACAACGCCTGCAGGGTCAGCCATTCGCTCACAAAACCGTTGAGCGGCGGCAGGCCGGATATGGCCATTGCGCCCAGGAGGAATAATCCGGCGGTCCAGGGCATGGTCCTGATCAGCCCTCCCATCTTTTCCATATCCCGCGTTCCGGTTGCTTTAAATACAGCCCCCGCTCCCAGAAACAGTAGCCCCTTGAACACCGCGTGATTCATCAGATGATACAATCCAGCGACAAGCGCCAGGAGCGCCCAGTACGTCCCTCCCATTGCCGTTAACAGCATACATGCGCCGACGCCGAGCAGGATAATGCCTATGTTTTCCACGCTGTGATACGCCAGCAGCTTTTTAATGTCATGTTCCATGAGCGCGTAGATCACGCCCGCAAGGCATGAGACCATTGCGAGGATCAGGACAAGGACTCCCCACCACGGCTCGGTCACGCCGAGCAGGCCGATGACGAACCTGATAAGGCCGTAGACGGCCGTTTTGATCATCACCCCGGACATGATGCACGATATATGGCTCGGCGCCTGCGGATGAGCGTACGGCAGCCAGATATGCACCGGAACGATGCCGGCCTTAGTGCCGAAGCCTGCGAGCAGGAATATGAAAACAAGATTGCGCACATCCGAAGGCATGGACGCGCACGCGACGCGGACAGAATCCAGATCAAGGCCGCGGCTGTATTGCGCTATCAGCATAAAAGCCGCGATGAGGAATCCCGTGCCCACATGCGTCATGATGGCATAGATAACGCCCGCCTGCACGGACTGTTCATGCTCGTGCTCGAAAACGACCAGGAAGAACGAGACAAGCGACATGACCTCCCATGCGAACAGGAACGCGATAAGGTCTGCGCTCGTGACGACCCATGCCATGGACAATATGAAAACGACGGACAGCGCATGCAAAAACACAATGCGCGGCCTGTTAAACTGCCCTTTCAGGTATCCGGCCGAATATATGAGCGCAGGCGCCGAAACGGCCGCGATCACTGCCAGAAAGAAAACGCTCAGGGGGTCGAAAATGAAACGGATATGTGCAAGGATAAAATAATCCATGGTCCTGATGTAGGTTTGCTCGTAGAGGTCGGTACCGGGGTTAACATGCGGGGCTTGTCATTGACAAACAAAAGGATTATAGCATATGTGCGGCAAATGTAAAGAGCGCGGGCAATAAAACGCCGTTCCTACCGGCGTATCGCCTCGATGCTTGCGGCAGGCACCCAGCCGATTTTTGCATCATGCCTGCGCACCTTGGCCCAGTCTGCCGAACGGTCGAGAACGGATACGGAACTTCCTTCGGGAACGCTGAAATGCGTCGTCGCCTCCTGCCGCGGCTCGAACTTCGCCTCAACGCCCTGCGCGACAACGACGGCGCCGCGCTCATAAAAGCCGGCCTTGCGGCTGAGCGCAAGCGAACACAAGATCAAAACAACGCCCAGAATGCAGGCCAGCGGCACAGCGGTCTTTCTCAAGCCGGCCAGCCGCAGCACGAGCGACAGCAGGACCAGGATCGATATCCAGAGCGCAGAAACCAGGATCGTCAGGCCATTCAGGGCAAAACCGTCGAATGACCGGTCAAGCCATCTGAAAAACCAGTGCTCGGCGCCGGAGCGCGCGGGCACGTTGAGGATCCCTCTGACGAAATTATGGTTCGACCGCAGGTCCCCGTCATGGGGAATAAAGACCTTCGCGCGCTCATAGTTCAACACCGCCCTGCCGAGATCGCCTTTTTTGAAATAGCTGTTGCCGAGGTTATAATACAGGTTGCCGCTCTCGAACCCGTCCTGCAGGACCTGCTCATACGTTTCAATCGCCCTGTCATACTGTTCGTTCTTATAGAACAGGTTCGCGTCCTGGAAACTTCCCGCGAACGCAGACTGCCCCGGCCATACGGCAAGCAAGAACACTGCTATGATAACTCTTCTCATATATGTCCAGAACGATGCCATGGTATCCTACGCCTTGTTGCGCTGCAGATGATCGATGACGTCCTGCAGATCATCAAGGGCTTTTTGCATCCGGCCTTCGTCAAGCCCGGACGGCGCGTACCGCGCCATATCGCAGTCTTTGAAAATACCGCTCACTTTTTCCAGGATATCAGAGCCGACATCGCGCGGCTTGAGTATATCCTCGACGACCGAAGCGGTGATGCTCTTTGACGCAAGATGGAACCGGTCGCCCAGATATTCCTGAAGCGTATCGAATATAACGTCATAAAACTCACCGCGCTTGCCCGTTTTCAGCAGTTTTTGCGCCTGGACAATACCGCGGCGCGCCTTACCCGGAGCCTGCAGTTTTCGCGCGAACCGCACGTCTGCGCGAAGCCGCCGGCTCCACGAATACACGCCGAGTATGCAAAGGTACGCGGCCAATGCCAGGGCCTGCACAACCCAGAAAAACGTGTTCCGGTATAAAAGGTCCCCTTTACGGCGCCATCCTGAATCCGTTTCTTTGATGAATATAATATCCCTGCCGAATTTTTCATCCTGCGCGCGGCCGGCCGCCGGCGCCTGCCCGCCCTCGATCATCCGCGGCTGTTCTTCGCGGTCTGGTTTTGTAACGGTAATAGCGAACGGCCCGCGGGTGATGGTCTCATAATCGCCCGTATCCGTATTAAAAAAACTGAACTGCATCGCGGGGATCTCTTTGACATTCTCATGCATGGGCATGACGACCTGCTCGAACGTTTTTTCCCCTTCTTCCTGTTTTATCTGCGGCTCATACGTTTTCAGGTCTTGTGTCGGCTCGATCTTCGGGATCACGACGGTCGAAAGGTTGCCGGTGCCTTTGACGACTGCCCTGAGCGTAACGGGGTCTCCGACCTTCACGTCAACCGGGCTTGCGGCCGCGTCGAATGAGAATGTGCCCAGCGCGCCGGTGAAGAATGCGGGCTTTCCTTCCTGCGGAAGCGGCCGCACGGTCACGGGAAAGCTCCGTGAGTTCAACGTCAAAGGATGCGTCTCGTACCTGCCGAAAAAGTTGTCAAAGACATTCGAATCGAAGAAATCGTCGTCGAACAGCGATGACGGCCTGCGCCTGCTTTCCTTCCTGACAATGAGGTTGCATTTCACCGTTGCCGGCCCGATCTTCGATTCCCCCGGCTTCAGGCCGAACGCGGTCGTGTTGAATTCGATCACGTCATACGCGGCGCCTGCGACAACGTCCTGATACTGCTTGGGCTGGCTGAACTGGCCGAGGGAGAACCCTTCATGCTCGATCTGGGGGAACTGGATATCGCGGATGCTCAGCCGGTTCACATATAGCTTGACCGTTACCGCAACGGTCTCGTTCACGTACATTGTCCTTTTCGCAGCTTCAAGCACGACGAACACCCGGTCGGATATGTCCTGGGACAGGCCTGCCTCACGGTCCTGCTGCTGCGCATTGAGCTGCGATTGAGCCGAACCCGCCGCGACTTCCAGAGTGACCTGGTTTGACGTATAGGTATCGCCGTCCTTTTCGAATTCGAGCGGACCGAGCGTGAATGTGCCCTCCTTGACCGCCTGAAGGATATAAATGTGCGTTATGGAGCTGGACATGACGCCGTTAACGACCGACACGCTCGTCGAAGGCCCGGCATAGCGGCTCACAAAACCTTCCATATCGGGAAGATCGAGCGCCGGTATGTTCTGGGTATTATTAAAGGTAAGGTTAAGCTGGATCGATTGGCCCACGGCGACTCTGGTGCGGGTGACTGTGGCTTCAAAATTGATATCTTTCGCGCAGCATACAACTGCCGGAAGCAGAAAAAACGCGCATATAAGAACAAGGATGCGTTTCATGGCCATTGCGTTATTACCAATCCTTTTCAACATCGATCTCTCTACCCCTGCGCTGGTCGTCGACTCTGCCGAGGGCGTTCTCTTCCTGCCCGAACCCTTCCAGGAGCATCTGCGCTTCCTGCTCGGACATTTCTTTTTGATCCGAGCTTTCCCCGGCCTCGCCTGCCTGCTGTTCCTGTTGTTCCCGGGCCTGTTCTTGCTGTTTCTGCCGCGCTTCCCGTTCCTGCTGTTCCTGAGCCTGCTCGTCTTTCTTTTGCTGCTGCTGCGATTGCTGTTCCTGCTGCGCTTCCTGCTCCTTCTGCTGAGCCTCTTGGTCCTGCTTTTGCCCGGCCTGCTGTTCCTGCGATCTACCTTCCTGCTCCTGCTGCTGCGCCTCTTGCTCCTTCTGCTGCGCACTCTTCTGATCCTTCGACTGCTGAGGATTCGGGCACTGCTGCGGCTGCTGCTCAAGCTGTTTCTTCAATTCCTGATATTCCTTTTCAACAAGCTCGTAATTCAGCTTGGCATCCATATCCTTCGGGTCGAGCTCGATCGCGCGCTTGTATTGCTCAAGAGATTCTTCCATAAGGCCGGCCGCGGAAGAAAGATCGCTTTCTTTTTTGCTCTGTGCCAGCTTGTATTTCGCATTGGCAAGATTATAACTCGCCTTTGCCTCAAGGGACCGGTCCTGCGTAGCCAGGGATTTTTCAAAAGATCCGACAGCCGCTTCGAGATCGCCTGACTTGAACTGGGATGCGCCGCGGTTAAAATGGATAACGTTCGAATCTGGCTCTTTTTCAAGCGCCTGGTCGTACAGTTTCAGCGCGTCGTTATATTTCTCCTGCTTATACAGGGCATTGCCCTTGCGCACTATTGTAGCACTCCCGGCGGCAAATGCAATGGCTGCGGGCAGCAGCACGGACAGGATCAGTATGACCGGATATTTTTTCATGACTTTTGCGCCCTGCGGTCGCTGATGATAAGTTCAAGCATGAGCAAAAGCAGGCCGAGCGCCAGCGGTATCTGGAACCGTTCCACATATAACTTGCTCATTTTCGATTCAAGCTCGGTTTTCTCGAATTTCGAAAGCTTTTCATTATAGAGCAGTTCAAGGCCGAATTCGGTAGCGGTCGCGCGCACATACGCGCCGCCCGTGGCAAGGCATATCTTTTGCAATATCTCCTCATTAAGCCGCGATTTTACCGCGTTGCCTGTTGCGTCCTTGAGAAATTCCTTTTTGCCTTTGCCCGCGTCGATAAAGACCAGGTCCCCTTCGGGCGTTCCGATGCCGATGCAAAAAATGACAATGCCTTCCTTTTTGGCGCGCTCGGCTGCCTTCAAAGCATCGCCTTCATGGTCCTCGCCGTCGGTGACAATGACCAGGATCTTATGTTTCTTCGCCTGGCCTGCATACCCTTTGATTGCCTCATCGATAGCGCTTGAGATAGAAGTGCCGCCTTTTGGTATGATATCGGCGTTGAGATCCTCAAGGCTCAAAAGGAACCCGTTGTAATCCACGGTAAGCGGGCACTCGAGGAACGCCGTGCCCGCGAACGCGATCAGGCCGATGCGGTCGCCTTTGAGCTTCGTGGCCAGGTCGCGCAGGGCGAGTTTCGTGCGCTCGAGGCGGTTCGGCTTCACGTCAGTCGCAAGCATGCTCTTTGACGTATCGACTGCGACAAGAATATCAAGGCCCCGGCGGCGAAGTTCCTGCCACTGAAAGCCCCATTGCGGCCTCGCAAGGGCAAACAACAGCAACACAACCGAAACTGCCAGCAGGGCTGTTTTGGCCTTATGGAGCTTCGGGTCGAACTGGGACAAAAGTTCCTTGAGCAGATCCTTTTGAGCGAACCGCTCGCGCGCCAGGCGCCTGCTGCGCTCAGCCCAAATGATGAACGCGATCGCAGCAACTGCGATCAATATCAGATACATATGATACGAAAACCCGAACCGCATGTTATACCCTCGTGCTCGGCCGGCTGCCGCTCATCACGGCAGCTGCCGGAGGATCGTGTTCGACAGGACGATCTCTGCCAGTAACAGGATCAGGCCGGGGATGAGAAATATCAAAAACAGCTCATTATATTCCTGATACCCCTTGTCCTCGATCCTGATCGTTTCCATGCTGTCTATTTCTTTATAGATACTGCGCAGGCTTTGCGTATCGGTGGCGCGGAAATATTTCGCTCCGGTCATATCCGCGATCTTCGTCAACGTATCCTCGTCGATATCCACCTCGACCTGCTGATACACCTTATTGCCCCAGAGGTCTTTGACCGGATACGGGACCGGGCCGCGGGAGCCTGCGCCGATCGCATATACCCGTATCTTAAGCGCTTTGGCCGCTTCTGCCGCGGTCAAAGGCGATATCTTTCCCGCGTTGTTCCTGCCGTCGGTGAGCAGAATGACGATCTTGCTTTTTGCCTTGCTGTTCTTCAAGCGGTTCAATGACGATGCCAGGCCCGACCCGATCGCAGTGCCGTCCTCGACCATGCCTGAACGGATGCGCTCCAGATTATCAAGAAGCCAGCCGTGGTCCAGGGTCAAAGGGCAGATGGTATACGGACGGCCGGCGAACGTGACGATCGCGATGCGGTCGCTCGGCCTGTTCTTGACGAATTCGCGCACGACGTCCTTGACCACGTCGATCCTCGACAGCCGCCTGCCGCCGTAGGTAAAATCCTCGGCGAGCATGCTCGTCGAAGAATCGATCGCAAGCACGATATCGATCCCCTCGGTCTCGACAAAGCTGTCAGCGATCGGCGACACCGGCCTGGCAAGCGCCAGGATGATAAAGATCATGGCTGCAAGGCGGACATACGGCAGCCGGGCCCCTGCACGCGCCTTGAGCGAAGGCTTGAGCCCCTCCAGCGCGGACACAGCGGAAAACCTGAAGCCCGGGCTCTGGCGCATGCGCCGGGCAATGTAAAAAACCGCCAGCGCAACAGGGACCAATAACAGGAATAGTGGATCGCGAAAGATCATATGTCAGCTCTTTGTTCGCGGCGAAGTGCGGCCGGAGGACCCGGCAGCCGCTGCGTTTCGTGGCCGCGGCTCGGTCGCTGCCGCGCCTGGATGCTCAGCCGCTGCCGCGCCCGAAGGCTCAGCCGCTTTTGTCCGATCCACAAATCTCTTTGCCGTATCGAACGCCGCCTCTCCCTCGTTCTCGGGCGGGATGTATTGTGCGAATTTCACCAGGTCGCAATTGGTCAGGAACTCTTTGAGCAGGTCTTTCTGCTCCCGCGCCAGCTCACTGTATTCGCGCATGGAGTTGATGAATTCCTCAGTCGTCATCTCAGGCGCTTTGAGGCTGAACCTGTTCTCAAGATAATGGCGCAGGATATCGGACAATTCGCTGTAATACTGCTTGATCATGCCATGGGTGATGAGCCCGCGTTTGCGCAGATCCTCGAGCCGGGCATACGCGATCTCATGCGCTTTCCAGGGCTGTATGGCTGCTGCCTGCTTCTTTTTGTGCCGGAATATTTTTTTGCTGAATATAAGGAACAATGCCGCAAGCAGGATGACGGCTGCTATGACAATAGGCAGCAACGTCCTCATATCGAGCGGGCCTTTGATATCAGCCAATTGCGCTCCTGCGCCTGCTTTTTCAACAAGGCTTATGACAGTAACGCCGCATTCACCGGTCACGGCCTCTGCCCAGTCTTTACCCGGCAGTTTGTATCTGATCCGCTGGCCCGGGATCGTATATGTGCCCGGAGCGAACGATTGCAGCACAGCCCAAAGCGTGCGCGTCCTCTTGTTCAGGAAACCGCTTGTTCTCTCTCCCGAATCGATGAGCGTAAAGTCCTTGAACGCTTCGGAGAGATCGGGGAATTGGACTTCAATGCCGCGGTCCGCGGACACGGCGAT
>Ga0302251_1001461_pt1 | contig 14326 bp, 14 predicted proteins | sample AAG_RA_Gln_MG_FD_193534 | JGI IMG/M metagenome (GOLD analysis project Ga0302251, IMG submission 193534) | Enriched activated sludge microbial communities from anaerobic digester in WTTP, New Holstein, Wisconsin, United States - AAG_RA_Gln | ecosystem: Engineered > Bioreactor > Anaerobic >...
ATGTTTCCGCAGGCGTTTACCGCTCCTTCGATGATATCATCCCCTCGCAGTACCGCGGCCATTCCTGGAACACTGATGCGGCCGGAGAAGTAAAAAAGATCACTAAACTCCCTGTCATAACAGTCGGCAGGATCAACGACCCCAGACTGGCAGAAACGATCATTGCCTCCGGCAAAGCTGACATAGTCGCTATGGGGCGTCAGTCCCTGACCGATCCCGAGACGCCCAATAAGGCAAAAGAAGGCCGTTTCGACGAGATCCGTAACTGTATCGCATGCCACCACGGATGTGTCAAAAATCTGCTCAATAACGTGCCGATACAGTGTATCCTGAACCCGACCCTTGGCAGGGAAAGCCAAGTATCTCTTGAAAAAACAACGGCACCAAAAAACATAATGGTCATAGGTTCCGGTCCTGCAGGACTTGAGGCGGCTATCACTGCGGCCTCGCGCGGACACAGGGTAAAGGTTTTCGAGAAAAACCGCTGGGCCGGCGGCCAGTTCCGTATCGGTGCGGTACCGCCCGGAAAAGGTGAAATGATCAACTATATCAACTGGCAGCTCAACGAGCTCAAAAAACTGAACGTGCCTGTACTGATGGAGACGGAAGTAACGCCGGAACTTGTGAAAAAAGAAAAGCCTGATGTAATTTTCGCCGCCACAGGAGCAGAACCAATCATCCCAAACATACCCGGGATCGACAGGCCAAACGTAGTCTCTGCGCATGATGTACTTGCAGGAAAGGTCAATACAGGAAACCGCGTTGTTGTAGTCGGCGGCGGATGTGTGGGAGCTGAAACAGCAAACCAGCTGGCAAATTACTTAAAGTGCGTGACCATCGTTGAAATGCTGGACGCTATAGCAGGCGATGAGATCCTTGTTCCGCGCTGGGATCTTCTTGAAGATCTCGATAGGAACAAGGTCAGGATCTGCACAAAAACCACGGTAGACGAGATTACAGATAAAGGCGTCAAGGTTTCCGGCGCTGTAAACGAAGTTATCCCCTGCGACACAGTTGTCCTAGCCGTCGGGTCAAAACCGGTACTGGGTCTTGCAGAAGCGCTCAAAAAAGAGGGCTATGATGTCCGAGTCATCGGAGACGCTTTAAAGGTCGGCCTTGGCGGTGAAGCCATAATGGGAGGCTTTGAAATCGGAAGGACCATCTAGAAGCAAATACCTCGATCCAGAAAGCCATAACCTCAGGGAGATTCCTTAGTTGAAATTTAGCTTTCGCCTTACTGCTGCCTCTCTCCAAGCGAAGGGAGGCAGTTTTTTACTTTGTCCTTCAAAAAAATCTATGAAGTGATTTAAATAATTCAGGAAGTGGATAGAGTAAAATCAAGTTTGCAATTTCATCAGGGCTCCTGTTGACCTATGCGGCTCTTGAAGATAATTTCTGCTATGCAGCAGTATTTTCATCTTACAGGAGTTTAGGAAGGTGGCTCTTTTTTAGCGCGCAGCATGGTCCTCTTCGAGCGCGCGAATGGATCTAAAACTCCGCGCCAGTAGCTCTGTCTCACTCGTTTCGCAAATTCTGTAGATCTGACCCCGTTGTGTTCTTCTTGTCAATTGTGTAGGTCTGACCCCTGATCCCCAACTTTGTCAATTGTGTAGGTCTGACCCCTGATCCCCAACTTGTTTTCTAGGTCTGACCCCTGATCCCCAACTTGTTTTCTAGGTCTGACCCCCAACTTGTTTTCTGAAACTTAAGACATCTGGTTACAGGGGCTTTCCATGTTATAATTATAATCGTCTTAAATATTTGACAGTTTGCTCATCCATTGCGGTAAAACTACATCAAAATGCAGCAGGGAATAAGCTTAACAAATACTTGGGAGGTAGATATCATGTTGTTCAAGTGTTCAGTATGCGGTTACATCCACGAAGGCCCCGAAGCTCCTGAAAAGTGCCCAAAGTGCGGTGCCGAAAAAGATAAATTCACGGCCCTCACTGAAGAAGAAGCAAAGAAGGTCCTTATGTCTGTCCGCACCAACGACATCCACATGGAGATAGTAAGGCTTGCCAACAAACTCAAAAAACTTGCTGAAGAGGGCATAGAGATCAACCTCGATCCTCCGTGCGTAGCGCTCTTCAAACAGGCATCCGAAGAAGCCACTGTGATCAAGCAGAGAAGCAAAGCAGAGATCGCGGGACATGTAAGCAGAGGCAAGTGGTAATAAGATACCAGTAGCAATGACAGTTAAAGAGCATTTTGACGGGCGCCTTCGGCAAACGAGGGCGCCCCTTTCTCTGTCTTTTTACTCTGTCCGGTTTTGTGATCCCTATTGATGTGGTAGGATAGGCCATCCTGCGAACGAATAATATGATTTGACTATTTGTGCCGGCGGGCAATTTAAGGAGTGCGGAAGCTGTGCTGAATTTCTGGACCAAGAGGCCTCTTTATGCGAAAATTTTTATCTGCATAATTATCGGAGCATTTATCGGGATCTATGCTAAACCACTCATTCCCTACATACACCCTTTGGGAGTCATCTTCATCAGGCTCCTCAAGATGCTCATAGTGCCCCTTACCTTCTTCTCCCTTGTGGCAGGCATCTTGAGCATGGGGGACATCAGGTCCCTCCGCCAAATCGGCATAAAAGTCCTTCTGATGTTTGCCATCACAACTGTATTGTCGGGAATCGTGGGCGTTTCCATCGGACTTATCTTCAATGTAGGCAAAGAGGTGCAGGGGGCAATGGCGCCGGCAGCGGCAGCGGCTTCAGTGGCTGCCGGTAAAGTGGATTTTGTCGAGAATGTAATCACCTGGTTCCCGACGAACATCGTCGAGGCGATGGCAACCGCGAACATGCTGCAGATAATTTTCTTTTCGATACTCTTTGGAGTCGTTCTTCTTATGCTCGAGGAAGAAAAGGCAGACCTTATGATTAAATTCTTCAAACAGGGCTCCGGTGTGATGATCAAGATGACCAACTGTGTCATGGCTACTGCTCCGTACGGGATAATGGCCCTAGTCGCCGATATGACTAATTCGCTGGGCGGAAAGATGCTTATGGAAGTGGGAAAGTTCATAGCGATCGAATACCTTGAGATGGCTCTCATACTTATAGTCATTTACCCTCTGATCCTCAAATTCCTGGGGCATATAGACCCGATTCGTTTCTTCAGGAATATCGCGCCCGCAATGCTCGTTGCGGCAAGTACGACCTCAAGTGCAGCCACTCTCCCTGTATCAATGCAGTGCGCTTCGGAGAAGATTGGGCTGCCTGAAAAGATATACGGCTTCGGCCTTCCTCTCGGCGCGAGCATCTGCATGAACGGGCTGTCAGTATACTACGGCATAATTGCAGTGTTCGCATCCAATCTCTATAACATACCGATCACACCTATGTCGCTTTTCCAGTTCGTTTTCCTTGGACTGATACTCACCATGGGGGCAGCCGCCGTAAAGGGAGCTGCGATAGTTGGGACGACAGTCCTGCTCTCGACTCTGGGGATGCCGCTTACCATCATGCCAATAGTGGCTGCCATCAATCCTATAATTGACATAGGACATACTACACTGAACGTAACAGGCACACTTGTTTCTTCATCAGTTACAGCCTCCAGGTTGGGCATGATGGATCATGAAATATTCAAAGGCACAAAATCATACGAGTAACCGCTGTGACCCAGATCCCCCTTAATAACACAAATTTCATTGTCAGGAGGAGAATTTCAATGCAGACAGAAAAGATAATTGAAGAACTTAAAAAGATTGATGTTTGCTGCGCGTCGGATGCCGCTGATCGCCTTGGGATCAACTGCGGCCTCTATGGGATCAAGCCGGTAGTGGCAGGGAGCTCTTTCTGCGGTCAAGCTTTCACTGTACATTTTATCCCGTGCGGCAAGGAAAAGGGGATGGTCGAAGATTATCTGGGGGACGTACCCCCGGGACAGGTCGTCGTGATCGACAACGCGGGAAGGGATCACTGCTCAGTCTGGGGCGGCATGATGGCTGAGAGCGCGGTCCTTCGCGGAGTTGCCGGCACGGTGATCGATGGCGTCTGCCGTGACATACCGGCCCTCCTTCGCCTGAAGTACCCGATATTCACAAAGGGGACATACATGGCTGCGGGAAGGGGCAGAGTCATGGTCGACTATGTTAACAAGCCCGTGTCTGTTTCCAATGTCAAAATAGAACCGGGCGACATCATCATCGGCGATGGTTCCGGAGTGGTTGCGATACCGCTGGGATCGGCGGAGCAGATCCTAGCGGCCGCCTTTGAAATAGCTGAAAAGGACGTAAAAACACTGGCGGCAGTTCACAGCGGCATGAAACTTAAGGATGCCCGCGCCTTGGTCAATAAGCAGCCATAAAATCGAGTAGGAGGCTGCCCATTATTTGAGCAGCCGTCCTCTCACACCACCGTACGTATCGTTCGGTATACGGCGGTTCGGTAACTTAAGCGCATTGCCTCGCATCTTTTGGATATGTCGTCATATCCTTGGAAACAAATGGTGGGGTCAGACCGGAAACAAATGGTGGGGTCAGAAACAAATGGTGGGGTCAGAAACAAATGGTGGGGTCAGAAACAAATGGTGGGGTCAGAAACAAATGGTGGGGTCAGAAACAAATGGTGGGGTCAGAAACAAATGGTGGGGTCAGAAACAAATGGTGGGGTCAGACCTACACAATTGACATAACGGGATATATTTTTATCCTCAATGCAGCAATCACAAGATCTGAAACTAATATCGAAACCGAAGGCCAATTGGGAATACAGATCGAAAAGATCATGAGGATTCCTGCTCCGCGAATTATGTAGGCCCGAAACAGCTGAAGTTTTTCCAGGCCTGTTGTTACAAGCAGAGTGATTCCGAGAGCTGATCATTTTGTCAATTGTGTAGGTCTGACCCCTATGGTCCCTGTACTTGTTTAGTATGCCTTCCATTGTTTACCCTCCCTGATAAATTTTCACACATACTTATAGCGTTGCGTTATTCAGCTGATCGATCAACATCCGGATCGGGGAATACCAAATTTTATCTTCGGGTTTCTCGGCGGTCGTTTTTTTAGGTTTTGTGACCGGTATTTTTCCCGGATCTTTTTCGTACTCAGTCCATTTTTTCGATAGAGTCTGAAAATCGTAATGAACTGTTTCAGGGGAAACGGCTTTCGGAGAACTGTCGGGATGGGCCTTGGCATATCTTGCCTTTCTGTCGCTGATCATCCTTAAGGCCGAGCGGACATTTTGTATGAAATTGTCTCCGGCGTCAGCCCTCTCCCTTTTGCAGGATGTGCAAAATCCGTGGTATTTATTGTTTCCGGTAAGAGGACTCCCGCCCCATCCAAATATCCTCACGGCCCCGCCGCAGAAGGGGCACTTTGCGGTCCACTCGCCATTGTTCCACAGAGTAAGGAGCATTCCGAGCGTGAGGCTTCCTCCGCTGACATAAGCGAGCGACAGCCCCGAGAAATATAGCCGTGTTTCGGACAGCGCCTCGTTATTGATTATCCTTTCCCTGTTTTCCCAAATAAGCTCATAATTCTCAATGAACAGTTTTTGTTCCTCCAGCCGGGGATTGCCGCCGACTCTAAGGGCATTCTTCGCAGTGTCATGTTGGAGTTTTGTTTCCGTTTGAACGCATTCTGTGCTTTGGACGACTGCAGTATCTATTGAAGCTGTTTCAGCCTCCTTCTGAAAGTTTGTTGTGCCGGAAAAATGCGCATTAAACTTGACTGCTGACATAAACATCGACTCCCTCTCTGCTTCATAAATTTGAATTTGCGGATCCGAGAACAGTCCTAAAAGAGGGATATGATGAACAAAAAAGCGGCCTCACTTGTAAGAGAGGCCGTAGTTACTTTCTCGCTGAAGATAATTCATCAACGCGGATATTCTCTCATCATTCCCATTAAGGGCTGGTTTTGGCACCTTACCGATCAAGGCAGGTTGCCGTTGCTTCATCGGGCCATTTCCCTCAGCAACTCTTTATGAGTATTTTTATATTATACAGTTATAACAGCAAAAAATCTATCCCTTGTTAGGGCGAAGGGTCCCCTTTCCGTTAAATTGTTATTATATAAATTTAATAACACAATTGAGTAATTATTTAGTCGATTTAAGTTGTTTTCGCGGCTTCTTTCGGATAATTCTACGACCATAAAGGGACTCTCCCAATGAAGCTGCAAAATCGGCTATTGATTTGCTTGCTAAAAGAATTGCTTTCATTCTTTCAGATGCATATTGAGGAGTAACGGATCCTTCCACCCCATGAACCAGACGATGGCGTAATGGATAGGCTTTTTCTTTGAAATACTGCCAATCATGTATTATCTCAGGCAACCGTTTTCCGGTTAACGGTGTCACTTCTTTTCTCCACGCTTTAACGTAAGAATCAAGCCCGAAGCATCTTTGTAATGTCCCGTTTCTGATTTCTTTGGTCGTCAAGAACAACGGGGTCAGACCTACACATTTGACAGAAAGATATTTATTCGAGTAATCAGTACAGCGGGGCTGGGCTGAACATATTGGGGTCTGTAACTTCTGTCGGATTTGGGCTTTATCGATACAGGCAGAAGATTTGAAGCGGACGTGTCAGGCAAAGGCAGTCAGCCGGGGAAAAAATTGAAAAGACTCCGGGAAATTCCTGATTTATGAATTACGCTGTTCTCACCCGGCTGAAGTTTTTTCTGGACTCCGATTAGCAACAGAGGTATTATAAAATTTAAGCATTTTATCAATTGTGTAGGTCTGAATCTTATATTTTTTGTTAATGAAATTGCGAACTTAATTTGACACTAACTAGCTTTACGGGCGGGAAAGTTCAGTTTAATATAATATGTAATGGAGTTATAACATATATATTCATTTTTAAAGCTTATGAAGGTTGAGGTCCAATTGATGCTGAAGACAGGATTATATGAACAGATAATCGATCAGGCGCTAGGCGAATTACTGGAAGCTTCAAAAGATGAATACATTGCTGATACTGAAAAAATCGACAAAGAAGAAGCTTCTTTGATATTGGCGAATTATACCTCAGAAATCATTAAAAAAAGCTTGGATCATTTAAAAGACAACCATAAGAGCGTAGATGAACAGATCACATTCATAAACAAATTAATCTCCGTCATCATCAAGGAAACAGGCGATCATGACTTAAGCAAAATGTCAGTAGATAAAAGGGCTGAACAGCTTCTTGCCCTCGTCGAAAACAAAAACAGGCTTCCACAGAATACGGCCCAAACAGATCCCCCCCGACCTGTCACTTCAATAGCTTTTAGTTCTCTCTTTACAGGAGCAAAAAATGAACCTAATCTTTCTTCTGAATTTATTAAAGAAATTGCATCTTCAGATAAAATAGACATACTTGTATCTTTCATCAGATGGAGCGGACTGCGTCTGATCATAAACGAACTCAAGGATTTCACAATGCGCGGAGGAAAACTTCGTGTAATAACTACATCTTACATGGGGGCTACTGATCTTAAGGCCGTGGTAGAACTCAGTAAGCTTCCTAACACTGCAATCAAGGTCTCCTACGACACAAAGCGAACACGCCTCCATGCAAAAACATACATTTTTATTAGGGAGACCGGGTTTACAACAGCCTACGTAGGATCTTCGAACCTTTCAAACGCTGCAATGTCAAGCGGTCTTGAATGGAATGTAAAAATTGCCAAAAAGAACATGCCAGAAACTATCGATAAGATCAACGCAACTTTTGAATCCTACTGGAATTCAAATGAATTTGAAATGTATTCAGAAATCGACAGGCATAAACTCGCTGCCTCTTTGAAGTCAGAAAGGATCGCCGGAAATGCATTTGATCGACAATACTATTTTGACATCTCTCCATATCCCTTTCAGGAGGAGATATTGAAGCAGCTGGAATCAGAAAGAACTATCAGGGATCACTACAGAAACCTGGTAGTGGCCGCTACAGGAACGGGAAAGACGGTTATCTCCGCTTTCGATTACAGGAATTTCTGCAGGGACAGAACAGGGAATAAGAGTCGGTTGCTTTTTGTGGCCCACAGGGAAGAGATATTAAAACAAAGCATCGCATGTTTCAGAGGGATATTAAGAGACCCTAATTTCGGTGAACTTTTTGTAGGCAACTACAGACCGGAAAAACTTGATCATCTGTTTATATCGATACAGACCTTTAATTCTCAGAATTTTAGCTCATTTACAGAGCCTGATTATTATGACTACATAATAATTGACGAATTTCATCACGCAGCCTCCGATTCATACCAGAAAATACTTACCTATTACAAACCAAAGATCCTACTGGGGCTTACTGCTACCCCAGAAAGGATGGATGGCAAATCTGTATTGACATACTTTGACGACAGAATAGCAGCAGAAATTAGGCTTCCGGAAGCAATTGAAAGAAAACTTCTCTCTCCCTTCCATTACTTCGGAGTAACAGACTATGCCAACTTAAGCGGACTCAAATGGACCAAGGGAGGTTACGATATACAGGAACTTACGAACCTCTACACCTTGAATAAGACCATTGCAGATAAAAGGGCAGCCATGATAATAGAATCGATAAAAAAATATGTCACGGATACCGAAAGGGTTAAAGCCCTCGGTTTCTGCGTCTCTGTCGAACATGCTCAATACATGTCGGATTTTTTTAACAGAAACGGACTTCCTTCAACATGTCTGACATCAAAAAGTCCCGATCAAGAAAGGAAGACTGCAAAAGAGAGACTTGTAAGAGGTGAAATCCAATATATTTTCGTTGTCGATCTTTACAACGAAGGTGTGGACATCCCGGAAGTCAATACGGTCCTCTTCCTGCGCCCTACCGAAAGTCTTACCGTTTTCCTGCAACAGCTTGGGCGAGGTCTACGGCTTGCAGACGAGAAGGAATGCTTAACGGTGCTGGACTTCATTGGGCAGGCACACAAGAAATATAATTTTGAAGACAAATTCATGGCCCTCCTTGCAAACACAAGAAGAGGCCTTCAAAAGGAAGTACAGGACGGCTTTATCTCGGCTCCCAAAGGGTGTTATATTCAGCTTGAGAAGTTAGCAGCAAAATACATTTTTGACAATATCAAAAGCTCTTTTAATACTGTTAAAGGCCTTGTTTCAAGAATAAAAACTTTTTCGGAAGACAGTGATCTTCCGCTGACGTTGGAGAATTTTGCAAATTACTACCACCTTGACATAAGAAACATCTACAAGTTAACCACTTTTTCAAGGCTTTGCGCCGAAGCAGGAGTAAAAAAGGATTTTCATGAACCTATGGAAAAGATTATGGAAAATGCTTTTAAACGTATTTGTTATATTGATTCCAGGAGATGGCTAAAATTTCTAATGAGATACTTGAGCCGCAGTGAGGAACTTGATTACGGGAGGATGAGCTCGCAAGAAATACGCATGCTTAACATGTTCACTTACACTATTTATAAAAAAGTATATCGCGAGATGGATTTCGACCTATTTGGCCAATTGCGATCTTCACCGACCATAACAGCAGAGCTTATGGAACTGCTTAATTTTAATTTCAATAGGATTGATTTTTTAGACAAGAAGGTAGATCTGGGTTTCGAATGTCCTCTGGATCTGTACTGTACCTACACCAGAGACCAGATACTCCTTGCGATGGATTACATGAACCCATCCAATGTCCGCGAAGGGGTGAAATGGCTCCAGGATAAACAGACAGATATATTCTTCATTACCTTGAACAAATCCGAAAAAAACTATTCCCCTTCGACAATGTACCGGGACTATTCGATAAATGAATCGCTCTTCCACTGGCAAAGCCAAAGCACAACCAGCAGCAAATCAAATACCGGGAAACGATACATTAATCACCGTTTGCTTGGCAACAAGATTTTGCTCTTTGTAAGAGAGCACAAAAAAAATGATTTTGGAACAGAGCCTTATACCTTCCTTGGCACAGCAAATTATGTATCCCATGAGGGGAGCAAACCCATGAACATCATATGGAAACTCGACGACCCGATCCCTCCGAAGTATCTGAAAAAAACTAACCAATTGGTGGCCGGATAATATGACTCGTGTAAGCGCGGCGATAATAAGAAATACAGACAACGAAATACTGATATGCCAGCGGGGACCCGGAGGTTCCTGTGCGTTTCTGTGGGAATTTCCGGGAGGAAAGATCGAACAGGGCGAGACCCCTGAAGAGTGCCTGGTCAGGGAATGTCTGGAAGAACTTGAAATAGATATCGAGGTCCTGGACCTCTTTGAACAGACAAAGTACTCATACCCTGAAAGTGATATAGAGTTTATGTTTTTCAGAGCATCATTAAAAGAGGGGATCCCTGTCCCCTCTGTCCACAAAACCATCAAATGGGTATCGCCGGACAGGCTCCAAGAGTATAAATTCTGCCCGGCCGATATTTTTATTGTAGAGAAGCTTGCTCATAAACTGTAATGTTTTAACACCATTATATTTATTTACTCAAACTTTCCCACCCACCAACAGGTAGCTGAATCTTGAAAAATCTATATAGGTTACGCACACAAAAAGAACAAATAGCAAATAGTATCAAATAGGGGTCAGACCTACACAATTGACAGAAAGATATTTATTCGAGTAATCATTACAGCACGGGGCTGAGCTGAACATATTGGGGTCTGTAACTTCTGTCGGATTTGGGCTTTATCGATACAGGCAGAAGATTTAAAGCGGACGTGTCAGGCAAAGGTCAGCCGGGAAAAAAATTGAAAAGACTCCGGGAAATTCCTGATTTATAAATTACGCTGTTCTCACCCGGCTGAAGTTTTTTTCTGGACTCCGATTAGCAACAGAGGTATTATAAAACTTGGGCATTTCATCGATTGTGTAGGTCTGCCCCTTATGTTTTTTCCAAAGGTATGATTGTTTTCTTAAGCATTTGACCGATTTTACGACCGCTCAGCAACTGCTTAGTCATGCTTAGCTATTGGTCAGTCGCTTTAATAATTATTGTTTGCCGCCTGTGTTCTTCCGGCTGCCATTATCTATTGCCAACCATTGTAAAGGGGGAGCCTTCTGTTGTTCTCTTTCCAGATCGGGATAATAAGCATACTTGAATATATAGGGGTCATCAGCTTCGCTGTTATCGGCGCATTCACAGCGATGCAGAAAAAAATGGACCTGTTCGGAGTATCCGTTCTCGCCTTCACAGCAGCGTGCGGAGGCGGAATAATGAGAGACGTCATCATGGATGTAGGTGTTCCCGTCTTTTTTTCGAGCTACACTACAATCGCACTTGTGATGCTGTCAGTTTTATTCGTCTTTATTATGCCCAAGGTCTTTTATGTTAGTTGGGTCCTGGTGGTCCTGGATGCGATCGGGCTTAGTTTTTTTGCTGTTGACGCCGGAATAAAGGCCATCAATCAGAACTATACTTTCGTGCAGTTTGTCTTTGTCTCTGTGATCACTGCCGTAGGAGGCGGGATACTGAGAGATATCCTTGCCCAGAGGGTCCCGGTCATTTTTCGGAGGGATATTTATGCATTGGCTGCATTTGCCGGAGTAATATGCATGTGGTTTATCTATCCGGCCATCGGCGAGAGAGCGGCCATGAAGCTGGCCCTCGCGATGATTTTCTTGATCCGCATAATTTCAGTCTATTTCAACATCAACCTCCCGGTCCTGAAAAGAATATGAGTGTTCCTGAATGGCTAAGCAATGGCTGAGATACCGTCTCGCTAGTGTCAAATTAAGTCCGCAATTTCATCAGGGCTCCTGTTGACCTATGCAGCTCTTGATGACGATTTTCGCATCACATCCGAGTTCAGACATGTCTTATTTGCCGGCCTTCCGCGTCTTTGATTAAGTGGATCGTCACAACCACCCCGATTTCCATGAGCGCAGCGGCTCAGTTTTTCGCGTTGCCGGCTCCGCGGCTTTCCTCCGTTGTCCCGCGCGTCGATATGTCGCGGCCCTAAATTTGGCAATTTGTTCTATACTTTACGCAGTGCGGTAAATTGCAAATACATAAGACGGAAGAGGTGTTGCGGATGCTTACGTTAAAAGAGTTCCTGCGCGAGGAGGTTAAGCCCGCGCTTGGCTGTACGGAGCCCGGGGCTGTGGCTTTGGCGGTGGCGCACGCGTGCGCGCAGCTGCCCGACCGTAAGGATGTGGCTTCGGTGCGGGTGACAGTAAGCTCCAGCATCTATAAGAACGGGATGGCCGTCGGTATCCCGAGCACCAAGGGCGCAAGGGGCAACGCGATAGCCGCGGCGCTCGGCGCGATATGCGGGGATCCATCGCTAGGGCTTGAGGTTTTGAGCAACAGCAGGCCTGAGGATGTGGCAAAGGCTGAGTCGTGGGTGCGGGACGAGCGAGTCTCTATCTACTGCGACCCCGACAGAACCGGGGTCTACGTTCTGGCGTCTGTGTTCACTCCGGCGCATAAATCGATCTGCCTCATAGAAGAGAACCATTCTCATGTGACTAAGATCATCCTCGATAACGATGCGCGCTTCGAGGCCCCGCTTAAAGCTTGCCCGGACGGTTTTGCCGACGACGGGTTTCCAACCGCGTTCAAGGATGTGCTTAAGATGGCGGACGAGATGGATGAGAGCGACGCGGATTTTATCTGGGAGGGCATCCGCATGAACTATCGCGTGGCCGAGGGAGGGCTGAAATCGGCGGACGAATGCCACGACTGCGGAGACTGCCTCGAATCCGGGAAATTCGCGCTTACTATGCTGGAATCCGAGAAAAACGGCGAAGATGTTCCCGTCTCCGCTGAGATACGCACCACCACCGCGGCTGCGGCGGAGGCAAGGATGTCTGGGATATTGCTTCCAGTGATGAGCAGCGCGGGAAGCGGAAACCACGGCATTACCGCTATTCTGCCCGTGGCTGTGCTGGGAAAGAGGTTGGGAAAGGATAGGCGCGAGGTGGCCAAGGCGGTCACAGTGAGCCATCTCGCGACAAGTTTTGTAAAACGCAACCTGGGCCGGCTGTCGCCTGTCTGCGGCTGTTCCGTAGCGGCCGGTGCCGGCGCGGCCGCCGGCATGGCGTACCTGATGGGCGGGACATTCGATCAGATATGCACGGCCATGAACCTGCTTCTGTCCAATATAGCGGGCATGCTCTGCGACGGCGCCAAGGAAAGCTGCGCGCTTAAGGTAGGATCCGCCGCGTACGAGGCCTATTCGTCGGCGAAGCTCGCGCTGTGCGGTCAAAAGCTCGGCGTGCCTCAGGGTGTGTTCGGCGATACTATAGAGGAGACCGTTGCTAATATCGGGCGCATCACTAAAGAAGGGATGAGGGCAGTGGACCGCGTGATGATAGATATTCTTGACAGGCGCCACAGGCCCAAGTCTACGCTGCTCTAAATGGGTCATCGGCTTTGACGCGGGGTTCCTAGGATGGCTGTTTTCCTTATAGAACGATTTCTGTGCCTCTTCTGGCTCGCTGTGCAGCAGGTCTGTTTTGCGTGTATAAAGTACGCGTACGGCGATATCGTTGGGTCAGGGGTTACTATGAGAGCCGAGATTACGCGCAATGCCGCGCTGTTTTCGCTGATAGCGGCGCTTTCGTTTATGCGCGATCTGTTTCCGGGCACAAGCTGCGCGTTTTTAGCGGCAAGCGGGACAGACTATTATCCCTGGGGCGTCCGCATATTTCTGTGCGCCGCGATGGTGCTGTTTGATTCGCTGCTTGTGCTGTACTTTTGGCGCATTGTGCGCGTATATAAAAGGGGCGTGGCGGCCGTGAGGCGGACATGGCCTGCCGACGCGCTTTTGGCCGCGCTTATATTCTCAGCGGCCGCTGTTTATCTTTACGGCAGCATCGGGGCCGCCGAACGCCTTGGCCTTTCATCCGGAGAATATGTGCGGATCGGGCGTTTTTTCGTTCAGGCATGCAATTTTTCGTACATCGCGCTTGAATCGATAGGGGCGCTGCTTATAGCATCGTTCCTTCTCGGCGTGAAAAAGCGGCGGGGTGTGTGACTATGGACGCGCTGTTTCTTTGGATCTCGTCTTATTTTGACGAAAGCACATATCTCAATGGCCTGAGGGCCGGCGGGATGCTGTGCGCCGCGGCCGATATAGCCGCGACGGCGCTCTTCGTCCGCGTGACCGAGGTGATCGGCGACCGTCCGCCTTCAAGGAAGACATATGCCGTGCTGCTTCTGTTTGCGCTGCTGACTCCTCTACAGCTCGTTCCGCGCAGCACGACTCGCTTTTTTATGGTCATGTTCCTGGTCTTTCTCCCGCCGTATATGATTTTGATCCTGACCGCGGTGAGGGAGGCTCATAATTTCGTGTCGTTCGTAAAATCTAAGGTCGGCGCGGATTTTCCTGACGAATAGGCGCGGAGCGCGCAAACGGCCGCACCTCGCGCCTATTCGGCCAGAGCAGGGCAGGGCGATGCGTCAGCTT
>Ga0302251_1001463_pt1 | contig 14301 bp, 12 predicted proteins | sample AAG_RA_Gln_MG_FD_193534 | JGI IMG/M metagenome (GOLD analysis project Ga0302251, IMG submission 193534) | Enriched activated sludge microbial communities from anaerobic digester in WTTP, New Holstein, Wisconsin, United States - AAG_RA_Gln | ecosystem: Engineered > Bioreactor > Anaerobic >...
GGCTTCAAAGACATGCCCCAACGCCTGTGCGGTGTTAAAATCATCATCGAGCGCCGCATCAAATTTTTCCGTCAATTCGCCCAATCTATTTATATATTCTTCCTGTTTAACCTGCGACTTATTTTTAGCCTGCGCCGGCGCACCGTCGGCCGCAGCTTCCACAATTTCTTTTAACTGCCGCAACGTTGAATAGCACCTGATCAGCCCTGTTCTGGCTTCATTAAGCGAACTTATCGAATAATCAACCGGGCTGCGGTAATGGCTCTGCAGCATAAAAAGGCGCAGAACTTCCGGATGATAATTTTTCAGAATTTCCCGGATCGGAAAAATGTTGCCCAGCGATTTGGACATTTTTTCCGAATTAACTTTAACAAAACCGTTGTGCATCCAGTAGTTGGCCAAAGGTTTGCCGCTGGCCGCCTGCGACTGGGCAATTTCATTTTCATGATGCGGAAAAATCAAATCCTCGCCGCCGCCGTGAATATCGAAAGTTTCTCCCAGATAACGCCTGCTCATCGCCGAACATTCGATATGCCAGCCCGGCCGGCCTTTACCCCAGGGAGAATCCCAGCAAGGTTCACCCTCCTTGCTTGCTTTCCACAAAGCAAAATCCATCGGATTCTTTTTCCTGTCGTTTATGTCCACGCGCGCACCGGCTTGCATTTCATCCAGATTACGACCGGAAAGACTGCCGTATTGAGGAAAATTATTTACCGCAAAATAGACGTCGCCGTCCACAGCATAAGCATATCCTTTTTCCATCAAAATATTGATAAGGGAAATCATATCGTCCATATGCTCGGTGGCTTTGGGAGTTATGGACGGAGTTTCCACGCCCAGAGCAGTCATATCTTCATTATGCAGATTTATAAAGCGCTCGGATATTTCAGAAAAATTTACTCCTTCTTTCTGCGCCCGGAGAATGATCTTGTCATCGATATCAGTAAAATTCTTAACATACGTCACCTGGTAGCCGCGCGACCTCAGGTGTCTGACTACTACATCAAAAACCACGGCGGCACGGGCATGGCCAATGTGGCAGACATCATATGCCGTAATTCCGCAAACGTAAATCCCCACTTTTCCTTCCTGCAAAGGCTGGAAGACTTCTTTTTTTCTCGTTCGTGTATGAAATACTTTTATTGGCATAATTAAACCGTTTCGTTTTCTTTGGTTAATTTTCAAGGATAAAGCGGGGCTGTCTGCAAACCGGCATATTCTTTATTGCCGCACAGAATATTCATGTTCTGCACGGCCTGTCCGGCAGCGCCCTTGACTAGATTATCAATCGCCGAGATGATTATCACCCTTTTTGTCCGCATATCAACAGCGAGACCGATATCACAGAAATTAGACCCGCAAACAGACGAAATATTGGGGAACACACCGGATGGACAAACCCGCACAAATTTTTCTTCCGCATAAAAAGACGAATAAAGGGAGTGCAATTCCGGCAGCGTAATATCTTTTTTCAAACTCGCATAAATTGTACTCAAGATTCCCCTTTTGACGGGAAGCAGATGCGGTGTAAAGGTAATGGCGAATTTTTCACCGGCTAGCTCGTTCAGTTCCTGCTCAATTTCCGGGGTGTGCCGGTGCTTCCCGACTTTATAAGCCTTAAATCCGCCGTCAACCTCACAAAACAGCGACCCGATTTGCGGATCTCTTCCGGCCCCGCTGACACCGGAGGCGGAATCGGCAATGATTGTGTTTACATCTAAAAGACGGTTCTTCAAGGCCGGGGCCAATCCCAAAATGATGCTTGTTGGATAGCAGCCGGGATTGGCGACAAGCGACGATCCCTTTATCTTTTCTCTATAAAGTTCAGGGATGCCATAAACAGCGTCTTTTAAGTAATCGGCGCTGGAATGCCCGGCATACCATTTTTCGTATGTGGCAACGTCTCTTAACCGATAATCAGCGGAAAGATCGATTACCTTTTTCCCGGCTGCAATAAAGGCAGGGGCTATATCCATGGAGACGCCATGCGGAAGGGCAAGAAAGACAACATCGCACATTTCCGCTATATCCGCCGGTGTTGTATTTTGATATTTTAATGATGTCAGGCCGTAAAGTGACGGAAACACTTCGGCTACCGGCTGCGAGTCAAAACGCCGCGACGTAACGGCGACTAAGTCCACCCCCGGATGACCTGATAAAATTCGTGTAAGTTCCTGTCCTGTATAACCACTGGCGCCAAATATTGCTGCTTTTACCATAATACTCCCAAAAAAAAGGGAGGCTGAAAGCCCCCCTGTTGAATTAATTTTAACGCTTGGAGAATTGGAATCTTTTCCTTGCACCTGGTTGTCCATACTTCTTTCTTTCTTTAACACGGGCATCTCTGGTCAGAAAACCTGCTTTTTTCAGTATGGGACGCAGTTGGACATCATATTCCAAGAGGGCTTTAGAAATTCCATGTTTGACTGCTCCGGCCTGGCCGGCTACTCCTCCGCCGTTGACATTAACAAATAAATCAAACTGACCATTCTTACCGGTAATCTCGAATGGCTGCCTGATAATCATTTTCAAACTGGGACGGGTAAAGTACTCTTCATAGTTTCTTTTATTGACGATAATATTACCGCTGCCCGCTTTCATATAGACACGGGCTATGGCGTTTTTTCTCTTACCGGTTGCATAATAACGTTGTTCTGTCTGTGTCATACCCTCTCCAAAAATAATAAATAATCAAATGAATCTTATACTAATCGGGGAATTTAGACCGTCAGAATATGCGGGCATTGCGCTTCATGCGGATGAGCATTGCCGGAATAAACTTTTAGCTTTTTCAACATTTTTCTGCCCAGATTGGTCTTGGGTAACATTCCCTGAACTGCAGTACGAATTAAATTTTCCGGCTTCTCGGCCAGCATTTTCCCTGCGCTTGTTTCTCTTAATCCACCCGGATAGCCTGAATAGTGATAATAAATCTTATCCGTCAGTTTTTTGCCGGTTAACATGATTTTTTCGGCATTGACAACAATAATAAAATCGCCTGTATCAACATGCGGAGTGTATGTTGCCTTATGTTTACCCCTTAAACGGCGAGCTACTTCAGCAGCTAGTCTTCCCAATACTTGACCGGAAGCGTCCATCATAAACCATTCGCTATTCGGTGTTTCCTTTTTTGCCATATAAGTCTTCATAAATAAAAACCACCAAGTGATGAAAATTTAAAGGCGCAAGCTATGCAACTTTGCTTTATTTGTCAAGCAAAATATTTATTGGAAATTGTAAAAGCCACTTTATCCGGTTTCTGTCCTCACCAACGTTATCAAGTGCAACGGCATACATATTCCAGAATCGTATCGGCCTGTTTTGCCGCCGTGATGTTGACCCGTGGAGATAGAGCGGGCCTCAGCGTAACATCCGATTGCAGATCACCGATCATAATTAAATTCTCCTTAACCGGATGCACCTTGATATTGTCGCTCAAACCATAACCACCCAATCCGGAAACGGCGACGATAAACTTATCAAGCGGCAGAAGTTCTGCAACCAGCATGCTTTTGCTTTCAGCGCTGTCCAGACACTCGGCCACGACACGGCAATCGGCAAATAAAACCGGGGCCATAGATTGCACAATTTTTTTAACTTCGATTTCGATCTGCACAGCGGGATTAATCCGCAGCAGGTTTTGCCGGAGTGCTTCAACCTTGTACATTCCGATCTGATCGGCAAAATAAAACTGACGGTCCAGGTTTGCCGCTTCCACCATGTCAAAATCAATTATCTTCAGTTTTTCAAACCCGACCCGAACGAGGTTTACCGCACAATTGGAACCCAACCCGCCGGCTCCGGCAATTCCAACCTTGATTTCCCGAATATTGTTGACTTTCTTTTCGCCTATCTTTCTTGTCAAATTTTCGTAAAATACCGCAGTCATATCCCGAAAATCCAATCATTAAAAACAGGTTCGTAGCCTTTCCGTCGAATTACGGCCATAACTTCCGGGATGCTCCGGTGATCGGCAATCTCAAACTGGGAAAGCGCATTGTCGTTGCGCAGCGGCGCAGTATAGCCGCCGACGCTGGTTGCGGACCCCGCCGACATCCGGGTAATACCGAGCGGAATAAGGTTATCCCGGAAGCGGGAATTTTCCCTTGTCGAAAGAGCAATGCTCAGCCGAGGCATAAAAAGCCGCAAGGCCAGAACAATCTGCACCATGTTTTGATCGCTTACCGCACACGTACTTTGGAAAGCACCTGCATGAGGCCTCAGTCTCGGAACAGAAGCTCCTATTTCCACATCAGGAAACCGATCCTGCAGGTATTGGGCATGCATCCCCAGAGAAAATACTTCTTTTCTCCAATCTGCCAAACCGAGCAGGGCACCGATATTAACCTGTCTCATACCGGTATGCGCGCCCCGCTCCGGTGTTTCCAGACGAAATCGGAAATTACGCTTCGGACCTGCAGGATGCACGCTTTTATAAATGTCTTCGTTGTATGTTTCCTGATAAACGGTCAGTCCGTCAACGCCCTCGGCAACCAGCGTTTTATAATCCTCAACGGCGAGGGGATAGACCTCAATGGCAATCGAACTGAAGTACCGCCGGAGTATACGAACACAATACCGCAGATAGTCCAGTGGACTTTCCTTCTTCGATTCCCCCGTTAGCAGGAGTATCTGACGCAATCCCGCTTCCGCGATAAATGCCGCTTCGCGCTCGACCTCGTCCAGACTGAGTTTCCTTCTTGCCCCTCTGTTTCGTGCACTGAAGCTGCAATAAAGGCACTGATTGTCGCAGTAATCCGACACGTAAATCGGCGCATAGAGTTGGATGGTTCTGCCGAAATGCCGCAGCGTTATCTTCTGCGCCTTTTTGGCCATCCGTTCCAGATAATCCTCCGCAGCCGGGGAGAGCAGGGCCCAAAAATCGAGCGGAGAAAGGTCTTCTTTGGCAAGAGCTTTTTCAACATCGTCATCCCGAATTACATTGGCGGCAGCGTTCCATGCCACATTTTTGCGGCGGCAAGAGTAATCGTAATAGCTCATCGCCGGACCTCAATCTCCATTGCGCAAAAAGCCGGTCAGGGGCGAAGAAGCCCTGGCTTCATCAACACTTTCGGCCAGACCGCTTAAGTAAGCCAGTCTTCCCGCCTGAACTGCCTGGCTGAATGCCCGGGCGTAATCGATTGGATTGAGGGAAACTGCAATAGCGGTGTTGACGAGAACCGCCGCACACCCTATTTCCATGCATTCACAGGCATCGGACGGTTTACCCAATCCCGCGTCAACAATGATCGGCGCCTTGATTTCCCTGATCATAATCGTAACCAGTTCTTTTGTTTTCAATCCCCGGTTGGAACCAATCGGCGCTCCCAGGGGCATCACCGCGGCGGCACCGCATTCGGCCAGCCGGCGGGCCACAGAGAGATCCGGGCTCATATAGGGAAAGACAACAAAACCTTCCTTAACCAGCGTTTCGGTTGCCTTCAATGTTTCCAGATTGTCCGGCAGAAGATAACGATTGTCGGCAATAACCTCTATCTTGATCCAGTTTCCAGCGCCGGCGGCTCTGGCCAGCCTGGCAATGCGGACAGCTTCATCAGCCGTCCGCGCCCCGGAGGTGTTGATCATAACTTTGCACCCGGATGGAATATAATCCAGAATGTTGTCCGCCTTAGCCCCGCTATCGACTCTGCGTAAGGCTACCGTCGTGACATCAGCCTCTGCAGCCAGCAACACATCCTGCATCAATTGATGACTGGGAAACTTGCCTGTTCCGACAAAAAGCCGGCAGTTAATCTTAGCACCACCAATTTCCAAACGATCTTCCTTCATTATCCTCCTCCGACGAAACTGATTATTTCAATAGAATCCTTGTCCTGCAAGGTGATCTGCGGCCACTGTTCCCGGGGAATGATCCGAAGATTAACCTCAACGACGACCTGCTTTGGCGACAGCCCACGATTGATAACAAGTTCCTGTAAAGTCATCATTTTTTCGGAGATCACTTCTTCCAGACCATTGACCCTGATTCTCATGTGGCCTCCCCGATTTTTTTGCTCATCATTAATCTGCTTTTGTACCATTTAGTCCGCGCAACAATATCCTCCGCCTGCATGATGTCCCTGATCAAAGCAATATTGGGAACCCCTTCGGCCAAAAGAACATCCAGATTATCCGTGTTGATGCCGCCGATAAAAACAACGGGTTTCAACGCCGTTTGCAGCACCCGGGAAACGTCGCCGGTTCCAATATGGTAGCTTTTTGTTTTGGTGGGAAAAACAGGGCCGAAGGCAAGATAGTCTACGTCCATTTGATTTGCTGAATAAAATTGTTCCAGAGAATGGGTGGACAAACCGATGATTTTGTCCTGTCCAATCAATTGCCGCACAGTATTTATCGGATATTGTTGTATATCTTCCTGCCCTAAATGGACGCCGTCAGCTTCCAGATTTTTGGCAAGTTGGGGATCATCATTAACTATGAAAGTCACTCCATTCTTTTTGCATAAGAAGGCGAGCTGCCGTCCCAAACCTATCAACTCTTCTTGTGACTTATGCTTCTCCCGCATCTGGAGAATATCGATGCCCCCGGCTATCGCCTGTTCGGCAATGCCCATCAGGGGTACTGCGCCTACATATTCTTCACTGAGAACGAGATAGAGACTACCGCCTTTCATTAATGGTTTGTATTTTTGCTGCAAATAAAAAACCCCCATGCTTTAATTCAAGACATAAGGGTTTATTTTTCTTATCATCCCTACGCTGGCATTACCCAGATCAGGTTATGAGGGTTATCCGTTCTATCTACGGAACTCTCAGGCCGGAAACACGACCTCCCCTTATGTTCTCTTAATGGTTTACTCTAAACACATCTTATGATCTCTGTCAATCGGCAATATCGGGTTAATCTGCTTCTAACCCCAAATAGGCAAGAGCTTCCTGATAGATACTTTCAGCCCTCTTTCTGAGAGGGTCGCAATTCAGAGGCGGAGCGTCCAGATCATGCTGGGCAGCTTCACCGCCCCATGCCCGACAAGCGCCGCCGCAAATATAGCGCCACTCACAGTCCCGGCAGCGTCTGTTTGTATCAACAGTCCGGCGGGATAGATTCAGAAAGGTTGAGCTTTCAAGTACAGAAGGCAAACCGTCTCGGCAGACATTCCCCAGAAAACTATGAGGCTGGTGGTAAGCATAACAGGGGAACGCCGTTCCATCCGGCTCTACATATAGATTCTGACCGATCCCGCAGCTTGCACATGGATAGAATCCTTGTTCCAGCACTTCCCACGGCTCTATATTCATGTGCAGAACTTCGGTTGTGGGCGGTTCGTTCCAATCACGTGCGCGCCCGAGCGGTAGCAGTGGCCGCATCTTCACATGGCGAATTCCCAGTTTGTCTGCAATATCCCGGATAGCGCGTCCCACAACGCCGCGGGCATCCTTTGATTTCAAAGAAGCCGCCAGGGACAACTCCGCCCATGAACGGCCATTATCCCGATACCTATTAACTCCAGAGAGGCTCATCCAGGCTGCTAAATTTCTGTGAAGTTTTGCAAACGAACCTGTCCCGCGACGGGCATCGTGCATTTCCGGCGGGCCATCAATACTTGCAACCACCTGATCGAAAGCGGCCCCGATATGATCCATATCCGACGGCGCAAGAGGCATGGAGAAATTGGTTCGCAAGACAAGCTTTGTGTTTTTTAAAGTGCTTCGCAGTTCTCTCAAATATTGAAGAATCTGTTGACGTTCCCGGTGAATCAAAGGTTCACCGCCGGTGATGACAATCTCTTGAAATCCCGCTTGCGCGCCTTCCAAAATAAGGCGCGACAGATCATCAGGATGCATTTCGTCGGTAACTGAGTCTTCTCCGGCTTTTGCATAGCAATGGGAGCAGTGCAGTTGACAGCGGAAAGTAATGTGAATGTAAAGCTTGTTCAGACTGCCCGTTGCATCCAAATCATTCTTCATTTTCATAAGAGAGGTTTTGGCCGTCTCTTCCGTCCTCGATATGCCAAGTTTTACTAACCGATGTATAACCTGGGCCGTATCTGAATTTTTGGCAAGTTCCACAGCGGCAACTATGCGACGACCGTTGCGAATCACCTGTGACGGATGCCCGTGTTGCCTGCCTAGCTCGGCAACAGCACCCTTGTGAATCAAAGGATGACCGTCCCGTCGCAGTCCCCGTTCAGCCAGCAGGGTGATATTTTCGGGCATTTCAGCTTCAGCAGACAATCGCAGTTCAATATCATCAAAAATTTCTTTCCATGCTGCGCACAAAGGGTCTATATCACCATTGCCGTTCGCAAGGGCATTATAGGCACAGCCTCCCTTACAAAGGTTAAAATGCCGACAGCTACCACAGGTAATGCGAATGCGAACTTCCCGTTCTAAAAGCGCTTGTGCCGCCGGAGATGCAGCGAGGTCTGACATTGTGGGGTTGTCAAAAATGGAACCCATGCGAAATCGCTCGATGCCGGCCATTCTTTGGCAGGGATAAATATCACCTGACGGATCGATGACAAGAAACATGCCGAAACAATCGCGCAAGGCGCAGACCGCACCTTCCCGCTCCACGGCGGTCCGGCACAACTGATCCAGTGTTTCGATCCGTATTATGGTGCCGTTCGCGCGTGTAGCGTGCGAACATTCCCCGGAGTATGTCGCCCCATAGTGCGGGGTCTATTTCCAAACCGCTTTTACCGTGCAGAGAGGGCACGGCGGCATGGAGGGAAAAGGGCAGGTTTTGCAAGCGGAAAAAATCGAAGACATCTTCCCAACGGCCAGCGTTCTGTTCGGTAAAGGTGGCAATGCAGCTCACAGAAATGCCTGCCGCCCTCGCTCGTTCGATGCCAGCCATCGTCCGGGCATAAGAACCTGCTCCTCGTTGACTATCGTTGATCTCTTCAGGGCCATCCAGACTTGTTCCCACCGACACCTGATGCTGTTTCAATAAATCACAGAACCGCTCGTCGAGGAGCCAGAAATTGCTTTGCAGGGCAAGATCCCTGCGCCGCCCGGAAAATACACTGTCGATTTCACCCAGAAAATTCTCAAAAAAGGAGTATCCGGCCACCAGAGGCTCGCCGCCGTGTAATGTTAGCCGCAATTTGTCCTGATTGGTCTCGCGCATGATCCGGTCCATAAAAGAAATGGCGGCTGATCCCGTGGAAGAATCCATGATTTTCCCTTCCCGCGGGCCAAAGCAATAGTGGCATGCTCCCGGACAGGCAAGGGAGGGAATAACCATGAAGGAGGGTTGGAAACAGTAATTCACTATTTTCAGAAATCCTCTACCCGCATGCCAAGCCCGAAATCACTATGAGTGGAAGCAGAACAATCAAACGAATGGGTATGGTTATCAACATGTGGACTTGTTATTTTTTCTTTTATAGTGAGCCATTGCGTTCGATTAATCCTGGATTGTTTGTTGAGTTTAATCAGGATTTCTGCGGCGGCTCTACGTTCGGATTTAGAACCGCGTTCCAACTTCCTGACAAAGGCGTCAATGCCGCGCTGATCGCCCAGTTTGCTCAAAGCCTCGGAAGCCGCTGCCTCGCCGCTATCCGATGCTTTAACTAATGGCTCCACAGCACGGGGATCGCCGGAACCAGCAAGTCTTGGAAAATCATCTGCATCGCCTTTGATGATTTCTTTCCATTTTGGCTCACCCAGTGCGCTCAATGAAGCGCTGGCAGCTAAACGAACCTTAGCTTTCTTGTCTCCTAATATGGCAATTAAAGGCTCGACAGCGCGGCTATCACCACGCAATCCTAAAGCATCTGCCGCATTGATAACTTCACTATCTGCATACATAAAAAGTGCTGCAATCAACGGCATAGTTGCCCTGGGATCTTGCGCTTCAGCAAGTCTCAAAAAATCATCGGAATCCCCTTTTACCAAATCCCCCCATTGCGGCTCACCAAGCTCACTTAAAGCCAGCACAATATCTTTACTTAGATAATCATCAGCAAGCAAACATTTGATGAGCGGCTCTATTGCTCGGGAATCACCAAGTTTACGCAGGGCCGGTATAATTTCTTCAAGAAGTCCATACCGACCTTTATCTATGAGTTTTATCAAAAACTCCACGGCGCGGGACCCACCAATGTCCCCCAATGCTGCGATAATGGAAAAGCGATATTGATAATTGTGACGTTCGAATTTTTTATTTTCAAAAGCATTAATCAACGGTTCTAAAGCGCGGGAGTCTCGCAGTCTACCCAAAGCTTCGACAGCAGCTAGGAAAATCTCTGGGTTGTCGTTTCTAAGTGCGTTAATTAGCGTTTCTACAGCACGAGAATCACCCAGTTTACCCAAGGCTTCGGCAGCATCTATGTCACCTCCATTCATCGCCTTAAGTAATGGATGTATGGCACGGGGATCGTTCGAATCAGCAAGTCTCCGGAAATCATTAGCGTCACCCCTTACAAGGTCTTTCCATTTAGGCTCGCCAAGATCATCCAAGGCTACCGCAACAGATTTACGCAACCATGGCCAGTCATTACCCAGTGCAGTAATAAGCGGATCTACAGCACGAGAGTCGCCGATCTTGCCCAAGGATTCTACCGCAGCTCGGCATATCTCGTCGCTCAAGACGTATCTATTATGATTTTCATCCATTGCCTTAATCAAGGGCTCTACTGCCCGAGGATCGCCAAGCTTACCTAAGGCTTCGGCAGAATAAAGACGAAAGAAAGGGTCTGGATATCTAAGTGCATTGGTGAGCGGTACCACAGCGCTTCGATCACCAGATTGGCCTAATTCCTTTGCTGCTGATTGTCGAATTTTGCTGGACTGATCTTCAAGATTTGCAATTAACTTCGCTACTCTATTTACACCACATTTGGAGCACTTAATACCATCCCATTGATGAGCATTTTGCCTGGCGACACCGCATATGGAACACTTCTCACAATCATTCGACCAGTTATGCAGTGTCTCTCGTATCTTGCCACATTTTGAGCACTTACAACCATCCCAAGTATGAAATCCAAGTATACAAGTTAGAGCCATTTCTAAAATTCCTTTTCGATAGAAGCAATTTTTTATAAAGTTGCCGACATACTTTGTTTATTCTTACCCTTTGTATAAGCGATCCCGAAAATTTTCTAAGTTATGCAATTCTTCATCTTTTAATTCTTGGATCGTGCCCAATTTTGTCTCTAATTTGTAAATTTTGCCTTTCCTTTTGTCCTCCTGACGGATTCCGGCCATTTCTTTTCTATCTTCCCCATAAAAGAACCCTTTATCCACAATTACATCATCTACAAGCGCAAACCAGACATCATCTTCACGGGGGTTATAAAGCCGAATATGATTTTCAAAGAAGAATTTCTGCATATTTTGATCCCGCGCGACAAAAACATGATCGCGAACACGTTCATTACAGAATCCCTGCTGAATCCAGTAGCCTTCCCTTTCGTAACAATTTGTATCGAGCCAGGTCCACCGCTCGTTTACCGGACACTCCTTTGCTTTATCATCATTTTTATCCCCGAATTTAGATTTAGTAGCAACAAAAACGAGTCTGGGTAGCCTATTGCAACGTGATCCACTCGGTTGTGAAGAAGGATAAAAAGCGGAAAGCGCAGCTACTGCGGTAGAAATGCCCAAATGTCCGGTACCATGCAGAAACCGGTCTCTTTCAATGCCGTTTACGCCAAGCATAATAAGATCAATCATGGGGTTGGAATTTGTTGTTTCTTTGTTATCGCTCTGTCGATCCATTGTTGATGGTCCATTTACAGTCCGATGCAAAAGATTGCCGACAGCGGCGATGTCCGGCACCAGCACGATATTAGTGAAACCGTGCTCGTGCAAGGCTTCGGCATACCGGTAGCCGTCATGGAAGCTGAGTTGTCCTTTTGAGTTTGTCTGCGTCTTGGGTTCTCCAGTACATACGAAGAGTCTGAAATGTGCGGAAGCAACACATTCAAAATCAATGTGATGATATGGTTGTCGAAGGTCTAGTTTGAATGGCCATCCTTCACGTTTTCCAGCCTCCTCACAATAACCATATTGATTGATCGGATCGATATACGCTCTTAGAAGCTTTTCAATGACCGCATCACGGAAGCCGCATAGCGCTTTGATAACCAATTCGCTGTATCCGAAAAGCAGAATAGATACGGGTATTGAGGGAATATCACCCCATGGACTGCTTGTATCACCTTGCTTTGGATTTTCTTTTATGAAATGTTCAAAGTAGTGCCTGCCAATAAGGCGCACCTCCCGTCTCATCAACTGCCTTTTATGCAGTTCACTTATAATAAATTTTTCAAGCTCATCCAGCTCGCGGGAGAACTCTGTTTCTTTTTTATCTGTCTTGCTATGGAAACCGCTGCAATTCCCTTTACAATCGCTGCAATATCCGGGTTGTTTATATGTATTTTGCAGCTCCTTAAGATGTTTTATAGCATTTTCCGTTCTCTCTCTGAGTTCCTTTTCGAGTCTATCCAAATCCAGGTGACAAGGCCGTTCTTCGAGCACGTTGTCATTTATTATCTGCAATAATTCAAGAACGCGCTGCCTTTGCTTGATCTGCTCTTCAAGATCGACAGGTTCCAAATCGCGCTCTATTCGTTTGATCTGCTCCTCAATATCGGCTCTGCTATTCAGGCTTTCTATCCCCTTCTTGCCACCAAGATTCAACATATCAGCAATGGTTTGTAAAATAAGATATGCCAAACGGGATGAACTCGGATCGGTCATAAAGTCAGGGTTTTTGACAATTTGCTCGAGATCGCGACAGACCTGCTTATCCAGCAGCATCGGCACCGTCGTTTTTATTATGGGTGGGTGAAAAGAAGTGATGTTACCTTTTTCCAGTTCTTTTTCTACATCACTCAAATAGTGGGTTATTTCTTCAATAACAATGTCATGAATTCGCGTTATTTTTGCTACATCGAACTTCTCTGCAAGCTCGATGGCCTGGCTTGGTGCAGGTACTTTAAACTGCAACTCAATTGTATTCTGGCGGGCGTTAATGTTGATGCCGCTGACGAATCGACTCTTAATCCAATGGATTTTCGAGGAGACCGGTGCATTAAATGCAAGGCATATGGCATATTGATCTTGCGGCGCCCTGGAAGTATCGATATGCAATGCGTCCGCCAAACAAAGATAGGCTGCAAGCAATCGGACTCTGACATTCACGCCGTTGACATTCAATGCTTCAGGAATACCGTCCAGTGAGGTTCCATGGAGCCGAGCCAGAAGCCCGAGAACAGCGGCATCAGTTTCTTCAACACCAAATTGAGTGGGCCGGTTAACAATAAATATCTCGGACCGCTCATGATGCTTTGAGCGAATCTGATGATCGCTTCGCTTTTGATCACACTCATCGAATATGCCGCGGATCATTCCAATGTCATGCAGCCAGGCTGAAGCCAGTAATAGGAAACGTTCGTATTCTCTCAAGCCACGATAGCAACGTTCCGGGAGAAGTTGGTAGATGAGTTTCTCAACGGCTTCACAGTGAGTTTTGTCATGCGGCGTAAAGCCGCCCAGAGGAATGCTGTTATTGTAGTCCTTAAAGAGACGGGATACAGCTTGACGTATATTTTCTAATTTCCTTTTCAGCTGTTCGCTCAGCCAATCCTCCCGATACTCTTTCTCCAGCTTCTCTTTTTGACTCTCATCCACTGCCGGTCCCATAGAGGACGCATTATCATTTTCGCGTCGATTCGAGGAATTATTCTCTTTTCGACCGCCATCATAACCGCCGGAAGTATCTTCTTTACGCATTTTTTCATCGCTCATGGTCATCTCCCTGGCATTTGAAGTTTATGTGATAAAAACAAGTTGAACTTTAAGATTTTCGGACTTATATGTCAATGAAATCTTGCGCTTTCCAAGGGCACACATAAATCTGCTGAAGATACGGCCATCGGAATCAAGGCTGCCGTAAAAAATGTTCATCGTAGTTTTGGACAAAGGATTCAAATTAGTCCTCTGCGCAAATGATGGATGATGCGTAAAGCCGAGGAATGTGATAATACGACGTCATGAGATTGATATGGCTTAATAATGTTTCGGTCGGTTTCGGCGGGCCGCTGCTGTTGGCGGACGTGACGCTGCAAATTGAATCCGGTGAACGAATCGGGCTGCTGGGCCGTAACGGTTCCGGTAAGTCAACCCTGATGAAAATGCTTGCAGGCCTTGTCGTTCCCGACGCAGGTGAAATTATTAAAAGCGATGAAGTCCGCGTAAGACTGCTGCCACAGGATGTCCCGGATGATCTGTCAGGCTCGGTCTACGACATCGTGGCCGCCGGCAGCCCTGATAATATTGAACTGCTGCAGGAGTATCACCACCTCACCTCGCTAATCGCCACAAA
>Ga0302251_1001465_pt1 | contig 14282 bp, 11 predicted proteins | sample AAG_RA_Gln_MG_FD_193534 | JGI IMG/M metagenome (GOLD analysis project Ga0302251, IMG submission 193534) | Enriched activated sludge microbial communities from anaerobic digester in WTTP, New Holstein, Wisconsin, United States - AAG_RA_Gln | ecosystem: Engineered > Bioreactor > Anaerobic >...
TTCTCGAGTCGAGATGCCGCGTAAGAAGGCATTGCAGATGAGCGTATTGACGGTATCCTGACGGCGCTGGTATCGCGAGAAGACCGCTGGCTTAAATAGGCCATGCCGCGACCGCGGAACGGCGATGTTTTCGATCGGCCCCAGAGTGGTGTCCAGGTGGCGATAATAATGACCGTTGCGGTAATCGAGGCGGTCCGGAGTTCTTTGATATCTTTCTCGTTGTTGATATTGGAACATCTCTTCATCCAGGGTGTCTTCAATCATTTTGCGTGCCATCTTACGCAGGTATTGACTCACATCGACCCAAAAGTCTTTAGGGTCAATCTGATTCATAAAATCCTTGACCCGACCCCAACGGTGGTTTAAAGTTTGAAATGTATTGTTCATGGCGTATCCTTTCTGTTGAGGGCTGACATGGGTCAACCCTGGTTGAACATTTTCCAAACAGAAAGATACGCCTTTTTTTGTTACTGCAAAATCAATTTACACACAATCTGGTATACCACCTTCCGCTGGGTTTCGTTTGACAAAAACAAAAACGGATGGTATATTCTATTTATGAACTGTTGTTCATTAATTAAATAGTATTCATATGAGGGATAGATGGTTATATTAAGCAGAAAAGAGAGAGATCGACAATTACGCAGATCCGATATTTTTAAGGCGGCAGAGCATATATTTGCTTTGAAAGGATACCACAAGGCAACAATAAGAGATATTGCAAAAGAAGCCCAATACGGAACCGGGACGGTTTATCTGCATTTTAAAAATAAAGATACTCTTTATTTCGCATTGCTCGAAGAAAAATTAAAATGCTTATTTATTTTGATTAAAGAGAAGACCGGGCAAGTGAAAGATGCAAAGAAGAAATTGGAGATTTTTATACGAGAAGGTTTATTTTTCTTCGAGAAAAATCAGGATTTTTTTCAGATATTTGTCTCAGAGGGAGGTGAACCATATGCCGAGACAGGATTTCTGAAATCTTCTATTGGTTTACAATTGCACGAATACACAGAGAACCTGATTAAGGAAGCACAAGGGCAGGGGGTTGTTAACAGAAGTTTTGACCCGGAACAAATCAGTGATGTGCTTACATCTATTTTAAAAACAATAACTCTTAAGTGGCTACAAAAGAAAAAGAAAAAAGAAGAAAGTTTAGTCGGACTATCCGACACAACTCTTAGTTTGTTTCTATACGGCGCTGCACATAAATAACCCTCCTTTTAGTATTCCCCATTAATAATCTTTACAAAATTTTATTTACCTTGACAAATCTATATGTGAATGGTATGCTTTAATTGTGAACATACGTTCATATAGTGATGTATTGTTCAGAAACAACATAATAAAGAGTTTTTTGATTAAGATAGGGATAACGGTATGGCAATGAAGAAGCTATCGGGATTTACTATATGTTTATGCACTGTTGCAGCGCTTTCCTCTAATATTATCGCTTATGCGGATAATTTCCAAGAGGGATCGGTTTTAAAGATTGGACTTGAGGAAACCGTTCAGCGGGCGCTGGATACTAGTGAAGAATTAAAGATTAAGGATAGCGAGATTAAGAGAAGCAAAGGTGTTTATGGTGAAGTTCGCTCAGAGGCGTTACCGCATATTATCGGCCAATCGATTTGGACTAATAATATGGATTATCCGGATAAGGCCGCCAGCAAGTATTACGATCATTCGTTAGATACCGGGTTAAACGCTTCACAGCTTGTTTGGTCGTTTGGCAAAGTGATGTACGCAATAGATGCGGCTAAGAATGCCGTCGAAGCGACTCGTTGGAACAGTGAAGCGAGCAGGCAAGACGTTATTTTTGCTGCAAAATTAAGTTACTATAGCTGTCTGCTCGCCAGGAATACTTTATCTATAGCCGAGAAATCATATGCAGATGTTCTTGAGAATAAAAAATTGCTCGGTCAACGCTCTTATGGAGGCCGCAGCTCGAAATATGAGATCGTTAAAATGAATGCTGATGTTTCGGCTAGGATTCCGGCAGTCAATGAAGCCCGCACCCAATTTGATGCCGCCACTGAGACCTTAAGAAGGATCATTAATGTTGATTTTGACCGGAAAATTGAACTCGAGGGAAGTTTTCAAGAACAATACGCTAGTTTTAATTATGAAACGCTGGTGAATGCCTTGCATGCATACGAGCCTTCTTTGCAGGGGCTTGGTAAATCAATCGATTCTGCCGAGGCGAGTGTAAAAAGTAAGTACGCCAGTTTTTTACCTACGATTTCTGCCTTTGCCTCTATGAATTACAAGGGTGACTCTAATGAAAACAGCTTTTTGAAAAGAGATGAACTTGATAATTACTCTGCTGCCGGTCTTAAGGTGAGTATCCCAATTTGGGAAGGAGGAATAAAGGAAGCTCAACTGAGTAAAGCTAAAGCGGATAAAGAAATCGCTGTGCTCAGGAAAAAACAAGTGGAAAGAAACCTATTGTTAGAGCTTAAGAAAGCTTATTTAGAATATGAGCAGTATAAGGATAATCTCAAAGCAAATATCGAAGCAGTAAGCCTTGCCGAAGAGGCCTTTAAGCAGACGCAAGAGATGTTTTCTTCCGGCCAAGTCAGCATCACCGATCTCAACACTGCGGAATTGCTTTTGACTAACCAAAGGCTCAATAAGGAAGCCACGCTTTACAATATAAATATAACGCTGGCAAAAATTGAGAAATTAGTAACCGAAAAATACGAATATGAAAAACTTTAAACGAGAGACGGTATATTTAATAATTATTATCGTTAGTTTAGCTTCTGTCGTAATACGTATCCATGCGGTCAAGGCAGCACGCGGTAAGGAAATCGTCAGTTTCTATGAGGAATGGAAAAAGGCCGGAAAACCGGTTGAGGTTCGGGTGATTAAGGCTGAGGATATCCCCGTCTACGCCCAGTTTACGGTCAGGATTATTGATGGACGCTTTGCCCGCGGTTTTGTCACAGGGGAAGTAAAGAATGCGCTTCAGGAAGGGCAAGAGATATACGATCCGGCCAATAAATCTGTTGTTTGTGCCCGATTAAAAAGCATAGGCGCGGAATTAGATATGGACGCCGGTATGTTCCCGGTAGAGGTAGAGTTCAATAAACCTCGGGATCCGGGATCTGCATTTGTGGTTTCCGCTCATACCACGACGTTACATAACGTATTAGCCGTTCCCAATGAAGTATTGGATATTGCCGGAGATGAATATTTTATTTGGAAGGATGAGGATGGTTTCGCCAAGAAACATAAAGTGGTTATTAAGTTGCGTAACGGCTACGGCGCGATAATCTCCGAAGGACTGCGTTCAGGAGATAAGGTAATCTTCAGCGGACAGAGCATGATTGAGGATAATGACAGGCTACGAGTGATAAGCGCCGGGAAAACAAATAAAGAGGAATAGACTTAATGATAGAGTATTTTGTTAAACATAAAGTTACCACGGTTATGTTCGTGTTGGTATTCGTGGTCTTGGGGCTATTCAGTTATTCCAACCTGATGATTGAGAAGACTCCGAAGGTCGATTTTCCGATTGTCACGGTTTCCGTGATTTATCCAGGGGCGACCCCCCTTGAAGTAGAGACGCTAGTAGTCAAAAAGATTGAAGATGCTATTTCCGAGGTTTCCGAGGTCAAGAAACTTAAAAGCCAGTCCTATGATAGTTTTGGGTATATTTTCGTAGAATTCCTGCTTTCCGCTGACGTCAACGTTAAGTCTATAGAGGTTAAAGATAAGGTCGAGGCCATTCTTAACGACCTACCGGATGCGATAGAAAAACCGGTAATCGAGAAATATGATCCTTTAATCGAGCCGGTGCTAGATATAGTTTTAACCGGTGACTCCGATGATCTTCGCGAATTATATGAGTATGCAGACAAAACTTTAAAGACCAAATTCTCATCTATCCGCGGCGTCGCCAAGGTTGACGTATACGGAGGCAAAAAGCGCCAGATCAATGTCCGCTTGGATCCCATGCTTATGAAGCAGCATTATATCAGTATCAGTGAGGTAGTTGGGGCACTCATGGCCCGCAATAAGAATGTGCCTGCCGGAGATATCGAGAACGGTTTTGATGCTCTTAGCGTACGTTTTACCGGAGAATTCACAAGCGTAGAAGAGATCGCTGATACTCGCATGGTCTCATCCGACGGCGGAGAGTTTCGCTTAAAGGACATTGCGGTAGTAGAGGATAGTTTTAAGAAGATTTCTACTATCGCCCGCTATAAGGGCAAACCCGTAGTTGGCCTTTCCGTCAATAAGGCTTCCGACGGTAACGCGGTGTTCATCTCTCAGCAGATGCACAAGAAGCTGGCGGAGTTCCAGAAAGGGTTGCCGCAGGGAATGCATTTGGAAATTGCCACCGACACTACGACTTTTATCGTCAATGAAACCCTGGATACTGAATGGAACATATTTATAGGCATCGTTCTGACTATAATCCTGTTGTTGCTATTTTTGGGTCGCTGGGATATGTCTTTTATTTCCGCAGTCATTATTCCCACCTCGATTATTTCCACGCTGTTTCCAATGTGGATGTCGGGTTTTTCCATTAACATGATGACCCTGCTTGCCATTGCTGCGGTAATCGGGACGCTTATTTCTAACGCTTTGGTGATCCTGGAGAACGTGATGGTGCATTTGAGTCGCCATGACAATCCGGAAAAGGCGGCGATTGACGGGACTAAGGAAGTTATTATCCCGATCATCGCCTCCACCGGCACCAATCTGGTTGTATTTATGCCGATCGCCATGATGGGCGGGATGGTTGGACTGATGATGAGAGCATTCGGCCTGACAGTGGTTTATGCCACCTGTTTTTCATTACTGGCTTCGTTCTCGCTTACTCCGATGTTGTGCGCGGCAATGCTTAAGCCTAAGAAAGCTGGAAAAACTTCCCGATCCGGGCTGATGCAGATGATCGGCTACAGGATAAAAATGATCCCTGCTTCTATGGATGGCTCCATGGAATTTCTTAAGAAGCAGTATAAGCATATATTTGAGCTTATGTTCCGCTTTCCGCGCTCGACCATTGTTTTTTGTTGTTTAGCGCTGATCGGTTCGTTCTTGCTTTTTCCCTATGTGGAGAATGATTTCCATCCCAAGTCTGACGAGAACAAGATTGTTATCAACTTTTCCCTGCCTCAAGGCTCGACCATCGAACGCACCGAGGAGACGGTCAGGCGTATCGAAGCTTACTTGGAGACGATACCCGAGAAAAGCGCTTACTTGTCTAATATCGGACAAAACGGTGTGGAAAACGCCAAGATTACCTTGGACCTGGCCCCTTCAACTCAGCGTAAACGCAGCGATATGCAGATTATCGACGATCTGATTGTTTTTATCTCTAAGATTCCGGATGCAGAAGCGTATTGCGTACGGCAGGGTATGAGCTCAATGTCTGAAGGCGATGTAGCCATAGATCTTTACGGAGCGGATTACACGGTTATGGCGGACTTGGCCCGGCAGATGAAAGAGGTAATGTATAAAAGTGGCGATTTTCAAAGCGTAGTTCTTTCGTATAAAAGCCCTAAGAAGCAGATGAGCTTAATTCCCAACGAGAGAAAGCTTAACGACTTCGGGCTTAACGCGGCTAGCGTGGGAGCAGTGATGCGGCACTCCATTTATGGCGAGGATTCCAATATTTACAAAGAGAAAGGCGAAGAATATAAGGTTAACGTGGAGATGGATGATGTCTATGCTCAGAATTTCGACGATATCAAGGAAATATCCATTCTTTCGCGCAAAGGGCTGATCCCTATCAACGAATTGGGAGAACTGAAAATCGATAAGGCCGTTCCGACTATCTGGCGCCGTGACCGCAACAGGATTATTCGCATTGACGGTTATCTGGGCAAGAGTTCCATGGGTATTGTCAGCAAGAAGTTGGATAAACAGTTCAAGACGCTTAAGTTTCCCGCAGGGTATAGTTATAAATACTCGGGATATTCGGAATATATGGAAGAGACGAATGTCGAATTGGGCCGGGCGTTTATTTTGGCGATCATTCTGACGGTTATGTTATTGTGCGCGATCATGAATTCGCTGATTGCTTATCCTTTGGCGGTTATGACGACAGTGCTTGCCTCTGTCGCAGGAATGGTTCTAGGGCTGTTCTATCTCAACCAGAGCATGAATGTGGCTTCGATGATGGGTATGGTCATGCTGGTAGGTATGGTGGTGAATAATGCGATCTTGCTTTTGGATCAGACCTTGGTAAAGATGAAAGAGGGGTTGGCGGTCAAGGATGCGCTTTGGCATGGCGCTTCGGATAAATTCCGGGCGATTATTATGACCTCGCTTGCCATTATTTTGGGCGTGTTACCGCAATTGTGGAGTTTGAGCAAGATCAAACAGTCGATGGGCGCGGTGATGATCGGCGGGATGCTTGCTTCGATCGTATTTACGTTCATTCTGGTCCCGGTGGTTTTCTGGTATCTGGAACGTTTTGAGAGAAGGTTTATGAAACACTAAGGGCATGAAAAATATCGACTCATTGTTTTCAATCGTAAAGATGCTAAGCGATAACGAAACGGTCTATACTCACGGGAGACGGGTAGCCCGGCTTGCGTGCGTTATTGCTCAAAGAATGGGTTATTCCGAGGAGGGGATTAAGCACATCCATTTTGCAGCAACTGTTCACGATGTTGGAAAGATTAAAATACCGGAAGAGATCCTTAATAAGCGCGGCGTTCTTGATGACAATGAATTTGCGATAATGAGGAAGCATCCGGAGTTCGGTTATCATCTCTTGAAAGACATACGGCCTGAATCCATAGCTGTGGAGGTTACGCTTCAGCACCACGAAAGGTTAAACGGTTCTGGGTATCCCTTCGGTTTGCGCGCTAAGGACATCAATCCCGCTACAAGGATAATTGCGGTTGCTGATGTGATTGACACTATGGTTTCGCCGCAAGTGTATAGACCGGCATTGGGCCTGGATAAGGTTCGGCAGGAAATTAAACAAAATAGCGGTCTGCTATATGACTCCGAGGTGGTTGCTGTAAGTCTGGTGATTCTTAAAAAAGGCGAGTTTAGTGTCTGAAAGGTCATATTATTTAAGGTTGTCCGGGTTGCTCCAGAGGCTGATGCGGAGTTTGCGCGTCCATGCTAAGCGTTATCTTTTATCTCAGAAAGTTAGTCCTTCTAAATTTCAAATATTATCTTTTTTGCGTAGCGGCAAGCCGGGTGAGATGAACAGAATAAAAAAAGAGCTTTCTATTAGCGGTGCATTTGCGACAAATCTTGTCGATCGACTTGTTGAACATAAATTAGTCGATCGTAGTCGAGACGGTAAAGATCGTAGAAAGGTTACAATTGCGCTTACCGATAAGGGAAAGCATTATTTGGAAAAATTAGAGACACACAGAAAACAGTTTTTCAGGGCACTTATTGATGGTTTAAATGATGAGGATAAGAAAATAATGGAAAGAGGCATCTCAATACTTGTTAATTCTTTGGAATTTATGGAAGATTTTAATGTATAGGCGGCTAAAAATAAAAAAACGATTATGCTTATTCAGCATAATCGTTTTCTTTATCTCCGGATGTGCGAGCGTACGGCATGCTATCCCCCCGGAGTTATTAAGCAGCGCAAGGGTTTTCGGTATGCAGGATATCAGGGCGTTCAGCGGAAGTCCGAGCGATTGTTTCAAGAGAGATTTTGTCGAATTGCTGGAACAAAAGGGGGAAGACTCTTTCTTTAATTTCAATAGCAAACAGACTTTATATATGCTTGCTATCTCAGGAGGGGCGGCTGAAGGCGCGTACGGAGCCGGTTTATTGAGCGGTTGGAGTGAATCGGGAACGCGTCCGGTTTTTAAAGTGGTAACGGGGATAAGCACGGGAGCTATTATCGCTCCGATCGCCTTTCTAGGAAGTAAGCATGATTATAAGTTAAAGGAGTTTTATACGAAATATTCGACAAGAGACGTCGTTCGGATACGAATACCGTTTGTTAATTCCTTTGCAAATACTCGGCCGTTGGAACGCCTGATTGAGAAGTATTTTGACGCAGAACTGATGGAAGAGATATCCGTTGAGTATAACAAAGGCCGCAGGCTTTACATCGGGACTACTAATCTGGATGCTCAACGGCTTGTTATCTGGGATATGGGGAAAATTGCATCTATAGGAGATGATAAAGCCTTGAAGCTATTTCGTAAGGTCATATTGGCATCGGCATCTATTCCGATCGCTTTCCCGCCGGTTTATTTAAACGTAGAAGCCAATGATAAGCCGTACGACGAAATGCATGTTGACGGCGGCATAACAAGGCAGGTATTTTTTCTGCACGATGTTTTACAGGGGTTTGACAAGGCTCTTAAAGAGAAGGGGATTGACGCATCTAAGATTAAATATGCAATCTATGTAATAAGAAACGGCTATGTTGATCCTCTCTATAAAGAGGTTCCGGATAGGCTTTCAGCCATTGCTGAGCGCGCGGTTGACACGATAATAAACGCCCAGGGTATAGGCGATCTTTACCAGTTGTACGTTTTCACTAAATATGGAAAGGGAGATTTTAATCTTGCTTATATTCCTGCAACACATGTGTCAAAAGCAAAAGAGCTTTTTGACCCCGTGGAGATGCAGGGCCTTTTTGATCTCGGGTTTAAGGAAGCATCGGGAGGGTATCCATGGAGGGAAAGACCGCCCGGATCGGAAGAGCTTAAATGAACCCGATAAATAGAGGTAGGGGATGGAGAAGGGATATTTTTATATAGCAAATAAGAAAGGTAACGGTAAGAGAGCGGGGTTGATCTTCGTTCTTAATATCGGCAACGGCAGGCTATTAAAGCTATCTACACTAAAATATATTTACAAAGATAACAGTATTCTTGTTGTTTTCACTCCGGTAACAAGCAGCGACGCCCTTGTTTTAAGAAAACACCTGCAAAAAGAGAGTATTTACAGTAAAACGTTTGACAACCAAATTTGCAAGTTACTCGGAGAGATTATTTCCGGCATGCTTAGACCGGATATAGGTGCGGACCTTGTTATTAGAGAGCTGACAGAAAAGCAGAACAAGGATTACAAAAATTTTGAGTATAAATGTTACGATAAGATTTACATCCCGGGCACCATCCCGATGAGACGAAGTAACGAAATCGAAGTTAACAATCACAAAATAAAACTCGGCGATTCGGTGTTCAAGCTGTTTCTACGTTTAGTATTGGAACTGAAAAGAAAAAAGGACGGCTGGGTTCATAGGCACAGTTTGGGTTCCGACACTATAATTGCAGACGTCGAGAAATTTCAGATATACAGCAATCTTCGAACGGCTTTGGAGGGCAGCTTGCTGGACAAAGACGGCCAGAAGTTTATTGAGAACAACGGATCGAAACAGTATCGTGTGTCTCTCCACCCCGATTTCATTGCCTACGATAAAGAGAAACTTCTCAAACATCCCGATAACAGCATTAGAGATATCGCTAAGAAACTATCCGGTAGATAAAGTATTATACACATCAAAAAGAATTCTGCCGATACGGGACATAGCTCCTGTTTTTTTGTTTCCAATACGGCGTTTTTGTGCTATATTGCTATAAATAAAGGGATATAGCGATAGGACACAAAATATATGAGCTCACAGACAGGCAAAATCAATATGAAAAAGACGACCATTGAGATTAGCGAAGAGCAGTATTTTTTTCTTAAAGAAAAAGTCCTTGAATTACAAAAACAAAATAAAAGCGCATCCATTATATCAATTATCCGGGACCTGATTGAAAAAGACCGGAGACAGTGGAAGAGTAAGAAGTAAAGATGTACTTAAGGAGAGACAATATATGAATAAACGAAATTGTTTCGTCATTTTGCAAAATAGGGAAGAATCCCAATACAACGATTTTATCGGCAAGTTTTATCATTTTCCTAAAAAATACATCAAACAGTTATCGCAGGACAATATCGAGTTTGTATATTACGAGCCTAAGAAAAAAGGCGAAGGGGTCTATTTCGGATATGGAAAAATATCCAAGATTTTTGAGGACAAGAAAGAACCGGAACACTATTTTGCCGAGATTGTTGATTATAAACCGTTTTCTATTGAGGTTCCTTTCCTGGACACTCAAGGGAATCGACGTGAAACCGGACCCGGTTTTAATATCCAGAATTCTGTGCGTTCGATAGATTCGCAGCTCTTAGATGAGTTGTGCCTGGATGGCGGAATCATACTAAATATCGAGTCGGATGCGCATTTAATAAAAGTACTTGGAGAACAACTTATAGGTTCTGAACGGGTCGGCATTCTTGAATTGGTTAAGAACGCAATAGATGCTCAGGCTTCATATTGTCGTGTTCGGTTGGAAAAGATCGATACCCTAGAGAGTGTAGATGATGATCAATATGAGTTTGGCGGGTATCAGGGGCCTGTGATTGTAGTTGAGGATGACGGTGTCGGTATGACACAAGATATTATTCGAAATGGCTGGCTGAGACCGGCATCACCCATTAAGACGAGAATTAAAGAGAGATTACGCAAGGAACGGACAAAGGCGATTGAGAAAGGAAATCTTGGATCCTACGATGCGTTGCTTAAGCAAATAAAAAAAGAGCATGGTGGAAGAATCCCTCTTGGAGAGAAAGGTGTCGGTCGGTTTGCTACGCACCGGTTGGGGAGATTCTTAGAGCTTCGGACCAAAACAAAAGATATGCCTTATGAGTTAGTTCTGAAAATTGATTGGGATAAATTCGACAACTTGACAGAGCAATTTGTAAATTTGAATAGCATCGGCGTTAGTCTTTGCCGAGAGAATCCAAAGCGAGAATATGGGAAAAGTCAATCCGGCACGCAGCTTGTTATATACGGCGGCCGTGAGGGTTTTAAGTGGGATGCGAAAGAAATACAGGATCTTAATAAGTCAGTTTTGAATATTAATTCTCCACGATACAAATCAAAAATCATATCCGTTGAAGGGAGCGCACAGACTCTTGTCACGCTTGAATGCCCACAATTGAAATCGGAGTTGCCTGAGTGCCTGCCTTATCAGGAAGCGACGCCAAATTTCACCTTTGATGCACTTATTAATGCGCACGGTGTTGTTGATGAATATGAATTAAAATTTAAACATCCGGAAGATAAAGTCCCGGAAGATTCCTGGACTGGTAAAAATATCGATTTGCGTGTTCACAAGGACTCCAAGTTTTGGATAGAGGCAGGAGAGATGCGTGAGCCAGCGTGTGGCGCTTTTTATGTCCATTTAGATGTTTGGTATAGAAAGAAAGAATGGATAGATCTCGAGAATTGGAAAGAGTTAACCGATTACTTGGATGATTTCGGAGGAGTTGCCGTCTATCGTGACAACGTCCTTATGGTCGATACTAAAATCGGCGCTGAGCACGATTGGTTGAAGCTTAACGAGGAGAGAATTAAGCAAGCCTTTAAAATTTCCTACCGAGATTTTATTGGAAGCATTGAAATCGAGCAGTCGAAGAATTTCGAATTAATAGATAAGACCAACCGAGAGGGCATGATTGAGAATCAGGCATTTAAGGATCTATCTTGTTTGGCGAAGAATGCCGTGAATCAATTGCTGTTGCCGCGATATATGGCAAAGCGTGATGATTTTGAGAAACTGACCAAAGGTGTCATTACCGATACAGGCACCTTGTCGAAAGTGGCGAAAACCTCTGCAACATTCTTTGAGAATGTTTCTAAGAGTGAATACGCTTTGGATTCCGATCCGTACGGTTTCTTCTCTGAACTGTGGAAAAATGTTGATGATCGCAGAGGCGGATTAGTTAATTTGCGTGATTCAATGAAGGAGCTTCAGAAGAGTGTAAAGTTGATAGAGGATACGCAAGAATTATTTGTGGAGCAGGCAGGATTCGGGATTGCCATTGCTATCTCACTTCATGAGATTAACAAAATTACATCAAATTTTTATCATGGTATCGCCAGCTTAATAAAAAGCGGAGACTTCAATAAGGTGAAGTTGGACGATTTAAAAGAGACGTCCGCATCTCTTCAGACCGAATTGAAAAGGCTGGGGCCTCTTAGAGCGATAAGGAATGAGGATCCGACGGAATTTAATATTGTCAAAGTGATTAAATATGTTTCTGAAATTTACAAGTTGAAAATGAAAGCCGACGGGATCTCATTTGAGATTATGAATCCCAATGATGATTTTGATTTATTCGGTCAATGCTCAAGGATAAATCAAGTGTTCGGAAACCTTTTCGACAATAGTATTTATTGGATCGACCGATCGCGTAATAAGGATAAGAGGATCGTCGTTCAATTAGATAAAAAGCATAGAACCGTCGTTTTTGCCGATTCGGGAACCGATGTTAGCGATGTAATTCGCCCCTATTTATTTCAGGCGAGTTATAGTCTAAAGACGCCCCCGAGCGGGTTAGGTCTTTACATATGCAGGACTTATTTGAATTCGTTGAAGGGGCGGATTTATGAAACCCCTTCAAAGGATCGGATTAACGGACTGGTTGGTGCACATTTTTCCGTTGATTTTGCTAAATCACCGGATAAAAGAGGGTAACTATGCCACAAACTCGTAAATTTTCAATATGTTTGTTGGACGACAAGATACCATTGTCGTTGGATTCCGGTTTGATTGACCATCGTGAGTTGAATGTCTTGGCTTCCGACGATACTAAGTGGAAAGATGCGGAATTGCTCTCGCTTGTTAAGCAACTGGATATTAAGAAAGATAATTACATTCTATCCGGGTTTTTGCATTGCAATCATTTCCTTAGTTATATTGAGGACGTGATTTTTAGTCCGGATATCATTGTTTTTGATTGGGACTACGACGGCCAAGATCCCACAGATTCTTTATTAAAGATACTGGAACGCCAATACTCCATGGTCTTTATCTTCTCAGCCGCAGATAAAGAAACGGAGATAGACAATGTTTTAGCGAAAGACAAGTTTGTTCCATATAAGAATAGGCTGGAAAAAATAATGAAGGGCGATACCAATAGCGTCGCTACCCTTCAGACAAAGATTGATACTGCTTTAGCCAGTTTTTCATTCAAATATGGGAATGAACTAAAACAGAAAACTATCAAAGGATTGGATTTAATTTTGGGTTCGTTGGGGCAACTATCTTTTGAAGAATTTATAAGATTTTTCGGGAAGGAGATAAGAGAGAACGGGACGATTACTCATAAGTTATCTTCCTTTGAATTTATTGAAATTATCGCAGATAAGCTGAAAGCAAGATTAATAGATATCGGGATGGACGAAGAATATCTCGGGCCAGTTCCCGATGGGGCAGCGACAATGACTGAAGGTCTTGAAGGTCTAATGCGCGAAATATGGGGTTTTCGACTATATCATCAGCCTAAGGATGGTGTGGTTAGGCGTGGCGACATTATTAAGATAAAAGATCGCAAGGCATTAGTTATTTCTTCCGATTGTGATTTATTACGGTTTTGGCGTAAAAATATGGGGAATTTGCTGTTGACACCTCTTTTAAGAATTGACGACGCAACGTTTAAAGATAATTTGAATGCTTTTATCGCTCCTAATAGCATTGCCGATTTTGAAATAACTTCAGTTACAAATCCCCAAAAAATATTGTGTTTTACCTTGCTTCCAGGTCTCGAGGTTGAGGAGAATGCCGGAGTCAGAAAATATTGGGATTACATTGTTGATGCGAAAGCAACATATTCAATGTTTATTAAAAAGCCGGATACCGTTGTAGATGTTAAGTCGCCTCTAAAGTACGAACATATAGAGGATGTTGGTGATTCGTTCAAAACCAGAAAAAGAATTGCGGATCCGTTTTTGACGCCGCTAATTGAATTTATTATGGGTAATTTAACGGGATCGGGAGTTCCGGATTTCCCCAAGAACCTTAGCGAGAATTTAAGAACAAAAGTAAGAGAGCTTAAGAATAATGCCGGAACATAAATTTAATGCCGTTGATCTTTTCGCCGGTTGCGGCGGGTTGTCGGAGGGTTTGCGACAAGCCGGTTTTCGTACGATTGCCGCTTGCGAAATAGATCCGGTCGCCGTAGCGACCTATAAAATCAATCATCCTGACGTGCACGTTTTTGAGGAGGATATCCGCCGCGTCGATCCGTCATCGATACGTGAATTCTTAAAGGGCGAACCGCTTCATTTATTAGCCGGTTGCCCTCCGTGTCAGGGGTTCTCGTCTTTAAGAAGGTTAAATAAAAAGCGCTCGGTACGAGATGGAAGGAATTCTTTGGTTGATGAATATTACAGATTTATCGATAAATTGAGGCCTTTAACGATAATGATGGAAAATGTGCCCGGGCTTCAAAATTATTTTAAATTTCAGGATATGCTTAAAAAATTAAAAGGG